>Ga0265293_10000134_pt1 | contig 174064 bp, 178 predicted proteins | sample Munlanlewell138R_FD_192505 | JGI IMG/M metagenome (GOLD analysis project Ga0265293, IMG submission 192505) | Leachate microbial communities from a municipal landfill in Southern Ontario, Canada - Leachate well 138R | ecosystem: Engineered > Solid waste > Landfill > Unclassified | place... | reverse complement strand
GGAGGGATTAAAAAGCAACCAGCTTTTGAGCGGCTAATAAAGTTATGTAAAATCTACTGACAGAGGCAAATGCAAGGGAGCTGCGATGCCAAGGCGAGCGAGACATTATGTCCCACACCAACCCAAACGGCAAAAGGGGACGGAGGGATTAAAAAATAACCAGCTTTAGCTACAGCAAGACACTGGTGTACGACAGTGTCGGGCGCAACACCCAGGCCACGGAACAGATCGCCGGTGCCAGCTACGTTACCGACAGCAGCTGGGACAGCAAGAACCGCCTCGACGTGCTGACCTACCCCGGCCCCGGCAACCGCCTGGCGGTCAAGCACAGCTACAACGCGCGGGGCTACCTGGACGAGATCAGGAACAACGGTAGCAGCGCGCTGTACTACCGGGCCACGGCCATGGACGCACGCGGCAACATCACCGGCGAAACCCACGGCAACGGCCTCACCAGCACGCGGGTGTACCAGGCGCAAACGGGCTACCTGCAAAGCGTGCAAACGGGCAACACGCCCCTCAACAACCGCCAGAACCTGACGTTCACCTTCGACAAGCTGGGCAACCTGACGGCGCGCACCGACACAATCAAGGGCTTCGCCGAAACCTTCAGCTACGACAGCCTCAACCGCCTGACCGGCACCAGTGCCGATTTTGGCAACGGCCAGTTGCAAACCACCAGCCTGACCTATGACGCCCTGGGCAACATCCTGACCAAGACGGGTGTTGGCACCTACCAGTACGGCAGCCAATGCGGGGCGGGCAACCGCCTGCACGCGGTCTGCCAGATCACGGCGGGCAGCGTGGGCACCAAAACCGCCAGCTACAGCTACGACGCCAACGGCAGCATGACCAGTGGCGATGGTAGAACCATCACCTGGAGCGCGTTCGACAAGCCGCTGTCCATTAGCAAGAGCGGTGCCAGCGCCACGATGACCTATGGCCCCGAGCGGCAGTTACTCACAAGAAGCGACGTCAACAGTGGCAACACCACGAGCACGGTCTACGTGGGAGGGCTGTACGAGAAAGTGACGCTACCGGGCGGCAATACCGAAGAGCGCCACACGGTGGGTGGCAACACCATCGTCACCTATACCAATCGGACCTCGGGCAGTGCAGGAACAATAAAAACCCGCTATCTGCACAAAGATCACCTGGGCAGCATCACGGTGATCACCGACGAGAGCGGTGCGGAGGTGGAGGCGTTCAGCTTTGATCCGTGGGGCAAGCGCCGGGCGATGAGCCTGACGCAACTGCAGAGTATTCTTGGCAGTTGGTCCACCCTCACCAATTATCAGAAGGGCAACCTGACGATCCCGGCGCTGACGTTGAGTTCGGTCACCACGCACAAGGGCTTTACCGGTCACCAGCAGCTGGATGGGGTGGGCCTGATCCATATGGGCGGGCGGGTGTATGATGCGGAGATCGGACGCTTCCTGAGTGCCGATCCGTTTGTGGATGACAGCTCGAACCTGCAGGCGCTGAACTAACAAAAGGGGACGGAGGGATTAAAAAATAACCAGTTGAGATTGGTTAAAAAATAATCCCTCCGTCCCTTTATATTTTTGAGATTGGTTAAAAAATAATCCCTCCGTCCCTTTATATTTTTATCATCCTTCCGCCTTTGGGTGTGTTCCTCGAAGTCGGTCTGAAAGGACACTTCTGGCTCAATATCCTGCTCACTCTGCTGGGCTTTGTGCCGGGCATCATTCACGCACTTTATGTGATTTTGAAACATTGTGGAAAACTGTAGGTTGGGCTGAGGAACGAAGCCCAACAGGTTCGGGGTAGAGGTGCGTCCCACGCGTTGGGCTTCGTTCCTCAGCCCAACCTACAGCCTATGCCCCCGCCATCGTCAGCACCAGTTCCTGCATGAAACGCAGGCCTTCGCTGAACAGGCCCTGCAGAAAACGCCCCAGGTCATTCATCAATAACGTCAAGAGAAATATGCCGGCGGTCAGTGACACGGGGGAATTAAAGGGGTCGTATGAATGTTTATTGACCAGCCAGCCCTGGCGCTTGCTAAATATTCAATACGACCCCTTTATTCTAAAAAATATTCTCGGAAATGAGACGCCAATCATGAAAGAATTGGGCGAATCGGCAAGGATAAGTTACGAATGATAAGGCAAATTATGCGTGTTTAAATGGTACTGTTGGGTGCGCTGCTTTCTGCATGTAATAGTGATGGTGTAGAGGCGGAAAAAACTATTTTTATCTATGACAAAAGGGGACGGAGGGATTAAAAAATAACCAGCTTTAGCTACAGCCAGACACTGGTGTACGACAGTGTCGGGCGCAACACCCAGGCCACGGAACAGATCGCGGGCGCCAGCTACGTCACCAACAGCAGCTGGGACAGTAAGAACCGCCTCGACGTGCTCACCTACCCCGGCCCCGGCAACCGCCTGGCGGTCAAGCACACCTACAACGTGCGAGGCTACCTGGACGAGATCAGCGGCAAAAGGGGACGGAGGGATTAAAAAATAACCCGTTGTAGATTGGTTAAAAAATAATCCCTCCGTCCCTTTATACGGACGGGGAACATGCCGGAAGGGATCGATTTTTCGAAGGAGGGTCAAGCTATCTTCCAGCTGGATTCGGCGGCGAAGGCGGCTGGCTCTGAAGGGGCGGAGTCGGTGTTTGGAGAGCTTGCGGTATCGGCGGGTATAGCGCGGTTGCAGGTGGCGGAAGGGAAGGCGCAGGCAGGGAGAGGTAATAGTTATTTGACTGCTCAAAATGCACAAGAGGGTGAATTTGGTAACGGTAAAAAATGGCCTCCACTAGTATGACAAAAGGGGACGGAGGGATTAAAAAATAACCAGCTTTAGCTACAGCCAGACACTGGTGTACGACAGTGTCGGGCGCAACACCCAGGCCACGGAACAGATCGCGGGCGCCAGCTACGTCACCAACAGCAGCTGGGACAGTAAGAACCGCCTCGACGTGCTCACCTACCCCGGCCCCGGCAACCGCCTGGCGGTCAAGGGGGAATTAAAGGGGTCGTATTGAATATTTATTGGCCAGCCACCCTTGGCGTTTACTAAATATTCAATACGACCCCTTTATTTTCCTTTATTTTGAAAATCCTACCCTGTACGCTCAGTGTTTTTGGTGTTTTTTGTCACATGCCGAGGATGCTTTGAATCACCTTTGCTAAGAGTTCCTTGTCTGTGTCCGATAGCTGTCCCATTATCCTGATGACCTGATTTTGTTCCAGGGTGGCGATCAAGGGTTTGAATACTGAAGGTTTAGGTAGCCCGGCTGCTTGCCAGTCTTGCAGTATCACCTCACCCATGGCGAGGGGCTTTCGGATCTGACTGGTGATCGCCATCAGGATCACATCGGGCCGATTCTGTTGGTAGCCCAGGCTGCTGATGATGACTGCGGGACGTTTCTTGGTGGTTTGCAGATTGGTGAACGGAAAGCCCACTAGTACGACATCACCGAAATTATAGGTTGTCGTAGATGGCATCTTCGTCGTTATCCCAGGCTTTGGCGAAAGCGGCTTCGGAAGCGCGTGCGTAATCCTGGCGCAAAAACCGGTTCCGATCACGCTGTTGCAAAAAGTCAATAAAATCTTCCACCTCGGCCAGACGGTCGGGGGAGAGATGTTCCAGTTTTTTCAGTACGTCTTGTACCTGCGGTTGCATAGGATTCCTCCTTGGGCGTTCATTTGTGCGAAACCAAGCAGCAATACAGGTTTATTCTACACAACCACGCGGACGTGGACTACTAAGGCGTCAGCCAGATGCTGACCCGGCAAAAGGGGGCGGAGAAATTAAAAAATAACCAGCTTTAGCTGCAGCAAGACGCTGGTATACGACAGTGTCGGGCGCAACACCCAGGCCACGGAACAGATCGCCGGCGCCAGCTACGTCACCAGCAGCACCTGGGACAATAAGAACCGCCTCGACGTGCTGACGTACCCCGGCCCCGGCCACCGCCTGGCGGTGAAACACAGCTACAACGCGCAAGGCTATCTGGACGAGATCAAGAACAACGCCAGCAGCGCGCTGTGCTACCGCGCCACGGCCATGGACGCACGCGGCAACATCACCGGCGAAACCCACGGCAACGGCCTCACCACCACGCGGGTGTACCAGGCGCAGACGGGCTACCTGCAAAGCGTGCAAACGGGCAACACACCCCTCAACAACCGCCAGAACCTGACCTTCACCTTCGACAAGGTCGGCAACCTCATAGCGCGCAGCGACAGCATCAAGGGCTTCGCCGAAACCTTACTTGACCCCCGCGACGGCATTCACCGGTGCGAACAAGGCCGCCTACCTGGCCTTGGGCGTCAATCTAGAGGGCCGAAAGGAACTTCTGGGTATGTGGCTCCCAGGTATCCGAACACTATAGGCTCATGCCTCATTGGATAGGGCTTTCAGTACCATCTGCTTCGAGACTTGGCTACAATACCGCGTTAAATCTGGCCGTCCCCATGGAATAACAATGTTTGGAGACCTTGTTCGCCGTTCGCTGCTGCCGCCGGTGCTGCTCTGCCTGACATGCCTGCCTGTTCTCGGCGAGCAGAACCCCCAGGATCCCTGGGAGGGTTTCAACCGTGCCATGTTCACCTTCAACGACAAGGCGGATGCCTATGTGCTCAGGCCAGTGACCAAGGGCTACAAGGCGGTGACACCCGATCCCGTGGAGCGGGGCATAGGTCGCATGTTCGCCAACCTGGGCGAAATCGTCAGCGTCGGCAACAGTTTGCTGCAGGGAAAATTCCGTCAGGCGGGCCACGATAGCGGTCGCTTCCTCATCAACAGCACGGTGGGTGTGCTGGGGTTCTTCGATGTTGCCACCGAGTTCGGCTTGTACAAAAATGAACGGGAGGATTTCGGGCAGACGCTCGGTGCCTGGGGCGTGAATTCAGGTCCGTATCTGGTGCTGCCGTTCCTGGGGCCGAGCACCCTGCGTGATGCTCCGGCGCGCCTGGTGGACGGCTACGCCAATCCCATCAATACCATCGACCATGTGCCAACCCGCAACACCACCTATGGTGTCGATGTGGTGTCTGGTCGGGCCGAATTGCTCGATGCAGAGAAGCTGGTCAGCGGTGACAAATACGTCTTCATCCGTGATGTTTATTTGCAACGCAGAGCCTATCTCGTCAGCGATGGCGAACTGGACGACGACTTCGGTGACTTTGACGACTACGATGATCCGGATGACTACTGAGGAAGCCGCGAGCCATGTGCTCATCTGAGCCCTCTCATTTCGAGGCACAACCGTGAAATACGAACTCAAGGGTCTGGTGCTGGGCGCGAGCCCAGAGCAAGCCTCGATCTGGTCCAGGCATCTCGAGGAAGCCGGCTGGGAAATGGAGTATCTGGCCTCGACCCAGGCGGGCGCGCTGGATCTTTGCGAGGATTATCAAGTCATTATCGTTGTGCTTTCAGGTGGCAAGAAGGATATTGCGTCGCTGCTGGTGAGATGCTCGGAACGTGATGCCGCAGCGTTTCTGCCGGTGTTGCCGCAGGCATCACCGCAGGAACTGATCGAACTGGTGCGCCTGGGCGTGGGTGATATTCTGCTGCAGCCCTTCGAGGGACCGGAGCTGGTGGAGGCCGTCGAGCGGGTTGCCCGTCACCGCGCCCTCTATCAGGAAAACGACTCCTACAGCAGCCGCCTGGAGAAGATCAACCAGGAGCTGCGCGAAAGTCTCGATATTCTGAAAATGGATCAGATTGCCGGGCGTCAGGTGCAGAAAAACCTGTTGCCGCTCGAGCCGCTGGTGTTCAACGATTACGTGGTCGATCACAAGATCATTCCGTCGCTGTATCTGTCCGGCGACTTCGTTGCCTACAATCTGGTATTCGATCGCTATATCCTGTTCTACATTGCCGATGTCTCCGGTCACGGTGCGTCGTCGGCTTTTGTCACCATTCTGCTGCGCTTCATCCTCAAGCGTATTCTGCGCCGCCACATGATCAGCAACGACGTCAAAGCGCTGGCGCGTGCGCCCGATGGCTTCATCGAGCACGTCAATCGCCAGGTGATGGCCACCGGGCTTGAAAAGCAGGTTGCCATGTGCGCCGGCTCGATCGATATGGAAACCAGCGTGATGCGCTATTCCGTGGCGGCGCAGGTTCCCATGCCGCTGTTCATCACCGAGAATGAAGCCCGCTTCCTGCCCGGCAAGGGCAAGATCATCGGGCTTTTCGAGGACGCTACCTGGCCCGTCGAAGAAATGCTGTTGCCGGACAGCTTCCGGCTCGTGATGGTTTCCGACGGCTTGCTGGAAACCTTGCCCGTCAAGGGGCTCCATGCCCAGGAGCGCTATCTGCTCGAGACACTGGCAGCGGTGCCGCCGAACCATCAGGCCATGTGTCGCGCCCTCGCCCTGGACAAGGTGGCAGAGGCTGCGGACGACGTATCCATTCTCACCATCTGCCGCGGGAGTAACATGTGACTGAAGGGCGGATCCTCGTTGCCGAGGAAAAGGGCGTCTATCTGCTCAAGCTGGGCGGTGATATTCGCGTCACCCTCTGTGCTTCGATTTCGGACTACATCGAAAAAATTTTCTCGGGCGACGAGGCCAGGGAAGTCTATGTGGATCTGCTCGACGCGGAGGGTATCGACAGCACCACGCTCGGCCTGCTCGCCAAGCTCGCCATCTACACCCAGGAGCGCTTCCTGATCCGTACCCGCCTGCTGTGTGTCAGTCGCGACATCCTGCGCATGTTCGACGCCATGGACATTGCAGAGTTGTTCGACATCGTCGGCATCTCCGGCAGCCCCAACCTGTCGCCCACGGAAGTCATCCCCGCCGAACTCGACGAGGAAACCCTGCGCCAGCACGTCCTGGAGGCGCACAAACTGCTGGTCAAACTCAACCCCAGCCTGACATCGGAATTCTTTGACCTGATTACCAGCCTGGAATCGTTGGAGTGAGAAGAGATGTCTGACGCTGGATGTCTGACGTCTGACGCTTTGATCGGTGCGCTCAGGCTGCGTGCAGAAAGGTGGCGAAAGAAACCCTGTTTGTACAAGGAGGAGTTCTGGCTCAGTCGAAGCGAGATATTGCCGATCGGTTTGTCGTGAGCGTCAGACGTCAGACATCCAGCGTCAGACACCAAACATTAAAGATCCAGCGCCATCTGTTCAACCCGCTTTTTCGCACTTTCCGCGGCTTCCTGGCCGGATTCCGTCATCTTGCTCAACGATTCCAGAAGTTGGCTGTGAAGGCTGTGGGCTTCTTTCTGCGATCTGGTGGCGATACCTGCCAGGTGCAAGGCCATGACGCCATGAAAGGCCGCCCATAACAGTTGGCCCTGTTGCTCGGCCTGGGGTTGTGACAGCGGAGTGCCGGAAACTGCCTGGCTGAGGCGGGTGAACGTGCGATCGAGGCGCGACAGGGCGCCGGCGAGGGCAGGGTAGTCAGTGGGGGCGGGCTGTTCGAGGGCAAAGGCGAGTTTACAGGCGGTGGGCTCGGCGCTGACGAATGCCACATAGGCGCCGATAAAGGCCCGGCTCTGCTCTTCGGGCGTTGCGTTGCTCAGGGCCTGTTCCAGATCTGTCGCCAGCTTGTCGACGTGGATGGTGCGCACTGCGGCGAGAATGTCATCCTTGTTCTTGTAGTAGCTGTAAAGCGCCGTGGCGCTGTACCCCATTGCGCGCGCCAGACTGCGCATGGAAACGCGCTCGGTGCCAAGCTCGCTGAACTGGCGCAGAGCCACTTCACACACCTTCTGGCGAAACTCCGTAACTTTCTGTTCCGTAAGTGCTTCTGGCATGAGCTGCCTCTCTCTTCAGCAAGCTGAATCAGATAAAAACGTTGTTATATTACGGCGTTGGTTATCGCTGGTAAATGGGTGTTGCGCAGCCGTCGGAAGAATAACGGGATGACGCATCTGTTGCCGGAGAGGGCATATTTTCTTGACCCTCATTGCCATTTTGTAGAGACTGGAACTCATAGCAGGTTACAACTGTCTGACGACAGACTCTGGTTTTCTTCTGCGACGACGCAACAACCCCTTTCTGTTGGACAGGGCATTCGTCATCGAATGCAGGGGGGGGGGCGATCGCGCTTTGCGAGAAAAAAATCGGTGTCAGAGCTGAAGGTCCTGGGGTTGTGATGCTGGCAGGGTTGCATCCGAGGGGAAGGGAACATTGCGCGATATCATATCGGGCGCCAAAAAACATATAGAAGTAAGGTGGTATGGCGAATACACAAGCATCCCAGGGCGGCCAGGAAGTCCTGCACACCAGTAAAATCACATTCGTTCAATTCTGCATCATTTTTCTGTGTTTCTTCGGCATGATGCTCGATGGTTTCGATATCGTCATCATTTCGTTTACGGCGCCGGGCATCGCCCGCGAATGGGCCGTAAGCCCGGAGCAGCTGGGAATCGTGTTCAGTTCGGGGCTGGTGGGGATGACCATCGGCGCCATGTTCCTGTCTTCCATCGCCGACCTGTATGGTCGCCGCACGCTGGTCAGTGCCGCGCTGGTGGTTACCGGAATCGCGACCACGGCGGTCTACTATTCCGGTTCGGTGAGCGAATTGATCGCGCTGCGCTTCATCGCCGGCCTGGGAATGGGCGCGCTGATGGCGGTGCTGCCGGCCATGGGGGGAGAGTTCAGTCCGCAGAACCATCGCAATTTCATCTTGTCGATCATGGTGTCGGGCACGTCGGTGGGGTCGGTGCTGGGTGGCATGATTTCCGCGTGGGCCATCCCCGAATTCGGTTGGCGTACGCTGTATTACTACACCGGTATCGTCATTGCCGCGACCGGCGTGCTGTTTTATCTGGTGGTACCCGAATCGCTTCAGCATGTGGTGACCCGTGGCAGCGACGCACTGGCAAGAGTCAATCGCACCCTCAAATACATTGGTCACAACACGCTTGCTGAGCTGCCGCAATTTGCCCAGTCGGGGGTGAGGGAATCCGCCAGCGTGAAATCGTTGCTGACGCCCAGCCGGCGCAAGATGACACTGTTCGCCTGGGGCGCCTTCGGGATGGGCTTTGCGGGCATGTACTTCATGACCAACTGGATGCCCAAGATCTTTGTCGATTCCGGTATTCCCGAGGAGCAGAGCATCCATGCCGTGGTGATCCTCACCTTCGGGTCGATCATCGGCGCCATGAGCATCGGCTGGCTGTCCAAACGTACGAGCCTGAATTATCTGATCGCCATCGCATTCGCCATCGGCACCGTGCTGACGCTCATCCTGAGCCTGGTGCTGCGCCAGTCCGGTGAGTACACCGTGCCACTGGTATGGGCCGTTTCATTCCTGGTGGGCATGATGGTCCACGGCGCCTTCGCCAATCTCTATTCCATCGCCCTGGCGATCTATCCTCCCCAGGTGCGGATCACCGGTATCGGCTGGTGCTACGGGCTCGGCCGCGCCGGCGCCATCATCAGTCCCGCGCTGGCTGGCGTCATGATCGGCATGGGCATGAATTCGGCCGACGTGCTGGCATGGTTCGTCATCACCATCGTCATTGCGGCCTATTTCACTTGGCGGATAAAGGTCAAGGAAATGACCTGAGCGCAGCCGTGCCGGCGGTGCGTGCCGGCAACTCGTGGAGGATAATAATGAACCCCAGTGACTACTTTTGTTTCGACGCCGAGGATGAGCACCTGCACAGGCCCGGTCCAGAGCGGGCCTGGAACGAGTCCCTGGCATTCTGCGCCATCGAGGCCGGCGGCCCCGCGCTTTTCGTTCGCCACGGGCGGCGCTACAACGAGGGCCATATCGAGGTAACCGTTGCGCAGCTCAATCCCGGCGGTTCCCTCGATGTGGCATTCGCGAAACGCCCCATCGATGTGGCCTCGATTGGCGACGGCACGTCATCATCCGCGGGCGGGCTGACATTTTCACTTATCGAACCTCTGAAACGCTGGCATGTGGGTTATTCCGGCAAGATCCGCCATATTCCCGACTACCGCCACTTCGCCGCAGACCCCGGTGCTGCGTTGAAAGCCGCTGCCGTCAGCGAGGGTGCGTTCGATCTGGTTTTTGAAGACCAGGGGCCGCTGTTCGCGCCCGGCCCGAACGGCACCATCCCCGGCGGCGACAGGTTTCTGTCGGGGCGTCACTATGAATCGAGCATCCGCTGCCGTGGTGAAGTCGCGCTGGGCGGTACGCGCCGCACCCTGGATACCCAGGGGTTTCGCGATCATTCCTGGGGCGTGCGCGACATGACGCGGGTACTGTTCCATCGCTGGCTGTGGGTGCAGGTTGACGAAACCACCAGTTGCATGGGCTGGTTCACAGGCACGGAGGATGAGGACTTCTGCTCCGGCATCATCATTCGCGACGGCGTCGGGGAGGTGGCCACCAGCGCGGTGCTCAGCTCCCGCTATGCCCGGGACGCAGAACAATACGTGCAGGAATGCCACCTGGTGCTCGGCTCGGACAAGGGCACCATCGACGTGGTGCTGGAGCCAGGCGCTGTGCTGCCGCTGCGCTATCAGAAAGAAGGGCGCACCAGCCGTATCCTGGAGTTCGCTTCCCGCACCAGGGATGGCGGCATGCCGGCCTGGGCCGAGTACAGCGACATCCTGGTGGACGGTGTTCCCAGCGGCAACAGGAGAGCCTGATCGTGCATATCGACAGCAAGCCCGCGGCGGCGCCCAGCGCTGCGGTGCGGGCCATCATCGACGAAGCGAGCAAGATCGCCGACGGCGTCTATCCCATTTGTTCCGCAGTCGACAGTCGCTTTCCCGTCCATACGCGTCTCGGCACCGTCGAGGTGTTCCCCGGCACCATGACGCCGGCGGCGTGGGCCAGTTCGGGCTCGGCCGTTTCCCGTATGACCCAGCGTGTCGCCGCCGAAATGGGCATCGTTTCGGCAAGCGATCCGCTCAGTTTTCAGGGCGTGTTCTACGGTTGCTGCGCGACCAATATTTCCTCGTATATCCATGTGATGCGGCGTCTGCCCGGTGCACCCTGGTTGCCCTGGAGCCGCTCTGCACTGGCGGTGGTACAGCCTCATGCCGATCCGATCACGGGCTGGGAGCCGCCGCCGAACCTGGTGTCGTGGCTGGTGGACTGTTTGTGGCGCCTGCGGGGCTGGGGCAGATCGCGCCGTCTGGAAGCGGAACTGCAGCGGGAAATGGCACCGCTGGAAACCCAGCTCGAGCAGGGCGAGGCGGAGATCGCCACGCGCGACTACAGCGCTCTTGGCGTGGAAGAGCTGATCGAGGAGTTGAAGAAACCAACGCTCAATACGCAGCTGGTGCGGATCCACGTGGGCGTGACCCTGCTCGTTGGCAGCCATTACATGCGCCTGGTGCAGGCCATCGCCCGCCACACCGACATGCCGCCCATTCATACCGCCAATGGCCTGCTGGTGGCGATCGGCGACGTGGAAAGCGCAAAGCCCGCACTGGCGCTCGAGATCATGGCGCCGCTGGTGCGCGAGGCGCCGCGCCTGGCGAACTTGCTGCGCGCGGGCCAGTTCGCCGAATTTGCCGCAACGTTGGCCGCCCCGGGCGATGCGGCGGAGCAGCGGGTCGCCGATGCCCGCAACGATTTTCTGAAACTCTATGGCTACCGGGGAATCGGCGAGTCCACCATCGACGCGACGACCTGGGGCGAGGATCCCGGCCAGGCCGATCGCCTGCTGGCGCTCTACGTGGCCAGCGACGGGATGCGCGATGCGAGTGCCGGCGCACGCCGTCGCGAAGCACTCGAAGCCAAGGTGCTCGCAAGGATCGCAAACGCAACTGTCCGCGCCAGGGTGCAAGGTTATATCCGCAGTGTCCAGACGTTTGCGGCGATGCGCGAGCGCAGCAAATCCCTGACGGTGCGCCAGAGTTTGCGCACGCGCCGTATTCTCAAGGCACTCACGGCGCGTCTCGTGGAGGCAGGGGCGTTCGAGAAAGAAGAAGATCGCGAAATGCTGTCCTTCAAGGAGCTGACCGGCGCACTGACGATGGACCGCAATACCCTACGCGAGCTGATCACACGCCGCCGTCACGTTTACCAATTGATGAAGAAGCTCGACATCGTCGAACAAACCTTTTCCGGGCTGCCCACCCCCAGGCTGGCGGATGCCGCGACCTCGGGCCAGGCTGAAGTGGGTGCCGTTCTGGCAGGGCTTTGCATCAGCCCCGGCAGGGTGGAAGGCGTTGCCCGGGTCATCCGCGATCCACGCGAAGCGGCTGTGATCCGCGCGGGCGAAATCCTTGTTGCGCCCTACACGGACGCGGCCTGGTCGCCGCTGTTCGTGCTGGCCTCGGGCGTGGTCATCGACAGTGCCACGCTTATCAGTCACGGCGCCACGGTCGCGCGCGAACTGGGGCTGCCGGCGGTGGCCAACGTTGCGGGCACCACCGCCATTCGCGATGGCGACCGCATCCTGGTGGATGCGGACAGGGCCGAGGTCACCATTCTCGAGCGCCCCGAACCTGCGCCCGTCGAGGCCGCGACGCAGCAGGGCAGTACAGCATTCACCCATACGCGGCGCGCTTTTGCGGTATTGCGCTCGCTGCGTCTCAAGGGGCGTGCAGCAACCGCCGCGCTCGTCGCAGGCAGCGGACTCGCGCCAGAGTCCATCGCGGAAATTCTCGATGGCGCGCAAAGCGCGGGCTTGTGTGTCCGCGAGGACGACACCTGGCAGATGACGCCCGCGGGGTTTTCATGGGTCGAGGAAAATCTCGTTCATGATCGCCCTGATCCCGTCGCGGCGGAAGCGTTGCACGAACGCTTCCTGCCCCTCAACGGACAGTTCAAGCAGCTGGCGTTCGACTGGCAAATGCGCGATCCGCAGACCCTCAACGACCACAAGGATGCGAGCTACGACGCAGCGATACTGGCCCGTCTCGATACCTTGCACGAGCAGATGCGGGAACTGGTTGTCAGTGTCGGCCAGCTGAATTCGCGGCTGGTACCGTTTGGCGAGCGCTTCGAGAAAGCTTTGCAGCATGTGAAAAGCGGTGAAACGCAGTTTCTCATGTCACCGAGAGTGGATAGCTATCACACCGTCTGGTTCGAATTCCATGAAGAGCTGATCGGCATGACAGGGCGCACACGTGCGGAGGAGGCTGCTGCGGGCAGGGGGGCCTGAGGCGCAGGTTTCCGCGACGCACTATCCCTGCGCCGGGCTGGGAAAGTGCAGGGCCACCCGCGTGCCGTCACCGGGATTTGAATCCACGGACAAGGTCCAGTTCAGATGTTCGCAGAGGCGCGTGATGAGGGTGAGGCCGATACCTCCCCCCTGGGTGCCTTCACTGCGCGCCAGCCGGGTGTAAAGCTCGCTGATTTTCTCGGCGGAAATGCCCGCTCCCTGGTCCTCGATGATCACCGTGCCATTTGCGCTCAGGGATACCTGCACATCGCCGTTGCGGGTGTTTTCGATGGCGTTGCGCAACAGGTTGCCGATGGCGGACTTGACGATCTGGAGCGGTGCATCGATCGTGTATTCCGGCAGCGTGCCGAGGACGATGGCGACTTCCTTGCCCTGCGCCAGATGTTGGTGATCCTGCACGATTTGAGGTAGCAGGCTGTGCAGTTTCACCGCTTCCGAGGATTCGGTCAGCCGCGCGGGGTCTTTTGCCAGCACCAGCAGGAGGGTGACGAGCTCGTTGGTGTCGCTCGTCGTTTCCACGATTCTGCGCAGGCGGTTGCGCATCGTTTCGGTGGTTCCGGGTTCGCCCAGGGCCAGTGTGGCGGCCCCGGCGATGATCGACAGAGGGGTTCTCAGCTCGTGACTGGCAACGCGAATAAAGGCTTGCTCCCTGTCCATGAATGCCGCGTTCCGGACAATGTAACCGTTGATGGCCTCCGTGATCAGGGTGAGCTCCGAGCTGGCGTTGGCGGGCAACGCGACGAGCTGCCCGCCCTTTGCGGGGTCCAGGGCGCCGATCCGGTCGGAAAGTACCTGCAAGGGCTGTATCAGCCGTCCGGTGCCCCAGACCGCGGCGCAGCCCAGCAGCGCCGTCACAATGAAGGCGGACAGGAAAATGATGTTGCGCAGTTGGGCCTCGCGGCCTTCCAGGTCGGTGATGTCGAGGGCGATGACGAAACGCTGGTCATCCGCGTCCTCGATCAGAACCACTTTCTCGCGGCCGTCGAGAAGGATTTCGTCGTGGACTCCCGGGGCGAGACGCAGCAAAGGATTGTGCGGTGTCGCTTCGGCATCGATGGCAAACACATGCAACGTCTCGGTTTCCGGCCATGAATAATCGGGATCCTGCTGACGCCTTTTCAGGAAATGATCGAGCTCGGCGGTGAGCAGGGATTCCCAGACCAATTTCTCGGCGCTTTCATTCACCACGAAGTCGTTGGCAAGCACACCCAGGGTCAGCAGGATGATGTAACCCAGCAGCCCCACGGTCAGACGCCGCCTGAGGCTCCAGGCCGATTGCCGCACGTTGGTCGCCGTCATTGCGCGATACGGTAGCCGCAGCGTGGCACGGTCTGAATGAGCTTATGGGGGAAGGGCGCGTCCACCTCGCGGCGCAATTCGTAAATATAGCCGCGCAGGCGGTTGCTCTCCGGTGGCTGGTCGCCCCATAACGCTTCTTCAAGCTGTTCGTGGGAAACCACGTCGGGGCTGTTTTCCAGCAGCACGCGCAGCAGCGTGCGCAACGCGGGGAAAAGCTGAAGTTTGACGCCCGCGCGGGTGACTTCCTGGGTTTTCAGATCAAATTCGAGATCGGCCACGGCCATGCGGCGCTGCCGGCCGGCGCGGCTTGAGCGCGCGATGATGGCGTGCAGGCGCGCTTCGAGTTCAGGAAATTCGAAAGGCTTGGTCAGGTAGTCGTCCGCGCCGGCATCGAAACCGGAGAGCTTGTCCGGCAATTCGTCCCGCGCCGTCAACATGATGATAGGGGTGTCGATATCCTCGTCGTCGCGCAGGCATTTCAGCAATTGATATCCATCCATGCGCGGCAGCATCCAATCCAGCACGATGGCGTCGTAGCGCTGGGTGCATGCCAAATGTTTGCCGGTGATGCCGTCCGGTGCCGCGTCCAGTATATGTCCACGGCCTTCCAGGTACTCGAAGAGGTTGGCTAACAGTCTGCGATTGTCTTCAACGATCAAAAGCCTCATAGCGTCGTTCCGGGTGCTTTTTGCGTATCGTCGAAGTGCTCCAGAGCCGGACAAAAATAGGACATGCGAAACGCTATATTAACAATAATCGTTCTCATTAAAGAAATTGCGACTCAACCGTTTGAAGAAATGATGCCTGTGCCGGCAGCGCGGTGCAAGGCGCCAGTTCAATCCGTCAGCGGAAAAGCGGTAGCGCGATCAAGAGGTCGAGGAACTGTGGTTCGCGGTGGTGCGGGTGATTGCGGAATCATCACTCACCCGTGAGCCGCACTGTTTTTTTATCGCGAAGAGAAAGGGAGTCAATCATGAAAAATTCAAAACAGTCGTCCATCTTCCACCAGGCGCCGCGCCGCAAGTCGTTGTTCCTGGCGATTGCCGCCAGCCTGGGGGCGGCTTCAGCCGCGGTGGCGCAGGACGCTCCGCCCGCGGAGCGTGGCGGCGCCGACGAGCGCACGATGATATTCAGTCCGGTCCGCGTCATTGGCAATCTGGAGGATCCACAGGCCACCACGGGTTCGGCGTATACCCTGACGGAACGCGAACTGGAGAAATTCGAATACACCAACGTCACCAACATTCTGCGCAATGTACCGGGTGTCTACGTGCGGGAGGAGGATGGACTCGGTACGTATCCGAGGATTGGCATTCGCGCATCCTCAGCCGGCCGCAGCGACAGGGTGACCATTCTTGAAGATGGCATCCCGGCGGCGATGTCGATATATGCGAACACCTCGGCATACTTTTTCCCCCCGGTGGGGCGCATACAGGGCATCGAGGTGCTGAAGGGCCCCGAGATTCTGTTGCACGGCCCTCATACTACCGCGGGCGTGGTGAACCTGCTGTCCACCGAAATTCCGGAAGAGGCCGGTGGCATGCTCAATGTGGAGCTGTCGGAATTCAACACGCGCAAGATTCACGCCTATTATGGCGCCACCTATGGCCAGTTTGGATTCCTGCTGGAAACCTACCAGGCCAACAGCGATGGTTTTCATAACATCGATCGTTCCAGTCACACGGCGGGCAACGATATCAACGACTATGTCGGCAAGGTGCGCTGGACCAGTGATCCCGGCGCGGCGTACAAACAGCAACTGGATCTGAAAATCCAGTACAACGAAGAGACGGCGGATGTCAGCTACCTGGGCCTGACCGAAGCCGACTTCAACAGCAACTCCAACCGGCGCTATGGGCTGAGCGAGCTGGAGCGCATGGATCGCGGTCGCAAGGCGGTCAGTCTGCGCCACCAGTTCCATTTCGATGACAGTACCAAACTGACGTCCACCGCCTACTGGGGCGACACTTACCGCTATTACAATCGCCTGAACCAGATCAATGGCATCAGCCTTGGCGGTATTACCGACATCATCAACAACAACCTTGCGGGAACCACTCCCCACAACAGCGCGGCGCTGCTCAACGGCATTCTTCAGGGTACCGCCGACACCACTCACGCCAATGGCGTGCGCTACGGCCACAACCACCAGAATTTCGAGGCCAGGGGGGTGCAGTTCGAACTCAACAAGCAATTCTCGACCGGCGCCATCGAACACGATCTGGTCGTCGGTGTGCGCAGGCACGAGGACATCACCGGCAATGCCGTCAAGGGTATTTCCAACAGCATCTACAACCAGGTCAACGGCAGCCTGGTCTACATTAGTACCGCTGCCGCCACGCCAAGCGAGGGTGAGGCCAAGGCGACGTCAGTATGGATTGCGGACTACATTACCGTCGGTTCCTGGACACTGATGCCGATCATCCGCTACGAAGACATCGAGACCCGCGGCAACGTCGCCTCTGGTGTATCCCACACTGCGGCCAACAGCAACAGCCTGGACCAGACCACTCTCGGTTTCGGCGCCAACTATGCTCTCGATGGCAACTGGACGCTGCTGGCCGGTGTTCACGAAGGCTTCGCGCCTCCCGGCAACGGCGTCGGACGGGGAACGGAAGGGGAGGAGAGCCTCAACTTCGAAGCCGGTGTGCGTTACCGCAGCACCGACGGCTCCTTCGGTGTGGACGCGATTGCGTTCTACAGCGACTACGACACCACTGTTCGCCAGTGCCTGTTTGCCAACCCTTGCGTGAATCCCGTACCGGGCGGAGCCCCCATCGTCGATGGCAGCACCCAGCAGACCGGCGCCAAGGAGGTCGCGGGCCTGGAGCTCGGTATATTTGCCGATCTGTATGACAACGGCTCCATCAAAGTACCGCTGCGCCTGTCCTATACCTATACCGACGGCGAATACAACGGCGCTTCCGACCTGCCCACGGGGGTACAGAGCGGCGATGTGCTTGAGTACATGCCGGAGAACATCGCGGCGCTTCAGATCGGTGTCGAGAGTGTTCACAACTGGCGCGCCTACGCCGCATTCAACTATACGGATGGCTCCTATACCACCAACACTGCGGGCCGGTCGGGGGTAGATAATACCTATCTCACGACCGAGGACTTGTTTACCGTGGATCTCAATATGACCTTCAGTTTGTCTGAAGACACGGAGGTGTACGCCAAAGTGGATAACCTGTTCGACGAGCAGAGTATCACTCACCGCGGCGCCGACGGTGCCCGTGGCAATGCGCCGCGCTGGGCTGGCGTCGGTTTCCGCATCCGCTACTGATAACGAAAGGGACAGGGACGTCTCGCATTGCTCTTCTTGCAGTCATGATCGATCCTTTTATTGCTTCATTTACAGGCACCGCTGTCGAATTTTTTGAGACGGTTGCCATCGCCTATGCCATCGCCAGAGCCGGTTACCCCCGCGAAGCGTTATCGGGGCTGGTGTTGGGGCACGTACTTGTGTTTGCCGTGGCCGTGTTCCTGTTGCCGTTTCTGGCATTTTTTCCGGTCTTCTGGTTGCGTCTCGTCGCTGCCGTGCTCCTTGCATCGATGGGACTGCACTGGTCGTTCAAATCGTTGAAACGTATGCGAGAGCAGCGGCGTCCCGGCTGGGTCGAAGATCCGCTCGGCGCGGTGCGGGTGACTCCGGCGACGTCCTCGGCAGAGAAGTTTTCACTGTTCGTATTTTTTGTCATGGTCAAAAGCTCGGCCGTCGAGGCGGCGGAGATCGTGCTGGTCATTTTTCCTGTCGCGTCTGCAACCTCGGCATGGAGTCAGGTTTTTTGGGGGGTGGTTGCCGGTATGGCCGCAGTATCGGCAGCCGCACTGGCGTTTCGTGGTCAGTTGAGAAAAGTCCCGGAGGTAAAGTTGAAACTGGTCACTGGATTTATTCTCGCCGTTATCGGTACCTCATGGTTGCTGGAGCTTTACCGTGATTACTCCGTCTGACCATAAGTTCCAGTCGATGGTGGAGGTTTATGTATGAGTGAGGTCGTGACAAATGCCGAAGCCGAGCGGCTTCAGCGCCTGTGTGTGGCGGGCGTTCGCCCGACCGTCGCACGCGGTGGTGTATTGCAGGTATTGGAGGAGGAGGCGCCCAAGCGGCTCGATATGGATGCTGTATTTCAAGGCCTGCTTGAGCGGGGGATACATCTCACCCGCGGGACGGTATACCGTGCCCTGGGAAGTCTCGTCGCTCACGGTTTGTTGCTGCGTGAATGGCGCAGCGGCATAAGCGGGGCGAAAGCGGTCTATGGACTTATGACACCCGACGCACGGCTTTGCGATGTGGAAATAACGTGCAAGAAATGCGGATGCGCGGCGGATATTGGTAATGTCTCATTGCACGAGCAATTGCGGTGCCTGGCGCTTGATCGCGGGCTTGACCTGGCCGCGCAACCAATGACCATTCTGGCCATGTGTACGCAATGTGCGAAGTACAGCTAACCGGGAGACGCGGCTTCTGAGCGCTAACGATCTCTAAAGAAAGGGGGTCAGATTCAAGGTCAAGGCGGCTGTTTCTGGCGCCGGGGATTGTTCTTGTTCCCAGGCCGGACAGACAGTCACATCTCAGTTGAAGACCAGGGTGAAGCGGGTACCGCTGCCCGCGCTTACCGGAGACGTCACGTCCAGGCTCCAGGATTGCATGGTGCAGACGCGCTTTGCGATGGCCAACCCCAGCCCCGTCTGATTGATGTTCGAAGGCGAAGTGGATGCTCCGTGTGCATTCTGCCGTTGATCGGCGCGGCGGTTGCTGAAGTAGCGGTCGAACACGCTGGCAAGTTCCGCGGGTTCTATCCCCGGTCCCGAGTCGGTGAACTGAAGGCCGCCTGAAATGGATTCAACCACGAGTGTTCCCGGCGCGGCGTGTAGCACCGCATTGCGTATGATGTTGCGCATGACCGTCATGAGGGCGTGGCAGCTCAATGTCTCTTCATGGCTGGGCTCGACCAGATTCACGAAAGTCAGACCGGCTTTGCCTGCCTCCAGGCGCAGGCTTTCGAAAATGTCCTCGACGCTGGTGCGGATAGCGACGCGTGTCCGATCCTCGGAGCGCGCGTGTGTCAAACTGTATGTGCTTTCCAGCGATTGATTTATTTCATGAACGGATTTGACGATGCGCTTGAGCCGGGAGTGAATGCCGGACGAATCTTTAATGCTGCCATTCAGCATCAGTTCCGCATCACTGCGAATGACTGTTAGTGGCGTGCGGATTTCATGATGCAGGTTCGCGGAGAATTCCCGCTGGTCCGCGATGGACGCATCGACCTGGTCTTGCACACGGTTGAACACCTCCATCAGGCGGTCGGCTTCGTTTCTGTGAACGGTCGCACCCGGAGATGCGCTTGGCACCCACCTCGTCAGGCGCTCGGTGAGAACATTCAGGGGGTTGATCAGCCACTGTGCGACGGAGTTGCTGATGATCAGCGCCAGCAGGGAGCAGATAATGACGATGCCCACCAGGGTCCAGGCAAATTCATGTAACTGGCCCTCTATCACGATGGAGTCGTAGAGCACATAAAGCCGTCCGTCCATGGCATTTTCAATGGCAACGTGCCAGGTTCTGTCACCTTTGTCGATGCTGTGCAGGCCCGCGGGCAAGCCGCGTAACTCGGCGGGCAAGCTGTCGGACGGGTTCTTCGGCGACTCTCCCCAGGCATACATGGAGGGGGCCATGTCGCGCTCGAAAGCGGTAGTCCACTCGTCGCCAAACCGGGATACGCGGGTGACCAGACGCCTGGATTCGGTCTGAATCAGGTTGTCGATCATCTTGTCTTGTATGTAGACATAGGAAAAATAGGCCAGCATTGCCGACAGGCAGACCGCCAGGCTGACCAGGCATGTCAGTACGAAGGTGGTGCGCCGGGCGATGGACTTTTTCATGTTTCGTTCGCTGGTGAATCGGTCAGGCGCCAGCCGATGTTGTGCACGGTCTCGATCCCGTCGTAGCCCAGGCTGTTCAGGGCTTTGCGCAACAGGTGGAGCTGGCTGCGCAGGGCCTCCGCCGAGGGCGGCTCGCCTTGCCAGAGATAGTCTTCGAAGCGTTGCCGCGGAACCACCCGTCCCCCGTACCGCATGAGCAATTCCAGAACCATGAGACTTTTCCGCGCCAGTTTGACCTCTCTGCCGTCAACGGTGACAAGCTGATCCGCAACCACGTAGCGCAAGGGCCCATGGCTGAGGACGAAAGCGGTATCGGACAGTTGCCTGGAGCGGCGTATCAACGCCTTGGCGCGCATCAATACTTCCTCCAGAGCAAAAGGTTTGGTGAGATAATCATCGGCGCCACCGGAAAAGCCCTGCGATTTGTCTTCCAGCGCCGCACGGGCCGTCAGTATCAACACGGGTGTTGCAAGCTGCATATCCTCCCGCATTTGCCTGAGCAGGTGGTAACCATCCATGCCTGGCAGGCCTATATCCAGAAGAACCAGATCGGGGGATTCGTGCGCCAGTTTCTCCAGGGCGGATTTCGCATCCCGCGTTATGTCGGCTATGAAGCCTTCGCTTTCCAGGGCGAGCAGCAGGTTCTCGGCAATGGACAATTCATCCTCGACGATCAGAACGGTATAGGGAATCTGCTGCTGGCTGTTTGACATCGGGATCTCAAGGGTCGAGCTTTTCACGTTGCACAGAAGTTGGGAATTTAGGCTGCAGCGCCACCCGGTGGTTCCTGCCGCATACCGTAGGGGGATTGCGTGAACCGATAAAGCGGTTTACACGAATCAGCCCAAGCTGATTTCATGAATTGCCCCTTGGTTCCATGAGCACGCAGCCCAAATTTCCGAATTATGAATAAAGACGCATGCCCGAACATGCTACCAGTCTGTGTGTGAAAAAAACGTTGTGCATAAGTAAATTCAAGTAAATACAATAAGAATGGTTATTGTTTGTATTATTTTCTCTTCCTCTGGCTCTATTCAATGAAAATTTGACGCACCTCCCTCTATCCTTGCCGAATCCATGTCTTTTCACACCAGACTGGCCGCGTTCTGGCTCAGGTTGCCTGCAGTCGCGGTTTTCGATGGCTTGCACATGCGTGCGGGCTTGTGTCTCACGTTTTTCGATTCCAGCAGAGGAAATTTCACAATGCGTCATGAAAAAGACAAAGAGCGGACGATGGCTCCGACCGTCACGTTGTTGTCCCTGGAAACTTTTCAGCCCGCGTTCTGCCGCTCGGCCCTGATGGGTGCCGTCATCGGCGGTGCGATGGGCATTGCGCCGCTGACCCATGCGCAGAATGCCGATGGCGAGCAGCCAACCAGGCTGGATCCGGTCATCGTCAGCGGCGAGGCGCTGAGCGACTACCAGGCGCCGGCAGCTGCGAGCAGCCCGAAATTCACCGCTCCGCTGCTGGATACTCCCAAGTCGGTCACCGTCATCACTGAAGAGCTGATGAGAGATCGCGGCGCGACATCCCTGCAAGATGTCTTGCGTACCACACCGGGCATCACCCTCGGCTCCGGCGAAGGCGGTACGCCGACGGGAGACCGTCCTTTCGTGCGGGGCTACGAGGCCAGCACCGACATTTTCATCGACGGGGTGCGCGATTATGCACGGGGTTCTCACGAGATATTCAATCTGGAGTCCGTGGAAGTCATCAAAGGCCCGAGTTCCGCCTATACGGGACGGGGCGGCACCGGTGGCAGCATCAACCTGCAAACCAAAAAGCCGCAGCAGCAAAGCTTTGCCGAAATCGGTGCGGGCTTTGGCAACGACAGCCAGTGGCGCACCACGTTCGATGGTAATTACGCGTTCTCGGAAACGATTGCGGCGCGTCTGAACCTGATGAAGATGGGCGGCGACGTTCCTGGTCGTGGCGGCCTTGCCATCGACCGCTGGGGAGTGGCCCCTTCCATTACCTTTGGCTTGGGCACACCGACACGGCTCACGCTTTCATATTCCCAGATACACAACGACGACATGCCGGACCTTGGCGTGCCGTTCAGCAATGCCGCCCGCCCTGGGCGGGTAGAGCCTCCAAACGTCGATCGAGACAATTTTTACGGACGGCTCAACGCGGATTTCCGGGAAAATGAATTCAAGACCGGCTCCGTCATCATCGAGCATGATTTTTCAGAAGGGCTGGCGGTACGCAACGTCACTCGCTATGTCGAAACCCTGAACCATTATCTGATGACCAGGCCGACGTTCGATAACTGTACGGCAACCTCTGGCCCGCCTTGCTCCACGGAAGGCGCGGACGTCCAGTTTCGGCGCGATGACCGGATGCGCTGGCGCAGCAGTGAAAGTCTGGTCAACCAGACCGATCTGTATGGCAGCTTCCACACCGGAAGTTTCAAGCATACGTTCAGCCTGGGAGCCGAGATCGGCCGCGAGCGCATCTACAACAAGAGCATGACCGGCGGGCCTGGCAGAGAGCATGATTTCCTATGGAATCCGAATCCCAACCAGCACTATGATTTTGACATCATCTACGGTCCGCGCACCGGCGCCGGCGAGATAGAAACACGCTCTCTGTATTTCTTTGACACGATGGAAGTCACCGAAAAACTGTTGGTCAACGCAGGTGTGCGCCACGACAATTTCGAGGTCGATGACTACACGAGCAGCCGTTCCGACAATTTCTGGAACTACCAGCTCGGCCTGGTATACAAACCCGCCGAGAACGGAAGCATCTATCTGTCGTATGGCACGTCATCCAACCCCGCCGGTGAAAACCTGGGGCAGGGCGGTGGTGCCGATGGTGTTGGAGGCGCCGCGCAGATTCGCGACGTGAAGCCGGAGAAAAGCCGCAGCTGGGAACTGGGCACCAAGTGGGATGTGCTGAATCACGCGCTCTCTCTCACGGCCGCCATCTTCGAGACGGAGAAGACGGACGCCCGCTCGACGGACCCGCTGACCGGCGATGTGACACTCAGCGGCAACAACCGTGTGCGCGGCGTGGAGCTGGGTGCTTCTGGCGCCATCACATCCAGGTGGAATGTCTGGGCCGGATATAGCTACCTCGATCCGGAAATCATTACCTATCGCAGCGGTAACAGCGTCTTCGATGGCAACCAGATCAAGTTCATTGCCGAGCAGAGCGCCAGCCTGTGGACGACTTATGAAGTACTGCCGAGCCTGTCCGTCGGCGGTGGCGCGACGTATACGGGCATGCGTTACGCCAACGACGCGAATACGCTGGAGCTGCCGAGCCATGTGCGTTATGACGCAATGGCCAGGTATGACGTGAACCAGCAGATATCGCTGCAGTTCAATGTCAACAATATTTCCGACGATGAACTGTACGACGCATCGCACGTCGGCATCTTTGCCAATGTTGCGCCAGGCCGTTCCTATATGTTCAGCGCCACTTACCGCTTCGATTGAGTAAGTTGGTGCGGGAATTTGGCCATGCTCCCCGGGAGCATGGCCTGTTTCTCGGCGCTTTCCAAAGGGAAGAAGAGATCATGATGCTTGTCATTCCTGATGTGTTGACGCAGGCCGAAGTGGCGGAGGCTCGCGAGCTGCTTGAACAAGCGAACTGGCACAGTGGCCGCGAGACGGCCGGTTATATAGCAGTGACACAGAAAAGCAACGAGCAGCTCCATGTCCATGATGAGGTTGCCGTCAAATTGGGGCAGCTGATTCTTCGCGCGTTGTCGAGCAATCAGTTGTTCATCTCCTTCGTATTGCCACTGAAAATTTTTTCGCCCATGTTCAATCGCTATCGAGGCGGCGGAGAGTACGGCTTTCACATTGACAATGCTATCCGTGTCGATCCGCTATCTGGACAGAGAATTCGCACGGATGTTTCTACTACGGTATTCCTGAGTAATCCGGAGGATTACGTGGGAGGCGAGTTGGTTATCAATGATACCTACGGTGTGGAGAGCTTGAAGCTGCCCGCCGGGCATGCCGTGGCCTATCCATCCACCAGTCTCCACCGCGTCAATCCGGTTACCCAGGGGCAGCGTACTGCCTCTTTTTTTTGGGCTCAAAGCATGGTTCCGGACGATGCGCGACGCGCCATATTGTTCGATCTCGATAACAGCATTCAGCGTCTGGCTACGAGGCAGGAAAATGTAGATGAGGTGACTCGGCTGACGGGTACCTACCACAACTTGGTTCGTCAATGGGCACAAGCCTGAGGAATTGATTGATTGGAGATTTACTCATGAGCGAGATCATGGCCGGTCCCGGAACCGAGCCACAACAGCGCCTGCTGGCAGCGGGTGTGCGCCCCACCGTTGCTCGCATCGGTGTCTTGCAAATCCTGGAGACAGAGGCGCCGAGACGTCTCACCATGGATACGGTATTTCATCACTTGCTCGATCAGGGCCTTGGCTTGAAGCATGCGACTGTCTATCGAGCACTGAGGATGCTCGTCGATCACGGCTTGCTGTCGCGTGAGTGGCGTAACGGCATAAGTGGGGCTAAAGCGCTATATGGACTCATGACGCCCGATGCCGGATCTTGCGGCGTGGAGATCAGGTGTAAGGAGTGCGGACATGCAGTGAACATCAACGACATTTCGTTGCACGAGCAACTGCGGAGCCTGGTGCGTGATGGCGGGCTGGAGCTGGCCGCGCAGCCAATGACAATTCTGGGTCGGTGTATACGATGTGAGCAGTGTTCATCATCGACCTCTCTACCGCAATCGCGATGAAGTTACCGCGCTTCTGCTGGCCGCCTGTCCGTGCCTGGCTGATGGAAAAAGTCAGGACGCCTGCCGAAGTACTATCTTTCACTGCTGTAACGAGACAGGACACTATGGATTGCAGCTGCTAGAATGCCTGAAGTTGGTTGGAACCCCTAGGAGACGCAAATGAGCGAAACAACAGAAAAAAAGCCTTCGTCTGACGGCATGGCGGACGCGATTGCCGCGCTGGTGATGATCACCATCGTGATTGGCGCAATGGTTTTCTGGCTCAGCAGCCACCCCGGCTGAGCCATGCGGAGCCGCGTTCGCGGCTCTTGCGCGTGAGGCGCCTGCCCTGGGGGCAGGCGTTTTACATTCCGGAGCTTTTCAACACCAGCTTTATGATGGTGATGAGAGTGCCGATAAACAGCACCGTAAAAATAATACCGGCCACGGCAAAGGTCTTGATGTTGCCGTGTGTGAAGTCGCGTTCCCGGTTCTTGTGGCTTTGCACACCAAGCGCGCCCCACAGCGTACTCTTCACGATATCGAAAAAACCGGGCTTTTTTGACTTCCTCTCATCATTCATGGAATGAAACCTCGCTCAGTAGCCCAGTGTCGGGCTCAGCCATCTTTCCAGTTCGGACGTGTCCATGCCCTTGCGGGCCGCGAGTGATTCTACTTGATCCCGTTGAATCTTGCCCACGTTGAAATACTTCGCGCCGGGGTGCGAAAAGTAGAGACCGCTCACTGCCGCAGCCGGCGCCATGGCGAAGCTGTCGGTGAGTTGAATGCCGATGGCGGCCTCGGCGTCGAGGAGGGCGAACAGCGTGGCTTTTTCCGTGTGGTCGGGGCACGCCGGGTAGCCCGGCGCGGGCCGGATGCCGCGGTAGCGCTCGCGGATCAGGGCGTCGTTGTCCAGAGTCTCATCCGGCGCATAGCCCCAGAACTCGGTGCGCACGCGCTGGTGGAGGCGTTCGGCAAGCGACTCGGCGAGGCGGTCGGCGAGTGCCTTGACCATGATGGCGCTGTAGTCGTCGTTGTTGCCGGCATATTCCTTGGCAAGCTCTTCGGCGCCGCTGATGGTGACGGCGAAAGCGCCCACGTAATCGGCCACGCCGCTGTCCCTGGGCGCAATGAAGTCGGCGAGCGAGTGCATGACGTCGCCGGCCCCCGGTTTCTGGGTTTGTTGGCGCAGTTGGTGCAGTACCGCCTGCGGCGTGTCGCGCTCCTCGTCGCGGTATACGGCGATGTCGTCGCTGCCGACGCGGTTGGCGGGCCACAGCCCGAACACTGCGTGGCCGCGCAGCTTGCCTTGCCCGATGAGGTCGTTGAGCATGGTCTGGGCATCGTCGAAAAGGTTGCGCGCCGCTTCACCCACGGTTTCATTGTCGAAAATGGCGGGATATTTGCCGACGAGGTTCCAGGTGATGAAGAACGGTGTCCAGTCGATGGTGGGGAGCAGCTCTTCGAGTGGGTAATCGTCCAGCACGGTGACGCCGAGGCGCGCCGGAACCGGTGGCAGGTAATTCTTCCAGTCGCCATCGAAGCCTGCGGCAACCGCATTTTCATAGCTGAGAACGGTGCCGCGCGGTTCGCGCTTGGCATGGCGTTCGCGCACGGCCTCGTATTCGGTGCGCACTTCATCCACCAGCTGGGCGCGGTGCTCGCAATTGATGAGGCGACTCGCGATGCCCACGGCGCGGGAGGCATCGGGTACGTAAATGGTCTGGCCGCCGCGATAGCGCGGCTCGATCTTCACCGCGGTGTGAGCCTTGGAGGTAGTGGCGCCGCCGATCAGCAGCGGTAGATCGAAACCGAGACGCTCCATCTCCGAGGAGACGTGAACCATCTCGTCGAGCGAGGGGGTGATCAGGCCCGACAGCCCCACGATATCCACTTTTTCGGCGATGGCGGTGCTGAGAATCTTGTCGGCGGGCACCATCACGCCGAGATCGATCACCTCGTAGTTGTTGCACTGCAGCACGACGCCGACGATGTTCTTGCCGATGTCGTGCACATCGCCCTTGACGGTGGCCATCAGGATGCGACCGTTACTGCGCACGCCCTCGGTTTTCTCCGCTTCGATGAAGGGTTGCAGGTAGGCCACCGCCTGTTTCATGACGCGCGCGGATTTGACCACCTGGGGCAGGAACATCTTGCCGGCGCCGAACAGGTCGCCGACCACGTTCATGCCGTCCATCAGCGGCCCTTCGATCACGTCGAGCGGGCGCGGCAGTTGCTGGCGCGCTTCCTCGGCATCTTCCTCAATGAATGTGTTGATGCCCTTGACCAGTGCGTGTTCGATGCGCTTGACCACCGGCAACGAGCGCCATTCGAGATCCTGTTTGGTTTCCTTCTGGTTGTCGTCGCGGTATTTCTCGGCGATGGCCAGCAGTTTTTCGGTCGCATCGGGGTGGCGGTTGAGAATCACGTCCTCCACGGCGTCGCGCAGTTCCGACGGCAGCTCGTCGTATACCGCGAGCTGCCCGGCGTTGACGATACCCATGCTCAGGCCTTCGCGGATGGCGTGGAACAGAAACACCGAGTGAATCGCCTCGCGCACCGTGTTGTTGCCGCGAAACGAGAACGACACGTTGCTGATGCCGCCCGATATCTGCGCGCCCGGCAGTTCGCGGCGGATCCAGCCTGCGGCATTGATGAAATCCTGGGCGTAGTTGTTGTGTTCCTCGATGCCGGTGGCAACGGCGAAGACGTTGGGGTCGAAGATGATGTCGTTGGGGTTGAAGCCCACCTCGTTGACCAGAATGTCATAGCTGCGGCGGCAGATTTCCTTGCGCCGTTCGAGGTTGTCGGCCTGGCCCTGTTCATCGAAGGCCATCACCACCACGGCGGCGCCGTAGCGGCGGCACAGCCTGGCCTGTTCGATGAAGGGCGCTTCGCCTTCCTTGAGGCTGATGGAGTTGACCACGGCCTTGCCCTGGACCCATTTGAGGCCGGCTTCGATGACGTGCCATTTGGAGGAGTCCACCATCAGCGGTATGCGCGAGATGTCGGGCTCCGAGGCGATCAGCTTGAGAAAGGTGGTCATGGCCTCGACGGCGTCGAGCATGCCCTCGTCCATGTTGACGTCGATGATCTGGGCGCCGTTCTCCACCTGTTCACGCGCCACGTCGAGCGCCGCGCTGTAGTTGCCCTCCAGAACCAGGCGTTTGAACTTGGCGGAACCGGTTACGTTGCAGCGTTCGCCGATATTGACGAACAGCGCATCGGCGCCGACGGTAAATGGCTCGAGCCCGGAAAGACGCAGCGCCGGCTCGGGGACAGCGGGGGCGCGCGGCGCCATGCCCGCGACAGCGTCGGCAATGGCGCGGATATGCTCCGGGCGCGTGCCGCAGCAGCCGCCCACGATATTGACGAAACCGGCTTCGGCAAATTCCTTGATGATGGCGCTGGTTTCGGCGGCGCTTTCATCGTAGCCGCCAAAGGCATTCGGCAGGCCGGCGTTGGGGTGGACACTCACCAGGGTGTCGGCAACCCGCGCCAGCTCGGCGATGTGAGGGCGCAACTGTTTGCCGCCGAGGGCGCAGTTGAGCCCGATGGAGAACAGATTGCCGTGGGACAGCGAGTTCCAGAAGGCTTCCGGTGTCTGCCCCGACAGGGTGCGGCCACTGGCATCGGTGATGGTGCCGGATACCATCAGCGGCAGCTTTTCACCGCGCCGCGCGAACACGTTCTCCACTGCGAAAATCGCCGCCTTGGCGTTCAGGGTATCGAATACGGTTTCGATGAGGATGAGGTCCGCACCGCCGTCCATGAGCGCTTCGGTAGCCAGCTCGTAGCCTTCGCGCAGCGTATCGAAATCGATGTTGCGGGCGCTGGGGTCGTTCACGTCCGGCGAGATGGAGCAGGTGCGGCTGGTGGGACCGAGCACGCCGGCCACCCAGCGCGGACGGCCGGTTTGCGCGGCGATCTCGTCCGCGACTTCGCGCGCGATGGCCGCGCCGCGCAGGTTGAGCTCCGTCACCAAGTCCTCCATGCCGTAATCGGCCTGGGAAGCGGGCGTCGAGTTGAAGGTGTTGGTTTCGATGATATCGGCACCGGCCTCCAGGTAGGCGCGGTGGATGTCCTGAATGATATCCGGGCGCGTCAGTACCAGCAGATCGTTGTTGCCCGCCAGGTCCCTGGGCCAATCGGCGAAGCGCTCGCCGCGAAAATCGGCCTCGGTCAGTTTGTGGCCCTGAATCATGGTCCCCATGGCGCCATCCATCACCAGGATGCGTTCTTTAACCTGTTGGTGAAGTGCGTTCAGTCGTGTTGCTCGTGTTGTCGATGCCATGAGAAGTGCCATTCTGTGCGGAAAATCGCAGCCAGTTTAGCATGAAGGAGATATATATCAAAAAATTTTGATATATTGTTTTGGCGATTGCCAGTTGTTCGTTTGCGAGGCCGCTGGTAGAATACATGAGTAAATTAGTCGGGTATATCCTATGTCTGCCAATCCTATCGTCGACAGTATTGAAATCACGGAAAGCGCCGAGGTTTATCTCGCCGAACTGCTTGCCAAGCAGAACTGTGAAGGTATCGGCATTCGCATGTTTGTCAGTGATCCCGGAACGCCCAAAGCGGAGACGTGCATCGCCTATTGCCGGCCGGGGGATGAGAAAGAGGAAGACGAAATCAAGGAACTGGGCAAGTTCCGGGTTTTTCTCGAAAAACGCAGTCTGAACTTTCTGGAAGATGCGAAAGTGGACTACTCGCCGGACCGCATGGGCGGGCAGCTCACCATTCGCGCTCCCAACTCCCGGATGCCGCGGGTGGATGACGACAGTCCCATCGAAGACCGCATCAACTATGTGCTCCACAATGACATCAACCCGGGCCTCGCCAGCCACGGCGGCGTGGTCACCCTCGAGGATTTCGTGGACGACGTCGCCATCCTGCGCTTCGGCGGCGGTTGTCAGGGCTGCGGCATGGCTGACATCACCCTGAAGGAAGGGGTCGAGAAGACGTTGCTGGAAAAAATTCCCGAGCTCAAGGGCGTCAGGGACGTGACGGATCACACGGACACTACCAACGCGTATATGTGATTCAGGGTGGGGAGTGCTCGCAGGCTGGAAATCCGGGCTGCGGCCTACGGTGAGCTATAAGCTGTAAGCTTTAAGTTGAACGCGGGTAGAACACCGTTATTCCCGTGCTTCTGCTTGAAGTTTGTGGCTTACAGCCTGATCAATCTGTCTCTCTATAGGGTGGCAGGCTGAGTCTCTGATTTTCGAGTAGAACGGAAACCCCGCTGTTGCGGGGTTTCTTAGTTACGGCTGAAACAAAGAAAATTTACCTCGTGCTTCGATATGGGTATGCTTCGTGCGATCCGACCGGACACCGCAATGTCAGTCGCCACGATAGCAACAGCAACGACCATTTCGCCGCCATGGATGTGAAACCCGGGCCACGCAGGCTCGCTCGACAACGACAAGAATCAAGGTGCAAGCCGCTGCGCGTCCGTGGCCTTTGTGTGGCGCTCGTTTTGTCCAGCCTGGCTGTCGATGGGCGCAGTGAAATCTATAAATATAAGGATCACAAGGGTGTCACGGTATTCACCGATACTCCCCGAGGTACCAGTTTCGTCAAGGTGGATCTCAAGCCGAAGGGCTGGATAGACCCTACCCTGTCCGCGAGCCCGCTGGTATTGCGGCAAAGAATGGTGCAGTACAAACCGTTCATCGAAAAGGCGGCGCTCGATTACAGCTTGCCGGAGTCCTTGCTGGAAGCGGTCATCACCGTGGAGTCCGCGTCCAACCCGCTGGCGGTGTCGTCCGCCGGAGCCATGGGCTTGATGCAACTGATGCCGGGAACCGCCGAGCGCTTTGGTGTGCGCGACAGCTTCAGTCCCCACGAAAATATCACCGGGGGCTCAAAATACCTCAGCCACTTGATGACCTTGTTCGACGGCGACCTGAACCTGGTGCTGGCGGCATACAACGCGGGTGAAGGGGCGGTGAAGAAGTACGGCAATACCGTTCCGCCCTATACGGAAACGCAGAACTACGTGCGCAAGGTCAGGCATTACCACCGTATTTTCAGTCAGTGACAGTGACAGCCTGAAATTCTGGTTGCTGTATACCGTAGGGGCAATTCATGAAACCGGCTTTATCGGTTCGCGCAATTGCCCCTACGGTATACAGCGAGAATCAACAGGCTCAGCTGCAGCCAAAACCGCAACCCAAGCTCGTTACTGCGGTGGCGCAGCCGCCTGCCGGACGATGACGTCCGGCAGGCGGTATCAAGGCTTACTTGGGTACGAAAACGACGTGGCGCTGGGTGAATTCTTCCAGACCTTCCACGCCCAATTCTCTGCCCATACCGGACTGCTTGGCGCCACCCACGGACACCCAGGGGTGTACGGCCATGTGGGAGTTGACCCAGACGATGCCGGTGTGAAGTTTTTTGGCGACTTCGGCGGCGCGTTGCGGGTTGGATGACCAGACCGTGCCACCGAGACCGTACGTGGTGTTGTTGGCGCGGGCTACGGCGTCATCGATGTCGTCGTAGCGCAGCACTGGCAGGATGGGGCCGAACTGTTCTTCGCGCACGATCCGGGCATTGTCGTCGACGTCGCGCACGATGGTGGGGCGAACGAAATAACCCGGACCATCGATCACTTCGCCGCCAGCGATGACCTTGCCTTCTTCCTTCGCGGACGCAATCAGCTCCTTGACGCGTTCGAACTGCGCCTTGTTCTGGATGGGGCCGATTTGTACGCCGGGTTTGGTGCCTTCACCGATCACCGCTTCGTTGGCCAGGCGCGCCAGCTCGTTGCAGATGTCGTCGTACATGGAGGACGGCACATAGGCACGCTTGATCGCCAGACAAATCTGGCCGCAGTTGACCATGGCGCCGGCAAACAGGTTGGCGGCAGCTTCCTTGGTATCGACGTCGTCGAGCACGATGGCGGCATCGTTGCCACCCAGTTCGAGGGTGACGCGCTTGAGGCTGCTCGAGGCGCTTTCCATGACCTTTTTGCCGGTGGCGGTGGAGCCGGTAAAGGAAATCTTGGCAACGTCGGGGTGGCGGGTGAGTTCGGCACCGAGATCGTTCTCGTCGGTGATGACATTGAGTACACCCGCGGGCAGGTGCTCATTGGCAACCTGAGCGAACAGCAGGGTGGTCAGGGGCGTGGTCGGCGCGGGCTTGGCAACCACGGTGTTGCCGGCCAGCAGCGCGGGAGTGATCTTCACCGCCAGGAGGCTGACGGGCACGTTCCAGGGCGCGATGGCGGCGACTACGCCGAGCGGCGTGCGGTGTTCGATGTATTTGCCGGTGTCGTCCTCGTTGAGAACTTTTTCGGGCAGCTCCAGGGCGGCGAGCATGCGCATGATGATCACGGAGCCCATGATCTCTTCAGTGGCATCCTTCAGCGGCTTTCCCTGCTCAGCGGTGAGCAGTTTTGCGAACTCATCGCAACGGGCCTCGAGGCCGTCGGCAATGGCCAGAAGCTTTTCGCGGCGCTTGGTAACGTCGGTGGCGGACCAGGAAGAGAATGCCGCCTTGGCGGACTGCACGGCCTCGTTGAGCTGCTTGGAATCTGCCCGTGCGCACTCGGCCACGGCCTCGCCGGTAGCGGGGTTGATGACCTTCATGGTGGAGGCGCCGGGAGTGAAGTGCCCGTTGATCAGCAGATTGAATGTACCCATATCGATTTTTCCTCTGGAATAGTAGCCGGTAAGGCAGTTATGACTATGGCCGATGCTCTTCTGTGAAGGGCAACATGGCTTCCATTGTAGGGAAATCCGAGCTTTGTTTCATCTTTTTTTCGACTGATAAAATTGCTGTCGGCGCGAGGGTGAGGAAAGAGAGTTTTTTTATTTTAGATCAAGGTGTTGCAGAATTCCTGGAATATGATCTGAAAAACGAAAGGGGGCTTTCGCCCCCTCTGTCATCCATCATTTGTACTTCCTTTCGGCATCAGCGCCTGGCGATTGCCTCGCCGATCTTCTCGCGCATGCTTTTGAGGGATTTTTCCGTGGTCTCCCAGTCGATACAGGCATCGGTGACGGAGACCCCGTACTTCAGGTCTTTCAGGTTGCCGGGGATCTTCTGGTTGCCGGCGTTGATGTGGCTTTCGACCATCACGCCGCAAATGGACTTGTTGCCATCCATGATCTGGTTGGCGACGTTGTCCAGTACCAGCGGCTGCAACTCATGATTCTTGTTGGAGTTGGCGTGGCTGCAATCCACCATGATGCGCGGTGTGATGCCCGCCTTGACCAGTTCCTGTTCGCACAGCGAGACACTCACCGAATCGTAGTTGGGCTTGCCGTCGCCACCGCGCAACACCACATGGGAGTAGGTATTGCCCTTGGTGGTGATGATCGAGGAGCGCCCCTCACTGTTGATACCCAGGAAACGGTGTGGATTGGAGGCCGACTGCATGGCATTGATCGCCACCGTCAGGCTGCCATCGGTGCCGTTCTTGAAACCTACCGCGGTGGACAGGCCGCTGGCCATCTCCCGGTGGGTCTGTGACTCGGTGGTGCGCGCGCCAATTGCCGACCAGGTGATCAGATCTTGCAGATACTGGGGAGAAATGGGGTCGAGTGCCTCGGTAGCCGCGGGCAGTCCCATTTCGTTGATATCCATCAGCAGGCGGCGACCGATATGAAGACCTTCCTCGATCTTGAAGGAGTCGTTCATGTAGGGGTCGTTGATCAGCCCTTTCCAGCCAGTGGTGGTGCGGGGCTTTTCGAAATAGACGCGCATGACGATCAGCAATGCGTCGCTGACTTCATCGGCCAGCGCCTTGAGGCGCGTGGCGTAATCCTTCGCGGCGTCGAGGTCGTGGATGGAGCAGGGGCCCACCACCACGAAAATGCGCTTGTCCTTGCCGTCGAGAATGTTCTGTACGGCTTCGCGGCCCTTGACGACGGTTTCCGCGGCCTTTTCGGTCATGGGGATCGCGCGCTTCAGATCCAGGGGCGTGATGAGCGGTTCCTGTGACTGGATATTCAGGTTTTCCAGCAAACGTTGAATCATTGTCTCTACCTGTAAATACTTGACTCGCCGGAGTATGGTCCGGGACTTGCTGCCTATTCTACTGTAACGACATGACAAATTGGCATAATTGCCTCAATGACCGCCATTGAGAAAAGCAAACGGGGCTTGCCGCGAGTGCGGTGTTTTGAGGTGCCGACGTTCAGTGCCGGGTAAACGTCATCCTGTATTGGTCGCTTGCAGGCAAGCTCCTACAGGGTGTGTGTAGGAGCTTGCCTGCAAGCGACCAGACCGGTACGGGCAGCGCGATCTCATTCCAGCACATGCAAATGCGCGAGCCGGGGAAAATACAGGGCAATGCGGATTTCCCTGTCTTCGCGATGGCGGAAAAGGGCTTTGTAGCGCTCGAGCTGGCCGCGATAGGCGTTGCTCTCCCTGGCCACGAATGCATTCTGCGTTTCGCCGTCGCGCAGCGTCGAATTCTTGTAGTCGATGATCCAGCGCACACCGCCGTCCACAAAAGTACGGTCCAGCACCGCTTGCTCATACCCTGATTCCGTCGCGCTCACCAGGGCCAGTTCGCAGGCGCTCTCGGCATGGTTGCTATCGAGCAGCCAGCGCCCCTGCGGATCCGCCAGGGTTGTGGCAACGGCATCACGAAGCTGGTTTGCCTGGGCTTCACCATCGGCGACGCCCCATTTGCGAAACTGCACGAGCCAGGCTTTGTGTTGGTGGGCGAGGCGCTCTTCGTTCCACTTGTCGAGGCCTTCGCCGACGATCTGGCACAGGGTGCGGTGCAGCGCGGTACCGGCGTGGCGTAGATCGTCATTCGTCGTTCCCACGATGGGCGCGGCCGGCGCCGCGGGCCGAAGCGTGTCGCCCATGTCATGGAGCGGGTGGCGCCACTGCGACGGCAGGCGCATGATGTGGCGCAGGCCTGGTGGCCCGTCATCCGCTTGCGCCTCGTCGGGCATACTGGCGTCGTGGTGAGTGATGCGGGTGCCGGACATGGCGTCCGGATTCTCCAGCGCGGGCCACAGCGCCGCCAGCAGGCTGCCTTTTACCGGGGCTTTCCTGGGTTCACTGTAGAGCAGATGCAGACGTTTGATGGCGCGCGTGCAGGCAACGTAGAGCACGCGGGCGTCTTCCAGGCTGCCGCGCAGCTTGTCCTCGTATTTGAGGTGCCTGACCAGTTGGTCGTCGTTGCCGCTGTCGTGGCGCTCTTCCTCGGAGAGCGGCGGCGCAATCAGCAATTCCGTGACACCGCGCGCATTGATGCGCTCGCGCCAGTAGAGCAGGGTGCTGTCGTCCCTGCCGCTGCCGCGATGCAGGCCGGGCAGAATCACGGTATCGAACTCCAATCCCTTGGATTTATGGATCGTCATGATCTGTACGGGATTCTCGCCGCTGCTTCCCGAGGACGCAAAAAGCTTTTCCACCGCGGTGCGGAAGGCGTCCATATCGGCCAATTCGGCGCCTCTGGCATGCGTTTCAAGCAAATCGAGAAACTGTTGGCACCAGGCGAGATGGAGCCGGTCGGCGAGTGCCGCGGGCCCGCCCAGAGCGATCCAGACACCTTCCAGCCACTGGCGCAAGGGCTTGCGGAAGCGGTTGTGCCAGGCGTTTTCCACAACCCGTGCAACGCGCGTGAGGCGGGCCTGGCCGTCGTCGCTGAGCCCGTGCCGCAAGCTGGCGTCGAAAAGCTGGCCCGGCAGCCAGGGCAGGTCGCGGGGATTGGCATCGAGACGGGAACCGCCCTGCGCCAGGGTATGAAGATCGCTGAGGCTGAGTCCGCACCAGGGCGCGCGCAATACGGCCAGCCAGGCAATGCGGTCGGCGGGATCGAGCAGCGCGCGCGTCAGCGAGAACAGGTCGATGACCGCCATGCGGCTCGCCAGTGCATCGATATCCGTGGCTTCCCAGGCAATATCCTGCTCACGCAGTGCGCTGATGATGGCGGGCAGGTGGCTGCGGGCGCGTACCAGCACGGCGATGGAACCCTGTGGATCCTCGGCGTGGGCAGCTCGTATCCGCGCCACCACTTCGCGGGCCTCGTCTTCCGCGGCGCTGTCCGCCGGAAAGACATCGAGGGTGACCGCCGCCTCGTCCAGGGGCGCCTTGGCGGCAACCGCGGGCGCGTAGCTGACTGCGCCGCGACTGATGTCCTCGCGCTCGGGAAAAACCTGCTTGAAAACACCGTTCACCCAGTTCACGACCTGCGCTGCGGAGCGGAAATTCACCTCCAGGTCGAGGGGCTTAAGAAGGATGTCGCCGACGGGGAGCTTGCGCGCCTCCAGGAAGATACCGACGTTGGCGTTGCGGAATCCGTAGAGTGACTGCATGCCGTCGCCGACGATGAAGAGGGTGCGGCCATCGTCCCGTTGCCAGCCCCAGGTGAGCCGCTTGAGAAGGCGGAACTGGATCGACGAAGTATCCTGAAATTCATCCACGAGAATGTGGCGAATCTGGTAGTCGAGCCTGAGGCTCAGGTCCGTGGCCTGGTCATCGTTGCCCAGGGCGCTCAGCGCGGCCAGTGTCACTTCGGTGAAATCACAGCTGCGGCGCGCCTTGAAGAGCAGCGACAGCTCGGCGACCAGGCGCGGCAGCACCAGGGTCAGGGCTTCCAGCAGGCGCCACTGGTCGTCGCTGTAGACAAGCGCCGGAAGGTGGCGGATATCGCACAGCAGCGCCAACAGGCCTGGTTGCTCCTCGCACCAGGCGATCAGCTGGTTGAGCTGATCCTTGCGCAGCTCGGCGTTGGCCGGGTCGATGGCATCCTTCCTGGTGGGGAAACCCTGGCGCTTGGTGATACCTCGCGGTTTGCGCCAGTCGCCGTCGGCGGTCAACAGCAGGTCGCACAGCGCGAGCCATTGGCGCACGTTCGCCTGAGTGGCTTCCGTGTCGGGCAAGCCGCTGATGCCCGCCAGCGCACACAAGGGGCTCGCCGGGTTGTCGCGGGCCAGATTGGCGGCGGCGTAGTCGGCGACGAGCGCCAGGTCGCTCGCCACCAACGCCAGCTGCGACTCCGCTTCCGCGAGGGTCTCGCTCACGGTGTTGTGCAGTGTTTGTTCGAGGTAGCGGCGCGCGTCGCGGCTGGCGAGCAGGGGCTCGAGCCATTGTTCGCGGCTTGCCAGCAGGTTCTCCAGCAGCCGTTCGAGGGTGGTCAGGTTGTTGTCCAGGTGGCGCAGCAGCACCGCCAGGGCGTCACCCAGAGGCCCCGGGCTGTCCAGATCGCGCAATAGCTGGCGGATGGCATCACGATAAAAGAACTGGGGTTGCTCGCTGGGTTCCGGCAGGTCGCCGAGCCCGGTTTCCAGCGCGAGCTGGCGCGCCAGGGTGCGGCACAGGCCGTCGATGGTGGTGATACGCAGCCGTGCTGGTGAGGTGTTCAGCTGCCAGTTGTGCGCCTTGTCGCGCTCCCGCACGCGGCGGGCATCGCGCCACAGCTCGGCTTGATAGGGGTCCGCAGGTGGCGTGTCATCAGCCGCCAGAGTCAGTGCCTGGAGGATGCGCTCCTCCATTTCCGCTGCCGCCTTGCGGGTGAAGGTGATGGCCAGCACCTGTTCGGGTTGCTCGCAGATGACCAGCAGGCGCAGGATGCGGCGGATCAACAGACCCGTCTTGCCGGAGCCCGCGGGTGCGCTGACGGCAAATGAGGCACTGACGTCGAGGGCGCGATCGCGAGCGTCTTGGTCGGCGATGATCACGATGCGGCACCTTTCATTTGCAGGATTGCGATGTCCTCGGCGCCAGCCACGCGGTTGAGGGGTTCGAGATGGCCGCCGCGCTGTGCGGCCTGACCGTAAAAGGTGACGTCGGCGCGACCATCCCGGAACTCGAGGATCAGCGTGGCGAGCTTGTCGCGCCAGGCGCTCAGGGCGTCGGGCCAGAATTCGGGAAGATTCAGCGCGGCAAGGGATTTGCAGCCGGGGACGGTGTTGCTCTCGCCAATGCCTTCGAACGCGGTTTTCCTGTGGGTGACCGCGGCATAGGCGACGGCCGCGGGTGCCTCATCGAGTGCCAATGCGTAGAGTGCCAGCTGCGGCTCGGTGAGACGGTCAGCGGCCAGTCCGGCAAGACTGGTTCTGCCGGTTTTATAGTCGATCACGGCGAAACCCTGGGGCAGGTGATCGAGGCGGTCGAGGCGCAGCGCGATGCGCAGCCCGGCGATCTCCAGTTCCACGGCTTTCTCCGTTTCCACGACGCTGAATGGTGGGCGCTCGCGCTCCACGTCCAGCCAGCGCCGCAGCAATGCGTTGAGACGCTCGAGTTCGAGTTGCAGCAGGCGTTCAGCGAAATCGCTGCGTTGCAGCAGCGTTTGGCTCCGGAACAGGTGGTTGAGCGCCTGCGAGGTGGCCGCCGCGACCTTGTCCGCCACGGCGCTGTCGTCGAGGGCGAGCAGGGTGGCGTGGTTGCCCAGCTCGCGCCACAGTATGTCGAGGCTGTCGTGAACCAGCATGCCGCGCAGGTCCGCCCCCAGACCGTTCCGGGGTTGGCGCAGCGGCTCCGCACCCAGGCGCCATTGGGCGAAGGCGTTGAAAGGGCACTGGGCCTGCGCGGCAAGCAGGCGGCTGCCGCCGCGAATGCGGTCCTGGGGCGCTGCGTAAGCGGGGCCGCGAGCATCCTCGACGATTTCGAGGCAGTTGCCATCGGCAAGAAGGTCGAGCCAGGGGTGATGGCCCGACGCCCCTGCGAGCGCCGCCGCCGGCAGGTCGCCGAGCAATGCGGAGGGCCTCAGGTGAATGTCGCCATCGCGCGCGGCATAGCTGAACACGAGATTGTCGGCGCTTGTCGCGAACAGGGTGATCAGGTCACGCGCCAGTGCCAGCTCGCGCTCGGGGCAGGCGCGCGGCATCGCCAACTGGCGTTGCAGACTCACCGGCACCAGGGGGTGGGGCGCGATGGTTTCGGGCCAGTGGCGGTTGTCCATGTTCATCACCCAGAGGTGATCGAATTCGAGCCCGGCGGCTTCCAGCAGGCCGAGCACCTGAACATTGGAGGGCGGTGTCTCGGGGTGGAAGACGTGATCGCCGGCAAGTTGTTCGAGCCGTTGCAAGGCCTTGTGCGCGGAGACCGGTGCACAGATTTCGTCGAGCTCCGCAAAGCTGTCCAGCAATGCCTGCCAGTGGCTGAGCTGCTGGAATTCGAGGCTGTCGGGAGAGCGGCTGCCGGGCCAGCCGAGCACATCGAGGCATTCGCTGAACAGCTCGCGCCAGTGCCGGAAGTTCAGTGTGCCAGGCTGGCTGCGCTGCAGGGTTGCGAGCTTGACCAGGCGCTGGGACAGAGAGCCGGGGGACGTGTCGGGGGCGAGATCGCTCAGCAGCTGGCGAAATTTCCCCACGCTCAGCCTGAGCAGGCCGGATTCGAGAAGTGTGCTCTGAGCCTGACTGCGCAGGCTGCCCTCGCGATCGGCGTCGCCCCAGAAAGGGTTGACGAGCAGGGCGCACAGTTCCTGGCTTGGCAGGCTGTCGTTCAGCAGCCGCAGCAGGGCCAGAGCGGCGGTGACGGGCGGCGCCTCGCTCAGCGGTGTGCCGGCGGAGATGTTGAAAGGCGCCGGGCGATAGGCGATGTGCGGTAGACAGGCGGCGGGCTCGAAGGTGTTGCGGAAGATCCGCTCCACGGCTTTTTGGCGAGCGTTGAGCTGGGGCACCACGATGCCGATACGCGCATCCGGCGCTTCCGCGGCCAGCCGTGACGCCCAGCGTGCGGCGCTGGCGATTTCGCTGCTGGCGTCGCTCGCCGTGAACAGGCACTGCTGTGCCGGTGGGCGCTGGTGCGAGAAGTATTCGAGCTGCTCCGCTGCGGCCTCGAGAGTCGTTTTTGCCAGCGGCGGCAGGGTTTGAAAGCCGACCAGTACGATTTGCGTCCGGGCTTCGAGAGCGCCGTCGCGAAAACCCCGCAACACCGTTTCGGTGCGGGTTTCGGCGTCCACCAGGGCGAGTTTTTCCAGGCGCCGGGCGAAGACGAGCCCCAGCCGTATCAGGTGGTCGGCGCCGCTGTGGCGCAGGGCGGCCAGGTGCCGCAAATCGATCCGCCATTGCCGCACCAGTTTCCAGCCACGCTGGGCAAGTTGTGCGAAATTCTCGGCGCTGATCTCGGCGGGAAGCTGGTTGTCATCATCGATGACCTGTTCCCAGAGCGTGCGCTCCTGACAGGCAGATGCGGTAATGCCGGCAAGGGCGGGGGGGTAGGCGGCGTCCTGCAACTGGTCCCAACAGGTTTCCAGCCAGGTTTCCAGGGGCATGATCGCGGGCCGCTCCCAGTTCGGCAGGCCCGCGTTGCGGCAGTGGTGGTTCCAGGCGTCGTGCAGCGTGCGCGACAGTCGCAGGTTGGGGGTGATCACCAGCGCGCCCGCCGCGATGGCATCGACCAGGGACGCAATGGAGAAAAACGGACGGTGCTCGCGCTCGCTGCTGCTCACCTCGTGCTCCTGCTCTCAGACCGCAATGATGTCGATGGTGGACGCGCCCATGGCGCTCAGGCCGTCACGCAGTGCACCGCTGTCGGGGCCATTGCCGGTCAGCCAGCAGGCGAATGTCGTCGGCGAGTTGTCGGTGCGATTCCGGGGCTCGCCGGTGAAGGACGCCACGCGCCGTGCAATGGCCTCGCCGGAGTCGATCCATTGCACCGCGCGCGGCGCCGCTTGCGCCAGTTCCGGCTTGAGAAGGGGAAAGTGGGTGCAGGCCAGCACCAGGGTATCCACACGCTCATCCGCGAAGATCGGCGCGATGATCCGGGCAATGGCGGCGATATCAGGCGCTTCTCCGCGCAGCTTGGCCTCGGCGATGGTCACCAGTTCACTGCTGCCCACCGGAATGACCGCGCAACCGGCGGCAAACTCCTCGATCAGGCGCCGGGTGTAGGGGCGTTCGACGGTGGCGGGGGTGGCCAGCAGGCCGATCACCCGCGAGGCAGATAGCCGCGCGGCGGGCTTGATCGCGGGCACCACGCCGATCACCGGCTTGCTGAAATGGGCGCGAATCTGGGGCAGGGCCAGGGTGCTGGCGGTATTGCAGGCGATGACGACGATGTCCGGAGCGACCCGTGCGATCAGGGCTTTGAGCACGTCTTCGACGCGCGCGATCAGTTCAGCCTCTTCCTTGGTGCCATAGGGAAAGGCGGCGTTGTCGCAGGCGTAGATGAATTCGCAGCACGGCAGACGGCGGCGAATTTCGGCAAGCACACTCAAGCCCCCAACTCCCGAATCGAAGACCAGTACCTTGTGATGTTTGTGCACGAGCGCTTCGCCTGTCCCCATCGCATTGCTCAAAGTTGCGGGATTTTACACTAGAATCGCGCGATGGACTTTTTGCCTCATCAAGCACTGTTATTCGTCGGTGCCGGTTTCGCTGCCGGCGCCCTGGCAATTTTTGTGGTACTGCACGTCCTCGCCGGCGCAACCCGGAACGCGGAGAAAAGCCTGCGCGAGTCGCTCGAGGCGGAGCTCGCCCGGACGCGAAACGAGCACCGGGAAGCACTTGCCCGCCTCGAGCAGGCGCTTGCCGAAAGGGCGGGGTTGCAGGCGACTCTGGCGGCAGAGCAATTGCGCTATCAGGAGCAGATTGCCTTGCTGCAGCAAACCAGGGATGCGCTCAGCAAGGAATTCGAGAACCTGGCCAATCGCATCTTCGAGGACAAACAAAGCAGCTTTCGCGACCAGAGCAAGCTGACCCTGGACGCCACCATCAGCCCGCTGCGGGAGGAAATCACCAGCTTTCGGCGCCAGGTGGAAAGTGCCTACGGCCAGGAAAGCGCCGAGCGCAACCGCCTCGTCGGCCAGATTCAGGAACTCAAGACCCAGGCGCAGCGTATCGGCGAAGAGGCTGTTCAGCTCACCCGCGCCCTCAAGGGTGACAGCAAGGTACAGGGCAACTGGGGCGAAGTGGTTCTCGAGCGCCTGCTTGAACAATCGGGACTGAAGAAGGGGCGCGAGTACGAGACCCAGGTCAACCTGCAGGCGGCGGAGGGCGGGCGCCGCAACCCGGACGTCATCATCCGCCTGCCGGACAAGCGCGATATCGTCGTCGACGCCAAGGTGTCGCTGCTGGATTACGAGCGCTACTGCCGCGAGGAGGACGAGGCCGAGAAGCAGCGCCACATGGCGCGCCACCTGGCATCGCTGCGCGCCCATGTCGTCGGCCTCAACCGCAAGGCCTACGAGCAGTTGGAAGGAATCAATACCCTCGATTTCGTGCTGATCTTCGTGCCCGTGGAGGCCGCGTTCATGACTGCGGTGGAGGGCGACGCCACCCTGTTCAGCGACGCCTACGAGCGCGGCATCATCCTGGTGAGCCCGACGACCCTGCTCGCCACTCTGCGCACCGTCAGCAACATCTGGCGCTATGAGGACCGCAACCGCAACGCCCAGAAAATTGCCGCCCAGGCCGGCTCTCTCTATGATCAGTTCGTCCTGGTGATCGACGCCCTGGAAGATGTGGGGCGTCACATTGGCCGCAGTCAGGAAGCCTGGCAGCTGACGCGCAACCGCCTGGTGGATGGCCGTGGCAACCTGATCAAGCGCATGGAAGACCTGAAGAAAATGGGTGCCAGGGCGCGCCGAAGCTTGCCCGCGGGCATCCGCGACGAGGCGCTGCTCGACGATGAATCCGCTGCCCGTGAGGAGGGTCTGGAGGTGGAAGAATGAAAACCCTGGTTGCCGTTGTCGCGGTGCTCATCGTATTGGTGCTGGCGAGCTACGCCGCCTGGCTGCTGTACCGGCTGTGGAAACTGGGCAGGGCAACGCGTCGCGTCACCGCCGCATCCCCGTCACAAGCGAAGGGCGTGAGCCAGGTGGGGGCGGGCAAGGGTATCTATCTGATCGCCGATGCGATGCTGGACAACAAGATGACCCATACCGAAGCCTGCCTGCGTATCGCGGCGCTGGCGGGAGGGCTGGAAAATGTCGAAACCTTTCGCCGCGAGTACGGTGTGCTGTTCCGGGTCGCGGAAGCCACCGGACACATTCCCATTCTCGACGAGTGGCGTGCCCTCAGCCACGAGGAGAAGGCCCGTTACGACCGCGAGCGCAAGGATATCGAGCAGAAGTACGCCGACGCTGTAGTGGACGCCGCGCAGCGCATCAAGGTGATGCTCTCTGGTGTGCTCTGAGCGTCGCGCTGTTTTTCGGGGGGAGTACGCCGCCACGCGGGCGATCGCTGCGCGGCGGTTGCCAGTTACAGTATCAGCCGATTTCTGGTATAAACACAGCACACACTGGATAACCTAGATAACTGACCGGCATGCGCGCGTATCTCATCCTGTTGCTGACGTTGCTGTCGACCTGTGTTTACGGCAACAACTTTCCCACTCCTGCGAGTCTGGAGCCCGCTGTGCGCTTCTGGACCCGCGTCTATACCGACGTCACCACCCACCAGGGCTATGTGCACGATGCGGTGGATCTGGCGGTGATCTACGAAACCCTGTCGCTGCCGCCGCACGCCAGCCAGGCCGAGAGGAAAAGAATTGTCGACAGCCACAAGCACGACGTCGAGCGGGCGCTCGCCAGTCTTGCCGCCGGCAAGCGATCCGGCCTCAGCGCGGTGGAGGCGCGGGTGCTTGCGGCCTGGCCCAAGGGTACGTCGTCCGCGCGCTTGCGCGAAGCGGCGGGCAATGTGCGCTTTCAGCTCGGTCAATCCGACCGTTTTCGCGAAGGGCTGATCCGCTCCGGCCAATGGCGGCCCCATATCCGCGCTGTGCTGACACAGCACAACCTGCCACAGGAACTCGAAGTGCTGCCCCATGTGGAATCTTCATTCAATCCCAGCGCGTACTCGAAAGTGGCTGCGGCGGGCATGTGGCAGTTCATGCCGGCGACGGCGCGCCAGTACATGCGGGTGGACGACATTCTCGACGAGCGCATGGATCCCTATATCGCCACAGAGGGTGCCGCCAGGTTGCTCAAGCACAATTACGCGGCAACCGGTAGTTGGCCTCTGGCCCTGACCGCGTACAACCATGGCGCCAGCGGCATGCAGCGCGCCGTGAAAACGCTCGGCACCCGCGACATGGGCGTCATCGTTCACAACTACAAGGGCCCCGCATTCGGGTTCGCGTCACGAAATTTCTATGCGTCGTTCCTCGCCGCGCTCCATGTGGACCGCAATGCCGCGAAATATTTCGGCAAGGTCACCATGGCGTCGCCTCTCGATTACGACATCGTTCGTGCGCCCGACTACATCCCGGTCGCCGCGCTGGCGCAGTCCAGCGGCGTCAGCATCGACGAGTTGAAAGTCTACAATCCGGCGCTGCGCGAGCGGGTGTGGAATGGCGAAAAGTACATTCCGCGCGGTTATACGGTGCGGATTCCCAAGTCGAATCTCCGCACGCCCTTGCAGACGATCATCGCGTCGCTGTCGTCGGATCAGCGCTTCAGCCACCAGAAGTCCGATGTGGTGCACAGGATTGCCCGTGGTGAATCCCTGTCGACCATCGCGGGGCGCTACAACACTTCGGTCGCCACACTGATGGCGCTCAACGGCCTGAGCAACGCCAACCGCATCAGAGCGGGGCAGAACCTGCGCCTGCCCGGCAATGCCCAGACGGCAGCGCTTGCCGCGGCCGCATCGACGCGCACGGCGGCGCCGGCAAGCCGCGGCGCGGCGGCCACCTACGTGGTGCGTTCGGGAGATTCCTTGTGGATCATCGCCCGCAAGTTCGGTGTCTCGCAGCAGCAACTGCTGGCCTGGAACCGGATTGGCAACAAGAACCACATCAGGCCGGGACAGACTTTGAAAATTTCCGGCGCGGGGGGCAACGCCATGGCCGCGACCAACAGGCACTACGTGATCCAGCCGGGCGACTCGCTGTGGAGCATTGCGCGCCGATTCAACCTGTCCCAGCAGGACATTCTGGCATGGAACAACCTCCAGAAAGGTCAGGTCATCAAGCCGGGGCAGACATTGCGGCTCGCATCGAATTAGCCCCGGGGGGGGGCTTGTGGGAGCCTGCCTGTAGGAGCTTGCCTGCAAGCGACCCCATGCAGGGCGGCCCCATGGCCGATATCGCTCGGTTCGCGTCGTTCTGGTCGCTTGCGGGCAGGCTCCACATCGAAAAGCAAACGGGGAAACATCGAGGCCCGGCAGAGTCCAACAGGTCATCCACCTCAGGAGGCGAACATGAGCCCACCACCCGATTCTGACGGCGCGCTCCCCGACGGCATCGAATACCTCGATCCCCAGGCCCAGCCGGGTGCGCCACCCAGGCCCTACAAAGCGCGCCTGCAGCCCGATAAGAAGCCGCCGGTGATCGGTCTTCTATCAAATCTTTTTGCGGATGCCAGCGCGTTTCTGAACGACCTCAGAGAACCGTTGGCGGCGCTTCTTCCCGGCGCCACGTTTCGCTTTTACGACAAGGGCACGGTGCAGCGCATGTCTTTTCCGGTGGCGGACGAGGTGTGCAAGGACATCATGGCGCAGTGCGATGCCGTCGTGTGCGCCTACGGCCATTGCGGCAGTTGCACCAGCGGCACGACCCAGGACGCCCTGGCATTCGCCGCGGCGGATTTCCCCACCCTTGCCCTCGTCACGGAAAAGTTTCGCGATGAAGCTTTCTTTCTCGCCCGCGCCGGGGGCTTTCCCGAATTGCCTTTCGTATTCTTGCCGCATCCGGTGGCAGGAAAAACCGCGCAATACCATCGGGCCCTGGCGGAAATCATCGCCCCGGCGGTGGTGGCCGCTCTCGTCGAAGGACGGGTGTCCGACATGGCGGCGCACAGGCCCGAGGAGCTTCACTGATGGCGGGACAGAAATCCCCGGTGCTGCGCGCGAAGGACGAACAGGCCGCCGCGCAAGCCCTGGCCGCGGCGGGTAAAACGGATGGCTTGCCGGTGGTGGTGCCAACTCCGCAGCGGGTGGAGGAGATGCTGCTCCACGCCCCCAATCTGCCGCCCCAGGCGGTGCTGGGCAGCCTGCTGCCAGCGGGGGGTGAGCTGACGGTCGAGAAAGCCGCCATCAATGCCGTCATGGCGGGCTGCCCTGTGGAAACTTTCCCCTGGGTCATCGCGGCCTGCGAGGCCATCTGCGATCCCCGTTTCGACCTGGGGCCACTGCAGAGCACCACCCACTGCGTGACGCCGCTGGTGATCGTCAACGGTCCCTCGCGCTACCACTACGGGTTTACCTCCGGCGTCCAGGCCCTGGGGCCGGGACAGCGCGCCAACGCCACGCTGGGGCGGACGTTGCGTCTGATCATGCTCAATGTGGGGGGCGGCGCACCGGGCGTCGGCGATATGGCAACCCTCGGCTCGCCAGCCAAATTCACCTGCTGCCTGGCGGAAGCGGAGGAAGAGAACCCCTACGATCCGCTGCACGTAGCGCTGGGATTCGATGCCGCCGATGACGTGGTGACCGTCATCGGCGTGGAAGGGCCACATTCGCTGATCTTCACTCTCGAAGATTTCGAGGGCAATGAGGAAGCGTTGCTGCGCACGCTCGGCGCGGGCATTGCCAACCCGGCTTCCAACAATATCTATTTCGGCAATTCCGCGGTGGTGGCCATGCTCAATCCGTTCCATATGCGCATTCTCAGCCGCAAGGGGCTGTCGTATCGGGACATTCAGCAGCGCCTTTACAACTACGCCAGTGTTGAGCGCAAGGTGTTCGAGAGTATCGTTGGCCTGCAGAATGCCAATATGTCGCCGCAAACAGGCGAACGCTTGCATGCGGTGCGGCGGCCCGAGGACTTCCTCTTGCTGGTGGCTGGCCAGGAGGGCGGTGCGTACTCCGTCTATTTCCCGTCCTGGGGCGGAGGCGTGGCGGGGCAGCACCCGGTCAGCAAGAAGGTGCGCCTCGACGACGGCTGCGAGATTCCGGCCAGCATTCGCCGCTAGCCTGTAACGGTTTTGTTCACCTCTGGGTGTCAACGTCTGTGCGCTATAATCGTTAACTGAACGAGAACTGGCTTCCTGTATCGAAGGAGAAAAGTATGAACAAGTCGACAGTAACAGGCATCGTCATTGGTGTCGTGATAGCCACCGGTGGTGCGGTGATCGCCAACTACACCCTGAGAGACGACCAGGAACTGCCGTGGCAGACGGATGAGCCCGCGTATGCCGAGGTGCTCTCGGTCAAGCCCGTCAAGGAAGCCGTCAAGACGCCACGCGAGGTGTGTGAGCAGGTGGCCGTGACCGAGAAGGCGCCCGTCAAGGATGAGCATCAAATAGCCGGGACCGTTGCCGGTGCCGTGCTTGGCGGTGTGCTGGGCAACCAGGTAGGCGGTGGCACGGGCAAGAAAGTGGCCACCGTTGCCGGTGCCGCGGCGGGTGGTTACGCGGGCAAGAAAGTTCAGGAAAACATGCAGGACAAGAACACTACTACCAGCTACGAAACCCGCTGCCGGACCGTTTACGACTCGCACGATGAGATCAAGGGCTACGATGTTGCCTACAAGCTGGGTGATTCCGAGGGCACCGTGCGCATGGCGCAGGATCCCGGTACGAGGATCCCCGTGGAGAATGGCCTGCTCGTCACGGACTGAATGGCTTCACGTTAGGGCCTGCTGACAGGCCCTGGATACTGAGCCGGCAATATGCCGGCTCAGTCGTATCTGGCACACGAAGCAGCGGCGGTGAACAGCTCATGACAACGAATACGACTTTCGATCTTGCAGCAGAGCTGGGTGTACAGCTGAAACAGCGCGGCTGGCAGGTGACCTGTGCGGAATCCTGCACCGGCGGCGGCGTCGCTGCGGCGATCACGGACATTCCCGGCAGTTCCGCATGGTTTGGTGCGGGGTTTGTCACCTACGCCAATGCTCATAAAATGCGGGTGCTCGGCGTCAGCGAGGACAGTCTCGCGCGCGTCGGCGCCGTCAGTGAGGAGGTGGTCCGGGAAATGGCGGCGGGCGCGTTGCGGGAGGCGGGGGCCGACCTCGCGGTGGCGGTCAGTGGTATTGCCGGCCCGGACGGTGGAACAGCCGAAAAGCCGGTGGGTACTGTATGGTTTGCCTGGGCGACCCGACAAGGCATTGCGGCCCGTTGCCATCTGCTGGCGGGTGATCGCAAGGCTGTGCGCGAACAGGCGGTGGCGGTTGCCCTGCGTGGGCTGATCGAAGCCGTAAAAGATACTGTATAGGTATACAGTATTCTGTTTTTCGGTTATGCTGGCGTCGTTCGCACACGCATGACTTGGCGAAAGAACACATTTCTACAGGTGAGAGGAAGCAACGATGGATGCCAACAAAGAAAAAGCATTGCAGGCCGCGCTCGGCCAGATTGAGCGCCAGTTCGGTAAAGGTACGGTCATGCGTATGGGTGATCGCGAGCAGACCGCCATTCCAAGCATTTCCACGGGCTCTCTCGGGCTCGACGTGGCGCTCGGCATCGGCGGCCTGCCCAAGGGACGCATCGTGGAAATCTACGGACCCGAATCCTCGGGCAAGACGACACTGACATTGTCGGTGATCGCCGAGGCCCAGAAACAGGGTGGTACCTGCGCGTTCATCGATGCGGAACACGCGCTCGACCCCCAATACGCAGAAAAGCTCGGCGTGCGCGTCGATGATCTGCTGATCTCTCAGCCCGATACCGGCGAGCAGGCCCTGGAAGTGGCCGACATGCTGGTGCGCTCCGGTGCGGTGGACGTGCTGGTGGTCGACTCGGTAGCGGCCCTGACGCCCAAGGCGGAGATCGAGGGCGACATGGGCGACATGCACGTGGGGCTGCAGGCGCGCCTGATGTCCCAGGCATTGCGCAAGCTCACCGGGAACATCAAAACCGCCAATTGCCTGGTGATTTTCATCAACCAGATCCGTATGAAGATCGGCGTGATGTTCGGCAACCCGGAAACCACCACGGGTGGTAACGCACTCAAGTTCTACTCCTCCGTGCGCCTCGATATTCGCCGCACCGGTGCGGTGAAGGAGGGCGACGAGGTGACCGGTAGCGAAACCAGGGTCAAGGTGGTGAAGAACAAGGTAGCGCCGCCGTTCAGACAGTGCGAATTTCAGATTCTCTACGGCCAGGGCATCAACCGTTTGGGTGAAATCATCGATTTTGGTGTCAAACTCGGCATTGTCGACAAGTCGGGCGCCTGGTATGCCTACAACGGCGACAAGATCGGGCAGGGCAAGAACAATGCCTGTGAGTTCCTGCGTACCAACCCGGAAATCGCCGACGAGCTGGATGCCAGAATCCGTCAGGAGCTACTGGGCAAGGATGGTGTGGCTGCGGATAAGGCAGTGGAAGAAACCGTTTGACAGAACGAGTGGCTCAACGGCGGGCAGCAGTGCAAGCTGGCCGCCGCGGGTGAGGGTGTTCGTAGGGACAAGACTCACGAGCTGGAAATTTGCTTTACAGCCCGGTCTGAGAGCTTGTTCGCGATCTTTCGCTGCTTGTGAGTTCCACGTTTCAAGTTGCACGTTTCACGTAGGTGCCTGTGGCGATGGCATCACACTGACCACGCGCGGTGGTACAGATAGCCCCAACGGCACGCGGATCACCTCGTTCTTACGTGCAGCGCGCAACCGGGTCGTACAACGTCAGATGCGAGATCGTCAACAGACTCTGAGGTGAAGCGAGCTGCAAGCCTCAGGCAGGCGCACGGCAGGAACCGAGTTCTGCCAGTGTTCGGCTCAACGTTTACAGCTTATGGCTCAACTACAGCCCTGGCCAAAATTTCCGGCTTATGTGTAATCAACGTGCCATTCTCAACAGACGCCTGTTGTACGCCTGAGAGGGAGACGACATGGAAATTCATGAGGTGACCATCGCCGCGCTGGCGTTGATTGTGGGAATCGGCTGGGCGAGCGGTATCAGTCTCTATGGGCTCGTGTGCGTGCTTGGCGTTGCGGGTGCCACCGGCGTGCTTGCTTTGCCGGTGGAGCTGCGAGTATTGCAGAGTCCCATTGTGATCATGGCGGCTGGCTTCATGTATGTCGTCGAGTTTTTTGCCGACAAAACCCCGGGGTTAGACTCGGGCTGGGACGCGCTCCACACCTTTGTTCGCATCCCGGCGGGAGCATTTCTGGCCACCCTGGTGGTGGGCGAGGCGTCGCCAGCGATTGAAGTGCTGGCGGCCGCTCTCGGTGGAACCATGGCAACTGCCAGTCATCTGGTCAAAACCTTTTCCCGTTTGTTGCTCAATGCGTCGCCAGAGCCCTTCAGCAACTGGGGCGCCTCTCTGGGGGAGGATCTCGCCGTTCTGGGGGCATTGTGGCTGATGTTTGCTCACCCCCTCGTATTTCTCATCGTGATGGTTTCTTTCATCGCCCTGGCCCTGTGGCTGCTGCCAAAACTTTACCGGGCGCTTCGCCTGGTTTTTGCGCGATTGCAGCGCTGGCTGGACGGCACATCGCCCCCTTCCGCGGCAAAAGGCGCGAACCTTGCGGGATGCGATTCGCCGTGAGTGCGTCAGACGCCGCGCAGTTGCGGTTTGCCGCCTTGAATGCGCTCGCCAGGCGGGAACATTCGCGGGCGGAGCTGTACCAGAAATTGGCCAGCTCGGGAAACACCGAGTTGCTTGAGCAGGTGCTCGATCACTTGCAAGAGCAAGGTCTTCAGTCCGACCTGCGTTTTGCGGAGTCTTATTGTCGCTCGCGAATAGCCAGGGGCTATGGCTGGCTGCAGATTGCGCAAGGCTTGCGCGGCAAGGGCATTGGCGGTGAACTAAGTAACGAAGTGCGCCACGGTCTCGATGTCGATTGGTTCGCCCTCGCGGTCGATGCTGCGGTCAAGCGCTTCGGGCACAAACCCTGCGGGGACAACCGCGAGAAGGCGCGGCGCATACGTTTTTTACAGTATCGCGGCTTTAATGGCGACCAGGTGCGCCATGCCCTTGAAACTCTGGAGCGGGATGACGATGAGGCCTGAAAAGATTTGCAGTCAGGGGGATAGTTTTTACCATTCCCCGGTCTTAGCACTCAGGTTGTAAGTGTTCCGGATCGAGTATGAGAGCAAAACTGTTTGGCTTCCTGGCACTGGTGTTGTGCAGTCCCCTGGCCATGACAATGGAAAGTCCACCAGTAGATGATGGTCCAGACCCGGACCCGGCGGAATGGGGAATTCGCAACGGCTGTATCCCCAACATGCACATCAAACGCATACATTTCATTTCTTCCACCACCGGCATGGCCGAGCTTTCCAGCGGGCGCAAGATAAAGGTGACGTTGCGCAATCGCTGCTCGGGCATTCGCACCGAGGGCTATGTTCACAAGCCCATCAACAACAGGTTCTGCGAAGGTGACATGCTGCGGGTCATCAACTATGGCCACGCCTGTGTCGTCGATACGCTGGAGCCCTATATAGCGTTGGAAAAAAACAGCGAAGAGCAGCCGGGCGCCGCAGTGGGCAACACCACTCGCCACTGAATCAGCCTCCTTGTGCCGATGGGCTCGAGTTTCGCCGCGGGCGTCTGCTGGCCGTGGAGTTGAGGGCCCGTTTCTTTTACACTAGCCAGTCTTTGAAACCCGGTGCAATCATGGACAAGCAACTGCTCGGCATCCTCGTGTGCCCCGTGACCAGGGCTCCCCTGGAATACGATCGCGAGCGCCAGGAACTCGTATGCAAGGCCAGTGGTCTCGCCTATCCCATTCGGGACGGTATCCCTGTCATGCTCGAAAGCGAAGCGCGCCAGCTGAGCGCCGATGAGAAGTTGCACACCAACCCCGGCACCCAGGGCTGATGTAGATCAGGAATGAGACATGAGTGAAAAATCCATTTTTTCCCGCATCATCGATGGTGAAATTCCCTCCGATATCATCTATCAGGACGAGCACTGCTTTGTCATCAAGGACATTGCGCCCAAGGCGCCGACCCACCTGCTGCTGATTCCGAGAAAGCCTCTCCCGCGCCTTGCGGATGCCAGTGCCGACGACAAGGCCCTGCTTGGCCACCTGATGTTGACCGCAAGCAAGGTTGCCGAAGCTGCCGGCATCGGCGATGCCTTCCGGCTCATCGTCAACAATGGCGAGGGCGCGGGGCAGACGGTGTTTCACCTGCACCTGCACATTCTCGGCAACATGAGGATGACCGAGAAATCTCTGGGTTTTTGATTGCCTGTTTTGTGGCTGCCGAGGCGGCCTGAAGGATCCAACTGAATGAAGAGCGCACAGATTCGCCAGGCTTTCCTGGATTTTTTTGCATCCAAAGGGCACACCGTGGTGCCAAGCAGCAGCCTGGTGCCAGGCAATGATCCAACCTTGTTGTTCACCAACGCGGGCATGGTCCAGTTCAAGGAAACCTTTCTGGGAGAGGAGGTCAGGGACTACACCCGCGCCGTCTCTTCGCAGCGCTGTGTGCGCGCGGGCGGCAAGCACAACGACCTGGAAAACGTCGGCTACACCGCGCGTCACCACACCTTCTTCGAGATGCTCGGCAATTTCAGCTTCGGCGACTATTTCAAGCGCGAGGCGATTCTCTATGCCTGGGAGTTTCTCACCTCGCCGCAATGGCTGAATCTGCCTCCCGAAAAACTTTGGGTCACGGTCTATGCCGAGGACGACGAAGCCTACGATATCTGGCATCGCGAGGTGGGGATTCCCGAGGAGCGCCTGGTGCGCATCGGCGACAACAAGGGTGTGCGCTACGGTTCCGACAACTTCTGGATGATGGGTGACACCGGTCCCTGCGGGCCTTGCACGGAAATTTTCTTTGATCACGGGCCGGAGATCTGGGGTGGGCCGCCGGGATCGCCCGACGAGGACGGCGACCGCTATATCGAGATCTGGAACAACGTGTTCATGCAGTTCAACCGGGATACTGCGGGGGTGATGCACCCGCTGCCGAGGCCGAGTGTGGATACCGGCATGGGGCTGGAACGCATCTCGGCAGTCATGCAGCATGTGCACAGCAATTACGAGATCGACCTCTTTCAGGCGCTGATCGCCGCCGCCGCCGAAGCGACGGGTACCGGCGATACCGGCAACCCCTCTCTCAAGGTGCTGGCGGATCACATTCGCGCCACGGCGTTCCTGATCGTGGACGGCGTACTGCCCTCCAACGAGGGGCGCGGCTACGTGCTGCGCCGCATCATGCGTCGCGCCTTGCGCCACGGTCACAAGCTGGGTGCTGCCGGCGTGTTCTTTCACAAGCTGGTGGCGCCCCTCGCTGCCGAGATGGGTGAAGCCTATCCGGAACTGGTAGCCAAGCAGGCGCAGATCGAGAAGATCATTCGCGCCGAAGAAGAGCAGTTCGCCAAGACCCTCGACAACGGCATGGCCGTTCTGGAAGAGGGCTTGGAGAAGCTCGGTGGCAAGTTGATTCCCGGTGAAATGGTGTTTCAGCTGTACGACACCTATGGTTTTCCCACCGACCTCACCAACGACATCGCCAGAGAGCGGGGATATACGCTGGATATGGCTGGCTACGAAGCCTGCATGGAGCAGCAGAAGGCCCGCGCCCGCGCTGCCAGTCAATTCGCCGTCGACTACACCGCCGGTATCCAGATCGAGGACGTCACGGTGTTTACCGGCTACCAGGGTACCGAAGGTGCGGGCGCGGTGCTCGGCCTGTTTGCCGGTGGTGGCGCGGTCGATGAGATACGGGAAGGGCAAGAGGCCGTCATCGTCCTCGACCGCACCCCCTTCTATGCAGAATCTGGAGGTCAGGCCGGCGACAGCGGCTTCATCGAAGGGGCGCACGGTCAGTTCGAAGTGCGCGATTGCCGCAAGCAGGGCTCGGTGCATCTGCATATCGGTCAGCTGCTCAACGGTACTCTCAAAAAAGGCGAGAGCGTGTCGGCGCGGGTCGATGACAAGGTTCGCGCCGCGACCGCGCTGAATCACTCCGCCACCCACTTGCTCCACGCCGCGTTGCGCAAGGTTCTCGGCGATCATGTGACCCAGCAGGGCTCGCTGGTCAATTCGCAGCGCCTGCGCTTCGATTTTTCACATCCCGAAGCACTGACCAAAAAACAGATTCACGATATCGAGAAGCTGGTCAACGAGCAGGTGCGCGCGAACACGCCGGTGGTGACTGAACTGCTGTCCATGGACGCCGCCAGAGAGAAAGGCGCGATGGCGCTGTTCGGTGAGAAATATGGCGACGAGGTTCGCGTGCTCACCATGGGTGACGGTTTCTCGATCGAACTCTGCGGCGGCACACACGTTGCGCGCACCGGTGATATCGGTGTGATGCGCATCGTTGCGGAAGCGGGAATCGCCTCCGGTGTGCGGCGCATCGAAGCGGTCACCGGACGCAACGCGATGAAGCTGTTCGACGAACTCGAACAAACCCTCGATCAGGTCGCCGGGGTTCTCAAGACGTCCCGGGCGCAGGTGGAAGAGAAGGCGCGTCAGTTGCAGGATCAGAACCGCCAGCTGAGCAAGGAAATCGAAGCGCTCAAGCTGAAGCTCGCCAATGCATCGGGCTCCGACGTGCTGGCGGATGCGCGCCAGATCGGCGCGGTGAAGGTGCTGGCCAAACACGTCGAAGGCGCCGACGCGAAGACTTTGCGCGACATGGTCGATCAGCTCAAATCCCGTATGGGTGAAGGCATCGTCGTGCTCGCCGCGAGCGATGGCGACAAGGTGGCGTTGACCGCTGGCGTCACCAAGGCGTTGAGCACCAGGGTCAGCGCCGGCGAACTCATGAAGTTCGTGGCCGGCCAGCTCGATGGCAAGGGCGGTGGTCGCCCGGACATGGCGCAAGGGGGTGGCGTGGGTGTCGAGAAGCTCCCTCTCGTCCTGGATTCGGTCTACTCCTGGACAGAGCAGCAACTGGCTTGAGGCGACTTCGCAAACAGGGAAAATTGGTGTTTAATTGCCGACCCTTCGCGCTTGAAGGGCCGGCAATGTTGGAGTGAATGAAAGCCATGAGCTTGATTGTTCAAAAGTACGGCGGCACCTCGGTTGGCAGTGTCGAGCGAATCAAGACGGTTGCCGAAAAGGTCAAAGGATTTCGCGACGCGGGCCATCAGGTCATCGTTGTCGTTTCGGCAATGAGCGGCGAAACCAACCGGCTCATTGCGCTGGCCCAGGAAACCCAGCACTCACCCAATCTTCGTGAGCTGGACGTACTCATTTCCACCGGCGAACAGGTGACCATCGCACTGCTGGCGATGGCACTTCAAGAGCTGGGGTGCCCGGCCAAGTCCTATACCGGTGCCCAGGTGCGGATTCTCACCGATAGCGCCCATGCCAAGGCGCGTATCCAGGAGATCGACACCGAGCGTATGCGCGCCGATCTCGATGCCGGCAATGTGCTGGTGGTGGCGGGCTTTCAGGGTGTGGACAGCGCGGGCGATATCACCACACTTGGCCGCGGTGGCTCCGATACCACGGCGGTTGCCCTGGCGGCGGCCCTCGGTGCCGATGAGTGCCAGATATATACCGACGTGGATGGCGTCTACACCACGGATCCACGCGTCGAGCCGCGCGCGCGGCGCCTCGACCGTATCACTTTCGAAGAAATGCTGGAAATGGCCAGCCAGGGTTCGAAGGTACTGCAGATTCGCGCGGTGGAATTTGCGGGTAAATACAAGGTGCCGCTGCGTGTCCTTTCGAGTTTCGCCGACGGCCCAGGCACACTGATCACTCTTGAAGACGGTAAAGATATGGAAAACCCCATCGTTTCCGGTATTGCATTCAATCGCGATGAAGCCAAGGTGACCATTGCGGGTATTCCCGATATTCCGGGTGTTGCCTACCAGATTCTCGGCCCGGTGAGCGAAGCCAACATCGAGGTGGATGTCATCGTCCAGAACGTCTCCGAAGACGACAACACCACGGCAATCACGTTCACCGTTCACCGCAACGACATGGACAAGGCGCAGAAGATTCTCGAGGACGTGGCCAGGCAGCTCAACGCCAAGCCACCGGTAACGGATGATCGCATCGCAAAACTTGCCCTGGTCGGAGTTGGCATGCGCTCGCACGCCGGGGTGGCGGCACGCATGTTCAAGGCGCTTTCCAGGGAGAACATCAATATTCAGATGATCAGCACGTCCGAGATCAAGATCACCGTGGTAATCGAAGAGAAGTATCTGGAGCTTGCGGTTCGCACACTGCACGCTGCTTTCGATCTCGAAGAAGTGAACAAGGAAGACAACTAGAAAAGAGGGATAACCTACCGGGAGGGGATGCTGTAGTATTGCTTCCCTCCTGGCACTAAACCGGGAAAAAGAAAAAGGGTAAACCCGAACAAAACAGACCTTTAATGGTCATACAGCAGAATAGGATGAGGAATTGTTATGTTGATTTTAACCCGGAGGGTCGGAGAGACCCTTGTCGTCGGAGACGACATCACGGTCACGGTTCTGGGTGTCAAGGGCAATCAGGTTCGCTTGGGAGTCAATGCACCAAAGGACGTGACTGTCCATCGCGAAGAAATTTACCAGCGAATTCAGCAGGAAAAAGGCCAGGAGCGCAGCTGATCAAGAGGGGATTTTTCCCGTTTTCGACGGCTTTTTCTCTTTGTTTTTTCTGATGATATGGTATGATGCCGCCCTCATAAACAGAGCGAGAAACATACCCGATCTGTTGATGTTATGGTGAGGTGGCCGAGAGGTCGAAGGCGCTCCCCTGCTAAGGGAGTATAGGCTAATCCCCTATCGAGGGTTCGAATCCCTCCCTCACCGCCATTTTAACTATCCCTGATACGCCAATCACGTTGACGCCAAAGACACCCCGCAGTGCGGGGTGTCTTTGGCGTATTGGCGGAATGAAAATGTGCGGTGGAGCGGCGACATGGCTGTATGTGGAAGGGCCAGGTGGCGCATCGGCCCCGTACTGCTGCACCGGCTCGGTCAACCATGTCGCAGGTCTCGCGCCTTGATGGCGGGAGTACCTCATCCCCAAGAGTTTCTCTGACGGAACAAAAGAGATCTTCGGCAATAGCTCGTAGCATCTCGTATGTCGCGACCTGATGGAGATGGAGATGCCGAAAAAGACGAGAAATATTCAGGATGTTTTCCTCACGGGAGCCATGAAAGATATAAGCGCAGCATTGACTGCGGAGCATCCCGCAGACCTTGCCGACGCGCTACAGGCTTTCGAACCAGCTGCCGCCTGGGCAATCCTACATCAGGCTCCGAGGATTCTGCAGGCCGATATATTCGGCTACCTGGAACACGACTTCCAGATTTTGCTGGCAATGGTTATACCCCGTGCCGAGCTGGCCGCAATCGTGATGGATATGAATGCGGATGACCGTGCGGACCTTTACAAGGAACTCTCCGACGAGCAGCGGGATGCATTGATGCCTGCTCTTGCACAGGCGGAGCGGGAGGATATTCGTCGCCTCACGTCATACGAGGAAGGTACTGCCGGCGCAATCATGACATCCGACTATGCTGCGCTCTCTCCCGACCTTAGCGTGATAAAAGCATTGGCCGTTCTTCGTCGTGAAGCTCCGAACAAAGAAACCATCTATCATGCCTATGTGATCGATACGGATAGAATTTTGCTCGGCTCGGTCCGCTTGCAGCATCTCATTACAGCCCCGACACATGCCAAGATTTCCAGCCTCATGGAGGTCAGTACTCATGCCATCAAGGTCGATGATAATGTCGAGGAGGCGGCACGACGGATCGCTCATTATGATGCGATCGCCTTGCCCGTCGTAGATGATCATGGCCATCTCGTCGGTATCATCACCCATGACGACGCTCTGGACGTGATGGAAGCCGAAGCCACGGAGGATTTTCATCTTGTCGGCACGGTTACCAACCTGGAATCTGGTGTCAAAGCAGCATCTGTTTCCATGCTCTATAAAGCTAGAGTGCTATGGCTCATGGCGCTCGTATTTGGCAATATTTTTTCCGGCGCAGGTATCGCCCACTTCGAGGATACGATCGCGGCGCATCTCGCCTTGATGTTTTTCCTGCCGATTCTAATTGCCTCCGGCGGCAATGCCGGATCGCAATCTGCAACTCTTATGGTACGTGCACTCGCGACAGGCGAGCTCGACGTTTCTGATTGGGGGTGGGTTCTCGGCCGGGAACTGGGGGTAGCCATCCTGCTTGGACTCAGTATGGGATGTGCGATCACCGTTATAGGCATTCTGCGGGGAGGATGGGAGATCGCCATGGTCATCGCGTTGTCGATGGTTCTGATTGTGGTCGTGGGAAGCCTGATCGGGATGCTGCTACCCTTCTTGTTAAGTAGATTTAACATGGATCCTGCCACTGCCAGCACGCCGCTGGTCACCTCGATTGCAGATGCGACCGGTGTGCTGATCTATTTCAGCATCGCCAATTCAATTCTTGTCATGCCTTGACTTTTTTGAACATATCCTGAAGCCGAGCTATCAGTGGCGGGGGAAAGTGCAAGTGTATATGGTATCGTCGACTTGCCGCTTGGGTTGGACAATTGGAGTAATAATTCATCAAACGGAAGCAGAGGATGTTCTTTACGGAAGTGGGCTTGCCGCGACTCTCAGTTGGCTATGGTGATGGCAGATTCAGGTAGAGATCGGTAACTGGCCCGTCTCTATGAGGATCTCGGAAGGAGGAGAGCCTGATGTCAATCAGGACCATAGTAGTCGCCTTGGCACTCAATGGCGATAGCGCGTGTATTGCGAACCGAACCATTCAACTGGCTGAGCAGCACCAGGCCCGACTCGTTGCTGTGCATGTTATTGAGAGCTTACCTCTTCGTGATTCCAGCCGGCCGATCTCGGTCGATAGTGCCACGTTTGGCGGGGCGCTTGCCAGGGAGAGAGCCTGTCAACTCAAATCTCTACTGGAAGCGGCGGAGCAGCCTGTAACCACCTGTATTGAGGAAGGAAAGCCTCATGAGATTATAATGGGTTTGGCGGCATCATGTGGTGCCGATCTGGTTGTCATTGGACCAGGCATTGCCAGGAGTATGCGGGAGAGCGTGTTCGGTTCCACAGCTGATCGTGTGGTCAGATCCAGTCCCTGTCCGGTGCTTGTCGTGCGTAAGGATGGGAATACGCCCTATAACCATATCGTCGTTGGGGTGGACTTTTCGGAACATTCGAAGGCGGCTGCATCGTGGGCTTCCCGTCTTTCGCCCGCGGCTTATCGAGAGCTGGTTCATGCCATCGAAGTTCCGCTTGTATTTGAGCAGGCTATGCTCAAAGCCGGAACTTCCCAAATGGAAATCGATCACTACCGGAAGGTCAGAGTTGAGAATGCCCGTCGCCAAGTCATCAAGGTATTCGGCGAGAATGTTCAGTCGTCCAGGACAATTGATATCAAAGTCGTCCACGGCGACGCGGCTGCCACATTGCTTGGCCTCTCATACCGGCGAGCTGCAGATCTTTTGGCTATCGGAACGCGGGGGTCAAACGCCCTGGCCCAACATGTGCTGGGAAGTGTAGCGCGCAAGGTGCTTTTGGATGCGAGTTGTGATGTTCTTGTAGTGCCGATTGCAGCCATCTGACGCCAGTGCGGATACTGGTGGGACGGAGCGGGGCGGTATTGGGGTCAGAGTAGAAATATTTCTACTCTGACCCCAAATCTGACCCCAAATCTACAAACCTATTTCTTACTCATCATCGAATTCATCAAATCCACCGGCACGGGAAACACTAGGGTCGAACTCTTGTCGCCAGCGACCTGCGTAAGTGTCTGCAGGTAGCGCAACTGCATGGCGGCTGGTTCTTTGGACAGCATGGCGGCGGCTTCCATCAGCGCCTGGGCCGCCTGTTTTTCGCCCTCGGCGTGAATCACCTTGGCGCGCCGTTCGCGTTCTGCTTCGGCCTGGCGGGCAATGGCGCGCACCATGCTTTCGTTGAGATCGATATGCTTGATTTCCACGTTGGAGACCTTGATGCCCCAGGCGTCCGTCTGGGAGTCGAGAATCTGCTGTACCGCAAGGTTGAGGCGCTCGCGCTCCGAGAGCATGTCATCCAGCTCGTGTTTGCCGAGCACTGCGCGCAGCGTGGTTTGCGCGAGCTGGCTGGTGGCTTCCAGATAATTTTCTACCTGAATGACGGCCCGTTCCGCTTCCATCACCCGGAAGTAGATGACCGCGCTGACTCGCACCGACACGTTGTCCCGCGAAATCACGTCCTGGGGCGCAACGTCCATAGTTACCACCCGCAGGTCGATCTTGACCATTTGTTGAACTCCGGGGATCACGATGATCAGGCCCGGGCCTTTCACTTTCCAGAACCGGCCCAGCATGAAGATCACACCGCGTTCGTATTCCCGTAGAATACGGATGGCGCTGATGACGATCATAAGCAACAGCAGTATCAGGACCGCAAAACTCAAGTTGGCATCAAAAAGCATTTGTCATTCCTCAGGTAATGTCATCATGGCCGACGGGTTCTACCCGCAATTGCAGACCCTCCACTGCCGTCACTCGCACGGTGTTGCCGGGCTCCAGTGTCTTGCTGCCCATGACGCGCCAGCTCTCGCCGCGAATATCGGCATAGGTAGCACCTGCGCCAACATGGGTTACGGTGCCTGTCGCGCCGATCATCTGCTCGCGGCCGCTCACCACCAGCCTTTGGCGCGAGCGCACTGCCAACACGCCGATGGCAAAAAGTAGCAGCGCGCTGGCGGCACCCAGTGCCACAAGAAATGGCAGAGACACCATCAGGCCCGGTACTTCGCTGTCCACCAGAAAAAGGCCACCCACCACAAAGGCGACGAGGCCGCCGACACCCAGGGCGCCAAAACTGGGCAGGAATGCTTCGCCGATCATCAGCAATGCCCCGAGAACAATCAGCGCCACGCCGGCCCAGTTCACTGGCAACAATTGAAAACTGTACAGGGCGACCACCAGACAGATCAGCCCGGCGACGCCCGGCACGCCGAAGCCGGGGCTGGTGAACTCGAAAAACAGCCCGTAAACGCCGATCATCATCAGCACCAAAGCTATCTGCGGGTTGGAGATCAGCGCCAGTATCTGGTGACGCCAGTTGGGTTCGATGCGCTCCACGGTGGCGTCGGCGGTTGCCAGCGTCAGCCGGGCGCCGTTATCCAGGGTTACTTCCAGGCCGTCGAGCTGGTTCAACAGATCCGGCACGTCTCTGGTGATATATTCGATGACCCCACTTTTCAGCGCTTCCTGCGCGGACAGGCTGGCAGCTTCGCGCACAGCGCGCTCGGCAAAATCCGCATCGCGGCCGCGCAATGCCGCCAGGCTTCGGATATAGGCAGCGGCGTCGTTGGTCACCTTGCTGGCCATGACATCGCCGCCGGTGGAATTCCTGGGTCCACCCGTGCCATCGCTTTGCCCTGATGGCGAGCTGCGTGAGGGTGGCGCACCGATGGATACCGGGGATGCGGCGCCGAGGTTGGTGGCGGGCGCCATCGCGGCGATATGGCTGGCGTACAGAATGAAGGTGCCGGCACTCGCGGCCCGCGCGCCATCCGGACTCACGAAGGTGAGCACCGGCACGGGTGACGCGAGGATTCCCTTGATCATCAGGCGCATCGAGGTATCCAGCCCGCCCGGCGTGTCCATTTCCAGCACCAGCAGGTTCACGGATTCGTTGGCCGCCCGTTGCAGCGCATCCTCCACCAGCTCGGCCGTGGCCGGGCCGATGGCGCCTTCCACGGTGACCACCAGCACCTTGGCGGCGGGTACCGCATCGTTGTCCTCCCCCTGAAGCACAGCGGCAAAACCGAACCACAGGGAGAGAACTATCGCCAGAATACGCATCATCAACGGGGCTCTCCTTCCGTCCGCTCGTCGCGGGCGTCAGGGTAAGTGTAGACCCTGAGGTCGTCCCGACAGGGACAATTCCGCACGAGCCTGGTCCTCAACGATTACTGCAGGGCGTTGTGAGGTGAGTGGATGTAGGGCAGTATCTCCAACTTCCATCAACAGTAATAAGGTGTCGAATAATGACGGAGCCATCCTCTGCCGGGGCGATTCAGGATCCGGCAGCTCTCTGCAAGGGCATCATCGGGCGGCGTTTCCCCAGCGCCCAGGCAGTGGTGCAAAAAGATCATGTACGTGCCTTTTGCGAGGCGATCGGTGAAACCAATCCGCTCTACCTTGATTCGGCATTCGCCCGCAGCGAAGGCTATCGGGACATTCTGGTGCCTCCCACCTACCTGTTCGTGGTCAAGTTTTCGGTCATGAATCCCGCCAACGTGCTGCATGAGCTGGGTCTCGAGGGTTCTGCCGGAAAGCTGCTCCATGCGGAGCAGAGTTTCGAGTATCTGGTGCCCGTGTGTGCTGGCGATCGTCTGGATTTCGAGGAACGGGTCGCGGATGCCTATGACAAGCGCAACGGCGCATTGCTCTTCGTGGCGCTGGAAACCAGAGTCACCAACTCGTTGCAGGAGCATGTGCTCAGCATTCGCCATACGGAAGTCGTGAGGATGGACGCATGATGGAAAAATTTGCGCATTGGCAGACCGGCACGGTGTTGCCACCACTTCATCTCCCGCCGTTGACCCTGGATACGCTCAAGACCTATGCGATAGCTTCGGGGGATCACGCCGAGGCTCATGTCGATCCCGATGTGGCGCGCGCCATGGGTTTCCCCCATGCCTTTGCCCACGGTCTGCTTACCATGGCCTGGCTGGGCCGATTGCTTACCGATCAGGCGCCGGCGCCCTTGCTGAAATCCTATTCGGTGCGCTTCACCGCATTGGTTTTTGTCGGCGAGGAACTGACTTGCAGCGCGGTGGTAAGTGGCAGGGAGGCCGATGCAGAGCAAGTGCGCTTCGAGCTGGATCTTCAGGTCGTCAACGGTGAGGGCGAGGTCAAACTGGCGGGCAAGGCAACGGTTTCTGTGCCCCTGTAGGAGCTTGCCTGCAAGCGACAGGTTCGGTGGTGTCGCTTGCAGGCAAGCTCCTACAGTGTGCTCGTACCACAGCGCGTAGCTGCTTTCAGGGCAATTCGTCAATTGCCCCGCTGATGACCTGTTATCTGCCGCGGGAAAAATTCGGTTTGCGCTTTTCCAGGAATGCGACCAGCCCCTCGTGGGCATCGGGATGGGCTGTTTCGTAGTCGAGCACGTATTCCGCTTCCATTTCCAGGCCGGAAAGAAAATCGCCTTCCAGGCCGCGGTTGACCAGGTGCTTGATGGCGGCTCGGCTGGAAAAACTCTTGCTGCACAGGCTGTCGATCAATTCGGCCAGGTGTTCGTTCAGCGACGTTGCGGGCACACAGCGGGTCACCAGACCCATTTGCTGAGCTTCCGCGCCGGAAAAGAAACGCGCGGTGAGCAGAATGTCCTTGGCCTTGAGTGCGCCGATCAGGCGCGGCATGCGCTGGCTGCCGCCGGCGCCGGGCAGAAGGCTGAAATTGAGATGGCCGTCGGAGAATTTCGCCTTGTCGGTGGCCAGCACGTAATCGCAGGCGAGGATCATTTCGATGCCGCCCGCCACGCAAAGTCCTTCCACCACGGCAATCACCAGGCGATCGCTGGTTTCGAAGCGGCGCAGAATGGCACGCAGGCGGTCGCCGAGGCTGCTCATCCACTCTCTGTTCTGATGGTCCTTGACCGCTTTCTTGAGGTCGCCTCCGGCTGAAAAAGCGCGACCGGCACCGCGCAGCACTACCAGCTCAATGGTGTCATCTTTGTCGATCATATCGAAGCAGGCGTGAAGGTCATCCACCGTGCCCTTGTCGAGTGGATTCAGTTCGTCGGGCCGGTTGAGGGTGATCGTCGCGACGGCGCGATCGCTGGAAAGCAGCACATTTTCGAAGGTCGGGGTCATCTTTCTTGCTCCTCTGGGCGGTGGTCATCATAAGACTACTTGCTGAATGACAAGTAATGTTTGTCGGCGGCTTCTCGATGCTCTAGTATGAGATTTGATCGTCAGCGCGTACGCGAATGATACCGAGCACTCGACACCACATGACATGAATACGCTGTAATAGCATGGGGGATATCATGAATAAAAAGCCATATGCAAACGCCTTGATGCCCGTCGCAATCGCGATGGCCGCTGCCGTGCCGGGAGTGGTCGAGGCTCAGCAGGGGGTGAGACTCGAAGAAATCGTGGTAACCGCGCAGCGGCGCGAAGCCAACATGCAGGATGTGCCTATCGCCATTGCGGCATTTACGGCAGACGACACACTCAAACTTGGCATTACCGACAGTCAGTCGTTGGCGCAGATGGTACCCGGCCTCAATTTCGACCGTGTGCCGACGTCTTCGACACCCTTCCTGAGGGGCGTGGGCACGCCGGGCAGCGCCATCGGCAACGAGCCGTCGGTGGCCACCTACATCGACGACGTGTATGTACCCAACGGCACGGCGGCGGCGTTCGAATTCAACAACATCAGCTCCATCGAGGTTCTGCGCGGGCCCCAGGGAACCCTGTTCGGGCGCAACGCAACCGGTGGCGTGGTACATGTGCACACCCGCAACCCCACCTTCGAGCCGGAGGTGAATGCCGCGGTTGGCTTTGCCAATTACGACACCACCACGGCGCAGCTGTACGCATCGACGGGCTTCAGCGACACGGTAGCGGCCAATATCGCGCTCTATAACAGCAATCAGAATGAAGGCTGGGGCACGAACCTTCCCACCGGGGATGAAATTTTCAAGGACAAGGGCCAGGGCCTGCGTGCCAAACTGCTGTGGGAGCCTAGCGATCGCACCTCGGTGCTGGCCGGCGTGGTGGTGGAGCGCAGGGAGGGCGACATCGGCATGCCCTCGCGAGTCCGGCCGGGCACCTATACGCGTGGTGGCTATTCTCCGGATGCGGCGGGGGCGGGCTTTTACGATGGCACGGCCAACGTCTACAGTCTTGGCAAGCGCTATTTCGAATCCGGTTCGGTAAAGGTCCGGCACGAGATGGACAATGCCATCTTCCAGAGCATCACGGCGTTCAGCCGCGCCAAGTTCGTTCAGATTTCCCAGGACAACGACGGCTCGCCGGACAACTTTTTCAATGCCATCAACTATCCCCAGTGGCAGCACTACTTCACCCAGGAGCTTCAATTGATGGCGCCGGACAGTGCCGCCACCCAGTGGATTCTCGGCGCTTTCTACTACCATGATCAGTCGGTGTTCAAGGGGCACTTCGAGGGCAACGCCTTTGCTCCCTACGGCGGAGCCGCCGGTATTGCCGGAGCCTCGGATACGGATTCGTACTCCGCTTTCGCCGAGGTCACCACGCCTATTCTGCCGGATACCAACCTGACGATTGGCGTTCGCTATACCCAGGACGACCGGGATTTCGAGGGCGATTGGTATGTGGGGCCGAGGTACGCCCCCATCATGGTGTCGCCGACGCCTGAAACGGATGAAAGCTGGAACGCGATGACCGGCCGTATCTCCATCGACCATCAGTTCACAGACAACTTCATGGCCTACATTGCCTACAACCGCGGCTTCAAGAGCGGTATTTTCAACATTGCGGGAATCGGTCTTGGCCAGCCGGCACCTGGTCTGCTGCCGCCGCCGGTAGATCCGGAAGATCTCAACGCCTACACCATCGGCTTCAAGAGCGAATTGTTCGACAGCATGGTGCGCCTGAACGTGGAGGCGTTCTATTACGATTATTCCAATATTCAGGTATTCAACATTACGCCCACGGGTACCCAACTGCTCAACGGCGGTGCTGCCACCATTCAGGGCATCGACTTCGACATCGCCATTGCGCCCGTCGAGAACCTGACGGTGAACCTGATGATGGAATTCATGGAGGGGGAGTACGACGACTTCCAGAACGGGCCGACCTTCTTCCCGCAACCGCCGAATGCGCCGGTGGAAGTTCCCGCGGGCTGTCCGTTCACGGCCTATCCCTCAGGCTCCGGTGCGACCATACAATTGCCCTGTGATCTCAGCGGCAACGACACGGTGCAGACGCCGCCCTTCAGTGCCAGCCTGTCGATTGCCTATGATATTCCCACGGAGCTCGGCATCTACACCCTGGCGCTGGCGTACTCCCACACCAAGAAGCACTACATCGAGCCGGATAATTCCTACACCACGCAGCAGCCGACAACGGATATCGTCAACGCCTCGGTGATGTGGGTTTCCCCGTCGGAGCGCTTCAATGTGCGTGTCTGGGGCCGCAACCTCACCGAGGAGGAAAGCTTCTCCTACATCGCGCAGACCGCCAACGGCGGCACCCGCTACGCGCCGCGCGAACCGCGCACCTACGGTATTACGGCGGGCGTGTCGTTCTGATTTTGTAGGAGCCTGCCTGCAGGCGACAAGATCTTGTCGGGAGAGAGGTCGCCTGCAGGCAGGCTCCTACAGGGGCAGCCAGGGCGGGTATTGTGTTGTAGGCTATGGTCTGGTGAACAAGAGCGTTCTCTCCATGCCAGACCCGATGATGACACTCCAAAAAGCGTTCCTGAGTTTTTGTCTTCCCTTCTTTTTCGCGCTTTCTGCCGATGCTGGTGAGGTGAGCCTCGAACGGCCCTTCGAGGTGGAAGAGGTGGTGTCGGGGCTCGGTGTGCTTTGGGGAATGGCGTTCGTCTCGGATGACGAACTGCTCATCACGGAGCGTTCCGGCGTGGTGAGGCTGCTCGATATCACGTCTGGCGCGCTGCGGGACATCGGGGGTGCGCCACAGGTGGCTGCCCGCGGCCAGGGTGGCTTGCTCGACGTGGCGGTATCCCCCGATTTTGGCGACGATGGCTGGATTTACTTTACCTACAGCAAGCCCGTCGGTTCCGGTGCCGCCACGGTGCTGGCGCGGGCGCAGCTCGATGGTGGAAATCTGGTGAGCTGGGCGGATCTTTTCATTTCCGGCGTGCAAACCTCGCGAAGTCAGCATTTCGGCAGCCGCATTGCATTTGACGACGCTGGTCATGTGTTTTTTACCCACGGTGACCGGGGCGACCGGCACAGCGCTCAGGATTTGAGCAATCACGGCGGCACGGTGCTGCGCCTGAACCTGGATGGCAGCGTGCCGCAAGACAACCCGTTTGTGGACCGGGATGGCGCGCAGCCGGAAATCTGGAGTTATGGGCACCGCAATCCCCAGGGCATTGCCTACGATCGGGCGACGGGGCGTCTCTGGGTGAGCGAACATGGCCCCCGAGGTGGTGACGAAATCAATCGGGTGGAGGCGGGCAAGAACTACGGCTGGCCGGTGATCTCCTATGGCAGGGAATACGCCTTGCCGAAGAGGGTGGGCGAGGGCACCCACAAGGATGGCATGGCGCAGCCGGTGAAAGTGTACGTCCCGTCCATCGCTCCCGGCAGCCTGTTGCTGTATTCAGGCAAGGCGTTTCCGCAATGGCGGGGCGATCTGTTCATCGGTGCGCTGGTGCTGACTCATCTGAATCACATCGATCTCGACGACAACGGCAATGTGCTCGCCGAACACCGCTACCTCGAGGACCTGCACGAACGTGTCCGCCAGGTGATCGAAAGTCCGCAGGGATGGCTCTATCTGTCCACGGATTCGGGGAAGATTTACCGGATGGTGGCGAGGTAGTTTTCAGTTCACAGTTTTCAGTTCACAGTTTTCAGTTCACAGTTCACAGTGAGCGTGGCACCCCCCTGATAACTGTCAACTGAAAACTGTCAACTCCAACAGCTACTGCGCATTCAACGACTGGCCGTTCACGTCCTTGCTGTCCGGCCCCATCAGGTACAGATAGGTGGCCATGATCTGTTCCGCGGTTTTCAGGGCGCGGGGGTCTTCCGCCGGGTAGGCCGTGGCGCGCATGCGGGTGCGCACCGCGCCGGGGTTGATGCAGTTGACGCGAATGTTTGTCGTGCCTTCCAGTTCGTCCGCCAATACCTGACACATGCCTTCGGTGGCGAATTTCGAAACCGCGTATGCGCCCCAGAAGGCGCGGCCCTTGCGGCCCACGCTGGATGAGGTGAAAACGATGGAGGCATCCGGCGATTTGGCGAGCACGGGGATCAGCGCCTTGGTGAGCATGAACTGGGCGGTGACGTTCACTTTCAGTACTTTTTCCCAGCTGTTCAGCTTGTAATTCGCCAGCGGGGTGCGTTCGCCGAGCTCACCGGCATTGTGCAACAGGCCGTCGAGGCGCCCGAACTGCTCTGCGATGGTTGCGCACAGGGTTTGGTAGTCCTCTTCCGTGGCGCCGTGCAGATCCACCGGGTAGATGGTGGCCTGGGGATAACCGCGCTCTTCGATCTGGTCGTAGACCCGCTCCAGTTTCGCCACGGTGCGACCGGCGAGAATCAGCGTGGCGCCCTGTGCGGCAAACGCCAGCGCCGCGGCCTTGCCGATCCCGTCGCCGGCGCCGGTGACCAGAATGATGCGGCCCGCGAGCAGATCGGGGCGGGGATGGTAATCACGAAAATCTGTCGTCACGGCAATGTCGTTCCTGTTGTTCAGCGCGAGAAGAGAATGCCGTCCAGCTCGGAGGCGTGCTCTATCAGAAAGTGCGCGCCCCAGGCGGCGGGGTCTTCGTCGGCATCGATGTAACCCCAGGCTGCGGACACGGTGGCGCAACCGGCGTTGTGTCCCGACTCGATATCGCGCAGGTGATCGCCGACGAACAGGGTGTGCTCGGGCGCCACCGCGAGCTGGCTGCACGCCAGCAGCACGGGTTCCGGATGGGGTTTGGTGTGCGTGACGTGATCGGGGCACACCACGGCACCCGGGCGCGAGGGCAGCGGCAAGTTGTCGAGAATGGCGAAGGTGTAAAGCGCCGGCTTGTTGGTGACGACGCCCCAGGGAATGCCATGGGCGTCCAGTTTCGTCAGCACGTCATCGAGGCCCGGAAAAAGCCGCGTGTGTTCCGTGAGGCAGGCGGCGTAGTAGGTGAGAAAGCGCTGGCGCAGGGGCTCGAATTCTTCGTCCGTCGGCGACAGACCGAAGGCGAGGGTGATCAGGCCGGCGGAGCCGTTGGTCACGCCGGCGCGAATCAGAGCCGGGTCCATGATCTCGCGGCCGCTTTCCCGCACCATGCGGTTGATGGCGGTCACGAAGTCGGGTGCGGTGTCGAGCAGGGTGCCATCCAGGTCGAACAGTACCGCCTGATAGGCTGCTTTGCCTGGCAACGCCGTCATTGCATGTCTCCTGGCCGGGTGGCGTGAATGAGGTAATTGACGTCGACATCCCTGTCTTTCAGGGAGTAGGCGCGGGTGAGGGGGTTGTACACCATGCCGGTGATGTGGGCGAGGTCGAGCCCGGCGTCGCGCAGCCACTGGGACAACTCCGACGGGCGGATGAATTTGCTGTAGTCGTGGGTGCCGCGCGGCAGCATTTTCATCAGGTATTCGGCGCCCAGGATCATCATCGCATAGGATTTGGGATTGCGATTGATGGTGGAAAAAAACAGCTGGCCGCCAGGTTTCACCAAAGTGGCACAGGCTCTGACCACGGATGCCGGGTCCGGCACATGCTCGAGCATTTCCAGGCAGGTGACGATATCGAACTGGCCGGCGTGGCTTTGCGCCAGGGCTTCGGCGCTGATCTGCTGATAAGTGATGTCGACACCGCTCTCGAGGCGGTGCAGTTCCGCCACCGACAATGGCGCCGCGCCCATGTCGATCCCCGTCACCTCGGCGCCGCGCTGTGCCAGCGCCTCGGAGAGGATGCCGCCGCCGCAGCCCACGTCAAGAATTTTCTTGCCCGCCACCGGCGCCAGGCGGTCGATCCAGTTGACCCGCAGCGGATTGATGTCGTGCAGGGGTTTGAATTCACTTTCCCGGTCCCACCAGCGCGAGGCGAGGGCCTCGAATTTGGCGATTTCGCGTGGGTCGAAGTTGTCTTTCTGAGTGCTCTTGTCCAGGCTCATGAGGCGTTTACCAAAGTCAGGGAGCGGGTTGCCGGGCGATCTTGCGCTGCCATTGTTGCGCTTTCGCAATCAGGTCCGGAAGGTGGAAGCCTGTGAGAACGCCGCTGTCGAGCAGCTTTTTTCCCGCCACCCAGACATGGCTGACATTGGTGGCGGAGGCGCTGTAGACGAGCTGCGATGCCGGATTGTAAAGCGGCTGCTGACCGATGCCGCCGAGATCGACAGCCGTCAGATCCGCGGCCTTGCCGGGTTCGATGCTGCCTATCCGGCTTTCCATGCCGAGCGCGCGGGCGCCGTTGATGGTCGCCATGCGCAGGGTTTGGTGAACATCGAGGGCAGTGGGGTCGGCGCCGGCGTTTTTTGCGAGCAGCGAGGCAAACTGCATTTCCGAGAACATGTCGAGGCTGTTGTTGCTCGCCGCGCCGTCAGTGCCGAGGGCGACATTGACGCCATCGTTGAGCATGCGCTGGACCGGCGAGGCGCCATTGCCGAGTTTCATGTTCGACTTGGGGCAGTGCACGGCATGGGCCTTGCTGTCCACCAGCAAGGCGATATCCTCGTCATCGACCACCACCATATGCACGCACTGGGTATTGGCGGAGAGAATGCCAAGGTCGCGCAGGCGCGCAATGGGGCGGCGCCCCGTGTCGCGCACCGCATCGGCCACTTCCGCACGGGATTCGTGCAGATGAATGTGGATGGGGGTGTCGAGCTCGTTGGCGTACATCGCCACTTTTTCGAAGAGGCGGTCGTCCACCGTGTAGGGCGCGTGGGGAGCGAAGGCGATATTTACCAGGCCGTGGCCTTTGTAGTCATCGCGCAGCGCCAGGCCCTTGTGGATGCATTCGTCGCCGTCCCGCGCCCAGGCGGTGGCGAAGTTCATGACCGGAAAACCCACCTGGCAGCGCATGCCGTGGGTATGGGCCGCAAGTGCCACCTGCTCGGGAAAGAAGTACATGTCGGCGAAGGTGGTGGTGCCGCCGCGCAGCATTTCGGCGATGGCGAGTTCGCTGCCGTCGCGCACGAAATCCTCGCTCACCCAGCGTCCTTCGGCAGGCCAGATATGATCGTTCAGCCAGCTGTGCAGGTCGAGGTCATCGGCGTAGCCGCGAAACAGGGTCATGGCGGCGTGGCTGTGGGCGTTGACCAGGCCAGGGAGCAGGGCATGGTTGTCCAGCTCCAGGGTTTCGCGGGCCTTGAAACGGCGCTGCGCTTCGCCGCGCGGGCAGATGGCGACGATGAGGCCATCCCGCACCGCTACCGAACAGTCGCTGAACACGGCATTTTCCGGAATCACCGGGATGATCCAGCGGGCGTTGATCAGCAGATCGGCGGATTCTTGCAGCATGCGATGCGAACTTCCCTCGAAAAACGCCGCAGTATAGCCTAAAACCCCGGCCCTCTGAATGTGTCTGGCGTGCGGAGCCAGGGCAATCGGATGAAGACAAAATGGCTCACTCGAAGCTGGCACAAGGCGAGGCCGCTGCCCTGGGTAAAGCCTTTCGAGACCGTCAGCGGCAGGGATAGCCGCTGCCGAGCCCCCAGGGATGGGTTCACGGCGTGTCTCGAAAGGCTTTACCCAGGGCAGCGGCCGGAGGGCGGAGTACCCAAAGACGTTCACCCGATTACCCTGGCCGCACCCTGTGTCGATGGGTTTTGGCCCGCCAAGCTGTGCTATACTGCCGCGCTTGTGTCCGGGGGAAATGCACGCTCTGCGAGGCCCCGGAGCAGGTGCGTATATAACCGGGAACAACGAGTCTATGGGTGAAATAGCCAGAGAAATTCAACCCGTCAGTATCGAGGACGAGCTCAAGCAGTCGTACCTCGACTATGCCATGAGCGTCATCGTGGGGCGTGCCCTGCCGGATGTGCGCGATGGCCTCAAGCCCGTTCACAGGCGCGTACTGTTCGCCATGAGCGAGCTGAAGAACGACTGGAACAAGCCTTACAAGAAATCCGCCCGCGTGGTGGGTGACGTCATCGGTAAATACCACCCTCATGGTGATTCCGCGGTGTACGACACCATCGTGCGCATGGCGCAGCCGTTTTCCATGCGCTACATGCTGGTGGATGGCCAGGGCAACTTCGGATCCATCGACGGCGACTCCGCCGCGGCCATGCGTTACACCGAAATTCGCATGGCCAAGATTTCCCATTCGCTGCTCGCCGATCTCGACAAGGAAACCGTCGACTGGGTGGACAACTACGACGGCCAGGAAAAAATCCCCGACGTGTTGCCCACCCGCATTCCCAATCTGCTGGTCAACGGCTCGTCGGGGATCGCCGTGGGCATGGCGACCAACATTCCGCCCCACAACCTGACGGAAGTGGTCAACGGTGTGCTCGCGCTCATCGAGAATCCGGATATCGACATCGATGAATTGATGGAGTACATCCCGGGCCCGGATTTCCCCACGGGGGCCATCATCAATGGTCGCGCCGGTATCATTCAGGCCTACAGAACGGGCCGGGGCCGCATCTATGTGCGCGCCCGCGCCGAGGTGGAGAAAGACGAGAAAAGCGGTCGCGAGACCATCATCATTCACGAAATTCCCTACCAGTTGAACAAGGCGCGCCTCATCGAGCGCATCGCCGAACTGGTCAAGGAAAAGAAGATCGAGGGTATTTCCGAACTGCGCGACGAGTCCGACAAGGACGGCCTGCGGGTCGTCATCGAGCTCAAGCGCGGTGAAATGGGCGACGTGGTACTCAACAACCTCTACGCCCAGACCCAACTGCAGAGCGTGTTCGGCATCAATATCGTCGCGCTGGTGGACGATCAGCCGCGCATTCTCAATCTCAAGCAACTGCTCGAGGCCTTCCTGCTGCACCGCCGCGAAGTGGTGACGCGGCGCACGGTCTATTTGCTGCGCAAGGCGCGTGAGCGCGGCCATATTCTCGAAGGTCTGGCGGTCGCCATCTCCAACATCGACCCGGTGATCGAGCTTATCAAGGCGTCGGATACCCCGGCGGATGCTCGCGACCGCCTGATTGCGGCGAGCTGGGAACCGGGGGCTGTATTGCAGTTTCTCGAGAAGACCGGCAGCGACGCCTGCAAGCCCGACGAGCTGGGCGAGGGCTTCGGTCTGGTGGATGGCCGCTACAATCTTTCCCCGGCGCAGGCGCAGGCGATTCTCGATCTGCGGCTCCACCGCCTGACGGGCATGGAGCACGAGAAGCTGATCGCCGAGTACCAGGAAAAAATTGCCGAAATCGGCGAATACCTCGAAATTCTCATCAATCCGGAGCGCCTCATGGAGGTGATTCGCGAAGAGCTGGAAGACGTGCGCAGCGAGTTCGGCGACGCACGCCGCAGCGAGATCATCGAGAGCCAGCACGACCTCACCGTGGAAGATCTGATCCCCGAGGAAGATCGGGTAGTGACCATTTCCCACGGCGGTTACGCCAAAACCCAACCGCTGGACGACTACCAGGCGCAGCGCCGCGGTGGCACCGGCAAGTCCGCCACGGCCGTCAAGGACGAGGATTTCGTCGAGCATCTGCTGGTTGCCAGCACGCACGACACCATTCTCTGCTTCACCAACGCCGGCAAGGTGTTCTGGCTCAAGGTCTATCAGATTCCCGTGGCGGGCCGCAACGCCAGGGGCAGGCCGATGGTCAATCTGTTGCCGCTCGAGGAAGGTGAGCGGGTCACGTCGATCCTGCCCGTGAAGGAATACAGCGAAAATCACTATATTTTCATGGCCACCGCCAGTGGTACCGTCAAGAAAACCTCGCTCGAGGCGTTCTCGCGTCCGCGCAGCGTCGGGCTGCGCGCCGTCGACCTCAACGAGGGCGACCGCCTGGTGGGCACCGCCATCACCGATGGCAGCAAGGATGTGATCCTGGTGACCAGCGGTGGCAAGGCGGCGCGCTTCTCCGAAGGCGATGTACGGCCCATGGGGCGCGTATCCCGCGGGGTTCGCGGCGTCCGCATGGCGGATGGGCAGGAAGTCATCGCGCTGATCATTCCCGAGCCGGATCACGAGATTCTCACGGTCAGTGCCAACGGTTACGGCAAGCGCACCAAGGTAGACGAGTTTCCCCGCAAGGGCAGGGGCACCCAGGGCGTGATCGCCATGCAGACCAGTGAGCGCAATGGCGACCTGGTCGGCGCGCTGCAGGTGTGCGACAGCAACGAAATCATGCTGATCTCCGACCAGGGCACACTGGTGCGCACCCGCGTTGCCGAGGTGTCCGTGCTCGGCCGCATCACCCAGGGGGTGCGCCTGATCCGGGTGCGTGGCGACGAAAAACTGGTGGGCCTGGCCCGCATCGAAGAGACCGAAACGGAAGAAGACGAGTGAGCAGGTGGCCAGGATGAGCGAGTTTTCCCTCGAGGAGTTGCGTGACAAGATCGATGCCATCGACGACCAGTTGATCGGTCTCATCAGTCAGCGCGCAACCTGCGCCCAGCAGGTCGCCGATGTCAAGATCAGGGAAGGTGCGACGGATTTCTATCGTCCCGAGCGCGAGGCACAGGTGTTGCGCAAGGTCATGGAGCGCAACCCGGGCCCGCTCGACAACGAGGAAGTCGCGCGCCTCTTTCGCGAGATCATGTCCGCCTGCCTGGCGTTGGAAAAGCCGATAAATGTCGCCTTTCTCGGCCCCGAAGGCACCTTTACGCAGGAGGCGGTGGTCAAGCATTTCGGTCATTCCGCGCTCGGCGCGCCGATGTTCGCTATCGACGAAGTGTTTCGCGAGGTGGAGGCGGGCGCCGTCCAGTACGGTGTGGTGCCGGTGGAGAATTCCACCGAGGGCGTGGTCAACCATACCCTGGACAGTTTCATCGACTCTTCGCTGAAGATTTGTGGCGAAGTGGAATTGCGCATCCATCAGAATTTTCTGATCGGCCCGAATACCGATCCGGCGCGCATCACCCGTGTCTACTCCCATCCCCAGTCCCTGGCCCAGTGCCGCAAATGGCTGGATGCCCATTATCCCAAGATCGATCGCGTGCCGGTGTCGAGCAATGCCGAGGCGGCGAAAATGGTGCGCGGTGAATGGAATTCGGCGGCCATCGCCGGCGACATGGCGGTCAAGCTCTACGGGCTCACCAAGCTGCGGGAAAAAATCGAGGACCGTCCCGACAATTCGACGCGCTTCCTGGTGATTGGCCGCCAGGAACTGGCGCCCAGCGGCGATGACAAGACCTCGATCATGGTATCCATGCGCAACGAGCCGGGCGCCCTGTATACCTTGCTGGAGCCGCTGCGCACGCACAACGTGGACATGACGCGGCTCGAATCGCGGCCCTCCAGCACCGGCAAGTGGAATTACCTGTTCTTCATCGACTTCAAGGGACACAGCTCCGACGCCAACATCGTGGCGGCACTGGATGTGGTGCGCGAGCGCGCATCCGACCTGAAGGTGTTGGGTTCCTATCCCCGGGCGGTACTTTGAGTACGCCGCTGGAGTGAGGTGGGTGATCGATCTATGCAACATCCAATAAGGCGGTTACTGGTTTACGGACTCGGCCTGATCGGTGGCAGCCTCGCCAAGGCGGCAAGGGAGCGGGGGCTGTGCCAGGAAGTGATCGGGGTGTCGCGGCGCGCCTCCACCCTGGAAAAGGCGCTCGCCATGGGTGTCGTCGATAGTGTTTGCGCGACGCCTGCCGATATTCTCGCAACCCTGGGCGCTGGCGACGTCGTGGTGGTCTGTGTCCCCACCCTCACGGTGCGCCAGACCCTCGAAGAGTTGCGTCGCCATCTCGATCCCTCCGTGACCATCACCGACGCGGCCAGCGTCAAGGGCAGCGTGGTGCAAGCGGTGCGTGAGATCTACGGCTATATGCCTCCTCAATTCGTGCCCGGCCACCCCATCGCCGGCTCGGAAAAAAGTGGTGTCGAGGCCACCAACAGCGCGCTCTATGTGGACCACCGGGTCATTCTTACACCCGAGCCGGAAACCGGGCAGGAACACCTGGAACTGGTGCGCGGGCTGTGGGAAGGTGTGGGCGCGACGGTGTCCCTGATGGCGGTCGCGGAGCACGACGAGGTGCTCGCCGCCACCAGCCATCTGCCCCATCTGCTGGCATTCTCGCTGGTCGATACGCTGGCAAACATGAAAGACAATCGCGAGATATTCCGCTATGCCGCCGGCGGTTTTCGCGATTTCACGCGCATCGCCGGCAGTGATCCGGTGATGTGGCACGACATCTGTCTCGCCAACAAGGACGCCATCACTCAGGTCCTCGACAAACTGACACAAAACTTTGCTACCCTGCGCGCCGCCATTCTCGGTGGCGACAGTGATCACATCATGGGTGTGTTCACCCGCGCCAGGGAGGCGCGCACTCACTTCACCAAAATGCTTGAAAAGAAGGCGTATCTGGAACCGATGGACAATCACACACTGACTTATCGCACCGGACCGGCGCCCGCCAGCCTCGAGGGGCGGGTGCGGATACCTGGCGACAAATCCATTTCTCACCGCTCGATCATGCTGGGCTCGCTGGCCAACGGTGTCACACGCGTCACCGGCTTTCTCGAAGGCGAGGACGCGCTCGCGACCTTGCAGGTGTTCCGCGACATGGGCGTGGTGATCGAGGGCCCCTGCAACGGCGAGGTAACCATTCACGGTGTCGGCCTGCACGGCCTGAAACCGCCGCCGGGGCCGCTGTATCTCGGCAACTCTGGCACCTCCATGCGCCTGCTCGCCGGCCTGCTTGCGGGACAGTCGTTCGATGTCACCATGAGCGGCGATGACTCACTGTCCAAGCGGCCCATGAAACGCGTTTCCGAACCCCTGGCGCTGATGGGCGCGGTCATCGAAACGAGCGCTGGCGGCTGTCCGCCCCTGGTGGTGCGCGGTGGCAGTTCTCTCAAGGGTATCGATTACAAATTGCCCATGGCCAGTGCCCAGGTCAAATCGGCGCTGTTGCTCGCCGGCCTCTATGCGCAGGGCGAAACGGTGGTGACCGAGCCCGCGCCTACCCGGGATCACACGGAGAGAATGCTCAAGGGCTTCGGCTACCCCGTCAGCAAGGAGGGCGCAGTGGCTCGCGTCGTGGGTGGCGGCGAACTGACTGCCTGCGATATCGACGTGCCCGCCGACATTTCCTCGGCGGCATTTTTCATGGTGGCGGCCTGCATCGTGCCCGGTTCCGACATCGTTCTCGAACATGTGGGCATCAACCCCACGCGGATCGGTGTGATCAACATCCTGCGTCTGATGGGCGCCGACATCAGTCTGCTCGACGAGCGTGAAGTGGGAGGCGAGCCTGTGGCTGACATTCGTGTCCGCCATGCGCCTCTGAGAGGAATCGAGATTCCCGAAGACCAGGTGCCTCTCGCCATCGATGAATTTCCCGCGATCTTCATCGCCGCTGCCTGCGCCGAGGGCAAGACCGTGCTCACTGGCGCCGAAGAACTGCGCGTCAAGGAGAGCGACCGCATTCAGGCCATGGCGGATGGGCTCATCACCCTGGGCATCGACGCGGCGCCCACCCCGGACGGCATCGTCATCACCGGTGGCACCCTGGGAAGCGGCACGGTACACAGTCGCGACGACCATCGCATTGCCATGTCGTTCGCGGTTGCCGGCCTGATGGCGCAGGGCAGCATCAGGATCGAGGAGTGCCAGAATGTGGCGACCTCGTTCCCCGACTTCGTGCAACTGGCACAGAAAACGGGCTTCGACCTCGTGGAGTTGAAAGAATGATGAGCGCTGTGCGCATCATTGCCATCGACGGACCGAGCGGTGCCGGCAAGGGCACCATCAGCCAGATGCTGGCGGCGCGTCTGGGCTATCATTATCTGGACAGCGGCGCCCTGTACCGCCTGCTGGCGCTCGCCGCCAAGCACCACAAGGTGGAATGGGACAACGTCGAAGAACTCGCGGTGCTGGCGGCGCACATGGATATCGCCTTCTCGTCCGACGCCGACGGGGTGTTGCCGCAGATCATCCTCGAAGGTGAGAACGTCTCTGACCATATTCGCACGGAAGACATCGGTGCCGGAGCGTCTCGTGTCGCCGTCATTCCCCAGGTGCGCGATGCGCTTTTGGAGCGCCAGCGCGCCTTCGCCACGGCGCCGGGGCTGGTGGCGGACGGGCGCGATATGGGGACGGTGGTTTTCCCCGAGGCCGACGTCAAGATATTTCTTACGGCATCAGCGCAAGAACGTGCATTGCGACGCTATAACCAGTTGATGGATAAAGGGGAAAATGTTAGCCTTGCCGACCTCACGGAAACTGTGCGCAGCCGCGACGAGCGGGACATGAACCGCGATGTGTCGCCACTGGTGCCCGCCGCGGATGCCATCGTGGTCGATACCACCGAGAAAAGCGTGCAGGATGTTCTTGAGACAGTATTGAAAATCGTCGCGGCTCGCTAGTCCGGCGTTCAATGATGAAACGGCCCGTGTCTGCCAGAAATGCGCGGGCGGTTTCTTTATTTAAACAGACCCGCACAACTGGCGGTGCGGTGGGAGCCATGAGCTCCATCCCCTTTACAGGTATACATAGATGAGCGAAAGCTTTGCAGAACTTTTTGAAGAAAGCCTGAAAACCATCGAAATGACTCCCGGTGCCATCGTCACCGGCGTCGTCATCGACATCGACAAAGACTGGGTCACCGTCTACACCGGCCTCAAGTCCGAAGGCATCATTCCCGTCAGCCAGTTCTTCGACGACAACGGCGAATGCAAGTTGATTGTTGGCGACGAAGTCCAGGTTGCCCTGGAATCCGTGGAAGACGGTTTCGGCGCCACGCGCCTGTCCCGTGAAAAAGCGCGCCGTGCCGAATCCTGGACCACGCTGGAAAAAGCCCACGCCGCCGACGAGGTGGTTACCGGCATGATCAGCGGCAAGGTCAAGGGCGGTTTCACTGTCGATATCAATGGTCTTCGGGCTTTCCTTCCGGGCTCTTTGGTGGACGTGCGCCCGATGCGCGAAACCACTCATCTGGAAGACAAGCCGCTGGAATTCAAGGTCATCAAGCTCGACCAGAAGCGCAACAACGTCGTGGTTTCACGCCGTGCAGTAATGGAAGCCGCCAACTCCGCCGAACGCGACGAGTTGCTCGGCACGCTGGAAGAGGGCGTAACCCTGAAGGGTGTGGTCAAGAACCTCACCGACTACGGTGCGTTCGTCGACCTGGGCGGCATCGACGGTCTGCTGCACATCACCGACATGTCCTGGAAGCGCATCAAGCATCCCAGTGAAATCGTCAATGTCGGCGATGAGATCGAAGTCAAGGTGCTCAAGTTCGACCGTGAGCGCAACCGTGTCTCCCTCGGTCTCAAGCAAATGGGCGAAGATCCCTGGGCGGACATCAAGGCCCGCTATCCCGAAGGCACCAAGGTCAGGGCGAGAATCACCAACCTCACTGACTACGGCTGTTTTGCCGAGCTGGAAGACGGTGTCGAAGGCCTGGTGCACGTCTCCGAGATGGATTGGACCAACAAGAACATCCACCCCTCCAAGGTTGTCCAGCTGGGCGACGAAGTGGATGTGATGATCCTCGACATCGACGAAGACCGCCGCCGTATCTCCCTGGGTATCAAGCAGTGCCATCCCAACCCCTGGGACGAGTTTGCCGGCCAGCACAGCAAGGGCGACAAGATTTCCGGCACCATCAAGTCGATCACCGACTTCGGTATCTTCATCGGCCTGGACGGCGGCATCGACGGCCTGGTCCATCTTTCCGACCTGTCCTGGAACGAGAACGGCGAGGAAGTCGTGCGCAACTTCAAGAAAGGTGACGAGCTGCAAACCGTCATTCTCGCCATCGATCCCGAGCGCGAGCGCATCTCCCTGGGCGTCAAGCAACTCGCCGATGATCCGTTCACCGCGTATGTCGGCCAGAACGACCGCGGCAGCATCGTCAAGGGCACCGTCAAGGAAGTCGACGCCAAAGGCGCTGTGATCACCCTGGACGGCGAAGTCGAAGGTATGCTGAAAGCCTCCGAAATTTCTCGCGACAAGGTGGAAGATGCCCGCAACGTGCTGAATGTTGGTGACGAAGTGGAAGTCAAGGTCATCAACGTCGACCGCAAGAACCGTCAGATCGGTCTTTCCATCAAGTCGAAAGACATGGACGACGAAAAGGCCGCTGTACGCGATCTGCGCAAGCAGGAAGCGGAAGCCATCGCACCCACCACCATTGGCGACCTGATCAAGGCGCAAATGGAAGGACGCGACAAATAACAACCCTGGGGCGGGCAGCTTGCTGCCCGCCATTCCCGACAGGCATGATCTGTTATGACCAAGTCAGAGTTGATTGAAAGAATTGCCCTGCAGCAGGAACAGCTTCCCCCGCGGGATGTGGAACTCGCGGTAAAGATGATTCTGGAGAAGATGACTCAGGCGCTTGTGCACAACCAGCGTATCGAGATTCGAGGGTTCGGCAGTTTCTGTCTCCACTACCGCGCACCGCGTACCGGGAGAAATCCCAAGACCGGTGATTCCGTGGAGTTGACGGGAAAATACGTTCCCTATTTCAAGCCAGGCAAGGATCTCAAGGACAGGGTCAACAACAGTCTGCATGCTGAACAGTGATGCAGCCTGAGCAGGAAACCGGAATGGCAAGGTGATCCCTTGCCATTTTTTTTAGGCTATTTTTACTTGTGATTCAGAAATATCGGCGGCGGGCTGCAGTTGAGCTGCAAGTTAAGCGTTGGCAGAACGCCGTTCTTTCAGAGCCCCTGCTTGAAGCTTACGGCTTACAGCTCGCTCAGAAATACCGAGCCCGGCCAGACACAGGCCGAAAAAATCCAACAGCGGGAGATGCGAAATGAAGCAATTGAAAAGAATCTTCATGATCCTGATGGTCATATTCTGCATATTCATCGGCCTGTGGGTCGCCCAGGACAATCCGCAAGCCGTCGCGTTGAGTCTGCTCGGATTTCCCCTGGGAGAAATTCCGCTCGGGTTTGGCTTGCTCCTGGCGCTGGCAGCGGGAGTATTTGCCGGTATCCTCTCCAGCCTGCCGATGATCGTGCGCCTGCGCGCCGAGAATCGCCGTCTCAAGCAGCGCATCTGACACCGGGAGGAGCATCCGTGACCAGCGAGACATCATCCCCCGTCATCGTCGCCCTCGACTACGACAACAGCGCTGCGGCGCTGGCGCTCGTCGACCAGCTCGATCCGGCGTTGTGCCGCCTCAAGGTGGGCAAGGAGTTGTTCACCCGAGCTGGCCCCGCCTTCGTCGAGCAGCTGAGCGGGCGCGGCTTCGAGGTGTTTCTCGATCTCAAGTTTCACGACATTCCCAATACCACAGCCAAGGCGGTTGCCGCCGCCGCCGACCTGGGTGTGTGGATGGTCAATGTCCATGCGTCCGGCGGACGCAAGATGATGGAAGCCGCAGCGCGCCAGTTGCGTACCATGGGAGCGCCCACGTTGCTGATTGCCGTCACTGTGTTGACCAGCATGGGGCAGGATGATTTCGCAGAACTTGGCGTGCAGGGTGCCATCGCCGATCATGTCACGAGACTCGCGCGTCTGGCGCACGAGTCGGGCTTGCACGGCGTGGTCTGTTCGGCTCACGAGGCCGGTGCCATCGGCCGCGACCTGGGCGATGATTTTTTGCGTGTCACACCGGGCATTCGCCCGGCGGCGAGCGCGCGCGACGACCAGCAGCGCATCATGACCCCGTCGCAGGCCCTTGCGGCAGGCAGTACGCATCTGGTGATAGGCAGGCCGATCACGGCAGCGGAAAATCCGCATCACGCACTGCTTGAAATTTTGCGGGAAGTTGGCAATCATTGAGTCGTGAACATGGGGTTCACACAAGGAGCAACATCAACACACAAGGAAGCATGTTATGGACAACCGTCTATCGTTCCGCAATACCCTTCTGTTTATCACTCTGGTGTTTTCCCTCGCAGGTTGGCACGGTTTTGCCAGCGCCGCAGATCCGACGCCGACAGCGAACACGGCTGAGACGTCTGCAACCATCGATATCAACAAGGCATCGGCGTCCGATATCGCCGAAGCCTTGCACGGTATCGGTGCCGCCAAGGCCGAAGCCATCGTCGCCTATCGGGACCAGCACGGGCCCTTCACGTCACTGGAAGACCTGGGCAAGGTGAAAGGCGTGGGTGAGAAAACCCTTGAAAGAAACGCTTCGCGAATCCGCTTCTGATCGCAGGCACCCTTGAGCCCGGTTTCGACCGGGCTTTTTGCGTGATTTTGCAGGGTATCTGGCTGCAGCGTCAGGCAGCGCCGGATCGAGCCGAAGTGACGCCCTTCAGAGAAAACTGCTCGACCAATCTGCCCCCACTCGTCCAAACCGGTTACTATTGTCAATTCTGACAGGTTGCCAGGTTGCCGATTTGGCCTATGCTGTTCCATCGCGTCGACCGTGATTCATCACCTGGCTGTCCTGCTTCGTGCTGCGGCTGATTTCAGTGGTCCGCGCGCCTCATGCGATTACAACGGATAAACGGGAGAATCTGTGAATACACTACTCTCCAGCGAACAGATCGAGCTGGAAAACTATTGCCAAAAACTGCTTGAGAACGAATGGTCACTCGAGAAAGCCATCAAGGCGTTCGAGCCCGAGGGCAGCAGACACTCCCCGGAGCTTCTCAAAACCCTTGCGGAAGTGGGTTGGCTGGGCATGCCTTTTGCCGAGAAATATGGTGGCGCCGGCACCAATCTGATCGATCTTGGTCTGGTCTACCGCGCATCGGGCGAATATCTGGTGCCGAGCAGCTTTTACAGCAGCGTATTCGCCGCTTTGGTGATCGATGCCCTCGGCAGCGAAGAACAGAAGCTGAGCTTGCTGAGCGCAGTCATCGCGGGCAAGACTCTTGCCACGGTGGCGCAGGGTGAAGCTCATGCTGTGGAGGAGTTCCGGCTCTTCAAGAGCAAGGCCACGCGCGTGGGTGATACCTGGGTGCTGAAAGGCGGCAAGGCGTTTGTCGCGGATGCGGCGACTGCCGGGCTGGTGCTGGTGCTCGCCAGGATTCACGATGTCAGCGAATACACGGGCTGGGGCGTGTTCGCCGTCGACGCGCAGCAACTGCAGGGCCGGATACGGGCCAACCACGCCTTCGGCAACATCCCGCTTTCAAGTATCGATCTCGACGATCTGGCCGTGCCCTATAGCGCATTGCTTGGCGGAGAAGACGCCATCGCGTCGACACTCGACATCTACACCGGGGTGGTGGAAAAGGCCACCGCGCTGCAGTGCATGGAAATGGTGGGTGGCATCAATGCGGTTCTCAATCGTACCGTCGCCTACGTGAAGGAGCGCGAACAATTCGGACGTCCGATTGGCGCCAATCAGTCTGTGCAGCACATGCTTGCCGATATCGCAATTCATCTCGATGGCGCCAGGGTGGCGGCGCTCAAGGCGCTTTTTCTCGTCAGCGAAGGCCGCCCCGCGGCGCGGGCGATATCCATGGCCAAGACCATGTTGGGCGAGGGCTATGTGAATGCCACCATCACCGCGCAACAGGTATGGGGCTCCATGGGCTACGCCCGTGAGACGGGACTCTATCTGTGGACGGAGCGCGCCAAGGTGACGGATGTATGGCATGGCACGCGCAACAGCCATTTGCGTCGGGTCGCCACGCTGATGGGCCTTTGATGCCAACGGCTGGGAACGAATTTGTCGCCTTGGGCGAAAATGTGAGGACATGACATGAATTTTGATTGGACTGAAGAACAGAAGACCTTTCAGCGGGACGTGCGCGCATTTCTGGCAGAAAATCTCCCGGAGAGCATCACGTCCGGCCTTATCGAAGGCGAGGCGCGAAAGGATGAGGTCTGGACCGACGAGATCCGCGAGTTCGAACAAAAAATGGCGGACAAGGGTTGGCAGGTGCTGGATCTGCCGCCGGAATCGGGTGCCAAATCACTGACGGCCATCGAGCGCTACATCCTGCTCAGCGAACTCGACTACGCCAATGCGCCGCGTTTCATGCGGGCTACCACGGTGTCCGTCATTCCCACGCTGGCCCGCGCCGGCACGGAAGAGAACAAGGCCATGTGGCTCGACAAGCTGGCCACCACGGAAGTCACCGTTTCCATCGGCTATTCGGAACCTTCGGCGGGCAGCGACCTGGCGGCGTTGCGCACCAAAGCGGTAAGAGATGGCGATGAGTGGGTGATCAACGGTATGAAGTCCTGGAACAGTCGCGGGCACACCTCGTCCCATATCTGGTTGCTGGCGCGCACCGGTGAGCCGGGTGGTCGCCACAAGGGGCTATCCATGTTCATCGTTCCGCTCGATGCCCCCGGGGTCGAGGTGCAGCAGGTTCCGAGCTGGGGTGATCACATGTTCAATGATGTGTTCTTCAGCGACGTTCGCATCCCAGAGAACTATCTGATCGGCGAGATGGATAAAGGCTGGGCCACCGTCATGGGGGCCGTGGGGGGAGAGCGCGCCTTCGCGGGCTTCGCCAATGGTCTGCGCATGATCATGGACAACCTGATCGAGCACTGTCGAACCACCTCATTTGAAGGGCAGGTACTGGCGTCCCGTCCCGAGGTGGCTCTCGGTCTGGCGAAGATCGAAACCGATCTCGAGCTTGCCGATCTGATGAGCATCGATATCGCCAGCCGCGTCGATGCCGGCGAGCAGCCGGATACCGAAGCGCTCGGGCTCAAGATTTTCACGTCCGAATTGCGTACCCGGATGGCGGACTTTGCCATGCAGGTATTGGGTTTGCCGGGTCTGCTCAATAACGATGATCCCGAGGCACCGGTTCAGGGCGATATCGAACACCTCTATCGCCGGGGGCCGCCGACCCGTCTCGGTATCGGCGCCAACGAAGTGTTGCGCGATGTGGTTGCGCAGCGCGGTCTTGGCTTGCCGAGAGCGAAATAGATCCGCGTAGCGGCGAAGGCGCTATCTTTGCCGGGTTCGTGCGCCGGCATAAGTCAGAAATATGGGCTGCGGGTTGTCGTCGAGCTGTAAGAGACATGCCTTTCAACGCCCTTTGTAGAAGCCTGCCTGCGGGTGACCCTGTTGTGTATCACGATGTTGTGTCGCCTGCAGGCAGGCTCCTACACGGTTTTACGTTGCGCGTTTCACGCAAGAACGGGGTGGTGGTCCGAGGGCCGTTGAGGCTCTCTGTACCAGAACGAGCGCTAAGGTGAACGTTGGCAGGGCTCCGTTCTCGCCGTGCGCCTGCTTAAAGCTTATGGCTTACAGCTTACACCGCGACAAAAAAAGCCACGGGCCGCTGAGTGCCCGTGGCTTTTGGGTTGTCGCGCAGAGCGACAGGGTATTTAGAACACTTTCATATCAAAGGTGATACCCCAGGTGGCGGGCGGTGCGCCAGCCGCCACAGTGCCGCTTTCGGCTGCCGTGGTGTATACGGAGTAGTCCTCGTCGGTGATGTTCTTGCCCCACAGCTTGATGGCAAATTTCTCGTCGAGTGTCATCCACGACAGTTCAGCGTTGACCAGTGTATAGCTGCCTTCCGAATGGAGGTTGTCGGGTTCCCACTCGAAGCCGTCGTTGTACGCGGCCATCACTGTCGCACCGTAAATGCCGGTGTTGGTGGGCAGCTCGTAGGTCAAGCCCAGGTTATAGGTGAGCTCGGGTGCACGCACCATGTCGTTGCCGGAGCAATTGCCTTCGCTTCTCAGGTTGCCGCCACCCAATGCGCCAAACGGGGGCGGAGGAATGCCGGGAACGTTGATCTGGCAGCCCTCGAACTCGGAGTATTCGGTGTCGAGCAGAGCCAGACCGAAACGTGCGGTGAAGTTCTGGGAGAGGGCAGCCTGGCCATCCAGCTCAAAGCCCCAGATCTCGGATTCCGCTGCGTTCAGCAGAATGGAGTTGGCCGCGCCGCCGCCGGAACCGTCGATCTTCTGCAACTGGATATCGGCATAGTCGTAATAGAAGAGCGCGGTATTCAGGCGCAGTCTGCCGTCGAAGAATTCACCCTTGGTACCGATTTCATAGGCGTCGAGAATTTCCGGCTCGACAGGATCGGGCGCGAAGCCGTCAAAGACGACAGAGTCGAAAGCACCGGATTTGAAGCCGCGGTTGTAGGAGATATAACCGAGCAGGTTATCGGTAAAGCTGTGGTCCAGAACCACGCGGAAGGTGGGCTCTGACCAAGACTCCGATTTCTCGAAGGGAAGGGTCATGGCCGGGTTTCCGATCGGCATTTCGATCACGGTGGTGCCGCTCAGGATCCGGTCATCGTAGGTCCAGCGTGCGCCGAGGGTCAGCGAGGTGAGATCGCTCAGGCGGAATTTCACTTCACCAAACGCAGAGTAGGATTCGGTGTGTACGGTGGAATAAGCGTTGACGCCCGCGCCGTTGATGGGCTGATTGACCTTCAATGGGGTGTAGGACCACTGATCCTTGTAGTAGTACGCGCCCACGATCCAGCTGTAAAACTTGCTGTCATCGTTGGACAGCAGCTGGAATTCCTGGGTGATCGTCTCGTTCTCCTGATTGAGGGCAGCGGTGGCCACCGGCAGGGGAGACGCATCGAAGTCGAAGAACTGGATGCTGTCTGACTCCTTGTAGGAGCTGATGCTGACGAAATCAAGGTTGGTGAACGAGTGATCGACACGGGCGCTCAAAGCCCAGGAGTCGCGCTCGGAATAGCCGGTCGCATCCGCTTCCACATCGTTCAGGTCGCTGAGCGGGAAAGTGTTGCCCACACAACCGAACTCGCTGTTGGCGCAGCTGCGGATGACACCGACATCGTCGTTGTTTTCCGACCAGCGTGCCGAGAGCTTGACGGTGGTGACGTCACTGGCTTCCCACAACAGCTTGCTTCTGACGCTGGTGTACTCTTCAAAACCGACGGCATCGCCGTTGGTGATGTTCTTGCCCCAACCTTCGCCCTGGCGGCGGCTGATCACGCTCAGATCCGCGGCAACGGTATCGGTCAGGCCGATACTGCCGTAGAGGCTGCCGCTGAAAGTTTCGTAGTTGCCCGCGCTGACGCCGACCTGCAGTTGCGGATCAAAGGTCGGATCCTTGGTGATGACGTGGATCACACCACCCGTGGTGTTGCGTCCAAACAGCGTGCCCTGTGGGCCTTTCAGGACCTCGATGCGCTCGATATTGTTCAGCGTCAGGATGCCGTCGACGGTGCCGCTGACGTATACGCCATCGAGATACATGGCTGTCGCGCTTTCCACGCCAACGGAGGTGCTCTGTGCGCCGATGCCGCGCAGGTAGGGCACCGCTGAACCGACCTGACGGCTACTTTGCAGACCGGGAGTGACGAGACCCAGATCGTCGTAGGACTCGATGCCTGATTTCTCAAGCTCGCCAGCGCCGAATGCAGTGATCGAAATCGGAACTTCCTGAAGGCTCTCCGAGCGCTTTTGGGCAGTTACGACAATCTCTTCGAGAGCGACCTGTGCGCTAGCAGCAAGTGGAGCTGCGAGGAAGACGCTCGCAGTAGCCGTGAGCAAATTTTTCCTTACAAACATGACAATCCCCTTTCTTCTGTTGGGTGTGCCTCTTACGACACGTTAAAAGCAGCGAAAGTATAGATTAAAAAGTACGTAGTTCAAGCAGATAACAACTTTTGAGGTCAGGTAGTCCCTTGCTTGCATTGAGGGGAGGGGCCCTCGATGGTGAGTGAGCGGGGCGCTTCGTTCGCGCTGGGGCGTTCCTGGTTAGAGGGTATCCAGAGCCGACTGACAAACACTTTATCCACCCCCTGTAGGAGCTTGCCTGCAAGCGACAATTTCGGTGGTGTCGCTTGCAGGCAAGCTCCTACAAGTAAATTTCCGGACCTCCAAAAGTGGAGTACGGTTATGGCGTCGAGAAGAGCCTGTAAATCCGTATCACAGGTACCGCAGTACAAGGGCGAACAGGCAGACAATAAAAAACCCGGTAAAAACCGGGTTTTTCGTACTTTGCGGTATCGCGCCGTACTGTGTTTTGGCGGAGGGGGTGGGATTTGAACCCACGGATGCTCGCACATCGCCGGTTTTCAAGTCTAGGGCTAAATGCAATAAAATCAACTACTTATATAGATATCATTTCCGCAGCATCCCCATTTTTGCCGGCTTTCAGGCCAGTAAATACGCGGCATCCTTGCCTGGTTGCGGAAACGATTTACTCCCCTTTGACGAAGACCGCCTCAGCCTGCATTTCCACTGTGATGTTGTTGCCACCCCCAACCACAAAGCCTGGCGCCCCTGGCGTCGAGCCTGGGATATAGGTGGCACTCTTGGGGCCGGGGTTGCTTTCGTTGGTATTGAGGATGATTCCATTTGCCCCAAGCGCCCCGGCTTTTTCCTTCAACTCTTCAACAACCTTCTCCCGGCTCCCGCCGCGGGAAAGGGCCGCGTTGGAGCTGGCCGTGACAAAAGCGATGGAATCAAACTCAGCCGGCGGCCTCAGATAAACCTTCACCTCACTGGCTGCAACGGGTTCTCTTGCGTCACCGGTCATGACGGCACTGCTGTTGGTGCAACCGGCAAGAGTGAAGGCGATGATGGCTACGGTTGTGAGAAGCAATCCCTTGTTCATGTTATTCCTGCTTATTGGTGAGTGGCGGATGACCTGGAACTTTATCATCCGCCATACCTCTCGCCAATCAATCAACGTCGCTCAAGCCAAGGTTGCCGCGCATCTCCCGTGGCGCCGCTTTCAGAAGGCGGGTTCCACTGTCGGAATTCATGGCCCGTATCCGGCTGCGCAGTTGCGATGCATTGATGGCGATAGGCGTTTTGGGGTTCCGCTCGTTCCACCGGTCACGCTTGGCTACCGCCTCATCAATCATGCTCTGGTCGTTGGCCGCGATACCGCGCGCCCACAGCCCGGCAATGCTGGCCTCTGTCTTCCTCTGAAGCATGATGTCCTGGTACACAACGCTTCGATCTCTGCCGGACTGTGCCACTGCCGTTGGGTTGAAGCCTATACCTTTCATCATTGCGTCAACAATGTCGGTATCCACCGTCTTGCGACCACGAGCATCTGAACCGTGTCCTTTTTGGAGCATATCCCATGCGGCCCATGCGTCCCTGACTGCCTTTGGTGAGATATTTTGAATGGCCTTGGCGGTGTTGCCGTCAAGCTGCGCCTCGATGCCGTCATCAACCTGCTGTGCCATGCCGGCAGACGGCCCGATGATCTCGGCGATTGCGCGCATGCGGCTGGCGTCGGAAGAGGGCTTCAAGATCTCCGTACCCGGGATGACATTGCCCAGACCAAGCCTGCCCGCAAAGTCCAACGGCAGGGCCGAAGAGACGCCAGACAGCACACCATCACCCCAAGCCTTGCCCAGGAAACTGTAAAGCTGCTCTCGCTTCCAGCGGCGCATGTTGGTGTCCAGCCCGGCAATCTGGCCGATGGTGTCGATCAGGTCATCCAGCGCCTTGGCAAACGGTAGTCCTTCCTCCCCCGCGGCCAGCATGATCATTGCCAGCATCATCATCACGGCCTTCCTGCCTTCTGGTCCTCTCTTGGCGGTGCGCGCCATCAGCTCAACCATCATGATGGAGAAGCCTTTGTAGGTGAACACCAGACGGCCCAGGGTTGAACGTGCAAGGTTCGGCCTGTTGACCTTGTTGAAGATGCCTTGCGTTTGGTTCACTGCGCTGACGGCAAACCTGTAGGGGTCGGGATCATTGTTTTGGGTGGCGATGTCCCAGGCGGTGATGAAAGTTACACGCCGGTTGAGGCTTTCTACCGCGGAAAACATGGATGCCCACAATGCCAACGCCGATTGCGCGCGGTGGCTTGCAGTCAGTTGCGCCCCGCCCACGGCGTACAGGTGGAATATCTCCTGCGCATCAACGACACCTTCCAGCCTTGCCTTCTCCAAGGCATCGCGCAGTGTATTATCTGAAATTTGCGATCTTCCGGCTGCCTGCTTGATCGCCTTACCCATCGCCTTGGCTACAGTTTTTGAATCCGCAAACTGTGTCAGGAACGGAGCGGTCACCATATAGGGCTGGGTTGCGTTTACCGCTGCTGACGCCACGGAACCGCCCAAGAACCAGGCAAACATGATGGTCGATGCCGCCGCGCCCCTGTCGTCGGGGTCAAGTACAAAATCCCGTAGCTTCAAGGCCTCCTTCTGCACGTCGCCTTTATCGGTTGGGATGTACTTGATGGCGCTGCCGATATCGCCCATGTACAGCTGCTGCGCAGCATGGCGGGCATTGCTGGTGATAAAGCTGGCCAGGGTGCGCTGCATGTCTTCGCTGTAGCCCTCTGTGCCTTTGCGCTCCAGCCGGCGCTTGAGGGCTGACCGCTCGGATCTGGCAAGCCTGATCTGTTCGTCGGCGATTTTCTTCTCGCCAATAGCTTCAGCAAAAAGTGCCAGGCTTTCTGGATCGACTCCGCGGTACAGCTTGTGCCTATCGCTGTTGACCGTGCCAATGCTTACGCGGACAAGTGGATTGCCCTCATATAGTTCACGCTGCTCGCGCTCGGCCTTGTTGGCTTTTCTCTCGCTGTCATACCTGCCGTGGAACAGAATAATTGGATTGCCGTCCTCATCCAGAGCCGGGCCTCCCGCGGGGTCAAGCGCGCGAACAGTCACGGCATAGTTGCCGTAGCGCATCAGGGGAGCGTACCCGGCCTCTTTGAGGTTGCGTACAGTCTCGAAGATATCGTTCACCCGGTTGTACGTGTCCTTGTAGCCTTCCAGTGCGGATTTCAACTCGTCCGCATAGGCCGCATTGCCGGCTCTCTCTGCAGACGCAATGGCCGTCTGGATCACCCTGATCATGGCGCCGATCTCGCCCTTGATGCGTGCCTCGGCGGTATCGGGTGCCGCAATGATGTCAGCCCGCACCTCTCTAGGCACAATGTCGCGAGCCATGGCATACGCCTCGGCGGACGCCACTTCATCCAGGCTTGCATCGATAGCCATCCTGGCCTGCCGGTACAGCGTGATAGCAGCCTCATCCAAGCCCTTGTCGCGCAACTCCGCATCAGTCCAGACGCGCCCAGTCATCACGTTGTGTCCGGCAACAGTGCCCTCGAAGAGTGCCTTGGCGGCTTTCTGGTGCGAGGCATTGTCCTTTTTGCTGAACAAGCCCTTGGCAGCGGCTTTGACATCATCAACCTTCGGCAGTACGCCAGGGGCCAGTGACGAGGCGCGGGTAGCGGACAGAGCGACATGGCTCTGCATGGCCAGCAGCAGATTGAACACCTTGCCGTAGTGCCTGTCGTTGAGCGCCTTGTGTTGCTGTGTGGCAATGCTCTTGTCGTACCAGCTGAAGTTCTTGATGCGCTTTCGATCCTTCATGAAATCAACAAAGCTGTCCTGCACCCTGCGCATCATGAAAGCGGGGTCGGCGGTGAAGTCTTCGTCGGCGCGGACCGGGGGGGCATCTTCGCGGAGCCTTTGAAACAGATTCTTGATCAGGGCGCGGGCTTCGTCGTTGGTTGCACCACGGTACTTGGCCGCAAATTCCTTGAATCCAAAGCGTTCGGCCACCTCTGCGATCCAGCGCGCGACCGTGCGAATGGCCTTGGCCTTCAGTGTGTTGTTCTTGAACTCGCCCTGATTGATTTCGGCAAGCTCTGCCAGCGCCTCATCAACACCCCTGGCCCTGGTGTAGGCGCGTCCGCTTTGCTTGGCATGCTGAACGTCAGCGCCGTTGGTGGCTATCCACTCGTCTGCTTTTTGCCTGATCCAGGGGTCGCGGTTATACAGCCTGTTCAGGGTGGCGGTATACTGCTCCTTCGTCAGGAACCTACGGAGTCCATAATGGACAAGCTCGTGCCAGAGAGTAGCGTCCGCATCTTGAGCGCCGCTGATGCCATCCAGAAAAAGAAAGATCTCGCCGCCGTAGACCATCCCAGCCGCGACTGGCCCGTCATCGGCCCCTGCACCTGCTCCAGGAATGATGTCAGTCAGGGAATCAGCGACGGTGATGGGGGGCTTATGACGAAACTGCACAATAAGTTTCTCCGCTATCTGCGCAAGATCGTCCAGTGACAGCCGGTCTTTTTCTGGCACTCTGCCGGTGCCCGCAGTAGAGAGCACGGCAGGGCCGGGGGCAGGTGCCGGCTCGCTGCCAAACACCTCGTCAACCGCTTCGGCAAAGCCCAGGGCGCGAAGCGCCTCCTTGCGCTCTTCAATGGCTTGAGCAACAGCTTCCTTCTGGTGTGGCGGCACTTCCGGCCCTTGTGCCATGAGCCTGCGCTGTACATCCGCGTGATCGGCCCTGGCCGTTGCCAGTTCTTCTGCTTGAGCGAACGGCTTGGCAGCCTGCTCGCGCAAATCAATCGCCGACTGCCGTGACTTCTCGATCTCAGCCTGCGTGTGCGCCAGTGAGCCGGGCAGGGCATCGATGTAGTTCTTCAGGCGCTGGACAAACCCGGATGCAGAGAACACGTCACCTTGCCCCCAAAAACCGTGCGTTCCGGTTGGTGTTTTCAGAGCAACCGTGTTGCCTGCCATGTGCTCCAGCGTGAAATCAATGCCGCGGTACTGAATGGCCGCAGTGCTCAGGCTGTTGCTGTGCACGGCATTGAAGGCGGCTGTTGCGGCCTTGTGAGCCTCTTCCTTGGTATTCAGTGCTGCGCCCCCGCGGACGCGAAGCGGTGCGAATCCTTCCTTGTCGAGCGGGTTGGCTGCGGCGGCGGCAATCAGGCCCTCCAGCGCAGACACTCTGCCGGGGCCGGCCTCCTGCGCATAGTTATCAGCGGACCGGGCCTTGCGCGTCATGCTCAATACTTCATCCGCATGAGCGTCTTGCAGTTGCGCCAGGCGCTTAACATCGTTCCTGAGCTTGGTTTCTTCCAGGATCAAAGGATTGCCGGAGGCGGCCGCTTTCATGTCTGCGGAGTTGGCGGCCTCGCCATCGATATCCTCAATCTCATTGGCGGTGCCGTCGTAGTTGCGCAGCTGCTCGATGCCACGGGCCTTGTGCTCCAGAATCTGCCAGCGCCGCGTGTCATAGGTTTGCGATGTGGCGTAACGACCCACGAATACCTCAAACCCTTCGGGGTCACGCGCGTACAGCTGGTTGCCGCGGCGAATGATCCGGCCCTCACGCTGTTCAAGGTCAGACGGGCGCCACGGCGCGTCGATGTGGTGAAGGCCGACAAGGCGCTCCTGGACGTTCGTGCCTGCACCCATCTTGGGGGTGGAACCCAGCAGAAAGCGGATATTGCCATCGTTCACCGCGCGGAACAGCTTGGACTTGGCAGCGGGGGTGTTGTAGTCATGAATGAAGGCGATTTCATTCTCAGGCACACCCCTGGCCACCAACTTGGCTTTGATGTCGTCATAGACCGAGAAGCTGGCCGAGCCCGACATGCCCGCAATATCTTGCAGCGTGAAGAATTCCTCGGCGTTTTGAACCTCTACCTCATGCTCGTTGTTGTACTCATCAATCTCGCCTTGGGTGATCTCGCCATCGCGCTCGCGGGCTTCGGCCAGTTTCTGCCGGTTGGCGGTGTTCTCAAGCAGGGTTGCCGTTTCGCGCACGGCCTCGGCCCTGGACTTGAAGCCGCTCTTCAGCCGGCGCCCGGTGACCGCATCATAGGCATCGAACACCTTGCCGTCTTTTTCGGTGCGCTGGACGATATGGTGCGGGAACTCTTCCAGCCCCTCTACCGTGTGCATGGTGCCACGCTTGAGCACCAGCTCTCCCGCATCGTCACGGATATAGAGCTTGCGCTCCTTGGTGGAATAGCCCGACCTGGCGGACAGCGGAATAGACATATCACTGAAAATCAGCTGTGTGCCTTTGTCAGCCGCCCACTGCTCGTAGATCCGCATCATGTTGGCCACGGCCATGTTGATCTTGGAGCCGGGGAAGTCGGAGGCGGTGGGGTCAATCAGGCGGTAATCCAGTGCGGCCTTGTTGGCTTCGCCGGTGAGCGACAAAGCATTCACCTTGCCATCGGTGGCCTTGGTCAGTTCTTTGAGCCTACCGAAACGCCCCAGGATGGAGTCGGGGTCAACCGACACCGTGGGCGTGAGGGCTTTCTCCACCAGCTTCGCCTTCGCATCTTGCTCCGTGTCGAATTGCCCCAGGGAAAAGTCACCCACCTGCGCCTGCCATTTGCCGGTTTCTTCGTTCTTGGCAATGACAATGTTCTGTGTGATATCCGCATCAAACAGGATATTGCCGGAATCGTCCGTCTTGGCTTCGGGAACCCCCATAAAGCTGGTGACAGCGGGTGAACGCTCTGCAACCACCAATACCGGCTTGCCGCCGACCATGCGTGGCACCGGGAATACTTTGCCCTGGCTGATTTCCTGCGCTTTCAGGTCATCCAGAGTAACGGTGTCGGCAAAGCTGTTGTAAAGCCCCATCAGCGCGGGCAGGTTGGTGAACTTTGCAAACCGGGTGGATTGGCGATAGCCCGATCCTGATGGCGCCACCTCGTAAACATTCTCCACGTTCCCGAACATGCGCGCCCAGGCATCGAACACATGCAGGCCGTGCTGCTTGAGCGTTGGGTATTGCATGTACCGTTGCATGTTGAACATTTCCACCAGCGAGTTGGAGACAGGTGTTCCGGTCGCGGTGATGAACGGTGTTTTTTCACCAAAGGTATCGAATAGCCAGCGCACCTTGACGAACATATCGAACGCTTTTGCCGAGCCTGCAGGGTTGCCCATCCCGGGGTTGCGATCCATGGTGGTGTTGTAAGTCAGGTTTTTGAACTCGTGCATCTCATCGACAAACATGGCGTCAATGCCCAGCTCATCAAACGTCACCATACGGCTACGCTTGCCAACGGCTTCCAGTTTGTCCTTGAGCTTGGAATCCAGGTTCTTGCGGATTTTCTCCATATCCGCGGTGATTCTCTTGTCGCCACGGGCGCGTTTGTTTTCCTCGATGGCTTCCGAGATTTCGTCGAGCTGCTCGCGCAACACGGATAGCTCTGTTTCCCTCGGCAAGCCGATGCGCTTCAGAGAAGAATGGCCAATCACCACCGCATCCCAATCGCCGGTGATGATTTTGGCGAAAAGGCGCTCCCGGTTGTTCTTGCTGAAATCCTCCGGCGTTGCAGCCAGCACGTTCGATCCAGGGTAGAGGCGGGTAAATTCATCCCGCCACTGGCCGGTCAGGTGGTTCGGCACGACAAACAGCGGTTTTCGGGAAATACCCAAGCGGCGCATCTCCATGGCAAGGGTCGCCATTTCAAATGTCTTGCCGGCTCCGACAACATGGTCATACAGCACCTGGAAAGACTGCAGACCGCGCCACACACCATTCTTCTGGTGTTCAAGCAGGGTGATGGCGGGCGACATGCCAGGGAAGGTCATGTGGCTGCCGTCGAATGTCCGCACCACAATCCGGTTCATCTTGTCGTTGTATATACCGGCCAGGTTGTCGGCGCGATCAGGATCTTGCCATATCCACTTTTGCCACTCGGCCTTGATGGCATCCTGCTTGGCGCGCGCGGCTTCTGTTTCTTTTTCCAGAAGCACTGTCGTCGTCGATCCGTCAGCGTGGCGCACAGTTTGTCTCACCACGGCGCCGCGGCCCTGCATCGTGAGCGTGAACAAATCCTGCGCTGAAAGATGCTCGGTGCCATAGGTGCCGGTGTTCAACGCCGAGTCAGTACCTGCGCCATACTCCACAACCCACTGGCCGGTGGCGCGGACGTATGCGGCTTTCGCTGTCGCGCCAGAGATATGCTTGACGAACTGCTCGTACAGGCTTGCAGGCACAAACTCCGCACCAATGGAGACGGATATTTCACTCGGTGTTTTGTCCTTGGGAATGACCTTCTCAAGTGCCGCGACGTTACGGCGGTAGGCATTGTCAGCCTTGGCAGCGGCCTGTGCTTCCGCCAACTTGGTCTTCACGTCACCCGACAGATATTCGTCAGCCATCACAAACCCGGCCAGCGGATCGTCAAAGATCACATCGCCCAACTCTTCGACGATCTTGTCCGCGGGCTTGGCATAGACCTCCTGCATGTAGTCCAAGTCCAGCCGGCCACGGAAGTTCAGGGATGCCAGCAGCGCATCGTTGGCTGTCGTAACAGTCAGATATTCCTGCGGAGGGAACGCCACCCGACGGTTAAAAATGTCCGCCTTGGTGGCGCTCGGCGGGCGTGACTCAACACCTTCTTTCTCGGCGGCAGCCTTGCCTATTCCTCTGTCAAAATTGAATTCCAGCCCTTGGATCAGGTTGGACTCAGGATCGTCCAGAAAAATACCGCGGTTGGTGCTGTTGTTCAGGTGGCCGTACTTTTTCAGGAAGGCGTCATACAGGTCGCTGAGTTTTTTGCGGTTGGCCTCGATGTCCTCTGCCGTCGCGTCATGTGATCTTTCCAGGCGCATCTGGGCGCGCAAGGCATCACGAATACCGATCATGCCGCGCATGCGGTGCCCGGCAGCTTCATTTTTGGGTTCCCAGGCATTGGCGGTCTTGTTCCCCATGACATCATCACCGCGCTGCATGACCTTTCCGGTGCTGTCCAGGTAGAACGATCCCACCTTGATACCATCGGGAATGGCCATATCGACAATGGCGCTGTCGCTCTTGCGGTCGATGTTGTCGAACAGGTCTGCAGGCAATCTCTTGACCCATCCATCAAGCTTTTCCTTGATGTCGCCGCTGGCCTCCACGGTGTACTCATCGGCGCGGTACATGGTGCCGCCGGCGCTGGGAGTGCCGAGTACAAGGTTGGGAAGGTCAACGAAAATCTGGTTCACAGAATGCCTCACCACCTCGCCCGTCTTCGGGTTGGTGTTGGACTGCACGGCCAGAGATTGCCAGTCGCCAATGTTCTCCCCGGTTTCTGCGCCATGCTTTTGGAAAAGCAGAATATCCGTCACCACCTCTGTGCCAGCATTTTCCTTGAAGGCATTGTTCGGCAAGCGAACGGCACCGATCAGATTGGCGCGCTCCCCAATCCAGCGCCGGGTGCGATTATTTTGCGCATCCAGGAAGTTATGCGACACCACCACGGCCATAACGCCACCGGGGCGCAGCTTGTCGATGGACTTGGCCAGGAAGTAGTTGTGAATGCTGTAGCCGGAGTAGGGGCTGCGGTCTTTGTCAGTCAGGATGTGCGAGCCAAACGGCGGGTTGCCAATCACAACATCAAAGAATTCACCGGGAATATCGAAGTCTTGGAAGCCAGTTGATTTCGCAATCTTGGCATTGGGGTAAAGCGCGGCAGCCAGGCGGCTTGTCAGGGAATCCAGCTCAACACCGTACAGCTGTGACGCGGTGCGCACGGTGCGCGGCATCATGCCGAAGAAGTTACCAACTCCTACGGAGGGTTCAAGAATGCGCCCGCGTCTGAATCCCAGCCGTTCCAGCGCTGCATACATGGCATTGACCACCACCGGGCTGGTGTAGTGGGCGTCCAGCGTGGAGGCGCGCGCGGCCTTGTATTCGTCGTCGGTCAGCAGCTCCTTGAGTTCGGCGTGTTGCTTTGACCATTGCTTGTTGTCGGGGTCAAACGGCCCCTTCATTGCGCCCCAGCCCACATAGCGGGCCAGAGTTTTGCGCTCTTCGGGGGTGGCGGCGCGGCCTTCTGACTCCAGCGTCTTGAGGATCTTGATGGCGGCGATGTTGTCCTTGTACTTTTTGGTGAGGCTGCCTTTGCCGATCTCGCCTTCGTCGATTACATGATCTGAATTCCTGGCGGTGCTTGGCTCAGGCCGTACACTTCCGCTTTCTCCCAGCTCGACAGGTGATTCAGGCCTGGTTCCAGCTTCACTTTCACTTCCAGTCGTTCCTGCTCTTCCAATGCTGCCAGGTACTCGCCCTGGTCGATCAGCGCCTTGACCGTCTCCGGCCAGCCCAGCATCCAGCGGTTGGCTATCTCCATCATTGTTGCTGATCCGCTGATTATCTTGCTCCTGATCTCTTGCGGGTACGCTTTCGGCTTGTAGAGTGTCTGCACTGTCAGATTCCTGTTCGATATCCTGTATGAAGCGCACAACGTAGGGCTTCATGTTCTGCGCGGCCTGTTGCCCGAATTTGTCGAGCACCATACGAACCACTGCGCGCATCGTGTCTTTCAGGTCACCCCCGGCCTGTGACAGATTGGCAATGGCCTGCTGAAAAAGCGGCTTGGCCTTGGCGTAGGTTTCCTCATCAAATGATAGCCCAGTTCTCATTCTGTTGGGGCCACCAAACAGCTCGCCCAGGCCATCAATGGCAGCGGTCAGACCGGCGGCAGTGTTCTTTGCGGCACTCGCCGCGGATTCCCTCGCGGTACGTTGCGCTTTGGCCTCGCGCTCGGTCTTCGGTTTCGTTGCTTCGTCCTTGGCAATTTCCTCTGCAAGCACATCGTCGAACATTGCGTTGAGGTCGCTGGATTCCTGCGTGGGCTGACTGCTGGCTGTTTGTGCTACAATTCTCTCGCTGTTGCTCCGAGCGGTTGAGTCGCCAGTCTTGGCATGTTCACTGGCTTCTGCAAAGGGGGACTGGCTACCAAGGTCGGTTGACTGGGGTTCGCTCCCAGCCCAAAGCAACTGCCTTGCCGCCTCTGCGACTGAGCTGGACAGGTCTTTGTGGTTCTTGCTCAGGCGCCGCGCGGCAGTCTCAAGCAACGCCTCTACACCAACGGCTGTCCGTGGCTTGCGCAGTTCCTCAATCACGACACGGATGGCATCGCGCGCGCCACCTTCCGGAGTTCCGCGCCTACCTTGTATCTCGCCCAGTAAAGGCTCCAAATGATCCGCCACGTCTCGGTCGGCCTGCGTATTGAAGCGGGTGCCGGGGGGTGCCGCCCGAGTCTCCTGTATGGCTTCCGTTACTTCTGTTGGGGCTTCCGGTGCTTGTTGCCGTTCTTTTCCTTGCGCTTTTGCTTGCTGGGTTTCAGGGGCTTGCGGGCCATCGATTTGCTCCTTGGGTTGAATCAGGAATCTCTTGCCATCCTGCACGGCGGCATGGGTGTCGGTGATGCGTTTGTCCGCGATGAACTTCTCGGCTTTCTCGCGTGAGCCAAACCACTTGGCGCTGTAATCCGCGCGCTGGTTGCGCTCTTTCTCGGTCTTTGGCTTGGCCGGGGCCGGGGCGGCGTCTTCGGGAAAACCCAGGAACTCGGCCAGACTCGCCAGGCTCTCGTACTCGCCATCCTCCAGGCGCTCGTCCATGCGGGCGAGTTCAAGCATTTCCTTGCTGCCCTGGCCGGCCTCAATGGCTTCTTGATATGCGGTGAATTGCGATGACGGCCTTTTCTGCGCTGGTGTGACATCAACAACTTCGGGTTCTGGCGCCAAGGCTGTACTGGTGTCGCCGTTGGTTGCCCACTCCTTGAATTCAGACACCGGCATAGCCGTGACGCCCTTGCGGCGCTGTGGGCCTTTCCTATCGCTGAAATGCGCGTCGTACAAGGCTTCGGCATCTGCCTGGCTGTTCACGCCAATGACCGCCTTGTGCTCGTCGAAGGTGCCATCATCGTTGTACTGGTCGAACACATACACCGGCGCGTTATGGTCGGGTTCCTCAGCAACGTAAACATCCACCTGATCCCCGTCGGCGCCCATGGATCTTTTCAAGTAGCCATAATGCGCCGTCATTTGCACCGACCATGGGTTGCCGTTGGGGTCTGTGCCTGATCGCTCGGAGCCAACCGGGTTTTCAATGGTCAGATCCAGCCCGTCGTACTGGATGTGTCCTTTCTTGTAATTGCCCGCTTCTTTCTGGGCGTCGGTCGGTTCCGGCAGATCATTCAACGGCGAGGTTGCGGATTCGTTTGCCGCTGCGCTGATGGTCTCGGCTTCGGATGCACCTTCCTGGCTTACATCGGATTCCTCTTGTGTAAGGTTCGACGGCTCATCTTGAGATACAGGCTCCCCAATGCCATACCAGGCGCGCAGTCCATCAGGGTTGAGGCGATTTTGCTCCAACGCCTCAAGCTCGCGCGTTTCGTTTTCTGTCAGTCCTGTGCTGGGAGTGTCGCCGTCATCGTCCCTGTCGCGCTTGGCGCGCAGTTGCATGAACCTGGCGCGGGCAAAGTTCAGGATGTCCTTGTCGGCATCTGCGATGGGCTTGCCATCGGCACCGGGAGACGCCGGTGGTGTCTCGGTGGGGCTGGCGGGCTCCTGCGCCGGTGCTGCCTCTGGGCTGGCCGGGGAAGTCTTGCCAGGGGTAGGGGGCATGCTGGGGGGCGGCATACCCCTGCCAGGTTCGGCTGCGTCGCCACGCAAAACAAGGTTGGTGCCGCCGCCCATGACAGCACCGATGGTGCCGGCAAAGGCAACCTGCTTGGCCGCGTTGCTGGCGCCAGGCGCTTCAAGACTGCCAACGGCCTGGCCCGCAATGTTGCCAGCTTCTTCGCCAGCCTCCTGTATGGCCTCACGACCTACGGCTTTTAGGAAATCCTTGACCTTATCCAGGGTCACTTTTCCAGCCTTGAGGTCGCCAGCCATCTTGCGGGCAATCTCACCTTCAGCACCGCCGCGGGTGGCAATACCCATCAACAGGGATACGCCAGCCGATACGGTGGCTCCCTTGTAGCGGGACTCCATGCTTTCGCCTTCCAGCTCGGCGAAGGTATCTGCCGCGTTCTGTGCGGCAATGGTGCCAAGCGTCGCAACCGTTGCGGCTTTTGCTGCCGCCTCTTTACTGAATTTCAGGCCGCGTGTTGCCGCGATGGCTGTTTTTGCCGAGCCAACCGGCAGGAACATGCTGCCGATAGTGCTGATCGTCGAGTCAACCATGATGGCGGGATTGTCCAGAAGGTAAGAGAACATATCTCCGACCCCGGCGTCATTGTCCTGCATGACGGCGGCAAAGCCTTTTTGCTGCTCATTGAAGTGGTCGCTGGCAACGATCTGATCAATAGCCTCCATGCCGCGCGTCATGTAATCAGAGGTGTCTCGTCCCACCCTGTCGCCGGTTGCCATCGCGGCGATATCGGCAATGCCCTTGACGGCTGTCGGGCCAATCTTCAAGGCGCTGGCTGCAAGGTTGCGCGTGGTATCGATGTTCTTGTCGAGAATGCCGCGCTCAGGCAAGGGGTTTGCTGCGTTCAGGAATTCGTTACGCACCTTCCCCACGTCCGCGCCATCGGCAGTTGCATGGGGCGCGATGACCTCATCGAAATACTTGGCTTTCAGTTCGGCCCTTCCGGCATCGTCCAGGGCAAGGAATTTTTCGGATGTGGCAATCTGTCCCCACTTGGGGATCTTCGACAGGTCGAGACGGGGAAGCGGGGCAGCCTCCGGCAAGACGTTTGGTGCCTGCGCCTGTAGCGCGCCCATCTGCACGTCTTGAGGCTGGCTGTACTGCCCAACACGCCCCAGCAGATCAGATACATAGCTTGAGACACGCTTACCGTTGCCATCGGCGTGATCGGCCTTCCAGGCGAGCCCTTCGCCACGATTGACGTTCCCTTCGCCGGAGAAATACCCTGTGGCAATGCGCGCCGGGTCGTTGCCAAACTTGGTGGCCAGATCCTTGATGATGCGCGCGCCAACCCGGATGTTGTCCTCGCGCCGGTTGATGTTCTCGCCAGGCTTGGCATAACGGCGGAACGTGTCGGGCATGATTTGCATGTCGCCGCGGGCACCGTCGATGCTGGTTGCGACATTGCTACCTGAGCTGGTTTCCTGTGCGTAGAGCGCCAGCACAATAGGCTTCAGTTCTGCCGCACCCTCGTCATTGAGGATCGCATCGAGGGTGCTTGAGAACCCCGGATCAATGGCTGGCGTCTGTACGGGTGCCCTGTCAAGCCCAAAGGTGGCGGTGGGTTTTGCGGAGTGAAGAGAGGACAGGCTGAACGGGTCTTTCGTCATGGGAGAGCCTTTGCAGGGAGATGGCCGGAAAGGTATCGGCTCATTCTCCCCGCATCGGCGCTATTCGATTATTGTGTTATCCAGCTATTCCAGTCTGTTGTGGGGGCTGCTGTGCCTGCATCAATCTGCGGCTCTGCCTGAGCCTGGCCAGGGTACAGGGTGTCGTATGTGGCATTGAAGCCTTCGATCTGCGCCGCGGTGGGCTGCTGGCCAAGGCTGATAATGGCCTGGGCTGCTTTCTCCACAAACTTCTCGCGGGTTGTGCCGTTCTTGATCACGTCCAGCGCCTGCGCTTGCGTCATGCCGTGGTCGCGCACCAGGTACTCCACGCTGCGCTGCAAGCCCGGCTTGTCGCTTTCTTTTGGCTGTCCGCTGTGTACAAGAGTGGCGGTTCCGTCCCTGCCAATACTGACCAGATCTTGGCCAGCGTTGACCTTCTCCAGGGACACCGTTCCTATTTGCGACCGAACCCTGAGCATCTGCTCTTGGCTCATGCGCATCACATCCTTTCCACTCGCCCCGCGCGCAACGAACACATTTCCACCAGTTGCGGGATCTTGCTCCACGCTGACGGTTGCCACTTTTTCCGTGGCACCCTTGACGTTGCCGGCGTCGATCATCGCGTTCATGAAGGTGATAACACGCTGGCTGTCACCTTGATCAATGAGTTCAGACAGTTTGTAAATTGCGACACTGCCCGCGTCCATCTCGGAGAAGACGCCTTGTTGCTTCTTCTCGGCAATGGCGCGCGGCAAATCCTCAACATCATGCTGTGAAAGGGCTCTTTCCACCTCAGCCTTGTTGTGAAGAATCTGCTGCTCCAAGGGCTGACGCTCGATGCTGGCATCAAGGCCCAGGCCTTGTAGCTGCTGGGCTTTCTTGGCGTTGGCAGTGTGCCCTGACACCAGGGACAGATCACCCTGGTTGCGAGCGGTGTTGAGTGCGCTCCGCGATTGCGCCTCTTGCGTTTGCCCTGGCAGAAGGGTGGTCGCTGCCTTGCGCTTTTGGCTGTCAAGCGCCAACTGTTCACGCTGCCCTTCGGTTTTTGCACCCACCAGGGACAGATCGCCGTCGCGTTGCGCTTCGAGCAATGCCAATTCCTTGCGCTTTCCTTCGATGGTTTTATCCACCAGGGACAGATCACCCTGGTTGCGAGCGTCACTGAGTTCATAGCCGCTGCGCTCTGCCGCGGTTCTGGCCTCCAGGTTGCTGAGTTCCGCATCCCGCCTGGCCTGTACATATTCACGAGACTTGCGCGCCTCGCGCTCGTCGAAAACACCCTGAACCGCCGCAAGCCCGAGCCCGAGTTTTGACATGATTTTTTCCTCTGATCCTTACCAGCTTGCCTTGAAGCCGTTGTTCAGACCGGCGTCAGTGGTCGATGTCTTGGTGCCAGACTTATTGATCCAGCCGTGGGCCCCGCTGATGCCTTTTTCAACGATGCCGCCAATTGCGTGAGCCTGAGCTGCACCTTGTGCGTTACCGGCCTCGGCAAGCCCAAGGTTGGCTTGTGCCGAACTGGCCAGACTTGACGCAGCGGCTGAATCAAGCCCCTTCCCTAGTCCAAGGGCGGCAGTCTGCCGAGAGAAGGCCTTGTCAGAGACATTCATGCGCGCGACATTCTGCTGTGTGGCATCGTTCGCCGCCTGCGCCAGGTCAAGTCCCACCATGCTGGCTTGATACGCGCCAGAAGATGGGTCGAGCCCTGGTGTGCGCCCGATACGGTCCTTGGCCTTGGCGAATTGACTGGCGACCGTGGCAGAGGCGTCACTGGCTGCCCTGGCATATTCCTCGGGGCTATCAAAGTCGCTGGCGCCGGCAACGTAATCACGCTCAAGGGGCTCGTAAATTTCCTTGTACTTCTTCCACTGGTCTGCGGCGATCTCCGCCTGGAGCTGCGTTGCATCTCGCGCGGCGTTGTTAGCACCTTCCGCGCCATTGTCGTCGGCCAGCAGGCTGCCAACGACAGCGCCACCTACTGCTGCTGCAATCGCTGAGGACATAATCTCTTCCTTATTTCGAGGGCTGCGCGGTAGTCGATGGTAATTTCTTCGCCGGGCATGCCGCCTTTCAGGCCGGTGATATTCTTGATGGCAACCAGGTCAAGGTCGCCATTCTCCAAAACCACAAATTCCGCATTGGGCATGGGGGAGTGGTTGGTGTACCGGCCCGCGGGGGTGCGCTCTGTGCCGATTCTTGCCGGGGCTATTACTTCCCCAGCAACGATGGCTGCAGTGGCAAAAAGCCCGCGTCCCTCGATGGCGGAGTCCGTCACCATCACCTTGTAGCTGCCATCCGGGAAAGGCCGCATGTCGGCGGTGTTCTCGCTCTCACTGCGCGCTGTGTCGTGGCTGATGCCGTACTCGGCCAGCATCTTCCAATAATCGATCTGCGCATACTGGTCTGTGAGGGTAGGGCGGCGCCGGCGCATGGCTTCATGCCAAGGCTCACCTTTGTCAACGAACAGATTTTCAAGAGTTTCAATGTCCGTTTCGTCGGTGGCATAGACGTTTTGCCACACCACATCCTCATGGATGTATCCCACCTTTTTGCCGGGGCCGCCGGTGAACGTCATCGGTGCGACCAGTTCGCGGGTTGTGCCATCCCCGTTCAGCACGGTAACCCGGCCTGCCAGCATGATATTGAGCTGTGCGCACTTATGCCTTGCGCCAATGACAAAAGATCCGGCGGGCATGGTGATCTCGCGGATGTAAATGCCAGGGCCAAAGCGGTGAATCACGGGGCACTCCACCTGTTCGCCCTTGAGCAGCTCACGCTCAACGCGCTCGATATTTTCGATGACGCGCGGATGGAGCAGGGTGGCCTTCACGGCATCCAAAAAACTGCCATAGCGGCTCAAGCCCACCGGGTCGGCAATTAAGGGTGTCACTTGGCAAGAGAGTGGCTGCATACCGTAATTGTCCCGTGTGCCGGTTAATTCGACGTTTTGGGATAGGCCTGCTTGACGGCCAGGATCTCGGAATAAAACGGCTCTATTCTGGCCATCTCTCCACGCTCCATGGCATGCCACAGCATGTCCAGCTGATCCGTTATGCGCGGGTAGGCTGCACGGCGCTTGCTGATGTACTCTGGCGGTGCATCGGGATCGCGCACCAGCTTGTCATGCGCATCAAAGATCATGCCTTCAATGGCTGGGCGCTCATCATGCACGGAAATCAGGCGGTATCCGGCAAACAAGTCCAGCTGCAATTCGTACTGTGTGACATCTGGCTTGCCGGAGGCATTCTTGTACAGAAAATATTTCATTTGCTGCTCACCAGTTCTCTGCCGGTCACCAGTTCACAGCAGAAGCTGTCATGGTCATGTAGAACACGCCAGTCTTGGCTGTCTGCCAGCCGGCCTCGCCCAGGCATGAAATGCCGAAATCAAAATAGCTGTCTTTCCAGACAGTGACCTGCGTCCCCACCGTGATCGAGGCAAAACCGTAACTGTCCTGCGGTTCTTCGACCGTAGTGAGGCGCACCCATGCGGATGGATTACCGTCGTTGTCGATCTCTTTATGCCTGATGTAAACGCTTAAAAAATGGTCAATGGTCGCGTTCACAGTAATGGTGATGTACACCTGCTGTGTTCCGTTGGGAGCGATCCTGAGCCTGTTGTTGTAGGGAACAACGCTATGATAGTCAGGCCCGTACATGCGCATATCTGCGGACCAAAGAATCAGGCCACCGGGCGCGTCGGCTGTACGTTGATACCACTGTGTTGATGCGACCGAAGGAATCGGCTGCTTGCTCTGGAAGTCGATCAGCTGACTTCCCGTATAGATATGCGCAGCTTGCAGCAACCCGGCATTGATATAGGCACCGTCCAGCCGCCTCACCATGGCGTAATCCATGTAGACGCCGGGGGGGATGACGGTGCCGTCGGGCATGATGGTATCGGTGGTCGTCACGATGAAAGGCACAACCGGTGCTTGAACACCTGGCCCCGCCGGGGTGCCAATGGCAAAGCGATCCGCGCGAACAATGAATTCAGAAAAGGGAATGCTGTTGTTCGCTGTGCTGATCAGGCCATACCCGGTCACATAGCCGTTTACATCGATCTTGACGGAATGCTTGGCGTAAATATCGTTGTCGGCGTTGATCCTGACCGTGGTTTCCTGCTGGATGGCTGCCGTATTGTTCGCTGTTGTAACCTGTACCGTGTTCAGTTGCTGCGCCAGCGCACCCACATTGTTTGCCATAGTGGTCTGCTGGTTTTGAATGACCGCCATGTTATTGTTGATGACAGCAAACTGAGTCGTGGTCGATTGCGCGATGGCATTGTCGGCGTTGACGCGCTCAACTTTCTCTTCGCGTATCCCCGTCGCCATGCCAAGGGTGTTGACCTCGATCAGCTTGATGCGCTCGCCCAGCTCCTTGAACAGGATGGATTCCAGCACTTGGGATTGGAGATAGTCCAGCACCTTGTTGATGTGATCTGCCAACCCGCCACCGGAGCCGGGGAACAGGCCGCCCCCGCTTTGGTAACTGCCTCCGGTGCTGCCGCCAATTCCAGTGATGACGCTTTTCAGGCCGCCAACCACTTCGCCTGCGGTGATGAAGCGGTTGTCGCCGGTGCCGGTGGTGCCGTTCCTGACGTGCCAGCCGTCTGCAATGGCCTGCAGCACCAGGCGGGCGTTCTCGTCCTGAACCGCGCCCAGCGCAGCCAGGGGAAGCCCAGGGACGCCTGTATTGCGGTCGCGCTCACTCATAGCAACGCCAGCTCCCGGCCCGTGGTGGCTACGCGCAACTCCTTGAAGGCGCCGATGCCGGTAACCCTGAACTGCCAGCGGTCGGCTTCAAATCCGCTCGGAAGCCGGTAGGTATGCTTGCCTTCCGTGATCGCCGCGGTGTGCCGAAGAACCCCATCGGCAAAGACCGATAGCGTCCAGGCACCAGTAGCCACAGCCTGGAAGATCCCGAAGTTCACCGGGCGCACAGTGATTTCCTCGCGCGACTGCCAGGTGCAAGGCAGGTTGTCCCCGCCGTTGAACTGGTAGATGCCGTTGCCCAGGGAGTAGTAGCACTGGTCGGAAAGGATGCTGACGAAGGCACTTGCCGCTGCGAACGTGGGAAGATCCGTCAGAGCGCCATCGGCCTCGTCCAGGCGAATCATGAAGGGTGTGAATGCGCCCGTTCCCGAGAACACGATCAGCCTGCCGTCCCACACGGAAAAACGCATCGAAGAAAGCCCAGCGGCATACCGTGCGCGCCAGACTTCCCGGGTAAAGAAGAGGTGGCTCCGCTCCAGGCTCGCTGTTGCCCCGTGAAACACCACAAAGCCGTCGTTTGTGGCATAGACAACCGTCCCGTCAACCACGGCGATTGACCACTTCGATACCCCGGCCTGATCGACGTTGACGCGAGTTGCGGTCATGGCGTCAGACGACACGCCAGATACCACATAAGGGTATGCGACGGTGGTGATCACCGCGCCAGCACCGTTGGCAATGCCGCCTACAATGGTGTGCGCCAGTGGTTTGATGTATTGAGGTGGCCATGCCCAGGGTTTGTACGGCTCACTGAAGTGCAGCTCATTTCCCTTCCAGGCACACAGGATGCCATTCGGAAGCGACATCAACCCAACCAAAGCCTGGTCAGGCGGGTAATAGTTGGTCGAGGATAGAGGCTCATTTAGCCCGCCGCCTGTGACATTATCCGTAAACACCAGCGTGGAGCCAGGGGCGGCTGCCAGAGCAGAAATTGATCCGACATAAAAATAATCGGCAATGGCTGAGCCTGACGGCGTTCTGTAGACCCGGATTTCCTTGATTGGCGCATGATTGCCGATTGCGTCTTTCTGCACCGTTACCGTAACGCCAACTACCGGGGAGGTATCTACCAGCGCTGGGGCGCTCGGCGGGCCTTCCTCATCGTAAGTGTTCACATAGGTGTAGACATAAGCGCGGGTTTCCTTGTCCGACTCCTTGACGCCGATGGTCAGGGTGACGGAGTACGTCGAAGCCGGCGCCGCGTCCTTGGACATCGAGAGGGAATAAATTGCGCCGGCGCTGGTGAATGATGAGTTCTCGGTATACAGGTCGAACAATTCCGACCCGTCTGCAATGGCGGTTGCTCGCATCCGCAATACAGGCTTCGCCGCTTCGGGCGTGGCAGCGGCCATGGCAGGGGGCGTAAAGCGGAAGGACGTGTTCGACAGGAATGTCGGCACTATCGTCGTTTCCTGGTACTTGATGCCAGTGTCTTCGTAGTGGAAGGTAAACACACGGTTGGCGGTCACGGCGCTGATGATCGGGATCTGCGCGGCCAGGACTGGCGCCACGGTAGGGCGCGGAACCCCCACCAGGTAGAACGATCCGGGAACACCGCCATTTACCTGCGCGCTCATGCGGTTGGTGACCTTAAATCCACCGTCGCCAGTGTAATAAAGGCGGTTGTACAGATCCTTGGCAATGGGCGAACGCACGGCATCCACATCCACGGGCCAGGTGTAAAAAACCAGTCCATCGTCGGTGTATATCGATTTTGGCGAGTTGGACATGGTGTTGACCAGGTGCCCGCCTTTTGTGCTTCTCAACTCCCCATAAGCAAAGTCGCAGTTGTCAGCCTGCGTTGCCATGCCCGGTTGTAGCAGGGTAGGGGGGATGCGCGGGCGCATGCCTGAGAATATATCGAGCTTCAATCCAGCCATGGTGCTGCCTTACTTGTTGTGACTTTGCATCAGCCGCGCCGCGCGCGACAAGTCTGCCCGATACGCGGACTCACAATGTCCAGCTTCTCCGAGCCAGGAAAATACCCAATCAATTACTTTACGGAATTTCCCCCAAAACCAATGGTATCTTTGGCGGTGCGCTCTGCCACTAATTGATTCGTTGGCATCGGAACCAAAAAAAATAATTACGTTCAATAGCTGGCTCAGTGCATCGCCAACCGTAATTAAATACTGCTTCATGACATGCTCCACCACTTGTCATCTGCGAAGTCAGCGGGTATGGGGTTCATCTGCTGAAGCGCAAAACTCACTTGCCAGATGGGCTGCTCCCACATGCCCACCGCGATAACGATCTGCTGCCACTCTGCCGCCGTTACAGCTACGCCGCCTGTCTCGGTGTGGATTGTGATTTCTGTGTCTGATGCGCCCGCAAGAATTGCTGACGTAGCGAGCTTGGATACCTTGTCCCAGCCTTTGTGGTCTTGCTCCGTCGTGGCGATGCGATGGATACCACGAGTATCCTCAAAATCGTAGTCGAAGCCGAGGGCCAGGCGACGGCGGCGCTCCTCGATGACCTCCTGAGTACTTGGCGGTGGGACAGGCTCAAATATAGGCTCTGGAATGCCGTCATTATTACTGATCTGCCCAGTCCAAACATACCCCTCAAGCGGCGTTACGTCCACCTGATAAACTCCGAATGCAGCGCGGTCTTCAGCAGTCCATGATGAAGCCAGGATAACGCGCAAAGGCGCTCGCAGCTCTCCGTCAAGAGACGTCATCGTCGGGTTGCCACCTATTTGCCTGAATTCATCGTTGTCGAGAATTACGGTGATCATATCTACTCCAAAGTTATATGCGCGACAACAAACCCCGCAGCGACGGAGTTTGTATCCAATGTATTCTCAGTGTAATTTTTAGTCATATTTTTATCCGGTGTCATCAATCCACGATAGTGGCTACCAGATGTAGTTATATTGAAATCAGCTGTTGACGGATTGAGGGTTGAATTTGCATTACCGTAACTGGCAGTCGTACCGCACATAAACATAAAATCCCCCTCGGATACCCCTTTATCGAGGACCAAAGGGTTGTCAGCACTGCTAAAAAATAGACCAGACTTCCCCAGGGTGACGCTAACGATGGGGATGTTGGGCCTATAAACCAAAAGCAGCCCCCCAGCTGAACTGCCAGTCCACGACGTCTCAGAGCCGTCCAGAATCTTATATTGCAACGAAAGGTAGCGAATGACGCTGCCCGGAGCATACCCCCAGCTCTCATACAACGTCGTATATCCTCCTTGGTCGGCGCTTCGCCACGCCAATCTTAATGCTATGTCACCAGCCGAGAATCCCCCTGGATAGGTTTTACTGTTATTGTCAGTTGCATGTCTGGATCCAATATAATCCATCTTTTTGCTTTTTCCGCCACTCGCCCTCGGGAATCCAGGAATCATCATGATCAGTACTCCACAGCCGAAACCAACCACTCTGTGGCCGAGACAATACGGATGCCAACCAAACACTTCACCGAACTTGTCACCGCCACGGCGGGCAGGTCTCCTTTCCAGTTTGAGCCTGAAAACGTCAGGGTGCGCGTCGAAGAGGTGTTGCCGTAGAAAAGGATTTCTTTGTAAGTGCCGGGCATTACGTTGTACAGCGACAGGCTGCGGTTGCCGGTCAGCTGGCAGGTTCCACTGACAAACGTGCCCCAGTCCAGGGAGATGTTTGTAGTTCCTGAAATTGTAACTGGCCCTGCCGCACTGGCCAGGCGCTCTGAGGTAACCCCTGCGTCACCAGTAAAGCCGCATATCTGTGCATCGGTCGCTCTGTCACGATAGGCCATTTCACTGGTTCCACCAGCAGCTATGACCAGATTGCCGCCTCCCAGGAGACTGCTGCCGTTGACGGTCTTGATGTTCGTGCCGGATACCAGTGCGGATTGGTATCCTGCCGAAGCGTGATCCCCCCAGCCGTAAGCGGTATTCCAATTGGTGATCTGAGTGCCCGTGATGCCGTAAGCCGCGTGTCCTGTGAAAACAGGGTCGCTCTCACTGGTGAGATAGCTCCCAAAATCGCTTATCTGGCTTTCAGTAATAGACAAGGCCGCTTGGTGCGCAGTGACATCCAACTGCGTGACTGTGTAGCTGGTCAGGTAGCCAGCGCCCGCGTGGTCGCCCCAGCCGTAGGCGGCTACTGCAAATGCGCCAAGTGAGGCTGTTGGTCGAAGCTCTATCCGGGTGCCTGATAGCCATGCCGCCCCAGCAGTATTTTCCTGGCCGCGCTCAACAGTCAGCACATCCCCGGATCGCGCCGTGCATTTGACGATTTCCCAGGCAGACTCATTTCCACTGCCATCGATGCTGAAGAGGGTTGCCAGGAAAAAATCACCACCACCAAGCGCGGGGAATCGAACACCCGTGCTGGGGGTTAGGTTGATCGTGGTTGCAGAATCCGATATTGCTCCATTGATCACTGAAAAAGCATTGTTCGCAAACACTTGTGGCACGATCAATACTCCTTCACGCGGATGTCGAATTCATCTTGTTTTATCGCCCCCGCGGCAGTTTCGGCGGTGACCTCTATTTTGTAGGTTTCCCCATCAGTCCCGCCTGAGAGCCAGACTTTTACGCGATGGTCACTGACTTGCACCACATCAATATCAATGCCGGGCGGGGTGGCAGTTACCTGGGCGCTCGCGATTGTGTCGTCAGTGTTGGCGAGCCAGTCGCCGTAAACCACGTCATAATCCAGCCGTTCTGCTGGTTGCTTTGTTTTTCTGCCGAGCTTCATTCGGCTACCTCAAATATGCGGGGATCTTCACCAAGGATGAAATGACGATCTTCCTGTGCAACAAAAAATTCCCGCCCTGGGGGTGCTTCGCGGGTATTCACCACAACGGCACCGCCCATCTGGCTGGCAGCACCCGACCAGTCGGCAAATGCCCACCGAGTCACTACGGCAGTGACAGGATTGATGACCGCTGTTCCGTAAATCTTTCCGCGCACTCTTGCGGTACGCAATGGCGTGAAGGCGATGTCGGAACTGACAGAAAGCCCCAAAGAAGCGGTTCGCTTCACGGCACCTTTGACAAGGATGTCCGCAGAGGCCGCAATCGCAGCTGTGGCGGATTTTTCGTGTGTGGCGTCGATGGTGAGTGTTGCTGGATCAGGCAGTAGCTGTGCCGTTGCGTAGGCGGTCTTTTCGGGCGCTGCCAGCCAATCCGCCGCGTTTGTCCACGGCCCACCCCCGGCAAAAACCCCATGGCCCTTTGCCTGCCACTCAGCGCCAGCCTGTGTGAACTGTCCGCTGGTGAATGTGGCGGTCAAATGGTTGGCATTTTCCAGCAGCGCGCCCGCGTCATGGAACGTGTAACCCTCGTGGTACGTCACACCCTCGGCGGATAGCGTCGGCTCTATCCACAAATCGCCTCCCACCAACAGGCCGGACTCAACGTATCGCGTGACAAGCGCCTCGCCAGCGAACCATTGCCCGCCAGGCGCCCATTTTCCCGACAAGCTACCGTCTTTGGTGGGATCAAAGCTGACAACGGCAGATCCCGCCGTCCACTGCCCGCCGGCAAGTCTTGCGTTCGGTATGGCATGGAACGTTGCAGAGGTATCAAACCCCGCGTAGGCCGGCACCATGCGCAAGGTATAGCCGGTGAACGAAAGCTCAGTGCTCCATAGGCCCGATGCCGAATACGCGATATTTGCCCCGGCGACCAGGGTGCCATTGGCTGACGTATGCCAGACGGGGTAGGTCGTTCGTTGACCGACAAGGGAGACTGCCGCCGACCCGCTGATCGCTGCCTTTCCACCATGGGTATGCAGCGCAGTGGCAGTGGTTACCGTGGCTTCTGCAGACCATGATGTGGCTGCGGTCAGCAGTAGGACAGAGGCCGCGGCGTTGAAGGCAAGGCGATTGAACGCTGATCCGTTGAACACGGTGATTTTTCCCTTAATCCAGCGTCAAGGTCAGTGCGTTTGCGGCAAACGAGAGCACATCACCCACAGCCAATGTCTTGGGTGACGCCAGGGGGCCATACAGCAAGCGGTTGCCGCCTGATGCCGCATCGTAGATAGCCGCATGGGTGATGGTCACCGATGCGCTACCGTTGCCATTGGGCGCGAACGTGATGGTTGATCCGTTCTTGGTCTGCCCGTTGCCGTCGATGGCGGTCCAGGTCGATGGCATGCGAACATAATTGACGTAGGAGGTTTCGTCGCCGCCAATGCCCTCGCCGGGATCTGTCTCAAACAGGGCCAGGTAAACGGTAGCGGGGCTTGCCACAGCGTTGTTGCGCAGAAAGTGCTCTACGATTTTTTCTTCAAGGTAGTTGGAAAATGCGCCCATGGGGGTGCTCCTGTACGATTAACCGGGGTTGTGCATGGGCGTCTCCTGTGTGATCAACGTGAGTTGGGGGTGATGTTGGGGTTTGCTGGAGCTGTCATGTTCGGGTTGACGACACCCTCGACAGAGGCCTTGCCAGACACGGTGGCGATGTAAGCCGCGTAGTGATTGGCCGAGCGGTTTTGATCGGCGGCGTACTCCGTATCCTTGCTGTAGCCGCGATACAGGACGTAATCGAGCAGGGCGGTCGCGTAGATGTCATCCAGGGTGATCGTGCCGCCCAGTGCTGCCTCCGTGGGTGCTGCGCCATAGACCAGCTCGACGTTATTCCCGCCGTTGCTGGGCGGGTAGACATAGAAGGTCTTGGGGTCGAGGTGCGAATAGGTGTAGTGCTTGATCTCGCCGCTGGCAGGTGCGCTGTGCCAGTTGGGTATTTGCGCATCGAGGATCTCGCGCATGACGATCCGCACGGCCCTGCCGTTGGGGAGGTTGCGCACAATGTCGATCAGCAGAACACCGTCGCCGGGGAGCGTCTGCTTTGTGCCTACGGCCAGGGAGTGGCTGACGTTTTTCACAAAGGCGTTGGGCTTGTGAACAGCAATGTCACGCTGCCCGTCGTTCAGCCAGCCAAGCAACTCAAGCTCCGGCCAGCGGATGCCGGTGGTGTCCTGCAGGATGATCTGCGCCTTGCTGACCACTGATGATACGTTGATGGTTCCCATTATTCGTCCCGTCCGTCAATGGTGAGAGGCTGAACGGATTGGCGCGCGGCCTAAGCTGCCAGCCGCTGAGGCGCGGGCATTGCCCATGTCGGCCTCAAAGCGCGCGCGCAGGCTTGCCCCCACGGCCAGGCTCGTCCAGGGGCGGTCAGGCATCAGCATCAAGTAGGCTGCCGCGCCGTTGACCAGGGCATCGTGATATTTGCTGTCGATCCAGCCGGGAAAGCTGGTGGATGACCTGCTGGGGGTGAGAGCGACAATCATGGCCAGCGCGTTCTTGGCGTTGCCCGCAGGCACAGGTGCAAGAATGATCTGCTCAAGATCAACTTGCGTGTAGTAGCGCGGTATGCCCCGCTCCGTCATCCACCCGGGCAAGGTGGCGTTGAGTTCGTCGATGCTTTTGGGTTGGATAGGAAAGCCACCGATGGCCAGGGAAATCACCGTCACGACATCGGCAGACGAAGGGATATCGATATCGTAGGTGCTTTCACCGGCATCGATGTCGGCAAGGTCACTGACCTGCTTCCATGTCCAGGTGGCGGTGCAGAACTCAATGACTGCGCGCTGAATGGCGCGCTCGGTAACGGGGTCTGACGGGTCTGCCGTCAGTAGTGGCAGCACGTCGGAAAGCAGGTCTGAATACTTGGTGTTTGCCACAATAGCGCCCCATGTGTGTACGCCAGATTATGTTCAACACTTCCGCTATTCGACTTACAGCCCGGCCTCTTGCTGCCATTCTTCGATCATATTGATCATGTCGGCTTTCCCGACACGCGCGCCAAACGTCTTGTTGAATTTGGACTGTGCGTAGGCGGACAGCTCGGTCTTGTTCATCTTTTCGAGGGGCTTTTCAAGCTCTTCGGCATTGATGCTGTCGCCCTCTGGCGTGGTGATGATGACGGGCTGCTGTACTTCCTGTTCGTCATCCGTATTGACCAGCGCCCACTGGTCCGGGTACTTGATCAGGATTGCCGCCTGTGCGGGCGTGACGTTTTGCACATCGCCGTTGCCGTCCCATGATTTTTTGGAACCGGCCACATTGTCGAAGGCAAAGGGTTTCTTGCCGACATAGACGACACTTACCGTTGCTTCCATCGTTCTGATCTCCGTCAAAAAAAGCGGGGCGAACTGTGCCGCCCCGAGAACTTACAGCGTACCTTTGGGCTCGATGAACAAAACCACGTCGAGCTGGCCGGTAGCCGCGCCGCCACCAATGGTCGCGGTGACGTAAGCGTCATACGCCAGGGTCAGGGGAGGGATAACGCCACCCGGCGTGCTTGCAGCTGACACGGTATTCGTCGCAGCCAGGAGCGCGGCAGCGCCGCCACCGGCCTCGCCATTGACGTACTCGAAGCCAAGGGAGACGGTTGTGGATGCGCCAAGGGCAGCGTTCACCATGCGCAAGTCGTGGATCTTGGTGCCGGCAAAGAGCTTGACCAGGCGCACCTTGTCCGCAATGGGTGCGGCGGCGAGCGTGATCTTGCCGTGTGCAGCGGCGAGAGGGCAGGGGCCTGAATACTGGACATCCTGCAAAGTGGGGGCATTGATTGTTGCCATGATGCAATCTCCGAAAAAGGTTGTGTGCTAGAAGGTGAAGGGGGCGCAAGCGCACCCCCTTACACTCAGCTGCCCAGCAAGGTGCGGCCAGCGGCAGACGCAGGATCTGGCGCATAACTGTCAACAACGGCCACGCCGAAGTCGGTATCCACGCCATCGATCTTGAAGCGGATCTTCGCAGTGCCGCCCATTGCCGAGGCAACGGTTTCAATGCTGTTGCCGTGATCCACTGCCTCTTCCGACCAGTCGTAGAAATAATCGGACGCTGACTTGCCGTAGGCTTTGGCCAGGGCTTGGGCGCCGAAGATGATTGACCGATCAACGGGTTGGGCGGTCTGCACGGTGCTCTCCGTGTAGGTGCCGCCGTCACTGCCACCGGTATCGAGTATCACGTCGGAGCCGGTATTGAAACGAATTGCGTAGCGGTTCATGCGCTTGATCAGCACACCGTTCCACATAATGGTTTCGTAGGCGTCAAAGAGCGGGTGCTTGATGCCTGCAGACTTGCGCTCGTGCGCATTTTGCACAGCCTGGCGCCAGGTGGTCTGGCCAGTTCTGGCAGTCAGGTACAGCCACACGCGCTCGGACACGAACATCACCCACAGGGGATCATTCCATGCCCGCTCGTCGCCTTTGATCTTGACCGACTGCATAACGACAGGCGACTCGCGCAGCTGCGCCACGATGGAGTCAATGTCTTGCAGCGTCAGAGCATCGTTGGTGCCGATGTTCGCGGGCGACGTGGCGTCGTTGGCGAAGAAGTGACGGTTCTTCGTCGGTGCCTTGACGGTGTTGATCATGATCTCGCTGAACTCGGCATCAGACGCCAGCGGAACAACCCAGTCAGCGGTGTTCTGATCACCACGCGCGCCAGCGGCATGCACGAGGGTGGACTGATCTTCAAAGCGGCTCATCCAGCCCTGGAGCCCCGCCATTGAGATGGTTCGCAGATTATGGACGGTACGCTTCTGCGTCATGCGACCGCCGGTGTCAGCGCCACCGCGAACCTGGTTGATCGCTACGTCCATGCTGGAGTAGGTCAACTGCATCATCCGGCCCGCGATCTTGCGGTCGCCCATGGTGGGCTTGCCTTGCAGGATGTTGAACAGGTCGACGGAAACGGTATCACCGGCGCCCTTGGCCAAGTCACCGGCCTTGACGATGGGGTAGTCGGGTGATGTTTGGCCCTTGGTTTTTGCGGCAAAAGAACCTTCTTTCGGCATCTCGCCGGAGATCAGGTTCATGAAGCCGGGGGCGTGTTGAACGCGGGTGAACAGGCCGACGGAATAGGCCTTCCGCGCAAGGGGCGACCCTACGGGTACATTGGTAGACATAATGCTGCCCTCTGGCAAAGTTGAGTAGACCTATTCATTGCTCGCCGCATTAAGAAAAACTTGATATGACAGGCAAAAAAAGGTCATAGATTTGCGAAATACGCATCCATTTCTTCGGGTGTCATGGCCGCCAGCTTTGCCGAGAGCTGTTGATGTGACATTGCCTCAACAGCCTGAGCCTCGTCAGAAGCGGGTGGCCGGCCAGCCGGGAAGTCGGACAGCGACACAGGTACGTCGGACCTGTTGGCTTTCGCCGCTTTTTCAGCGGCTGCCTTGGCTGTCGCTGCCAGTTCTTCCGGCGTTGGTGTAGGTTTGGCTGCTCCCGGCAATGCAATGGGGCCGAGTGCGCTTTCCACCATCTCGGTGACTTTGGCGAACCGCTCGGCAAGCGGCTTTCCCTGCCAGGCGGCTTGGCCGCGGAGCGTTGCATCGAACTGTTTGGCCAGATCGAATGCTTCCGGGCTGCTTGCCTGGATGTGTGCCAGCTTCGGATTCGAGTCGATGGCTTCTTGCACCGTTTCCGCTGCTGCCTGCTGTCGCTCTTGTTCGGTGCTGCGCACACTTTCGGTGACCGGTTTCATCTGTGCTTCGAGGCGCTGGGCCTTGAGTACAGCTTTGTAAACGGTCGGAAAATCCTCTTTCAGGCTCTCCAAGTCTTCGGGGGATAGCTCGTCATCAGTCAGATCGTCCGGGTCGGTGCGGGCGGGTTCACCGTTATTCGCCCCTTGATTGCCAGCTGCGACTTGTGCCTCAAGTGCTGCGATTCGCTCCTGTGCTTCTCTGGCAATTTGCTCTGCCCTGGATGCACGTTCACGCTCGCCCTTGAGCACGGAGTACGGGATGATGTGCTTCCCGTCTCTTGTCGCCACGCCTTCGGCGTTATCCTCGGCGTTCTGGCCCGGTTGTTCTTCCTGTGGCTCCACTGCTGCGGGCTCGGTTTTGACCGGTTCTGCGGGTGGTTCCTCCGCCTTGGGTTCTGCGGGTGGTTCTGGTGTCTCGCCTTTTTCAAGCGCATCAAAAACCTTTTGCAGATCCTCGGGGCTGTCGTACTCGCTGTTCAGATCAATCTCTATGCCTGCCATCTCTACACTCCACGTATCGCGTTGGTTGCGGATTTCTGAAAATGCGCCAATGACCCATGGCGGGGAGATTGCAGTGTCCCTGATGTTTTTCTATTCGACTTTTTGCCAAAAAAAACCCGCCGAAGCGGGTAGGTGTGGTCACGTGAAATTATGCGCCGGCCATTGACGGCAGCTTTGGAATGGGGGTGGCATTGATGCGGGCAGTATCAGCCCTGGTCTTATCGATATCCGCTTCCCTCTCGCGTATTTCCGCCTCTTTCTCGCGCAGGGTGAGTTCGAACATTGCGTCCTCTTTTGCCTTGGCTTCCTGCTGTGCGAGAGCCTGGGCTTGTTGTTGCGCCTCCATCGCCTCGTCATCCTGAACACCGATGACCGCGCGCAACCGTTCGGCCATCTTGTGCCGGTTGGGCATGTCGGTGCCCTCGATGACAAAATCAACCACCGCGGCTTGCATCTGCGGGGGCAGGCTCTTGGTGATTTCCGTGAGCATCTGGAACTGCTGCATTTTGTAGGTGGGGGTGCTGGGCACATCGTCCAGCACGATCTTGGCTCTCACCTTGGCCACGTCGTTGATGATGATCTGGCGCCCGGTTTCTTCGTCGATGGCGGGCTGGTTGAAATGGATGACCTTCTTCTGCTTGCCTTCGCCGATGGTGACCTTGCTTGGCCCCTTGAGCAGGTTCTGTTTGACCAGGCTGAAAAGCTGTTCCCCCACCAGGCGGCGAGCGATGGCGTAGTTGTCATTGATTTCCGCCAGGCTGTTCAGGCCTTGTTCGGCGAGACTGTTGATAGCCAATCCTGAGCTGGCGTTGCTGTTCTGGCCCATCATTGCCTTGTGGATGCCGGACACTTCGGCGATTTCCTGCTTGCTTTCCTGCATCGCCTGAAACTGCTGGGCCGCCAGATCTCCACCGCTTTCCACGGAGAATTTGCTGTTGGGGTTGCGGTTCTTGTCGAGAATGACATAGGCGTCCGAGCGCGCGACTTCCTCTGCAGCCCTGTTATGATCCAGCACCACGTCAGAATCCGCGATGACGCGCCGGCTGTTGAGGCTCCACAGCATTTTCGACTTGCGGGCGTTGACTTCATCCTGCGGAGATATCATCGAGCGCACCATGCCGTATGGCACACCCGTCATGTCCTCGCGGTAGCCGAAGAAGGGGATGTAGGGGAAATTCTTGTGAATGTACGGGCTGGGGATGTCGTACAGAAAATGAGGGCCGCAGTACCAGGCCAGCCTCACTTTCTGGAATGTCGCTTCTGACACCTGCGCGATACCCAGTACGATGGCCTGGTTGTGGCGCGGGTTGTTGAAATCCACTTCCATCACCGTGCCGTTGGGCAACGTCATCACAAAGCCCCGCACCCATTTTCGATACCAGATTTCGTACAGGCAGACATGCTCGATGTGGATGTCCCGCCAGGCATCGCTGGATAGCCGGGTGTCGCGCTCGACCTCCCACGACTGCACCAGCCCCGTGTCGGGTTCCGTGAGTGGGTCGAAGCCAGACCATCCGTTGACCGTGTTGCGAAACAGCTGCGCGTACCGCGGCATCATTGCAATGGCTTCGGACACTTCGAGCCAGCGGCGCCTGACCAGGTAGCGGGCATCGGACAGGTCTGGCTTCGTTGAGCGCCAGTCCCAGAAGATTTCACGCCGGTGAATGTAATTGACGCGATAGGGCGACTTGAACGGGTCCGTCTCGCGCGCTACTTCAACCCAGCCCAAACCGGCTTTGCAGAGCGCGGCATAGGCATCGGAGACAGCACGATCCGCGCGGCTCTCGATCTCCGCATGCTTGAGCTTGACGGACAAGGCCTCTGCCAGATCATCGTCGCACTGCTCATCATCTTCCGGGCGTACACGCCAATCCGTTCTGCTCTTGGCCTCCATGCCGAGCACGGTGTCAATCGTGGGCTTGATCAGGTTGGAGATGAGCGGCGGCTGCTTGCGATCCTTGAGCGTCTCAACCACGTCAGGCGACAGCTGGTTATTGTCATAATAATCACAGCACTTATCCGCTTCACGCCGCCAGGCGGGCTGTGTTTGAAGCTCCAGCAAAAACCCCTCGACCTGCTCACGGGGGAGGGCGGTATCTTCCAACTCGCCGGGGGTGCCCGCTGCCTCGGGCTCTTCACCGAACACCACGCCATTGGCCTGCTTATCGTAGGGCGTCTGGCGGTGATGGTGTATTGTCGCGGCGCTGGTGAGCTGAATGTCGCCTGGCATGAGGTGGGCGTCCGTGATGATGGCAGTCTCCGGCCATTGTCAGCGGGGTTGCGCAATTCGACCTGGGCGGTCAGGTGCGCCACTCAATCATCAGACGCGCCAGCCCATCAGACGCGCCAGTTGCTGTTTCGGTTTACGTCCAGGATCTGGCGGGAAGGGTCGGGCGGCACTTGGGCGTAGCGCAGCATCATGTAGGCATAGCGGGTCGCGGCCATCAGGTCGTCTTGCAGCTTGACCACCTTGCCGTTCTTGCGGTGATAAATGCGGAACTCGCCGAACCACTCATTGAGCGTACTAAACACCTTGAACTTGCCTGTTTCCATCAGATTGAGCAAGGCCAGGAGCCCGGCCTCGACACTGACGCGGCTGGATTTATGCCCGCTCTCGTCGCCTGTTTCCGGGAACTGTGCCATCTCGTGTAGCATGTTGACGCCGGCGCTGCGGTACTGGTCGGCCAGCTGAAACCCCGATCCTTTGTCATGCTGCAAACCATCGTGCGGCCAGGCCATGGGTATCCACTCGCCGCGGGATTTGATGAATGGCGCCTGCTTCGCGGGGGTGGTTTCGCGCACCTTGATGCAGTCGTAGACGTAGATCGTGTCTGTGTCGCGATCCCATGCCAGCCAGACAGAGGCAGACGGGTGGTCCCAGCCGAAGTCGGTGGCGGCGATGCGCGGCCAGTGATCCGGCAGTGGGAAGGGGTCTACTGTGATTTGCGACTCTGCAACGGGGAAGATACGGCCACTGCCCAGGATCGGTATGCCCTTCGCCCTGGCTTCGCGCTCGTGTGCTGGGTAGCTGGCAATGATCCGTTCGCGCTCTTCCTGCGTGTAGTGCTCGACATCATCGATGGTCATGTTGATGTCGGCGCGGTCGGGCGTGGGATCTTGGAGGAACATGCACACGACATCCGACATGCCAAGCAGGGGGGTGAACGTGATCCACACCATGCCCTTGGTCGCGTTGGTGCGCGTCAGCACCTCGGTGTAGATGTCGAGCGGCGGCTCTTCGTCGAGTGCGGCGAAGTCCAGGGTTTCACCCTGCAGCTTTGAGCGGCCTTTCTCGTAGGATTTGAAATAGAGGCGAGAGATACCGCCCGAGATATGGCGCACGAACACGCAATCCACGGAGTCCGCAATGCCTTGTGCGCGCTTGATATCGATGATCGAGTCATTGGGGATCGTTCCATAACCCCACTCGCCCGGCCTTCCGAGAATGAGGCGCTGCATGGTGTCGCGGGTTGACTCCATGGATTCGCCCACCGCCCACCCGGTGACGCCCCGCGCCCAGCGGCGGCCTATCCACCAGTCGGGATATCTGCCGGTGAGGTGGTAGGCGATCTCGTAGGCACTGCTCCAGGTTTTGCCCAGCTGGTTGCCGGCACGAAACAGCCGCTCCCGGTATACCGCGCCGGCGCCGTGGAACTCAAGCTGTCGGGGGTACGGCTTGTACCTCGATAGCTTGTCCCCGTCCTGCCGTCTCTTGATCTCCTGCAAGATGCGCAAGTAGGCCTGTTTCTTCGGCAAGTTGATGAGCGAGTCGGGCAAGGTCATCGTCTGAGAGACTTTCGTATTCATCACCTGGCTGCTTGTCTGCGGGCTTGAACATGCCGAGCGTGTCGCCCAGGGCGCGTAGTGCCTGGTTGGCTCCTGCTGCGTTGAAGGTGTACTGGCCTGTCTCCTGGCCTTTCCTGTCGAGTACCGGCTCTGCCTGCATGCATCGGTTGACCACCTCCATGTAGCGGGATATGACCCACTCCCGATCCAGTCCCGTTTTTATGATGGCGTTCTGCTGCGCAATGGCGGCCAGTTCGTTGATGCGGTCGATCAGCTTTTGGTTTGTTCTGTCGCCGTTGGGCATTTCCCATCGGCGGGCGGTGGCGGGGGTGATCTTGCAACCGGCAGCTTTGACGGCTTCCTCGATGGACATGCCGAGCGCCCTGGCGCGCGCGTAGGCTTCCTGCTCAACGGTCAGTCCGCTTACTGCGAGCCTGCCTTTGTCGATCTTGCGGGTTCCGGCCCTGACGCCGCCTTTCTTCTTGGGTGCCGCCATGTCATCGATTGACAATGAGCTGGAACACGGCGATACCGCACAGGCTGGTGCATCCGACCACGCCGGTAATCACCCATCCGCGCACCATTTTGAGCGTGGGTATCTCCACCTCCACTGCGCGGATTCTCTTGTCGTTCTCATCTACGGCACTGAATGCCCGCGCCAGCGCCTCGCGCGTCTCAAGATGGCGCTGCTCCAGCGTGGCCAGCAAGCGCAGGCTCTCGGAGACGGACTTGAGCGTCTCTTCAACCATCTTCAGTCGATACAGGGTGACGGAATCGCTGGGGGTGGGCTGCGGGATGTCTCTGTCGAGCGGCATGAATTACTTACCCTCGACATCGTTCAGGTCGGCGATGTACTGCTCCCAGTCATCGAGGCCATTGCGCTCCGCAACAAACTCGACCAGCTTCTTGTGCGCGTACTCAACAACCGCATCCTTTGCCACGTCTGACAGCCGTGCTCTGCGTAGATCTTCCAGCAGAGGAATCACTTGGGTTTGCAGAATGCCATCCAGAATCACGGCTTTTGTGGAACCGTAGCCATGGTCAGGTATCGCTCGCTCCAGCTTGACCGCGGTGGTATACACGTACTCCAGCACCACGGGGCCGTGAGCATCGATGATCTCCGTGACCTCGTTCAGCACCTGGTCAACGGTGTCAAACACGCGGGAGAACAGTTTGCGAAATCTGTCGATCAGGTTGACTGCGTAGTTCAGGATTGTGTTCATTGTCGTGCCTTGCAGTTGAGGGTTACTTTGATGCCGACGATATCCAGGCCCGTCGGCGCGCCTGAATCATTGCGTGTCACTGCCAGCATCGGCGCGGGTCTTACTCGGCACTCCCACCTTGTTGGAGGTGATGATGGTGCTGATAACGTCCCACAGCCCGATAACAGCAGGCACAGCAGTAACCAGGTATGTCGATATGCCATCAATCGCCTCTCCGGTTACGGGCAGCTCATGCCCTGTGAACACTGCCCAGGCGGTGACGCCTGCCCACAGGAAGGCGTGGACGGCATCGACGGTGATCTGGCCCTTCTTCCACCGTTCGGGACTGTTTACCCTGCGGCCCGCTTGCAAGAGCGCAAACGCTGCCCTGATTTTTCTGATCATGGCTGCCTCCAGGGTTTGCCTGAGCGGGTATCGACATGGGTGAAGGTTGGGTACAGGCCAAAGCCGTACACGTCCGGGTATGCGGCTGTCAGGTAGTCGTACACGTCCTTGGGTGAGGTGTCGGCGACCTTGATGTCGGCTGCGCGGCCAAGCATGTGTTGAGAACCCTTGGCGCCATTGACCTTGGCGTTGTGTGATGCGCAGCGGCAGCCTGACGTGATCGTTATGGGCTTGCCGAAGCGGTAGCGAATCTCTTGCAGGACGTTGATCAGTTCGGTATCAACGGTATCGAAGCCGCACCCGCACTTGCAGGCAAACTCGGCGCGGTAGAAGTTGGTGGATATCCTGGTCATGATGCAGTCCCGGGGTTGGATGCCAGGACTGTAATCGGGTGGCGGGTTATTCGACTTCGAGCGCCCGGGCGAAACCCATGAGCACCAATCCTGATCGCGTCTTGCCCTGGCCGAGCTTTGCGCCGTTATCCTGGCTCAAATTTCCTCCAGCATGATGTCCTGACGCCTCGGCTCGTAGCGTTTTGGGTAGATCAGCCACATCGATGTGCATTTTTTGCCCTGTCGCTGCACCTTTTCGTGCTGCATCAGGATATTGAGTGCGTCAATCGTGGGTTTGTAGTCTGCTCCTGCCTTCTTGGCGATAGTTTTGGCTGACATCGGCGCTGTCGCGCTCTCCAGCACAGTCAGAATGCGCATTCTGATGGTCAGCCCGGGCTTCTTTCGTGGCTTCACTTCGCCGGAGGCTCCCGAAGTGGCTCTACGCTGCCAGGATCAACCCACAGATACCGGCACAATACTTGCCGGACCTCTTCCGCGCTGCGCGCCAGGTGGTATCTCCATCCTTGCTCGATGAAATGATCACGCCACTCCATCTGTACGGGCGACTCGCGGCCCTTATCGTCCTTCATTTCGATGACCAGGCCGGGGAACGGCCCGCTCTTCACTGGCAGTATCAGATCGGGAAAGCCCGGCTTTACACCCATAGCCTTCATCTGTCCGCCGGTGAAGGCATCGCGCTTGCCGCCGTTGGGGGAGTGATGCAGCCATCGCAGCTGAGGCATCTGCGCGCGCACTGAGGGCAGGTGCGACCACTGCACCACTCTTGCCTGCTCGACCTCTTCACGACGGCCTGCGGGCTTCCTAGCGGGCTTTCTGGCGAAGGGCGAAGTCATACACCACCTCGCTGCAAGTCGTCGAAGATGAGCTGTGCGAGAGCTTTGTTGCTGTCAATCGTTCGGAGGGGTTCGTCACCCAGTCCTGCGCACATGGGGTTGTCGCCGAAGCTGTGCTCCAGCCACCAGTCGCACAGGGCATCACTACACCACCCGAGCAGGCGCGCCACAGCCTCCGTGTAGGCGCCCTGCAGTCTCCCTATGGCATCCGGCAGTGGGCTTTCGGGTGATAAGCCTACCAACGCGCTCAGCGCCTCCATCTGCACATCGCATTCCCTCATTGCATTACGCCAGCTGTTGAGGGCTGCAAGGATCTCGTCGCGAGTCCTGTCCTGGGGGTTTTCGCGAGTCATGGCTTCGGCCTCCGGCCCAGCTCATGCCAGTAGTGTTGCTGGCCATCGATCTGGCCGTGGCAGTGCAGGCATTGAAACCTGGCCAGTCGGAGCCTTCCGATGTCGGTGCCAGGGATGATCTGGAAGTCATGGTATGGGCAGCTGTTGAGTAGGGCGTGGTTCTCCTTCACCTCCTGAGCGATGCGGGAGATTTCCTCTGCTGAGAGTCGGTTGGGTGTGGGCTGCATGGGCTGCATGGCTCGATTAGGGTTTGCCGTAGTTTACATATTGTTTATTCGACTACAACAAATTGACAAAAACTTATTGATGCCTTGGCGGCGGGAAAGTGAGTGTTGTTTTTGGGGCAGAGGGAAGAAATGGCGAGCGGGAGCGATTTGGGCGTCTTGAGGGGGTTTCGGCGAGTTCTGAGAAAATGGATTTTGTGAGAATCCTGAAAGCCAGCAAATACGCGGCCTACAGGGGTGAATTCTCATTTTCTCATTTTCTCACTAGGGTTATATCTATATATACCCCACCACTATATAAAAACCTTTCCGACTAGGAATAAATGGGTGGTGAGAAAGTGAGAAAATGAGAATATGAGAATATATATAATAAGAAATGTATATATATTAATAACTTACATAAAATTTACATGAAAATAAAATTCTCAAAATTCTCTCATTCTCACCTGATCAAATTTTGATCATCAGTGTTCTTCAAAAATATCAATAAAAACTCTTCCTATTTAGGAAAACTGTTGTATAGTTACAAAAGTTAAGTTTTACTTAATTTATTAAAGTTAACTCTTGGAGATACAACCTATGAAACAGCATCACCATCTGGTCGATTTCATCCTGGCGCAGGGGCATGCCATCCGGGTTGATGATGGCGAGGAAATAACAGGGGCGCTGCGTGACCGCGCCGAAATCATCGAGGCTATCGAGGCGGTGGAAGAAGCCACAGTCCATGCTGTTGTGCTAGCAGGCGATAAGCGCAAGCGTATTGGTTGGTTTTTTGTAATCCCTGATCTCGCAGACGACGAGACTGTTGCCGATTATTCGGCGACGCGCCTGTCGTCTGAGTGGGAGATTGACTACGCCAACCGCTACGGTGAAGAAGCATGAACATCGAGACACTGGCGGCAATCGCTTACCTGGCTGCAGGGGCGTTCATCGTCTGGCACTTGGCGTGGGGTGGGGTATGAGTGAATTATTTACCCCCGGTCGGTGGTATCCAAAAACCGACAACTTCGAGCCGGGGTTCAGCTCCATCGTACTCAATGACAAGCGCGCCGGCTGGGTAATGAGAATCCAGCACAATGGAGAGGCCATTGAAGCGCGGCAGCAGGCTGACTTGGCCCTGGTTGCAGCCGCTCCTGATCTTTATAGGGCGCTGAAGGATTGTGTTGATCTGATCGATGTCCTATCCCCGCTGGAGGGTGACACAGTGCGCAAAGCCCGCGTTGCTCTGGCACTGGCGAGAGGGTGGTGGTAATGGGCGACGTGGGTGAGATCTTCAATGCCAAGCGAGCGGCCGACAGAGAACGCCGCGCGCGCAACCTGGCAAACGCCGATCCATCAGGGTGGACGATTCATACCGAGCATCACTGGTCGCGCGTCCTGAGCGGCAAGCGCCTGGATTACTGGCCGAGCCGCAACAAATTCCAGTTCGAGGGCCGCGTCATGACTGGCGATGTGATGGGCTTCATCAGGAGGCGGGAGAAATGAAAGCAACCCTGCTATCAATCCTGCTCATCGCCATGATGGCATTCGGGTCTGTCCTGACACTTGACGGCCTGGAGTGGGAACTGACGGGCGAATGCCGGGATTGTGTCGTGTTGCACCTCGTCAGGCCGGGTCTGGTAAGGGAGGGCGCGCGGTGATTGGGTCAGGTCTGGTTGTAAAAGTCCGCGCGCAGGGCGTTGCAGGCGATGGCAATTTCCCCGTAGTTCATGAAATCCCAGTCACGCTCAAAGGCGAGCGGGGACTTTCTCAACTGCGCCAGGGCGAAGTCAGCCTGAACAAGCGGATCTTTAATGCCGTTTTTTTCAATTTGCTCACTGATATCAATGCGACGATTGATCACCCATGCACCCGCTTTGCGGAAGGTGAATTTCTCACAGTTGTCCAGCATCTCAACCACCCTGGAAGAGTGGATTCTGGCTCCCTGCGAGGCGATGCATGATGAATCCCAGAGGTAGCAGCGGAATTGAAAGATCAGGACTGCGGCAGCGATCACTGCCGCGATTGTCAGATACCTCATTGTCCACTCCTGTTCGTATAGGCAAGCCGGTCGCATTCAAATCATACGAACAGGAAGCATCAAAATGCAAAGAAGCTGTAATCAAGGAACCAATAATGAGGGCTACCCAATGATAAATCCCCTCATTGCAGACACAAATCAAGAAACCCTGGAGAACGTATCCGAGGCAATGGATGCCTTTATGACACTGCTGGCGCACACAGACAGCAATATGGCCAGGCTCCTGGCGCCGTTGCACCAGGCGATAGATTACGTCGCCAACAACCCGGAAGCCGAGTAACAGCTAGCCCGCTGCTCAGGTGGCGGGTTTTTATTGAGCCGAGGATCAAGAAATGCTTAACAATTGTGAAGAGGTAAAGAAATGGTGGGCATGATTAAGCGAGTGACCCAGGTTGTGATCGCGCCGGAGGGCGCCGACCTGTACGACGAGCGCGGACTCATGGTTGGGATGACCGACGATGGCGGCGGTGAGTTTGTCATTGTGCGGAACTGCTGCGGCGAGGGGAGCCTGCGGATTGAACCAGAGGACTGGCCGGGGCTGCGGGCCGCTATCAACCGAATGGTTGAGGGCTGCAAGGCATGAGCATTGGTGGCCATCAAAGTGCGGTAGCCCTGAAAGACGAATGGCTGACCCCGCCGGAGATAATCAAGGCGCTTGGCCCGTTCGACCTTGATCCCTGCGCGCCCGTGAACAGGCCTTGGGATACGGCTGATGACCACTACACGATCTACGACGACGGTCTGATCAAGCCGTGGGGAGGGCGCGTCTGGTGCAATCCGCCCTATGGACGCGAGACACCGCTCTGGCTTGCCCGTTGCGTCGAGCACGGCAACTGCATCGCACTGATCTTCGCTCGAACGGAGACCAAGATGTTCTTCGATCACGTCTGGGGCAAGGCCGACGCGCTGCTGTTCCTGGAGGGCCGCCTGCATTTCCATCACGTCGATGGCAGCCGGGCCAAGGCCAATAGTGGCGCGCCGTCCGTCCTGGTGGCCTACGGCCAAAACAACGTCGCTGCGCTGATCACCTCCGGGTACCGTGGGCGGCTGGTGCATTTGTAAACCCAACAGCCCGGTGTCGGGCAGGAGAAAGGAAGGTGAAAGAAGCAACATTTATCGAAGTAGACGCAGATGTTCGTTACTGGGAGGACGCCACGGTGAACGGCGTCGAAGACATTGACGGCACCCTCGTGCCATGCCGGAAGGGTGACGCATGGGCTCCCACCATCCGCTTGGCAGATGGCTACATTAAAGGATGGCCCGAGGGAACGACAGCGAGCATTTATTACAAGGTCTGCGACCAAGGGCTTTACTGGCTGCTATCTGAGGGCGGACTCCGGATTGCGAAGTGGCGCGGCGATTACGTTCCCGACAACATTTTGTGCGTCGGCGAAAATGGTTATGGCGATTACATCATTTTCAAAGTCAACGGAGACGGCTTTATCGAGAACTGGAACCAGCCGGTCTTAGAAGCCGACGAGTGGGAGCAGATCGCTGTAGTAAAAGCCGCTACGGACGCGCCCAAACCTCCGACCATTCTCACGGCAGCCCTTCGCCAGTACCGGCACAACGCCGGCGATGGCTTTGTGTTCGGCTATGACAAGGAATACGTCGACGAGTTCATAGCGCAACTGGTGGCTGCCTTGGACCGCTTGGCGTTCGCTGCCGAGTGCCGCGACAACACCAGCGGCGATGCCGTTCGCCTGATTACGGTGCGCGCCGAGCTTGCCGCTGCTGCCAAGAACGCCAGAGAAGCCCTCGCCGCCTACAGGAAGGGAGGTGAATGATGGCCACAGAAAAACTTCCCCCCTGCCCATTTTGTGGTGTCTCGGATGCTTTCGTTGAGCGCGCGGATTACAGCAGCGCTTACGTCCAGTGCAACAACTGCGGCGCTGCCGGGCCGACCGAAACTCAGGAGGATGATGACGAGGAAGTGCCGGGCGCCGGTGCTGCTATCAATTCATGGCGCCGGCGCTCTAATCCGTCTCCAGGTGCGCCGAAGTCGCCTCCTAGTCATGCGGAAGAAATATCTGACGTATCGGCCACGCCGCCAGGATACAGGTTACAACCTGACGAAACCGCATCGAAGCTGGTGGAGGCGCTAGTTAGATGCCGCCTACAGGCGAGCTATTCGCTAGGCGACACGATAGTACTAGCTGGTCAGTTGCGTAAAGTCCGAGAGATTGTGAATGAAGCACTCGCCGCCTACCGGCAGGGAGGTGTGGAATGACACATAAAAATATCATCCCCGACGAAGCTGTCGGCTTCCAGGTTCAGCGAATCATGCGTGAGAGAGAGGTGGAGTTGCGGGCATACACGCCTATCCAGTTCACCACGGAGCGCCCGGCTCAGTCATGCCGGCTTTACTACACCCGATGCAGAGTATTCAGCGGGGTACACGAGGGCAGCGCCGAGACGTCGGCTGGCATCTGCGACGTGCTGGACAAGGATGGCGACATCATCGGTGATTTTCTTCTGAACCGGAAAGGGATCAAGTGGCTCATTAAGGCTTTGGGCGCGACGGTCGAGCCGGACTTCTACGCCGATAACGGGCAGGGAGGCGGGGAATGAACATTGAGCCACTAACCCGTATCGACCAGATCAAAGTTGGCGACACTCTTCTGATCAGCGACGGCAGCGAGATAACAGCGACAACGGCAAAGATCGTGAGTGTTTCTGGGCGCGACGGCACCGAAGTGATTTTCAACGTCGGGGCAAACGCCTTTTTCAACGTGGGTATGTACCTGGGCGGCAAGTCGTGGGCGAAGGACGTGCGCGTTGTGATGATCCCGATTGACGATCAACCCGTCAAGACTGCCTCCGCATACAAGTATGGCTGCACCGTTTGCGGATACATCCGGCGCTTTGAGGGCGCATGCCCACATTGTGGGTGCCGCGTATGACCGCCATGACCCGAGCAAAAGTTGGAGGCACAACATGAACCCAGTAAGCAACCTGACTGCCGCGGTGGCAATCAAGAAACCCGAGCGTGAAGCCCTGGCGCGGGAGGTCGCAGAGTACAAGGCGCGCGGTGGCGTGATACAGGTACTGAAAGAGAGCGACAGCGGTATTCCGCGCGATGACAAAAAGCCATACGGGAGAGTCATGACGAGGAAAGAGAAGGCAGCCCTGGCGCAGGAGGACTGATATGTCAGTGACGTATACCCCGAAGACGCTGGCCAAGTTGCTGGGTGTTACGCCGCGCACCGTCATCAACTGGTGTAACGCTGGGCGCCTGGCCGGGGATGCCGAAAAGGTGGGCGGGGTATGGGTGATCACCTGGTCGCCATTTATCACTGCAGATCTCCCAGCTGGCGCACCCCCACGGCTCTCAAACGGCCAACTGGTATTCACCCGCCACCCTGGTGGCAGGCCGCTGGGCTCTCGGGATAAAAAACCAAGAAAGAGGAAAGGCGATGGCAATCCGTCTCAGGGCTGAATCCTCTGTCTCCGGGGTCCGCAAGATGCTGGATCGAGCGTCTCTACTCCTTTCGTCCAATCCGGGCGCACGGGAAAAGCTCTATGACGGCACTTTCAAAATACGCTGCCCAATTCCTACCGGTTACAAACCACGGATGAACCTTTACGCAACAGGCTTGTCCGCCAGATTCAATGCGCAGGGGATGATTTTTGAAATATCAGAAACATCAGAGGGACTTTCAGGTGGGTGGATGGCGAGCTGCATTCCACCGCCTATGTACAAAGTATTTCTGTCGGCCTGGATTAAATCCCAAGAGAACTTACCGCCAGAACAGTTTCAATTGTTTTGACCACAAGGAAACACAAATGGAAACACTAAAAATGCTGGTGATACACGATTTGTCGGGAAGTAGATTTTCGGCCACTCGTGGAATCATTACGAACTTTGATTCTGAAAATGTCGAGGCGTTTGCCCGTGATGGGCAGCACGTCATTGTTGCAGTGCATGACGAACTTTTGGATTTTGCAAACAAGATGGAAATTATTGTGGAGGAAAGAAATGAAACCGTTTGACTTAGAAGCAGCTATGCGCGGCGCACCAATCCAAACACGCAAAGGGCGGCCCGCGAAATTCCTAGCGTTTGTACCCGAAGCAATGTTAACCCAACGATTGGTGGTGCTGGTTGGTCAGTCTGTATTGACCATTTGCGAAAGTGGGGAGGTTAACGAAATATACGAAAGCAACAACGACATCTTCATGGCACCAAAGAAGCGGACGGTGTGGGTCGTGAGAAGACCGTGCGGGGATACAGCTACTCTCTTTGAGCGAGCCACGAAAGCCGAGGCCCTTCTGTTGGCAGTGACACTTCGAGACGGGGCGGTTTCTGTTCACTCAATGGAGATAGAAGAATGAAAACGCAGATAGCACACGAGTTGCAAAAGGAAATTCTCAAGCAGGCGGAGATTTACCAAGAAAAGGCAGCCCTCGCTGCGGTTAATTATGCAAGATCGGGGAGTGCTGGTGCTCACCAGGAGTTTGCCATGGCAGAAGCGATTGAGACGACTTTGCGGAGTGTCCACAAACTGGTGTGTTCATAACTACATGAGCTTGAGAAGCATATTCCTGATAGCTTGCCGGAGGAAAGATGAACAGAAACAAATTGGTTGAGTTGCTGAGAGACGCCGCAAGCGATATGAGACTTGCGGCATCATGTCTTGACGGGAACGGCTTGTGTGGCGAGGACGAACTCAAGACAGCCGCCGAGCTGGAAAGAGCTGCTGACGAACTGGAGCAGGCAGAGCCTGTATGCGGCGCCATGCCCCTGGATATTCAGTCAGGGAAACCGTTCACCGTGTACCCTAACAACGAGGATTGGCATGTGGATAAATTGGTTCCTTTATATGCCGTGCCCCAGCATGTGGAGAGCGCACCATTCAGCTGGCCCTTGCTTGACGCCCCTGCAAAAGTCGGAGGCGTAGTTATTGGCAAAGGTTGTTCCAGCAGGCATGTCGTCATGATTGCAAAACGACAATATCAATATGAGGTCGAAACGCCTCCCGAAGAAATTGAGCGCAGAAAGAAAGCATTGCAGGGTGTCTTAGACGAGGTTTGGGATCGGACCACGGACTAAGTGAACGAGAAGGCCGAACCCGACGTATCGAAGCTGGTGGGCGCACTGGAGAATATCGATGAATATTGGAACCGTGATCAAAGCGTCGAGGCCATGCAAGCCCTTTACGATTTCCATCTCGTAGGAGAGCGGCGATGAGCTTTGATATCTATGGAAACCCTCTCGCGCGCGGGCACTGTGAAGTTCATCCGCATGTTCACGAAGAGTACCCGTGTTCTGTTTGCATCTCTGAAAAGCAATCCCATTACCAGCAGCAGAATTATCAGTGCAGCGGCGGTTGCGAGAGCGAGCACTATTTAGGGCAGGCTCAAGAGCATATCGAGCACCTAAAAAGGGAGATCGAGCTGCTACGCCAGGATGCGGAGCGATACCGATGCCTGCGTGATCCATGTAGCGGAGTCGAGCACGCCATTTTCTACAGTCGCGGCGACTACGGCAGAGGGTTGATGTCCGAGAATATGCTTGACGATGCAGTTGATTCCGTCATGCAAAAAAAGAAGGAGGCTGCGAAGTGATTGACCTCAACAAACTTAGCAAAAACGCTCGATCAGCGGCGATGCGTGGGGGCACGTCAGGGTGGGGCCAGTATGGGTCTGACACACAGATCCGATACATGGAGGAAATCAAAACCCGAAAAAGGTGCAGGTGCGGATGTGGTGGAAGAAAAACCCATGTCGGTATGGCGAACGGCGTAGGCTTGATGAGTGGGTGCGAGTTCAGTGTTCGGAGGTGGGTGAAGGAAGGCGAGTAATTTTCTCGCCAGTTCCCAAATGGGGCCATACCTTTCCGGTGTGGCCCTTTTTATTTTGCAAAATACACGTCACACGCCAGACTCCACGGCGCGCCAGGTGATTTGGCGATATCGCCGGAGTCCAGTGCTGACTGGATCATTTCCGCAAGATCCCTGGCTCTGGTGCCGCGCATCAGTTTTTGCAGCTTGCCATTGGGTAATCCGCCAGCATTACAGGCCGCGCTGAACTTCTTATCACCTGCATAGCGTTTTGCATTGCGGATGTAGTCGAGCATCTTGTTCATGTCGGCAGCGTACTGGTTTTCTGCCTGGTTGCTGCTCACCGCCGTGACCAGGTTCAGATCGTAGAAGCTGACATACTCGTATGCCCATTTGAAATCATCGAGCGTGATATTCGTGGTGTGCATGTCGCGCGCCTTGGCTGCAATCAATGACAGCCGCAGGGCTTTCTCCACGGTTCGCCCGATCAGCACATCCAGCCCGCCCAGGCCTTCCGCCCAATCCTTCTTGCTCATGAGGTCATCTTCAATGACCTGCAGCTCGTCGAAGACATCCTCATCGAGGGTAATCTCGATCAGACGCGGCTCGACATCGGCCAGGCTCACAGCCGCAAGATCGCCTTGCACGGCACCGGACACATGCACGGCCTTGCACCACTCCACAATATGCTCAGGTGGGGGTAATGGTTGGACGAACTGCGTCCTTTGTCGCGGTCGCTTTGACTCGATAACCATGCACCGGCCAAGAAAGCCGTCTTTTACCATGTCGCTGGACAGGTTGCCGTAGAAGGTGTCGGGCGTGGTGGCGCCAAGCAGTGTGATGGCTGGAAAATGTATCGTTCGGACGATGTTGTTTCGCTCGCTCTTCTTGAGTGTCATTTCCGAGTAGTTCGGTACCACCATGACGCCATTGAGCTTGCCGAACGCCTCGACGAGCTTGTCGAGCGCCGCTTCGTGGTTTGCCTGCCCCGTGCTGCGCGAGAGTTTCAGCAGCTTTCCCATCTCATCGATGGTGACAATGTGTGCCGGCGAGCGCATCAGCGTGGAATACACCGCGCCGGATGATGTATAGCCACTGCCGGCGATCATGTTCTCAAGCCCCGCAGCGGTGAGGATCTTGTGTACGCATTTCTGGGGATGTTCTTTTCCTTCTGTCGATTTCGCCACCATGATCACATACAGGCTGGTCAGGTTTCCAACCTGCGTCACATAGGTGCGCCCCATGACGACACTGCACAAAGCAATTGCCCCGGCCAGGGCGAGTTCCGGTTGCCGCTTGGGCGCCGTCTCCGTCATCCATCGCGTGATGTCGCCAAGAATGCCGGGCGGATTCTCCAAAAAACTGGGCCGGGCCGCTTCGGGTTCATTGCTGGTTACCGGGGGCAGCATGACCGTTGACGGCTTCTCTTCAACCACCGGCATGGTCCAGGGGATGGTAGGCAATGCAGATGCAGGCTTCGGCGCCGTGCCGGGGGCTTGCCCTTGCCCCACCGTCATGGCGATGTGCTGCTCGGACATCGTGATGCTGTTGCGCAACAGCTCGGCGGCCTTGGCGAATGGCACACCGCGCGCGTACATGACCAGGCTGATGGCCGTCATGCCGTAGTTGCCACCCCAGTCCCTGATCCCGCCAGGGTGGATGCCGACGTTGTAGGCCTCACAGTTGCGCCAGTGTGCGATGCATCGATAGCCGTCCTTATCTTCGCGCACCGATGGGATAAGCGCCGGCACCCACTCTGACAGCCGGGTAAGCGCAGCCTCGTTCAAGTCACGGTAATACGCCGTGGCGGTTGTCGGCTTTGCCGCGGCAATCGGGCCGTCACGGTCAATGATGACTGCCGGTGCCTTCTGATAATGCAGATCCTCCGGCGTCTGGTAGGGCAGGAGAACATTCTCAACCTGCTCCATGAAGTCGGGAGGCAGAAACGGCAGCTGCTCTATCGACTCCAGCGTGTCCAGTGTCAGGTCCGTGATCCACACATAGGTCATGCCTGCCGGGTGGAGCGTCGGCGGTACAACGGTCTGGCGGCCTTCCGCGAGGATGTCGAGCACCCGCTGCTTGCGCACATCGAACGAACGCGATGGCTCACCGGAAGAACGATAAAACTTGGTGTAACCCTTCTCCCCCTTCTTGCTGACCGGCGTATAGGGGATGATGGCTTCCAGGGCGTCATTCCCACCAGGCAGATCATAATCCTTGTCGATGGCGATCAGCCCGGAGGCGGGGCCAAGCACCACGCCGATACCGGCATCGGGGAACGTGCTCCAGTAATCGAGTTCGATTTCCGTTGGCAGTCTCCGGGAGAACCGGGACCAGTCGCCCATGCCCTCCCAGCCGTTGGATTGCGACCATTTGCCGGGCCTTTTGGTGCCTGGCGCTATGGGTATGACACTGATTCCTAGCTTTACGTACCGCCTGGCATGCTCACTGAATGCCGTCATTTTTCGCTCGCCCTGACCATATCAGGGCGAACAATCTCCAGGGGCAACCCGGCCATGATGGCGATGTCACGCGCGTACTTTGCGGGTATGCGTCGATCCCACTTTGATACCGTCTGTACCGTTCTGCCGGTTTTCTCTGCAACGGCGGGTATCCCACCGGCCATGCCGAGGATGCCCATCACAGTAAATCCCACCGGCTCATCCTTTGGTCGCGTCACACTCATACTCCTAAAAGTTAAGTAAAACTTAATTATGAGGCTGTAAATAATAATTTGCCAACTCTTATTTTTTATCTATACTCAATGCCCACGTCAAGATTTAATAAACTTTTGATAACCAACAGGATTATGAGGGCAACCTATGAACAACATACTGGCACCGCGCCTGCGCGCTGCCCGCGAAGCCATCACCCCCAAAGTGTCGCAAAGGGAAGTTGCCAAGCGGGTGGGTCTGACGCCTGCGGCAGTCAACTTGTGGGAGACAGGCAAAACGGAGCCATCCGCATCGAATCTGGCCGAGCTGGCGCGCTGGTACAAGGTCAGCACAGACTGGCTGTTGGGCGTTGAGGTCATCAAGCCCGCGCGCGCGGCAGAGGCCGATATGCTGGCAGTGCCTCTGGTTGCGCCCATTGAGCTTGCCAAATGGCGCCTGAACAACTCGCAGGGCCGCATTCAGACGATGGGTGATTATCCTGCTGGCACTGCTGCCGCCGTCATGATCACCAATGACGCACTGGCCAGCATTTGCCCGGCTGGTAGCTATGCTGTGATCAGCAAGGCCCATACTGCCGAGCCGGGGAGCGTGGTCATGGCTGTGATTGCGGATTCCAAGGAGCCGATATTGCGCCGTTTGGTATCTGACGGCGGCATAGAGTTACTGGTTGCCGACGACACGCGCTTTCAGACGCACAATGTGCAAGATGGCGCGCGAATCATCGGAAGAGCCATTGAAGTGGTAACTCATAAGGTATTGATTGAGAAAAAATAAACATAACTAAAAATTTATTTCATAAAAATAGTTGAGAAATACTTAATTTTCTGACAGAGTGCGAATTCCACAACACAGAACCTTGTTAGGAGATTCGCATGTCAGAGGAACTTCAAGCCCTGTGCCAGCAGTGGCAACAGGAAAAGCGCGCCGAGCAGGTAGCCAATGCAAAGCGCGTCAAGATCGAGGGGCAGATACTGGCCCTGGCGGCCGTCAAGGAGGAAGGCTCGGCAACCACCGACACGCCGGGGTTCAAGATAACAACAACTGGCAAATTGTCGCGCAAGATGGATTGGGAAGCCTATCAGAAGATCGCCGCACAGATCCCCGACGGGTTGCACCCGGTCAAAACAAAACAGGAAATCGACGAAGTGGGCGTCAAGTGGCTCCAAAAGAACCGCCCCGACATCTACAGCTTGCTACCGCTGACTGTCACCCCTGCCAAAACAGCCGTGTCCATCAAGGCTGTGGAGGTGATTGAGGTATGACACAGGTTGCTGACGGCAGAATCGCAAGCATCACATACCACCGGCTGGTTGATACGCTGTCAACAATCTGCGTTCTCCGGCTGGTCAATGGCTTCGTTGTCATCGGCCAATCACATTGCCTCAACCCCGCACAATACAGCCAGGAAGAGGGCAAGAGCTTGGCCTACGCACAGGCATACGAGAAAGTCTGCGAACTGGAAGCGTACTTGGATAAGGAAGCGAAGTACCAGTCAGAACTGGCCGTTGCGCCTGCCTGTGATATTAAGAAAAACTTAACGCGGAGTAAAAAATAATGGCGCAAGCCTCCATCACAATCACTGACGGTGACAACGACACCCTGGAATATGTGGTCGATTTTGGCGAGGAATTTCAACCTTCCAGCATCGCCCACTTGGCTACCGCGCGCCTGGCGCAGTTCCTTACGGATTCTGTTGCCATGCATGAAGCGGCTACGGAGCAAGAACCAGCCCCGGCGTTGGCACACAGCAAACCCACAGCCAATTACCCCTACTGAGGATTACCTTATGGCTTTCGATTTATCGAGTATCAAAAAAGGCAAGACGATCCATGCACCGCGGATCTTCATGTATGCCACACACGGTGTTGGCAAGAGCACCTTTGCCGCTGCCGCGCCAGATCCTATTTTCATCTGCACAGAAGATGGCCTGGGCAGCATTGACACATCCAGCTTCCCGCTGGCTAAAACCAGTCGTGATGTTTTGGAGGCGCTCGGTACGCTTTATAAAGAGGAACACGATTACAAAACCGTGGTGCTTGACTCGGTGGACTGGCTTGAATCCATGCTGGTTTCTGAGATCGAGGCTACCCACGACGAGAAGGCGCTGGCATACGGCAAGGGCGCAATGATCCTGGCAGACAGAATGCGCAACATCCTTGGTGGATTCAGCGCCCTCCGCAATGAACGCAACATGGCAGTCATCTTAATTGGCCACTGTGAAATCAAGCGATTTGATTCTCCTGAAGTCGAGCCTTATGACCGTTACCAGCCGAAGCTGCAGACACGTTCAAGCGCATTGGTTCAAGAGTGGGCCGATGCCGTGCTGTTCGCCAACTATCGCACCATGGTCAAAAAGGAGGATGTCGGATTCAACAAAACCGTATCGCGCGGCATTACCACTGGAGAACGGTTGATCTACACAGCGGAGACGCCAGCGTACCTGGCGAAGAATCGCTACAACCTTCCGCCATCACTCCCTCTTGACTGGAATGCATTTGCCGGCGCGATAGCCGCGTCTGCTACTGCCTGACAGATCAAGATTTACTTAACAATTTTATGAAACGGCTTTTTGCCGCCCTGAATATCAAGTTTTACTCAACTCAATAGAAGGAAACATAGCAATGGCAAATCTCGCAGGCTTTGACGCAACACAAGTCGCTGAACCCATGGACTTCACGGCATTCCCCGAAGGGGTTTATGTCGCAATCATCACGGCCTCAGAAATGAAGCCAACCAAGGATGGCAACGGCCAATACCTGGAATTCACCTTTGAAATCCTCGATGGCGAATACAAGAGCCGGAAGGTATGGGCGCGGCTGAATCTGATAAACAGCAGCAACACTGCCGTGGATATTGCTCAGCGCGAGCTGGGGGCAATCTGTCGTTCCGTTGGCGTCATCAAGCCCAACGATTCCAGCGAACTGCACAACATCCCACTGACTATTCACGTCAGTGTTGAGGCCGGTAAAAACAACGGCAAACCGCAGAACAAGATCGACAAGTACGAACCGGCGCGCACGGCGGCAAGTGCTCCCGCTGCTGGTGGTTATGTGGCGCCTTTCAGCGCACCGGCGTCACAACAGCCAGCTCCTGCCCAAGCCGCCGCTGCTCAAACAGCCCCGTGGCAGAAATAAGGAGAACGGCATGACAACACAGACCAGCTTTGATCCGGCAGCCGTTCAGATTGGCTACTCGCTTAATTTCGAGCAGGTGAACCTGATCCTTGAGGCGCTTGGCAAGCTGCCATTCGAGAGAGTGGAAGCGTTGTACAGCGGCATGCGGGCGCATGCTCTGGCAGTAATGGCCGAGTCTCAACGGCATACGGAAACTCTCCCTGCGCCCGAGACAGCGCCTTTGCCGGAGGAAGATGTTCCTAATGAAGGAAGACCTTGGGAGAAAGGGAAATGAAAATTATCAATAACGCGCATGTTTATAGGGCGGCGCTTCCGTCACCTGAAAATCTGGCGCTGCACTTACAGGAATTGCCGTATCAGGAGCTTTCTCCACTGGAGATGAATCGCGCTTCATTTGTTCCAAACGAAGTGACGCGAGAGCTGGTAACGCCAATTCAGGAGGGCTATGCGTTCACGTTTCAGTTTGATGAAAAAATCATTCCCACAAGCGCAGTCAATGCCAAGGTCGCCAAAGCCGTGGCAAAGATCAAGGAGAAAGAGGATCGAACAGTTGGGCGCAAGGAACGTCAGGAAATCAAGGATAACGTCATTGCGGATATGTGCCGGGTGGCCTTCGTCAAGACTACAAAGGTGAACATTCTGTATCGCGAGGCATGCCGGACTCTGATTGTTATTACCGGCAGCAAGAATATTTCAGATTGCGCAACCGGCGCATTGGCCAAGGTGGCTGGCTCTATTAAATCCGAGACGATCCATATCGAGGGTTTGAAGATGGGCCTTACCACCCGGCTTGGTAATTACTTTGGCGGAAGTGGCAGTGATCCGTTCGCACCCTTCCATGTTGGAAATTTCGTCAAGCTCAAAGGAGATGAGGGGCTTAATTTCTCAACGGAGACGAAAGGTGCAATCCACGAAGCAGAAGAGGGCATCCTCGAAGCCATTGGCGAAGGCGCGCAAGTCGAACGTATTGAGCTGGAATACAACGGCTGTAACTTCAAGCTGACCAACGATTTCGCCTTCAAGGCTATCAGCTTCGACGTCGATGTTGATGCCGATGATCGGGGCGATATGGACGCGCCAGCCTATTGGCGACACGAGGCAGGCGTTTACATGCTGATCTTTGTCGGCGTGATCGATGCCTTGTGCAAGCTCATGGACTACGTTCCCCCTGAAAAATAACCAATCCCCGGCGCATCTTTCGTGGTGCGCCTCATATTATTTCGAGGCATGAATATGAAAACTGAAGCATCACAATCCACCACCGATACAGTGCAGGTAGAGATAAAGAGACGCTGGAGTGGTGAAGTCATTGAAATCCGCAAAGGTGACAGGATCGCTCAAATGGTTGTGGTCCCGTTTCTTGGTGAAAGCATGATCGTTGATAGCCTTGACGAAACAGAGCGCGGGTCAGGCGGATTCGGGAGCACTGGAGTATGAAGCGCCTGCCTATTCTGAGCATTATCGCAGGGGCATTCGCCCCTGTGACCGGGAGCATGAAGCAACCTCGACCGCGCAAACCTTGCCTGATTTGCGGCGCCATGCACACGCACAACAACGCATTTTGCTCGGCAGAGCATGCAGCCGAATACAAAAAACGTAACAAGACGGGAGGGCGGTAGTGACAAACATTGCAGCCCACACAGACCCCATTGCCGCGGCCATTTATACGCAGTACGAGAAGCGAAACGAGGAAGAGGAATCACGCGGTTACCTCGGGGCGTCCATCATTGGTAGGGAGTGTTCGCGCGCCCTGTGGTATGGGTTCCGCTGGGCTGGGAAGGAGCAGTTCAACGGCCAATTGTTAAGGCTGTTTGAGACCGGCCACCTTGCGGAGCCGCGCTTCGTTGAAAACCTGCGCAGCATTGGCGCAACCATCCATGATGTTGATCCGAGCAGTGGCAGCCAGTTCGGGTTCTCGGGTGCCGACGGCCACATGAAAGGCCACATGGATGGGTGCGGCGTCAATATCCCAACGGGCGGCAAGCAGTGGCACGTTTTGGAATTCAAAACTCACAATACCAAGTCATTTGCCGCGCTCAAGAAGCACGGGGTGGAAAAATCCAAGCCCGAGCACTATGCACAGATGACCTGGTACATGGGCAAGAGTGGTATGACGCGGGCGCTCTATGGTGCGGTGAACAAGGACACTGACGAGCTGTATTTCGAGCGCATCGAATTTGACCCTGTTGCATTTGAAAAGCTCAACGTGAAAGCTGAAAGCATCATTTTCACGGATCAGCCACCGGAAAAGCTGAGTCAAGATCCGAAGTTTTACCTGTGCGGATGGTGTGCCAACAAGGATGTTTGCCACGGGGGAAGGGTTCCAGCCGTGAGCTGCCGTACCTGCATCCATGCAACACCGGAGCGTGGAGGGAATGCTCGCTGGTCATGCGCAAAACATGGCCCGGAAATCCCCATCGAGACACAACGTCAAGGCTGTGCCAACCATTTGCCTCTGCCATGGCTTGTCACTTTTGCAAACCCCATTGATGCGGGTGAGGGTTGGATATTGTTCGTTCGCAACGATGACCAAAGCAAAGAATTTGTTGTGACGGACGATCACCAGCACCTGCCGGGTGATTTGCCTGCCAGGCAACATCTATACACCAGCAGAGAGTTAAGCGCTGTTCTGAATCATCGGGATATTTGCGCCCATTGAATCAAGATTTTCTTAATATCAAGGTTTTTGTTAAGTGAAGAGAAGGCGCAGGCCACACAAAAACATGACGGCAGCCGGGTGCAATGGCAAGCAACGATTCGAGAGCCAGAGTCTGGCTGCGCAAATTGCCCGGATGATCCGTCGTCGTCACGACAACGCCAAGATCAACACCTACCGCTGCAAGACGTGTGGCGGGTGGCATATCGGCGACAAAGGCATCAACAGGAGTTAATCCATGTTCGTCCCACGTTACTATCAAGAAGACTCCGTGCAGGGGATCTTTGACTACTTTGCCGAAAAGGATGGCAATCCCCTGGTTGTTTTACCAACCGGCGCGGGCAAGAGCCTGGTCATGGCCATGTTTGTGCGCCGCGCTATTGAGTCGTACCCATCAACGCGCATCGTCATCCTGACCCACGTCAAGGAGCTGATCCAACAGGACGCGCAAGCCATCATTCGGCATTGGCCACAGGCGCCGATTGGCATCTGGTCTGCCAGCATCGGTAAAAAGATGAAGCAGCAAGTAACGGTTGCAGGTATCCAATCTATCCACCGCCTTGCGCCGAAGTTTGCAGGTACCGACCTGGTGCTGATTGACGAGGCGCACCTGATATCCAAGAACGCGGACACCATGTATGGAAGATTCATTAACGGTCTTCGCGCATTCAATCCGCACCTGAAAGTGATCGGCCTGACGGCGACGCCCTACAGGATGGATTCCGGTCTGCTGACTGAGGGCAAGAACCGCATCTTCACGGACATTGCTTACGAAATCAGTGTTGGGACTCTCATCAAGGAAGGCTACCTGTGCCCGCTGTTTGCCCGCAGGGGCGCGACAGAGGCAGACCTGTCAGCCGTGCATACCCGTGGTGGAGAATTCGTCTCCAGCGAGCTGAACAAGGCTATGGATAAAGAGTGCTTGATCAAGGGCGCGCTGAATGAGATAGCCAGCCTGGCCCATGACCGCAAACATATTCTCGGGTTCTGTGCGGGCATGGAGCATTCCCGTCACTGTGCCGAAATCGCCCGCGACATGCTGGGATGGAGCGCCGACTATGTGACCAGTGAAATGTCTGCGGGCGACCGGGACGCCAGAATCAACGCCTTCAAGGAAGGTCGGACGCGCATACTCTTCAACGCCATGCTGTTGACCACCGGGTTCGATGCCCCGCAGATCGATGCCATTGCCATGCTGCGCCCGACAAAAAGCACGGGGCTGTACGTGCAGATCATGGGCAGAGGGCTGCGCAAGCATGACAGCAAGGAAAACACACTGATCCTGGACTTTGCCGGGAACGTAGAGCGCCACGGCCCGATTGATCAGATCAAGGTCAAGAGCAAGGCCGAGAAAGGGGAGGGGGTCAGCGTCGCTCCCGTCAAGGAATGCCCCAACTGTAGCGCCCTGGTGTTCGCCGGGGCCAGCATCTGCCCTGAGTGCGAGTACCAGTTCCCCGTCAATGAGGCCGCGAAGCACGGCACAGAGGCTGCGGATGCCGTGGTGATCGCGGCCATTGAAAAGCCACGCGAGTATCAGGTTGACCGGGTAGAGTATGAGCGCCATGTCAAAGCTGGCAAAGCTCCGTCGGTCAAGGTCACCTACCACTGCGGGATATCCACATTCTCCGAGTGGCTGCCCATCGAAGATCCGCGCAGTTTCGTGCGCAAGCATGCCGTGCAATGGCTGTGGTCGCGCGGCTTTCACTCCGCCTTCCAAACCGTTGACGAGTTCCTCGATGCAGCAACACACAATCGCATCCCAGCCCCTGACAGCATCACGGTGAAGATGGATGGCAAGTATTGGCGCGTCCAGTCATCCGTTATGGGCGCCTGCAGGATGGACGTTTCCACTGTGGTTGAAAGGGTCGCCGCTACCAATTGGAGGGCCTTTGCATGAGCAGCCGCAACGTAGGGCCTGGCCCCGTGAATTTTATCAGGAGCAAACAGGATGTAGCCGACAGCATCAGGGCGCTGGAGCGAGGGCTGTCCTTCATGCGCCTCATCGAAGGCATAGGCTGTTCAGGCTGCACCAACTACACAGGGCGCGAGTGTGCGCTGTACCGCGGTCATGAGGTGCCTGAAGAGGTGAAGCGCACCGGGTGTCCGTCATGGAACTGGGACCAGATACCTTTTTAGGGGCAGGCAATGAGCGCAATCTTTGATATGAACATTGCCAGCGAAACCCTGGATGAGGACGAGCTGACAAGAATCACCGGCAGTTGCCGCAAAGGGGATCAGGCAGACTGGCTCACGGCCAATGGCTGGATCTTCCACCGTAGCCGCGCAGGGCACCCCATCGTCGGCAGACTTTACGCCAGGCTCAAGATGGCTGGTATCAATCCCGCAACCCTGGCTGTGCCTGGGGGCTGGGCGCCAGACTTCACGGGGCTGTAGTAATGGTCTATGCTCAGTCGATGCGACCGAAATCCACCGCCAGAGACCTGCCGCCGCGCATGCTGCGCCGAACACGCAAGCTCGTGAGCGGCAAGGTGTGGGTGGGCTACTACTACGCCGGCAGGGACGAGAGCGGCAAGCGTGTTGAAATTCCCCTGGGGACGGACCTCAATGAAGCCAAGCGCAAGTGGGCAGAGCTTGAGTGCAAGCCCGTGAGCGGTGATTTGAGTCTCCTGTGCCACACGTTTGACCGGTATGAGCGCGAAGTAATACCGACCAAGGCCGCCAAGACTCAGCTCGACAACTTGGGATCGCTCAAAAAGCTGAGGATTGTGTTCGATAAAGCGCCCATCGATGCCATCACGCCCCAGCATATTGCCCGGTATCGTGATGAGCGGGGGAAAAAGGCGCCGGTTCGCGCCAATCGTGAGATTTCCCTCTTCTCCCACATCTGGAACATGGCCAGGGAGTGGGGGTATACCGCAAAGGAGAACCCCGTCAGAGGTGTGCGTAAAAACAAAGAAACCCCAAGGGATTACTACGCTGAGGATCAGGTCTGGCAAGCGGTCTATGACGAAGCCTGTGTTGAGTTGCAAGACGCCATGGATATCAACTACCTGTCAGGCCAGCGCCCCGCCGACGTGCTCAAGCTGCGGCTGCAAGACATCAACGATGACTTCTTGATGGTGCAACAGGGCAAAACAGGCAAAAAGCTGAGAATTATGCTCCGTGTCGCGGGAGTGCTCACGGATCTTGGTGCGGCAATCGAGCGCATAAAGTCACGCCCTCGCAATGTTGTCAGCATGTTCTTGATTGCTACGCCCGAAGGCAGACCTTTGAACAAGGGTACCCGGCGAACGCGCTTTGATGCAGCGAGGGCCGCGGCGGCTGCCAAGGCGGAAGCAAACGAAGATCATGTGCTGGCTGCGCAGATTCGTGCCTTCCAGTTTCGAGACATTCGGCCAAAGGCGGCCACCGACATGGAAGACCTGACAGCCGCAAGCAAGTTGCTGGGTCACACGGAGGAAGAAATCACCAAGAAGGTTTACATCAGGAAAGGCGAAAAGGTCATGCCAACCCGGTGAGAGGTTTACAGATAGCGCATAGAAGAAAGCCCCCAAGATGGGGGCTTTTTTCGTTTATGGCGGAAGGGGTGGGATTTGAACCCACGGAGGGGGATACCCTCGGCAGTTTTCAAGACTGCTGCCTTAAGCCGCTCGGCCACCCTTCCTTAAACCGTGCAACCACTGTAGGTTGCGGAAATGATTTCCGCAAGTTGCGGAAACGATAAAATAAAACCCTTAAAAATCAATTGCTTAGGAGTGGTTGTGCCGGTTTTCAAGACCGGTGCTTTCAACCGCTCAGCCACCCCTCCGAACAGAGGCAGGGATTATACAATGCCCGCTCATACAGGCAAGACATAATCCCCGCATTTTCTTATCCCTGTTGCGATACCTCCTGTTCGGCTGCATTGCCGCTGGTGGCGCTCCTGGCAACTCTGGGATCGTTGGCCGGACGGGTATGGGGCACGGCGACGACACTGACGGGGCTCGGCAGGCTGGTATCCAGCGCCGGGCTTGTCGGGATGGTCGGATTTTCCGTGGCAATGGCGACGTGCACCGAGCGCGGCGCCCGGCGCGGGTCGTTGGTGGCACGAAAACCGGTGCTTGCCGTTTCGCTCGCTGTTGCGGTTTCGGCCGGTGTCACCACGTCTTCTTGTTCAACCAGTTTTTCAGCGCGAGAAGGGCTGTCTGCAACGACTTCTTCTTCTTTGCTGGTGTCGTTATGAGACGCCACGCTCGCCGATTGTGTCTCTTCCGGCTCGGAAGCCGCTGCTTGATCGATACTGGCATCTTCCTGCTGCTGCGGTTCCTCGTCTTGCTGGGCGGTGACGGGCGGTGCGGCATCGACGGCGGCGTCTGCCTGATCGTCGATAGGGGCCTCGACCTGAGTTTCCGCGCTGATATCCTCCGCGGCAGCGTTCTCGCTGGACGCCTCCGGGGCCACCTGGGAAGCGACTTCAGCTGCAGGCGCGATGTTGGACGACAACGCCGCAGAGGCTGCAACTTCCGGGCTTTGCTCGCTCGACTCTTCAGCGGCTGGCGCAGCAGTGGTTTCGTCTACGGAAGCTGTTGCGGTCGCATCGTCTTCAGTGGCGGAGACTTTCGCCTCTTCGCTGACAACGGTTGCGGCAGGTTCTTGCTCCACCCTGGGCCTGGCAATTGCTTCGGGAGCAGGTTCGGCGGGCTGCACCTGTTCGGAGGACAGCGAAGGCTGAGCGGCGCTGGCGAGCGTCGCTGCCTCGGCGGAGATCGCCGTGGCATTCTTGATTTGCAGCAGGTCTTCCGGCAGTGGCTGGCGTTCGCGGCTGCGGCGCGGTTCACGGCGTTTGCCGCCCGAGCGTTGCGGTGGCACGTCCTGGGCCGGAGCGGATTGTCTGTCATTGTCAGGCGCGGCAACCTTCGGCTCGGCGATGGCCTTGTCTGCAACCCTTTCCACAGCCTTGTCGGCAACGTTGTCTTCGCGCTTGTTCTGGCTGCGTTCCGATGCGGGCTTGCCCTGGCCACCACGGCGACCGCCGCGGCTGCGTTCGCGATCGCTCGTGTTTTCTCTGGGCGTGCGCGCTTCGGATGAGCTGTTCTGCGAGCGGCCGCTGCGCTGGTTTCTGCCGCCGCGTCTGGTGCCGCTGCGCTCCTGGCGCTCTTCGCGCGCGGGTTTTTCTTCGGGCGATGGCGCCACGACCGGGGCTTCGACAGCTTCGCCGCCGGAGAAGAAGCTTTGAATGCGCTTCCAAAGGCCGGGCTTCTCGCTGACGACGGCAGCCTTGGCCGGAGCCTTGGCAGTGGCGGCGGGCGCTTTTTCCGGCTTGGGTTCGCGCACTACCGTGGGGGCCGGCGAGCTGGGGGCAATCTGCTGAACGGCGGGTTGCTGGATGATGGGCAGGGGTTCGGGCGCCATGAACTCACTGTTGGTGTCCGGCGCAAGTTCTTCCGCCAGCTTGTAGCTGGTGATACTCACCATTTCATCCTGCTCGCGGAAACGCTGAACCTCGTACTGAGGCGTTTCCATGTGGGTATTGGGCAGAACCACGATGCGCAGCTTGTTGCGGCGCTCGATATCGGCAATCTCGGAGCGCTTTTCGTTGAGCAGGTAGGTGGCCACCGCCACTGGCGTGATGGCGCGGATCTCGGCGCTGAATTCCTTCTGTGCTTCCTCTTCCACGAGGCGCAGGATGGAGAGCGCAAGGGAACGGGTGCTGCGGATCGTGCCCTGGCCATCACAGCGGGGGCAGATCTTGAAGGTGGTTTCTTCCAGGGAAGGACGCAGGCGCTGGCGCGACATTTCCAGCAGACCGAAGCGGGAGATGCGACCCACCTGAACTCTCGCCCGATCCAGCTCGAGGGCGGCCTTCATGCGGTTTTCCACTTCGCGCTGATTCTTGGCGTTGGTCATGTCGATGAAATCGATGACGATCAGCCCGCCCATGTCCCTCAGGCGCAGCTGGCGCGCGATTTCCTCGGCGGCCTCCAGGTTGGTCTGAGTGGCCGTCTCTTCGATGTCACCGCCCTTGGTGGCGCGCGAGGAGTTGATGTCGATGGACACCAGGGCCTCTGTGATATCGATGACGATGGAGCCCCCCGAGGGCAGCTTCACTTCGCGCATGAAGGCGGTTTCGATCTGGTTCTCTACCTGATAGCGGTTGAAGAGGGGGATCGAGTCCTGATAGAGCTTGACCTTGCTGTTGAAGGACGGCATCACCTGCTGGATGAACGCCGCGCAAAGGTTGTAGGCTTCGCGGGTGTCGACGATGACCTCGCCGATGTCGGGGCGCAGGTAGTCGCGGATGGCGCGAATGATGACGTTGCTTTCCTGGAACAGGAAGTGAGGGGCGGGCGCCTTGTCCGCTTCGCTTTTGATGGTGCTCCACAGCTGGGCAAGGTAGTCCAGATCCCACTGCAGTTCTTCGGCGGTGCGGCCGATGCCGGCGGTGCGCACGATCACACCCATGCCGTCGGCGATGTTGAGATCGCGCATGGCTTCCCGCAGTTCGCTGCGCTCATCGCCTTCGATGCGGCGCGAGATACCACCAGCGCGGGGGTTGTTTGGCATCAGCACCAGATAACGGCCGGCGAGACTGATGAAGGTGGTGAGGGCGGCGCCCTTGTTGCCGCGCTCTTCCTTGTCTACCTGCACGATGACTTCGGTGCCTTCCTTGAGAACGTCCTGAATCTTTACGCGGCCCTGGGAATCGCCGTTCCTGGTGAAGTAATCGCGAGAAATTTCCTTGAGGGGCAGAAAGCCGTGGCGCTCGGCACCATAGTCGACAAAGGCGGCTTCCAGGCTGGGTTCGACCCGGGCGATGCGGCCCTTGTAGATATTGGCTTTCTTCTGCGCGCGGGCGCGGTTCTCAATGTCGAGATCGTAGAGGCGTTGGCCGTCCACGAGGGCCACGCGCAGCTCTTCGGGCTGCGTGGCATTGATAAGCATTCTTTTCATCTGTCGTATCCTTAAAGGTAGCTGGAAGACGCCAGAGAAAGCCCTGCGAATCGGGAAGGGATTTGTGGTGGAAACCAGAACACAGTCAGCGCCCCGGTCGACAACGACGGAAGCGCTTCAAGATCAATGCGAAGGTCTGCGGATATTCATCAAAACGTCGCGCTTCAGCTCTCTTTTGTGTCAGTGGACTTTCTGTTTCCGTTCAAGTAACAATGCTTTTCCGCGAGATGCCGCCTTGGGCTTGGTTCGTGCTGCCAGCAGCGTGTTGCCGATAAAAATGCCGTGTGTTCGGCGTGGGCTGGGCATCCGGCGATGGGATAAAAGTACTTTCTACAAATCCTGCCAATCGTTACAGGGCTACTTCTGGCGCCTGCCAATCAATGTCGATTTTGGCGAAGTTTGCCGGGATCTCCGTCAAACATCTTGTAAATATGTCCGTCTCGTTACGGTTCGCTTACATTTTGTGGCGGCTCCCGGGCAACACAATTGGTTGGAGGACTTCGCGCCACGGCGAGATGCTATCAAGGATTTGCTTTTTGATCAATGAGATAGCGCCAGTCGGCGCGGGTTCTTCAAAGGTGTGTGAACTGGTAACATTGCGCTCTTGGTGAATGTAGGAAAAATGAGGCATGGCAACGGGTGAGCCGACAGGTAGCGAGACGGGCGTGCGGCTCATCACCATCTCGGAAGATGAGGCCGGGCAGCGAATCGACAACTTTTTGCTCGCGCGCCTCAAGGGCGTGCCCAAATCCCGTATTTATCGCCTGTTGCGCAAGGGCGAGGTGCGCGTCAACAAGGGGCGCATCAAGCCGGAGTACCGCCTCGCGGCGGGCGACAGCGTTCGCGTCCCGCCGATTCGCGTGGCGGAGGGCAGGGACGTGCCGGCACCTGGTCTGGCGTTGCGCGCCCATCTCGAAAGCAGCGTGCTGTTCGAAAATGGCGAGTTGTTGGTGATCAACAAGCCGCAGGGGCTTGCCGTGCACGGCGGCAGCGGCGTCAGTCTCGGGCTCATCGAGGCGCTGCGCGCGACGCGCCCCGGGCAGACGCTCGAACTGGTGCACCGCCTGGACAAGGGCACCTCGGGCTGTCTCCTGATCGCGAAGAAGCGCGCTGCGCTGCGCGCCCTGCAGAATCAATTGCGCGATCATGAGGTGGAAAAGATCTATCTGGCGCTGGTGGACGGCGTCTGGCCGAAGGGACTGGATGTGATCGATGCACCGCTCGACAAGGTGTCGGTGGCGTCGGGCGAGAATTTCGTGCGCGCCAGCCGCGATGGCAAGAACGCCGTGACCCGGTTTCGGATACACAAGCGCTACGCGGACATGACGATGCTGGAGGTTGCCCTGGAAACTGGCCGTACCCACCAGATCCGGGTTCACTGCCAGCTGGCCGGCCATCCCCTGTTGGGCGATGACAAATACGGCAGCGATGCGCGCAATGAGGAGATGCGCAAGCGCGGTCTGAAGCGCATTTTTCTTCACGCCCACCGCCTCTGCTTCGCGATTCCTTCGAGTGGTGAGCAGTACTGTGTGGAAGCGCCGCTGCCTGCCGATCTGGCGGCGGTGCTGGGAGACTGATGTGAGCAAGGCTTTCGGTTTGCTGGTATTCGATTGGGATGGCACCTTGGTCGATTCGCTGGAGCGCATCGTCACCTGTTTGCGGGTGTCCGCCGCTGAGCTCGGTCTGCCCGTGCCTTCGCCGGAGGACAGCCGCGACATCATCGGGTTGGGGTTGCCTCAGGCCCTGGCCCGGCTTTTTCCTTCGGCGAAGAAGGAGGATTTCATCGCGCTGCGGGAATGCTATTCAAAAAACTTTCAGGATATCGATCGGGAGCCGGCACCTTTTTACGACACGGTGCGCGACACGCTGGACGAGCTGAAGAGCAGGGGCTATCTGCTGGCGGTGGCAACCGGCAAGAGTCGGCGGGGCCTGGATCGTGCATTGCGCGGGCACGGACTCGAAGGCTTTTTCGATGCCAGCCGCTGTGCCGACGAAACCTCGTCCAAGCCCGATCCCAGGATGCTTTTCGAGTTGCTGGCGCACTTCGATCTTCCGGCCCAGTCCGCATGCATGGTGGGCGACACCGAGTTCGACATGGATATGGCGGCGCGCGCGGGTGTGGCGCGCATCGGTGTCAGTTACGGCGCCCACGGCGGAGACCGGCTCCATGGCTATGACCTGCGGGGCTGCGCGGCGATCTTCAATGAGATTCTCGCCTGGATTTGACGTGCTGGTAAGTCGACCGCAGCACTGCCGGGAAGGTTTCCTGCGGGGATATGCCGGTGCGGATGTGGGAGCTTGCCCGCAAGCGACAAATCTTGATGGCTGTCGCTTGCGGGCAAGCTCCTACAGGGTACTTCTTTTGAAGAGTCCAGCTTAAAGCTCAACCAGCCACAGTCCGAGCTGCCGCCGTGTAAAGCTATAACACCGCAATCCCGGCAGCGCGCAGCATGGTACACAGCGCGATCAAGGGCAGGCCGATAAGGGCGCTCGGGTCGTCGCTTTCGATTCGCTCGAAAAGTGCGATGCCGAGACCTTCAACCTTGAAACTGCCGGCACAGCCATAGGGCTCTTCGCGCAGCAGGTAGTTGCGGATCTGCGTTTCCCCCAACTCGCGAAACAGGACGCGGGTGGTGTCGGTGTGCTGCTGACAGTGGCCAGTTTCGCTGTCGTAGAGAGCCACGGAAGTGAAAAAGGTCACTGTGGACCCGGACGCGGCGCGCAATTGGCGGCTGGCGCGTTCGAAGTTGCCGGGCTTGCCGATGAACTGGCCGTCGAGTGAAGCAACCTGGTCGGAGCCGATGATGAGGTGGGCGGGAAATTTGGTGGCGGCGGCGCGGGCCTTGGCATCCGCCAGGCGCGCCGAGAGTTGATCGGGAAGCTCCTGGGGCAGAGGGCTCTCATCGATATCGGGCGCCATGCAGGTATAAGGTATGGCGAGCCGTTCCAGAAGCTGGCGCCGATAGAGAGACGTGGAGGCGAGAACCAGGGGTTTCGGCATGTCGTGTTACCTCGTGTTGCGGGCCTGCGCAAGCGAGTTTAGCAGCCACTTGCGCGCGATTCGTGGCGGCTTGCCGGGGTAGGCGTCAAAAAGTTGATTTGTAGCGAGATTTTTTTGACAGAGGTGCTCTTGCCCCCTAGAATTGCGCGCCTGTATGAGACCCGGGATACGTGTATGCAACTGCCCAGGCATGTCGATCCGAGAAAGTTTTGCGCTCAGGGTGTGCGTTTGCAAGGTTTCATACCCGCGGCAGAGCTGACGCGATTGGCAACAGCGGCCATCGCTGCGGGAGAACGGGTCGAAGTGGAGCTCGATTTCAGCCAGGATGCTGAGCGCCGCTGTATTCTCGAGGGAAGGTTCTCCCTGACGGCAACCCTGCAATGCCAGCGTTGCCTCGGGCCCTATGACGAAGAGTTGCAGGAGGCGTTTTGCTTTGCCATCGTCTGGGATGAAGAGCGTGCGGCAGTGTTGCCCAAGCGTTTGGATCCCTGGCTGGTGGCGGAGGAAAGCGCCGATTTGTATGAACTTGTGGAGGACGAGATTCTCTTGTCGCTGCCCATCGTGGCCTTTCATCCCGAGGACAGCTGCCCCCGGGAAGGCAGTTATTCCACGGGTGAGGCGGAGCAGAGCAGAGAGAATCCGTTCAATATTCTGGCGCAGCTGAAAAAATAGTTGCTGCCCTCAACGATTGATTATTTGATTTAAGTGCGTTTGCACAGGAGTTAGACATGGCCGTTCAACAAGACCGTAAGACCCGCTCCAAGCGCGGTATGCGCCGTTCCCACGATGCGCTCTCTGGCCCCACGCTGTCTGTGGATCAGGTGTCCGGTGAAAAACACCGCCGCCACCACGTCACGGCCGATGGCTTCTACCGCGGCCGCAAAGTGATCGAATCCGACGACGAATAAAGCATTTGCCTCTGCACGATTGCTGTCTGGCTGTCGATGCTATGGGTGGGGACGTCGGTCCCCGCCTCGTTGTTCCCTCCGTCCTTTCCGTTCTCGAGCGTTTCCCTCGTCTGCGTTGCCGACTGTTCGGCGATGAAGGGGTGGTTGCGCCCCTGATGGCAAATGTGCCTGCCGGGGTGCGCGCCCGTATCGATGTCGTGCATTGCTTGCAACAGGTGAGTATGGATGACAAGCCCGCCCACGCCCTGCGTCACAAGCGCGACTCTTCCATGTGGCGCGCCATCGCCGCCGTTGCCGAGGGGAATGCCCAGGCCTGTATCAGCGCTGGCAATACCGGCGCGCTGATGGCGATGGGCATGATTCAGATCGGCACCCTGCCGGGCATCGAGCGGCCCGCCATCTGCACGGCGGTGCCGACGGCCAGGGGCAAGGCGCACCTGCTCGACATGGGCGCCAATATCGGCTGCGATGCCCGGCAGTTGCTGCAGTTCGCCTACATGGCCTCCGCGATGGTGGAGACTGTGGAGTCGCTGCCCGCGCCCCGCATCGGGCTGCTCAATGTCGGTCGCGAGGCCGGCAAGGGCGATGCCGTGGTACGGCAGGCGGCGCAGTTGTTCCGCGACGATCCACACATCAACTACTGCGGTTTTGCCGAGGGCGACGCGATCTTTTCCGGCGATTTCGACATCATCGTGTGCGATGGCTTTGCCGGCAATGTCGCTTTGAAGAGCACCGAGGGCGCGGCGCGCATGATTGTCGGCCGCCTGCGCGATGAGTTCAGCACCTCCTGGCGCGCCAAACTGGGCGCACTGATTGCCAGGCCTTCGCTGCTCAGGCTGCAGAAAATGCTCGATCCCGCCAACTATAATGGCGCCAATCTGCTGGGTCTCGAAGGCACCGTGATCAAGAGTCACGGCGGCGCCACGCCGGAGGGTTTCGCCAACGCGCTCGAAGTGGCCATTCTCGAGACGGACAAACAGATTCCCCAACGTATTTCGGACAAACTGGCGCGCATGAGCGTTGCCGCGCCCCTCGATGGAAAAGGTGACTAAATGAAGAAAGACAACCTGGCCTTCATCTTTCCCGGCCAAGGCTCCCAGAAAATCGGCATGCTCGCCGATCTCGCCGCCGCGTACCCGGTCGTGCAAGCCACCTTCGGCGAAGCTTCCGATGCCCTCGGCTACGACATGTGGGACATGATCCAGAACGGTCAGCAGGAAGATATCAACCTCACGGAGCGTACCCAGCCGATCCTGCTCACTTCCAGTGTCGCGATATGGCGCATTTGGCAGGCGCGCAACGGCGCGGCGCCGGCACTGCTGGCGGGGCACAGTCTGGGCGAATGGTCTGCGCTGGTTTGTGCCGGTAGCATTGCATTCGCCGATGCCCTCAAGCTGGTGCGCATGCGCGGCGCCTTCATGCAGGAGGCAGTGCCTTTTGGCGAAGGCGCCATGGCGGCCATCATCGGCATGGATGACGACGTGATTCGCGATGCCTGTACCCAGGCGGCAGGTGACCAGGTGGTTGCGCCGGTGAACTACAATTCGCCGGGTCAGGTGGTAATCGCCGGCAACGCGGCGGCAGTAGAGAGAGCCATTGCCCTGCTCAAGGACGCCGGTTGCAAGCGCGCCTTGCCGCTGCCGGTAAGCGCGCCTTTCCACACCTCGTTGATGCGCCCCGCGGCGGATCGCCTGGCGGAGCATATTCAGGCAACCCCTTTCAAGGCGCCCGCGATCCCGGTTGTGCACAATGTCCACGGGCGCACAGAGGCGGACCCCGATACCATCAAGACGCTGATGATCGAGCAGATCTTCCATCCGGTACTCTGGGTCGACTGCATGCAGGCGCTGGTAAAAGGAGATATCGACACCGTGGTCGAATGCGGGCCTGGCAAGGTGTTGGCCGGTCTGGCCAAGCGCATCGAAAAGAGCATCACGGCCTACACCACGGACGATGTCGACAGCCTGAACAAAGCAATCACTGAACTGTGAAGGAGAGCGCAATGAGTCTTGAGGGAAAAGTCACCCTGGTGACCGGAGCGAGCCGCGGCATCGGCGCGGCGATTGCCGATCTGCTGGGCAGCCGTGGCGCCATCGTGATCGGCACGGCCACCAGTGCCGAGGGCGCGGACAAAATCTCCGCGCGCCTGGCCGCCAAGGGTATTCAGGGAGAGGGCATGGCGCTCGACGTGACCAGTGCCGAATCGGTTGCCGCGCTGGTCAAGTCTGTCGACGAGAAGTACGGCGCGCCCACCATCCTGGTGAACAACGCCGGTATCACCAAGGACAACCTCTTTCTGCGCATGAAGGATGAGGAGTGGTTCGACGTCATCGATACCAACCTCAATGCCCTGTACCGTCTCAGCCGGGCCCTGGTAAAGGGCATGACCAAGGCGCGGTGGGGTAGAATCATCAACATCGGCTCCGTGGTCGGCGCCATGGGTAACCCCGGACAGGCCAACTACGCGGCCACCAAAGCGGCGGTCGGAGGCTTTTCCAGAGCCCTGGCAAAAGAGCTGGGCGCGCGCAACATCACCGTGAATACAGTGGCGCCTGGTTTTATCGAAACCGATATGACCAGGGAGCTTCAGGACAACCTCAAAGAGGCGATGCTGAGTCAGATTCCCCTTGCGCGCCTCGGTCAGCCGGAAGAGATCGCCGAGATCGTGGCCTTCCTGGCGGGGGATGGCGGCGCCTATATCACCGGCGAGACGATCCATGTGAATGGTGGTCTTTATATGTCTTAAATTTTTGATATTTAAGGATATTTTTCGTTTTTTACAAAAGCGGTTACGAACCGGGGTTTTTAGGTTAAAATGCCCGGCGTGAGCGAGCCCTTGCAAGGTTCAGAAACAACCTCTTTCTCATTTAGAGGTTATTACCTAGAACACCCCTAGTTACAGGAGCATTCAAAAAATGAGCAGCATTGAAGAGCGCGTGATCAAGATGGTTGCCGAGCAGCTTGGCGTAAAGGAAGAAGACGTAAAGGCTGAGTCCTCTTTTGTCGACGACCTGGGCGCCGACTCTTTGGACACCGTTGAGCTGATCATGGCTCTGGAAGAAGAGTTCGATACCGAGATTCCCGATGAGGATGCGGAAAAAATCACCACCGTTCAGCAAGCCATCGATTACATCAACAACAATCTGAGCTGAGCGCGCCGGGGTAAGATACATCAGCAATACAAGGCCGTACTGTAACGCAGTGCGGCCTTTTCTTTATTTGAACTCTGCGATCCGGACTGTCCGGCCTGGGCTCGACGCAAGGAATGAGCGATAACGACAACTGCGTGAGGCTTCCAGGCAGGTTGGGCTGACCCGGGCTTTTGGCTTCTCCTGTCGCCTGCAGGCAGGCTCCTATACGCGCACCCTGTAGGAGCCTGCCTGCAAGCGACAGGTGATGTCATCGCCGCAGGCACCTACGTGAAACGTGGAACCTGTAACGTGAAACTCGGAGTTAAACTCTGGCAGAACCCGGTTCTTCCAGTGCTCCTGCTTAAAGCTTATGGCTTACAGCCCGCTGTGCCTCAAGCACGGCGGCAGCCTGAACTTCCGACTACTGTGTAAAAGATTGTGACCGAATCCTCGACGTTTATCGACGCTGTACCCGCTTCGGCTGTGGATGTGGCCGACCGCGGCCTGGCGTACGGGCACGGCCTTTTTGAAACCATGCGCATGGCGGCAGGACGAATTCCGCTGTGGCCCTACCACCGTGAAAGGTTGTTGCGCGGGCTGCCGCTGTTGGGTATCGAGCTTGCCGAGCCGCGACTCCAAGCGGAGCTCGCAGGTGTTCTTAAGCAGGTGCCCGCCGACGGCGTCCTCAAGCTGATGGTGACGGCCGGCTCCGGCGGCAGAGGCTATCGCGCGCCGACAACGATTGTGCCCCGCATCCTGTTGCAGTGGTCGCCCGCACCGCCGTGCCGCGACCAGGTGCGCCTGCAGGTCTGCAGACATCGCTTGCCCATTCAGGCCGCGCTCGCCGGCCTGAAGCACCTCAATCGCCTGGATCAGGTCATCGCGGCTGGCGAGCTCGTGGGCGACAATCTCGGACTGATGCTCGACGCGGACGGCAATCTCGTCGAGGGAGTGAGCCACAACCTGTTCATGTACATCGACGGCGGCTGGCTGACCCCGTCCCTCGACCGCTGCGGTGTCGCGGGGGTGATGCGCGCGGTGCTGATGCGTGAAATTTTTCCCCAGGTGCAGGAGCGCGTCAGTGAGTCCCGCTGTGTGCTCGCTGACCTGCAGCGCTGCGAGGCGCTGTTCCTGTGCAACGCGGTTGCCGGCATCGTGCATGCGAGCGCCGTTGAAGGTGGCCCCGAGTGGAATTTATCGGGCAAAACCCGCAGAATTCAGGCTGCGCTTGAGGAGAAATACCCTTGTTTTACCGCCTGACATTCATTGCCCTTTGCGGTTGCGTCGTCGTCCTCGGCGCACTGGCATCCTTCAAGTCCTGGCTGGATACCAGCCTGGACATGCCGGTGCACCTGGAAGAAGACAGCCGGGTGATCCGGGTGCAGGCTGGCAGTTCCCTGAGCCTTCTGTCGCGCCAGCTGGCCGCGGAAGGTGTCACCGAGAGCCCTTACCCACTGCTGATTCACGCGCGCCTGGCCCGCCTTGGCCATATCAAGAGTGGCGAGTACGAAATACGCGCAGGTGATTCCGTGCGGGAATTCCTCGGCCGTCTGGTGGCCGGCGATGTAATCAAATATCGCATCACCTTCCCGGAAGGCCGTTCCCTGCACAACTGGCTCGATATCATCAATGGCCATCCGCGCCTCGCCGGGCAGGAGCCGCTCAGCATGGATATGGTGGAAGCCAGGTTTTCGCCGCCCTACGGGGAGACGCTGGAGGGCTGGTTCTTCCCCGAAACCTATGTCTTTACCTCCGAAGACAGCGGCCTCGGCATTCTTGATCAGGCGCACGGCAAACTGGTGGCCGTTCTTGAAGAGGAGTGGGCGGGGCGCAGCGAGGGCCTGCCGATAGCGACACCTTACGAGGCGCTGATTCTCGCCTCCATCATCGAGAAGGAAACCGGCGTTGCCGACGAGCGCGGAACCATTGCCGGCGTATTCGTGCGCCGCCTCCAGCAGGGCATGCGCCTGCAGACCGACCCCACCGTGATCTACGGCCTGGGCACGGCTTTTCAGGGCAATCTGACGCGCCAGCATCTGCGCGAGGAGAATCCCTATAACACCTACTATATACAGGGGCTGCCACCCACGCCGATCACCAATCCAGGGCGTGAGGCCATCCATGCGGCGCTGCACCCCAGGGAGGGCACCGAGCTGTATTTCGTCGCCAAGGGGGACGGCAGCCACCAGTTTTCCACGACCCTCGCCCAGCATCAGGAGGCGGTGCGCCAGTATCAATTGCAGCGCGTCAAGAATTACCGCTCTTCACCCAGGTAGCCGAATTGTTTATGAAAGGTAAGTTCATCACTGTCGAGGGCGGTGAAGGCGTGGGAAAAACCACCAATCTCGCCCTTATCGAGCGCTGGCTCGAGGCGCGCCGGATTCCCCATGTCATCACCCGCGAACCCGGCGGCACCGCATACGGCGAGAAAATTCGTACGTTGCTGCTGGACCACTGCGACGAGGCCCTGGATCCCATGGCCGAGTTGCTGCTGATCTTCGCGGCGCGCGCCCAGCATCTGGCGAGGGTCGTCGCGCCCGCGCTGGCCGCGGGCACCTGGGTGCTCTGTGACCGCTTCACCGACGCCACCTACGCCTATCAGGGCGGGGGCCGCGGCCTCGGCAGCGACAAGATCGCCGTGCTGGAAACCCTGGTTCAGGGACAGCTGCGTCCCGATCTGACCTTCATTCTCGATGTCGATCCCGAAATCGGAATCCAGCGCGCAGGCGCCCGCGGCGAACTCGACCGCTTCGAATGCGAGCAGATGGCCTTTTTCCGGCGGGTGCGCGAAGCCTATCTGGCGCGCGCCGAAGAGAATCCGCAGCGCTACCGGGTCATCGATGCGAGCCAGGAGCTGCACGCCGTGCAGGCGGCGATCACCGCCGCTCTGGATGCGGCACTGGCGGGGGCACGCTGATGTCCGTGACAGAGGTCTTTCCCTGGCAACAGGAACAGTGGCGCCAGCTAGGCGGCCTGCTCGAACAGGACGTGTTGCCCCATGCGCTGATGTTTGCCGGGCCGGCGGAGATCGGCAAGCACAGCTTTGCCATGGCGTTCGCGCAAACGCTGTTGTGCGCAACGCCGGCGGATTGGCGGGCTTGCGGCAACTGCAAGACATGCAAACTGTTCGAGGCGGCAACGCATCCGGATTTCATCCGCATTGCGCCGGCGGAAGAGGGCAAGGTCATTCCCGTCGATCGCATTCGTGAGCTGGGTGAGTTCGCTTCCCGCACTGCGTCCATGGGCGGGCGCCGCGTGATTCTGATCGAGCCCGCCGAGGCCATGAACATCAATGCCGCCAACGCTTTCCTGAAAACCCTCGAAGAACCGGGCGCGGATGTCTGCATCATTCTGGTGGTACACCAGCCGGGGCGCATCCTTCCCACCATCCGCAGCCGCTGCAGGATTTTTCCGTTTTCGCTCCCGCCGGCGGAGCCGGTGCGACAGTGGTTGCAGGCGCGCGCGGGAGATGGTGTGGACATCGCACAGGTCATGGAGCTATCGGGCGGGCGACCGCTGCGGGCGTTGCGCCTGCTGGATTCCGACCTGAAGGATCAATTGCAGGTTTTTCGCGACACGCTCAGCCAGGTGGAAGCGGGAATTTTGCCCGTGCTCGACGGTGCCAAGGCCATTCAGAGCCTGGCGAAAGGCGACGCCATCGAGTGGTTTCAGTACCTGCTCTACGACAGATTGCGTGACGCCGCGCAGCGCAGACACCCCCAGGCGCGGCTTCTGTTTCGCTTTCTCGATCGCCTCACAACCTTGCGTCAGCGCTTGCTGAGTACGGCCAATCCCAATCCCCAGCTCATCTGGGAAGAAATTTTAATGGACTGGAAGTCGGTGATAGACTTGTACCAGACCCAAGGAACGCAGGCTCTGTAACCCATGAAAGCTCCAGGCGGCATGCGCAGCGCGATTCTCAATGTGACCATCAAGGAGCTCGGCGAGCTCTACGAATGTTACATGCCGTTCGTGACGCACGGCGGCCTGTTCATTGCCACCAATCGCCAGTTTCTGCTCGAAGACGAGGTTTTCGTGGTTCTCGAACTCCTCAACGAGGCGGAAAAGTTTCCGCTCACCGGCAAGGTCGTCTGGATCACGCCGCCGGGCGTGGTCGTCAACCGCAAACAGGGCATAGGTATTCAGTTCAGCAGCGAGAATGCCGACCTGGTCGCGAAGATCGAAACCCATCTCGCCGGTATGCTCAATTCCGACAATCCCACTTACACCCTGTAGTTGCAATGCTGGTTGATTCCCACTGTCATCTCGACAGGCTCGATCTTTTTGGCGGTAGCAGTGATGTGGCCGAGGTGCTCGAAAATGCCCGTCGCCGCGGTGTGAGCCGCTTCCTGGCCATCGGCGTCGATATGGCGTCGTCCGCAGGGCTTATCGGCCTCGCGCGGCGCTTTGCCGATGTTCATGTCTCTGTCGGCGTTCACCCCTTGCAGGACGAGGCGCAGCCCGTGCCGTCGGTGGAGCGGTTGGTTGACCTGGCGGGCGATGAGCGCGTCGTTGCCATCGGCGAAACCGGGCTCGACTATCACTACGCGGAGAGCACCAGGCGCTGGCAGCAGGAAAGCTTCGTCAATCATCTCGACGCGGCGCGCTCCGTCAAGAAACCGGTGGTCGTCCATACCCGCAGTGCGCAAAAAGATACACTAGGCCTCATCGCGGATCATGCAGACCAGGAAACGGGCGGTGTACTGCATTGCTTTACCGAATCCTGGGAGATGGCAAAAGCGGCACTCGACATGAACTTCCTGATCTCCTTCTCGGGCATCATCACGTTCCGCAATGCCTCCGCGCTGCGGGAGGTGGTAAAAAAAGTACCTCTCGACCGCCTCCTGGTGGAGACCGACTCCCCCTGGCTTGCGCCGGTTCCCTACCGTGGCAAGGCCAACGTTCCCGGTTACGTGGTGGAAGTGGCGCGCCAGGTGGCGGATGTGAAGGGCATCGCGTTTGAAGAGGTGGCGCATGCCACCACCGAGAATTTTTGCCGGCTTTTCAAAGTGTAGAAGTGGGAGATGTTGAATGGGAGATGGGAGACGATCCCGTCTCCCATTCCACCTTTTCCCCCTGTGCTACAATCGCCGCAACGCGATATTGGGGGTATTTTTGCCATGACCAGCGAACAGAACACCATCATTCGGCGCAGCTTTCCCGTGGGGCCGCTGCAGTGCAACTGCACCATCATCGGTGATACCGCAACGGGCAAGGCCGTGGTGGTCGATCCAGGTGGCGATGCCGATGTCATCCTGCGCACCCTGAATGAGATGAATCTCAAGGTGGTGGCGATCGTCCACACCCACGCGCATCTCGATCATATTCTCGCTGCCGGTGAAATCCGCAAGGCCACCGGTGCGCCCATCCATCTCCACGAGGAAGACATGTTCCTGTGGGATGCCTGTGACGAGTACTGCCGCAGCTTCGGCTTGCCGCCGGCCAACCTGCCGCCCCCGGATCACTATATCAACGACGATCAGGACCTGGGCTGCTGCAACGGTGTGGCGCTGCACACACCGGGCCATACGCCGGGCTCCGTCAGCTTCTGGTTTGCCGACGCCAAACTGTTGGTGGCGGGAGATACTCTGTTCAACGGCAGCATCGGGCGCACCGATTTCCCTGGGGGCAGCTATCCGCAAATCGTCAAATCCATCCGCGAACGCCTCTACACCCTGGATGAGGATGCGGCAGTGGTGACGGGGCACGGTCCGGAAACCAGCATCGGCCAGGAAAAATACAACAACGCCTTTGTCAGAATCTGAGGATTTCGCCGTGATCACGCAGCTTTCCACCATGCTGGACATGCAGGACGCCATGAACACGCGCGTGAATGCCTCCTGGCGGGAGCAGCATTACCCCTGGTACCGGGCGATCTGGACCGAGTGCGCCGAGCTGATGGAGCACTACGGCTGGAAGTGGTGGAAAAAACAGTCGCCCGACCTCGATCAGGTGAAGCTCGAGCTGGTGGATATCTGGCACTTCGGGCTCAGTATCCGCCTTCAGTCCGGCACGGATGCCGCTGTTGTCGCAAATGAGATTGCCGCTGAGCTGGCGGGGCAAGATCGCGACGGCGAGTTTCGCGACGTTCTCGAGCGCTTCACGCTCCATACGTTGCAACGCAAGAGCTTCGACGTGCCCTTGTTCGCGCGCCTGATGGCCGCAGTGGAGATGGATTTCGAGGAGCTCTATGTGCGCTACATGGGCAAGAACGTGCTCAATTTCTTCCGCCAGGACCACGGCTACCAGGATGGCAGCTACACGAAGAACTGGCGGGGCAGGGAAGACAACGAGCACCTGGTGGACATCGTCGCGGGGCTCGATGCCACCAGTCACTCCTTCAAGGACGATATCTATCAGTCCCTGAAAACGCGATACCAGGAAGCGATGCTCGGAGTGACGAGCGCGTAGCTGCTCCGCCAACGGGGATACTCGCGTCGTCAGTCGCAACAGGGCCGTAAGTATCGGAAAAAGCTGAGGTCTTGTGGATTCCAGCGCAAAACGTGCAGCTCGCGGCTTGTTTCAAACTCCTGCGGATGACATTGGCAACCCGCATGTACCCTCACTTCAGGGTGAAAAATCTCACCGTTTCCGTATAATGCTGCCTCCTGTATTCCCACAACCCTTCTTCTGGAGATAGCCTGTGAAAGCACCTGTACGTGTAGCCGTGACTGGCGCGGCCGGACAAATCAGTTATTCCCTCCTGTTCAGAATCGCCGCCGGTGAGATGCTGGGTGCCGACCAGCCGGTTATCCTGCAGATGCTTGAAATCACCCCGGCTCTCGAGGCCCTGAAAGGCGTTGCCATGGAACTCGACGACTGCGCATTTCCTCTCCTGGCGGGCATGGTGCAGACCGACGACCCCGCGGTTGCCTTCAAGGATGCCGATTACGCGCTGCTGGTAGGTGCCCGCCCGCGCGGCCCCGGCATGGAGCGCAAGGATCTGCTGGAAGCCAATGCGGCGATCTTCTCCGTACAGGGCAAGGCCATCAATGACAACGCCAGCCGCGACATCAAGGTTCTCGTCGTCGGCAATCCTGCCAACACCAACGCCCTGATCGCCCAGCGCAACGCGCCGGACATCGATCCTCGCCAATTCACCGCGATGACCCGTCTCGACCACAACCGCGCGCTGAGCCAACTGGCCCAGAAGACCGGTACCACCGTCAATGATGTCACCAAGGTCACCATCTGGGGCAACCATTCATCCACTCAGTACCCCGATATCCACCACGCCAAGGTGAAAGGCCAGAGCGCAATCGGCCTGGTCGATCAGGGCTGGTACGAAGGTACCTTCATTCCGGAGGTACAGCAGCGCGGTGCCGCCATCATCAAAGCCCGCGGTGCATCTTCCGCAGCCTCCGCTGCCAATGCCGCCATTTCCCACATGCGCTCCTGGGCGCTGGGGACCGCCGAAGGTGATTGGGTGAGCATGGGCATCTACTCCGATGGCAGCTACGGCATTCAGCAGGGCCTGATCTACTCCTACCCCTGTGTGTGCAAGAACGGCGACTGGCAAATCGTTCAGGGTCTCGACTGCAATGCCTTCTCCGTCGAGCGCATCAAGGCGAGCGAACAGGAACTGGCGGAAGAGCGTGACGCTGTGAGCCATCTGCTGCCGTAAGCACAGACAGCTCCAACGTTCGGAGCTTCCTGCAGAAGCCAAAAACCCCGCATTTTGCGGGGTTTTTTTGTTCGCGCCCCTGTAGGAGCCTGCCTGCAGGCGACCGTATGCCCGTGCGTCCCGATGGTTGTGTCGCCTGCACAGAGGCAGCAAAAGATCGTAAACAAGCTCTAAGCCATAAGCAGGAGTACAGCAAGAGCTGAGTTCTGCCAGCGTTCAACTTAGAGCTTACAGCTTATAGCTCACACCCAACCACAACCCGATTTTTCCTGCCCCTGTATTCAAGCCCCATCGCACAGATCGCCGCGCAGCGGGCGGATTCCTTTTCTGGCGCACACGTATTCGGGCCGGGGGCGCTGGTTGCAGAAAGGTTTGCCCACCTGGTTGGAGAGCGCGTTGTACACAAAGAACAGGTTGGATCTGGGATAAGGGGTGATGTTGCTGTTGGAGCCGTGCATCAGGTTGCAGTCGAAAATGATGACGCTGCCCGGTTTTCCCGTGACGGTCACGATGCCGCCCTTGTCGACCAGCTCGGCAAGGCAGCTGTCACCGGGTGTGCCGTATTCCTGTTTTTTCAATGATGTCTTGAAATGATTTTCCGGGGTCTGACCCGAACATACCACATAGCGCTGGTGTGAGCCGGGAATCAGCATCAGCGAGCCGTTGCAGTCGTGGTTTTCGGTCAGTGTGATGAACATGCTCAGGGCGCGCATGCGCGGCATGCCGTCTTCCACATGCCAGGTTTCGAAGTCGGAGTGCCAGTAGAACTCCTTGCCGCGAAAACCCGGTTTGTAGTTCAGTCTGGATTGATGGATGTAAACCTCGTCGCCGAGCAAATGGCGAGCGATACCGACGAGCCGTTCATCCGCCGCCAGGCGCGCAAACAGTGCGCTGAAACGATGCACCCGGAAGATCGAGCGCACGTCGCCGCTGCTGATCTCGGTGATGGTTTCTTCGGCGCGACTGACGGCCGGATTGGCGCGCAGATCGGCCATCTCGCGCTGGTAGCCGGCAATCTCCTCTGCTGAAAAAAGATCCTCCAACACCAGGAAGCCCTGTTCGCGATAATGCTTCAGTTGTTCGGTCGGAAGGGGAGAATCGGGAGAGTCCGGTGCGCTGTAGATGACCGGATCCAGGCGTTCGATGAATCTCGGCTGAGCGCCGCTGCGTGAAGGATAAAGATCCTCGCTGAGTTCATCGATCTTTTCTGCGGGGTGATTCATGTGGCGTGTACCTCGGTTTGCGTACGCGATAGTGTGGACTCCAAATGCACACCCCTGGAGCCACGCCACGACGCGGTTGCGGCGTGACCTGGTATCTCCAAGGGGACTTGCGGCCTGAGGTAGGTATTTGTGCAGGATGGGCCCGTGACCTGGAGATGACGGGGGTCATGCGACGATTCTGGTGCCATATCCTATGGCATGCCTCCCTGGTAAGCAAATCGCTTGCCCGGAGAGATTCCCGGCCTCGATGAGGCCGGGGGAGGGCGATCAATGGTGGTGGCCGCCCGGACCGTGGACATGGCCGTGGGCGATTTCTTCTGCCGTCGCCTCGCGGATATCCTCGACGGTGACGCTGAAATTCAATGACTTGCCCGCCAGCGGGTGGTTGCCATCCACCGTGACGTTATCGCCCTCGATATGGGTGATCACCACGGAAATCGGGCCGTTGTTGGTTTGCGCTTCGAAGCGCATGCCAACCTCGACCTCGGCGCCCTGGAAGGCCTCGCGGGGCACGGAGTCCACCAGTTCGTCGATATATTCGCCGTAGGCCTCTGCGGGTGGGATGTTTACATCCAGGGCATCCCCTTTCGACTTGCCTTCGAGCGCGCGCTCGAGGCCGGGGATGATGTTGCTCGCGCCGTGAAGATAAGTGAGAGGCGTACCGCCCTCGGATGAGTCGAGCTTGACGCCGTCTTCATCCTTGACGGTGTAATGAAGCGCGACGACGGCATTGTTGGTGATGTTCATGGCAATGGCCTTGGCTGAGATTGATGAAAGAGTATGAAGGATGGGTGGGATGGTCTCAAGAAGTCGGGCTCAAGAACAGGCCACTCCTGTTCTTGCGTCAAACGTGAAACTCAAATGTAGGAGCCTGCCTGCAGGCGACACGACAATACACACAAAGGTCGCCTGCAGGCAGGCTTCTACGCAGGCGACCTATCGCTGGTGGTCAGCGCCCCCGCGCCTGAGATTGCGAATTGCCGCCCGCGCTGCGCTGCCGTCCTGCGCTGTTACCGTTGGGGCGGCGACGGCGCGAATCGCCACCGTTGTTGCTTCTGAGTGACGGACGACTGTTGCCGGCGCTTCTGCGCGGGCGCTCCGGCCAGGGTTGTGACAGTTCGAAACCGGGCTCCTGGGCTTTGGGTATGGGCTTGCCGATCAGTTTCTCGATGGCGAGCAACATTTCCAGCTCTTCTTCGCAAACCAATGAATAGGCTTCGCCCTCGGCACCCGCACGCCCGGTGCGGCCGATGCGGTGAACGTAGTCTTCCGCGACCTGGGGCAGGTCGAAATTGATCACACAGGGCAACTGACTGATGTCGATGCCGCGCGCGGCAATGTCGGTCGCGACCAGAATCTGCAGCTTGCCCGCCTTGAATTCGGCGAGGACACGGGTGCGATGATTCTGACTTTTGTTGCCGTGGATGGCGGCGGCGGCGATACCGTTCTTTTCCAGAAACTGCACGAGCTTGTTGGCGCCGTGCTTGGTGCGGCTGAACACCAGCGCCTGATAGAGATTTCTGGTGGCGATGAAGTGACGCAGCAGCGCGGCCTTGTTGCCCTTGTCCACGGGAATCACGGTCTGCGCCACCGTGTGCGCAGCGGCGTTGCGCGGCGTCACGCTGATTTCTTCAGGGTTGTTCAAGAAGGTGCGCGCAAGCTCACGAATTTCCTGAGAAAAAGTTGCCGAGAAAAGCAGGTTCTGACGCGCTTTCGGAAGCAGCGGAAGGATGCGGCGAATGTCGCGGATGAAGCCCATGTCGAGCATGCGATCGGCCTCGTCGAGAACGAAGATTTCCACTTCGTTGAGCCGTACCATCCCCTGTTGATGCAGATCGAGGAGGCGGCCGGGGGTCGCGACGAGGATGTCCACGCCCTTTCTCAGCAAGGTGATCTGGGGGTTGATGTTGACGCCGCCGAACACCACGGCGGAGCTGAGCTTCAGGTGTTTGCCGTAGGTTTTCACGGAGTCGAAAACCTGGGCTGCCAGTTCCCGCGTGGGCGTCAGGATCAGCACCCGCGGGTGAGGGCTCTTTTGCGGACGTGGCTTGCTGTGCAGCAACTGCAGCACAGGCAGGGTAAAGCCGGCGGTTTTGCCGGTGCCGGTCTGCGCGGCGGCCATAAGGTCACTTCCCCCCAGAACGGCAGGGATTGCCTGCTGCTGGATGGGGGACGGAGTTTCATAGCCTTGCTCCGCAACGGCGCGCAGCAGCGCGGGCTCAAGGCTGAGTTGTTCGAATGTCATAGATTTCCCGTGATCTCCGTAGCGGAGATGATTAAAAACTGGGGGTATTACTGGAAGGTGATACGCCGGTCAGTTGCCGGTGATGAATGAGTGACCACCGGCCTCACTGGCTGGATCTGGTGGTCATCCGCTGCCGGAGGCAGGGGAGGCGCGACTCTACCACAGTTTTGGGGGGAAGGGCGGAATTGTTTGGCGCATACCGATCCTGGCTTGAACGGCGGCACATTGGCTCTCTACACCTCGGCTCTGCATGGCAAGCGCGGTAGGCAGGTGATACCCTTGCCGGCGAACACTGAAGATAATGACAGAGATTTCTGTGGGCAGACACGGATTCACGGGTACCGATCACAATAAGCCGCGCGCTCTCGAAGACAGGGCGAGGCTCAAGGACGCCGGTGTCAGCCGCCTCAATATCAGCATCGACAGTCTCGACGCCGCGCGCATCGACATCGTGCGTTTCATGAATGCCACGGGTGGTTGATGTCGATGCGCTTTCCTCTGTTCATCGACGCCCAGATCGCGATCCAGGAAGAAGAAGTGGAGCTCAGCGCGATTCGCGCCCAGGGCGCGGGCGGACAAAACGTCAACAAAGTGTCTTCGGCGGTTCACCTGCGCTTTGCCATCCCCGCATCGTCACTGCCTGAACGCGTGAAAGAAAAACTGCTGGCCGGCGGCGACCGCCGCATCTCGTCGGATGGTGTCCTCGTCATCAAGGCCCAGCGCTTCCGCACCCGCGAAAAAAATACCGACGATGCGCTCGAGCGCCTGCGGGAAATCGTCCAGGCGGCCTGCGTCGAGCCAAAGGCCCGCAGGGCCACCAAGCCGAGCAAAAGCGCACGCATGAAGCGGGTGGATGAGAAAGTGCGCACCGGACAGAAGAAAACCCTGCGCGGCAAGGTAAGGATCGATTGAGTTTTCACAACAATCGGGGAGCCAGGTCGAGTAGGTTGGGCTGACGAAGGAAGCCCAACAGAAATCAAAAATTGCCACTGTGCCTTGTGTCGGGCTACGCCTTGTGACTTTTTTCCTCGGTCAGCACACTGCTGATTTCCATCTCGGTAAGGGGTCGATACTCTCCCTCCGCGAGATCCGGGTCCAGTTCGATGGCGCCGATGGCTTCTCTGTGCAGCTCGTCCACGCGGTTGCCGAGTGCGGCGAACATGCGCTTTACCTGATGGTACTTGCCTTCGCTGATGGTGAGGTGCGCTTCATTGGCACAGATCCGCTCCAGCACCGCGGGTCTGGTGCGCTGCTTCTCGCCCTGCAGCATCACCCCTTTGGCGAATTTCCTGGCGGCGTCGTCGAGGATGTCGTCGGCGGTACAGACCAGATAGCGCTTTTCACAGCCGCGGCGCGGCGAGGTGATCGCATGGTTCCAGCTGCCGTCATCGGTGATCAGCACCAGTCCCGTGGTGTCGATATCGAGCCGCCCGGCAATTTGCAGCCTGTCCTTGTTGGGTTCGTCCAGCAGGTCGAGTACCACCGGGTGGTCGCCATCCCTGGTGGCGCACACATAGCCTTTCGGTTTGTGAAGCATGAAGTAGCGCGGCCCCAGGGTACCGATGACGATATCCTCGACGGTGACCTGCTGGTTTGCGCTGATATGCATGGCGGCATCGGTCGCCGCGGTGCCATCCACCAGTATGGCTCCACGCTTGACGAGGCGCTTGACGTCGCGGCGCGAGTAATCGGTGCATTGGCTGACGTACTTGTCGAGTCGAATGAGCATGGCCGGCAGGAAAAATTTGCCATCAATCGGAAAGATCGCGCTGAAACACCATTTCCAGGCGGAACAGTATCACCAGCGCATTTTCGCGCTCGGCACCGGGATAGGCCTTGCTCCAGCGATAGCTGGGGCGCACTTCGCCGAACAGCCAGGGACGGAACATATTTTGCCGGTAGCGCACGCCCACATAGTAGTCATGCACGATATCCTCGGGTTTGGTGGCGCCGTTCATGCCGATGAAATAACCGTAGGCCTTGGTGTCGGACAGCCTCTTGTCGAGAGACAGACTGCTCGCCCAGGTGACCCCCGGCTCGTTTTCCATCCAATCCACTTTGTTGTGCCACTGGATCATGGTGTGCTCGCTGAGAATCTTGTCGAGTTCCAGCCGTGTCTTGGACGCAAAACCATCGCCGCCGAGATAGAGCACTTCCTCGCTGGCCGTACCCCGCAGTGAGTCCGAGAATGGATAGCGGTAGCGGGCGCGCACCGAGGTCTTGATGTTGAGATTGGAGCGAATTCCCACCCGGTAATCGACGCTGTAGCGTTCCTCTTCCTTTGCGCGGTATTGCACGGTGACCCGCTGGGTGGTGTCGCGCTCGTCGATGAGCAGATCGTCGGGGCCGGTTTCGCCAGTGTCTTCTTCGTTGAACAACAGGCTGAGGCGCTTGTTGAGATTGGGCAGGTAGACCTTGCCGCGCAGCTTCACGTCCGAGTCGAAGTGATCCTCCTGGTCCCACTCCTGTTCGAAGCGCAGGCGCAGGGTGGAGTAGGGGGCATCTTCCTCGGCGTGGACATCGCCAAAAAAGTCGTCCATCCATTCCGCCACGTTGTCGGCGGTGGTTGTGACGTACTCCTGGCTGGCATCGAGCCAGGTGTCATTGTCGTCCTCACCGTCCGGTGGCGTGCTTTCTTCCGTGTTGTGCTGCTCTGCGGATTGTGTGGGTGGTGAGGCGTTCTCTTCGTGTGTCTGCGCGAGAACCTCAATGCTCAAGGCCGTAGCCAACAACATCAACAACAGGCGGTATCTGGGCGGCATGGAGCGGTATCCTGATTTATTGTCGTCCAATCAACGTGACATCCGAGCTGGCGTGGTATCCGGAGCCGTTGTCCCCTCGCCAAGGGAAGGAGAGGGGGTTACTTCGAGTCTAGCCCTGTTGCCCGGCTTCGGCCAGCAGGGCGTCGCGGATTTCGCGCAGGTGCGCCTTGATCCTGGCCGCGTTGTCCGGCCCCATGCGCAACAATTGTTTTTGCGCCGCGGGCAGCGATTCGAGCGCGGGATCGGCGAATTTGTAAGCTACGCTCTCGCTTTTGAGTGCCAGTGGCATGGTCACGTCCGGCGTGGCCAGCACCTGATCGATGGCGGCAATGATGCTGTTGTCCACCCGGTCGCCGGGGTGGCCCAGCTCCTCGTAGGCCATTTCCAGCAAAGGGCGCAGTTGATGGAAGGCCTTCGCCAAAGCCTGCGGGGAAATGGACGTGAAGGTTGCTGTCAGGCTGTCGTAGCGCGCGTAGTTGCTTTCGTCCATCCAGATGCGGTCTTCTTCCCGCACGACCTTGAAGCTGCCTTCGGGGGGCGCAACGGGAAGACCCTTGCGCAGCACGTTGCCGCGCGACAGGCCATCCACGAACGCCACGGCCTTTTGCAGCAGGTTGTCGCTGCCCAGCCATTGTGCGTAGTCGTCGCTGCCGCTCAGCGGCGCCAGGGTTTCGCGGGTGTATTCGTCACTGGTTTCAAGGGGCGGCAGGCTGGGTTGCGGCTCTTCCTCGCTGAGTTCTTGCTCGGGCTCGGGTTCCATACGAGGAATATCCGGGGCGCTTTCCACTGCGGAAGGGAAAGGCTGCACCGCGGGTTCTTCGATGTCTGCGGCGGGTTCCGGCCCCGGCTCTTTGTTGCTGACGAACCATACCGCGACAGCGATGGCGGCGAGCAGGATAATGAGCACGGGAAGCTTCGCCGCACTGGGCTTGCGGGGTGGGCGGTCTCTGGGTTCGATCTGCATGGATAACCTCCTTTCCAAACGTCATGCGGGGCGCGCCGAGAATCCCTGTGCAGCACCAGGGTAAGCGTCATTCACCTCGGAATCAGGCGCTCCCCGTGGCCTCGCGAAACCTGTTCTCCAATTCTAGTCGGTATAGGACTCTATCATCATTTCGTAGGTTTCTCCGTCTTCTTTCTGTACCAGCTTGACGGGAAGGTAAGCGAGCGCGTCGGCCGTCCACAGATAGGTCTCGCGCTCATCGTCTTCGCGCACGCGCTTGAGCACGGTGGTGTCCAGCTCGCCAAGGGGCGTATCGAGTTTCTCGTGTCTGACGATTTCGTATTGGTAATCGCGAATCTTGTTGCGGTACACCACCTGGTAATGAAGATCCTCTTTACCGGCCTGCAGGTCGCGGCGCATCTGTTCCTGATAGCTGAGCGGCGCGTAGGGCAGGTCTTGCAGCGGCAATTCCACGGTTTCACCTTTGTAGGTGTTGACGGCAATGTTTCTGTCGCGCTGGAAATCGGTTTTTTCGCTGCGTTTGGTGCCGAGAATCGAGCGCTCGAAACGGTAGGATATGGGCAGAAGATTGCCGTTGTCGTCGACGGTGAAGCGCTCCTCTTCGCTGATGCTGCCGAGGAAGTTCTGCGCCTTGTTGGTGAGAACGTAATCGTCACCGTCGCGCACGAAGGTCCGCACACTGCGGATGGGAATACCATTGTAGCGGGCAGAATAACTGGCCTCGTGGGCTTTGAGCGTCGACGGCTCAGCCCCGGTTTTTGCCGTATCGCCCGCTGTGGCGGGAACGGCCAGCGCCGAGGAAAACAGCAATCCCAAAGCCAATGTCGAAGCGCGCATATCTGTCCCTAATGTAATGGAGTGTCCTTTTAGAGTGCCATTTACCGCTATCGTTCAGAATAGGTGAGGCCGGAAGGGGGTAACACCTCGCCGTCGCAGAGGGCGCCGCGAGCGGCATCGTAGGCTATCTGGCCGCTGCACAGCAGGCGCACCGCCTCGGTGTAGATCCTGTGTTCCTGGGCCAGCACGCGCCGAGCCAGGTCGTCGGCGCTGTCACCGGCAAGTATCGGCACTTTGGCGTGAATGATGCCGGGGCCGCCATCGAGCTGTTCCGTGACGAAGTGTACGGTGGCGCCAGCTTCGGCATCGCCGGCGTCGATGGCGCGCTGATGGGTGTCGAGACCGGGGTATTTGGGCAGCAGCGAGGGATGGATGTTGATCAGCTTGCCGGCCAGCGGGCGCACGAACGCGGCGGTCAGAATGCGCATGAAGCCGGCGAGCACGACAAAATCCGGCGCGAATTTCATCACTTCGTTAAACAGCGCGGCGTCGAATTCCTCCCGGTTGGCAAAAGAGCGGTGGTCCACCACCAGCGCCGGAATTCCCGCCTCGCGTGCCACGTCCAGGCCCGCGGCGTCTGCCTTGTTGCTGACGACGGCGACGATCTCGCCGTGGATATGACCCTGGCGGCAGGCATCGAGCAGCGCAGCCATGTTGCTGCCCCGGCCCGAGATCAATACGGCGAGGCGCTTTTTGGTGTCGTGCATGGCGCGGATCAGGCGATGGTGACGCGGGGGCTGTCTTTGTCCCCCTTGACGATCTTGCCGATCACCTGCGCGGATTCACCGGCCTGACGCAGGATGGCCAGGGCGTTGTCCCTTTCTTTCTCGGGTATGCACACCACCATGCCAATGCCGCAGTTGAAGGTGCGGTACATTTCCTCCTGCTCCACATTGCCCTGGGTTTGCAACCACTGAAACACCGGCGGCATCTCCCATTGGCTGCTGTCGAGCACGGCTGCCGCGCCCGGCGGCAGAACCCTGGGAATGTTTTCCAGCAGGCCGCCGCCGGTGATGTGGGCGATGGCGTGAACCGGGCATTCGCGGATCAGGTCGAGCAGGGGCTGGACATAGATGCGCGTGGGCTCCAGCAAGGCGTCGACCAGGCTGACGCCGCCGACCTGTTCGTTGCGCGGGTCGGCGCCCGACACCTCGATGATCTTGCGAATCAGGGAATAGCCGTTGGAGTGGGGGCCGCTGGACGCGATGCCGATAAGAATGTCGCCCACATGCACGGAGTTGCCGTCGATGATTTCATCCTCTTCGACGACGCCCACGCAGAAACCGGCGAGATCGTAATCGCCGCCGCTGTACATGCCCGGCATCTCCGCCGTTTCACCGCCCACCAGGGCGCAGCCGGCGAGCTTGCAGCCCTTGGCAATACCGGTGATCACCGCCGCGGCGGTGTCTACATCGAGCTTGCCGGTGGCGTAGTAATCGAGAAAAAACAGCGGTTCGGCGCCGCACACGACCAGGTCGTTGACGCACATCGCCACCAGGTCGATGCCGATGGTGTCGTGTTTCTGGTAGTCCATCGCCAGGCGTAGCTTGGTGCCGACGCCGTCGGTGCCGCTCACCAGGATTGGGTTCTTGTAGCCCGAGGGCAGTTTGCACAGCGCGCCGAAGCCGCCCAGGCCCGAGATCACTTCGGGGCGGCGAGTCTGCCGCGAGGCGTCCTTGATACGGTCGATCAGGGCGTTGCCGGCATCGATATCCACGCCGGCGTCTTTGTAACTCAGGGAGGGTCTGTCGTCGCTGCTCATCGAAAACTCTGTCTGCAAGAAGCGCGCGACAGGTGTGGCTGGCGCGCAGGGGGGTGAATCGGCCCGCCATTATACCGGAGCCGGCCTGTCTGTCGCCGTGCGCGGCACATAAAAATTCGTGGCTGCGAGGGCCGCGGGTGATGGCCTCCCGCGGGACAACTGCTACAATCCCGCCATGAAAAAATCATGCCTCTGCGTTCTGTTGCTCAGTCTGTTCGCCGCCTGCGTCGCTGTGACGGCCCAGGCCAGCGATCTCCATCGCGCCGTGGTGCCGGTCAGCGACCACTCCGACAAGGAACGTAACCGCGCATTGCGCCAGGGTCTGCTCGAAGTGCTCGTCAAGCTCAGCGGTAGCCGCGATATCGGTACCCGCCCCGGCGTCCAGAATCTGCTCAACAACGCCGCCTCCTATGCGGTGGAATTCGGCTACGTGCAGCTCGCTGCCGGCCAGGGACTTGGTGCCAACTTTTCACCCCGGGATCTGGACCGCTTCCTGCGCGACAACCGCCTGCCGATCTGGCCGGAGCGGCGTCCGCTGCTGCTGGTGTGGGTCGCCACGGAACCGCTGGACGTCGCGCGGGGGTTTGCCGGCCGGGACGACAACCCGGCGCTCTATGCCGAAGTCGACAAGGTTTTTGCGGCGCGCGGCTTGCCGGTTCGCTACCCGCTTTACGATCTCGCCGATCAGCTCACCCTGAACATCGACGACGCCTGGCAGCTGGATGCGGAAAAAATCGCCGAAGCCAGCACGCGCTATGGCGCGGATGCCTGGCTGCTGTTGCGCTGCTACGAGACCTCGTCCGGTACCTGGCGGGTCGCCTGGATGTTCTCCGGCGGCAAGAATGAAGCCGCGGTGCTGGAAAATCTCGACGGCGAGGATCTCCATACCACTGTGACGACCATCGGAGAGACGGTGGTGGATCGCATCGCCGCCGTTCACAGCTACGTGCCATCCCGCGATACCGGTCAGGTCGCTCTGACTGTGCAGGGCGTGCACGATTTCCGCAGCTACACCGCGCTGGTGGACGTGCTCAGCGGCCTGTCCATGGTGCGCTCCCTCGACGTGGACAGCGTCGCGAGCGACAGCATTCAACTGCGTCTTGGCGTCGAGGGCGATCGCAAGCAGCTTCTCGATGCCCTGTCGCTGGTGCGCCAGTTGCGCCTGCCGGAAACCATGCCGCGGCCCGGCGAGGTACTCACCGTCAATTGGGCGGTGGCGAACTGAGAGCCATGCATGCCCAGCTGAGTCTTGCGCTGTCCCTGCGGGACGAAGCGACATTCGCCAATTTCCTCGCCGCCGCCGGCTCGCCACGGGCGCAGGCCGTCGAGGTGCTGCAAGGGCAACTCTATGCCGGCGAGACCCTGTGTTATCTGTGGGGTGCGCAGGGATGCGGTATCAGTCATGCGCTGCAGGCGACCTGTCACCACTTTTCCGAGACCGGCCGCAGCGCCCAGTACCTGCCCCTGGCCGACCTGCTCGGTTTCGATCCCGAATCGCTGCTTGCCGGCCTCGAGTGGCAGGCGCTGGTGTGCCTGAAGGACATCCACCTGGTTCAGGGCCAGATGGCGTGGGAGAGGGCGATCTTCAACCTGTTCAACCGCATGCGCGACGCCGGCAACCTGCTGGTGGTGGCCGCCGACCGCGCGCCACGGGAGCTGACGCTGGCGCTGCCCGATCTTCACTCGCGGCTCGCGTCGGGAATCGTGTATCACTTCAGCCCGTACACGGATCGCGAAAAAGGGGACATCCTGCGCTTTCGCGCCTCGCGCCTGGGGCTGGACATGTCGGATGACGTGGCGCTTTTCATCCTCAACCGCAGCGGCCGGGGCCTGGAAGGCCTGATGGCCTGCCTTCAGCAACTGGACAAGGCGTCACTGCGCGCGCAACGCAAGATCACCATTCCCTTCGTAAAAGACGTTTTCGGCTGGTAACGGCTGCTGCGAGCCTTTTTAGAGCCTGACCACGATGCCTGCCCCTGTAGGAGCCTGCCTGCAGGCGACACGTCATCGGGGCGCACGGCAATGGTCGCCTGCGGGCAGGCTCCTATGTATGGACTCGCCTCCACTGTCAACCTGCTTTTTAACACCGCCACCCGGTTGCATCTATGTATGAGGCCTGTTCGAGGAGGCTGTCATCAGCCTCTGGCCAACATTGTGTAAGCTTGCGGCATGCTCATTACAGTTAGGCCTTGAAGGCCAGTAGGAGCCAAAGCATCAATCCGCAACGGTCTTACCTGGGGTCAATGTTCGTCAGCAGGGGTTGGAGCGGCTAAGCGCCCCGGTGGCAGAACACGGTGGATCAATGACGCGTCACCGCCGACCTGTCATGAACCGGCTGGCGTTGATACGTCTGTTCATTCTGTAGCAGCACCCAGAGGATGCGCAGATTGCGATTGGCCAACCGCACCGCGGCGTCTTTGCGCCCCAGGCGATTCAACCACGCCAGCAGGCGGCGATCATCCGTGTGCGGCGAATCGGGGCGTAGCTGCTTGAGGACCGAATGGGCGCCCTGGATCATCAGGCTGCGCAGGTAACCATCACCGCGCTTGGTCATCTTGCCCAGGCGGATCTTGTCGCCACTGCTGTGCTGATTGGGCACCAGACC
>Ga0265293_10000133_pt1 | contig 174517 bp, 148 predicted proteins | sample Munlanlewell138R_FD_192505 | JGI IMG/M metagenome (GOLD analysis project Ga0265293, IMG submission 192505) | Leachate microbial communities from a municipal landfill in Southern Ontario, Canada - Leachate well 138R | ecosystem: Engineered > Solid waste > Landfill > Unclassified | place... | reverse complement strand
AAAATCACCGTCACCCATGGCTCCGTACTTAGAAATGGCTACTACAATATTGCCAAAAGAGAACTAGCAAAGGATATATTTGGAGACAATACTCCAGACTTTATAAGGCTGGACTCTAGGGGCATAGGTGAGAAAATCGGCAAGGTAAAAGTTCAAGACAAAATAGCAAGATACTTGGAAGATGCTTATATAGTTTCAGTGCCGGGAGATCAGCCCAGTGGCCTGCTTGGTTCAGGTGTAGCTGATACTGGAGATTTAGCTATGAATCTAGGTACTACATTTGTCCTCAGCCTTCTGAGCAAAAAATACTTCTTAGGCAACAAGAAAATAACAAATGAAATCTTGCCAAATGGCTACTATGCACCAGAATTTGGTTCAGGTGCTGGAGGTCAGTTTATGGATTGGATAGTTGAGCTCTTGTATGGAAGCACTGATATAGGGCAAGTCTGGCAGGAATTGGATAAGCTAGTACAAACAATCCCACCGGGCTCTGATGGCCTCTGCATAGTCCCCCTTTTGTGGCAGGTCACATCGCCAAATGTGCAGGGAGGAATAAAAAGAATTAGCTCCATTCACACAAGAGCCCATATTGTCAGGGCTGCTTATGAAGGACTGGCCTATGAGGCTAGAATATCCCTAGAGACAATAGAAGAAGCAGGAAAAGGCTCAGACATCAGGGTTTATGGGGGCATGAGCAGCCTATTAGGATTTTTGCAAATACTAGCTAATGTTACAAACAAAAATATAATAGTATCCAGGGATAAGGAAGCAAGTGCCCTAGGAGCTGCCCTGACTGCGGCAACGGCAATCGGAGCTTTTGACAACATAATTGAGGCATCAAAATCGAGGCATGACAAGGTCGAAAAGATTATAAGACCAAAGGCCATGGAGGTAGATTACTATGACAGAGAATTTGAAAGATATAAGAGGGATAGAGGATAGGAAAGAAGAGCAGTCTCTTAGATTTTTCCTAGACAAATTAGAAGAAGATGAACACCTATTATTCAATATAAAAAGGGAAGACTACTTACTATCTGCCTTGGTATATGAATTAGAAAGTAAGGGTAAGCTTCCCATAGTAGAGTTTAAGGACCCGTCCACAGGTGAAAGAACCATAGCAAATGTATTTGGAAACAGAGATACAATTAAAAAATGTATCTTTAACATAGTAGATACAGAGGAAAAGATAGAAGAGTTTAATGAACTCGATGTATTGGAAAAAGGTCCAGCACAGGAATTAATATTTAAAGGCGAAGAAGTAAACATTCTTGATTTGCCCATATATAGGCATTTTCCTGGCGATGCAGGAAGATATATAACATCGGGCATTGTCATTGCAAAGGACCCAGATACAGGAAGACACAACTTTAGTTTCCATAGGATGCAGCTAAAGGATAGAAACAAAATGGGCATTAGCCTTCACTCCCGGGGAGACCTATGGAGGTATTACAATAGGAGCAAAGAACTGAATAAGGATTTAGAAATAGCTGTGGTAATAGGCACCCACCCTGCCTATTATATTACAGGCGCTACTAAAATACCTCAAAACTATGACGATTACTCCTGGGCTTCAACATACATGAATCAAAAAGCAAAAGTTGTAAAGGGTAAAACTGTTGACATCTATGTCCCAGCTCAGGCTGAATACGTCATAGAGGGATATATCAGTGTCGATGAACTGGAAGATGAAGGACCCTTTGCAGAGTATACAGGATATGGAACAGATCATTCAACTAGGAATGTATTTTACCTAAGCTGTATCACCAGACGAGAGGATGCTATTTATCAGGATTTGGTACCAGGATTTGCTTGGGAGCATCTGCTCCTTAGCCAATTCACCAAGGAAATAATACTCCTGGATAAATTGAAAAAGGAAATACCAGAAGTTAAAGGACTTAGTATGCCTAAAAATGGTTGTCACTTTCATGCCTATATGTCCATGGACCCAAGGGCAGAGGGACAGGTAAAGCAGGCTATGATGCTTCTATTTGGTTTAGATCCATACTTAAAACTGATTATAGCAGTGAATAGTGATATAGACATCTACGACGAAGAAGAAGTTATATGGAGTATGGCAACCAGAATGCAGGCTGACAGAGATGTATTTATAGTACCCAAGGTAATATGCAATTCCTTGGACCCTTCCTCCATAGATGGCATGTCGGCAAAGATGGGCATAGACGCAACGAAGCCCTTAGGTTGGAAGGCGTCAAAAATCCAATTGCCAGAGGAATTGTTAGAAGAGGCGAGAAAGATGCTGGACTCTGGCAAAAGTGCAGGGATTCACTAAATTTGAAGAGGTGAAATATGACTAAAAATATTTTTTGGGAATTTAAAAATTATATAAATGGACAATGGGTAGATAGTTTGACAGGAGAGAAAATGGGCAACTATTGTCCAGGAGACGGAGAATTGGTATCTAAAGTATCAAAATCAGGAAAAGAAGATGTAGACAAGGCGGTAAGTTCTGCCAAAGAGGCCTTAGAAAAATCCGACTGGGCCTATGACCCCAGGCTAAGGTCCGATGCCCTATTTGAATGGGCTAGAAGTATAAAGGAAAACCACGAGGAAGTCTCAACCATATTGTCCCTAGAATCGGGTAAGCCCATTTCAGAGGCGAGAATGGAGGTAAGCAATGCAATTAACTACCTAAAATACAATGCTGGTGCCATAAAAACCCTATACGGCAGAAGCAACTCCATAGATAGAAATACCCTATCCGTCATGAGCAGGGAGCCCGTAGGAGTAGTTGGGGCTATACTCCCCTGGAACTATCCGGTAACCTTATTTATGAGAGATGCCATACCGGCCTTGGCAGCAGGGAATACCCTTGTGTTTAAACCTGCCAGTCAAACCTCTGCTTCAAATATGGTACTTATAAAATACCTCCACCAAACAAGTATGATGCCAAAAGGAGTAATAAATGGCATAACTGGCCAAGGCAAATTAATAGGCGATAGCCTCGTAAATCATCCTGACATAGATATGATTACATTCACAGGCAGCAGTGAAACTGGAAAAAACATAATGAAGCAATGTGCAGATACAATGAAGAAGGTTTCCCTGGAATTGGGAGGGAAATCCCCAAATATTGTCTTTGCTGATGCTGATATTGACAAGGCCATACCCTATATTATTAAGGCTGCTTTTTCCAATGCAGGCCAGCTATGCACCTTGGGCTCTAGGTTGATACTTGACAGCTCCATAGCGGAAGAATTTTTGGATAGGTTGGTAAAGGAAGTAGAATCCCTGAAGGTAGGACATGGAATAGAGGAAGATACCCAGTTGGGACCGGTAATATCTGAAAAGCAAATGAATAAGATAATGGATTATATAGAAGAAGGAAAAGAGAACTCATGGCTTCTAACGGGAGGATTTAGACTTGATACAGGCCAATATTCCAAGGGCTATTTCATAGCTCCAACCCTTCTATTGAATCCACCTGTAAACTCTAAGTTAGTACAAGAGGAAATATTTGGGCCAGTTCTGGCAATACAAACCTTCGATACAGAGGACAAGGCAATTGAATTGGCAAACTGTACTGACTTTGGCCTAGCATCCGGTATTTGGACACAGGATATTAGCAAGGCCATGAGGGTGTCTAGGAAGATAAGGGCAGGCACATGCTGGATAAATTGCTACAACAAACTATTCCCTGAAGCAGAGACAGGTGGCCTTAAAAAAAGTGGTATAGGCAGGGCAGCAGGCTTGGAAGGCATATTAAAGTACACAGAGATTAAGCATATTTGCATTGATTATGCCCAGCAATAGGGAGCATGAGATGGAGAAATTTTCATACAAAAATGCCAGGGTGCAGATAAATATTGAGACTATTGAACTGGGAAACGATCTATGTGTAGTTATTTGGGGAGGAGATAAACCCCATCTAGGCACCGTTATCCTGAGCACAGCGAGACCCAGTCTAGCAGACAAAAATCGAACCAGTACCACCAGCTCTACCATTAATATAAGTGGACACAAGGACGACCAAGTTGCAAGGCCTGTATCTGAAATCCTATCAGCCGGGCTAAATAAAAATGTAGCTGTTGTTTGTGGCATTCATATAAGGGATATTACCCTAGAAGAAATACAGGAAATAATATCAGTAACCCTAGATTGGGCAGAAAGTTTTGTAGAGAATTCCATATAGGAAGGAGATATGGAATTCTCTGTTTTTTTATCCTTGTTTGGTGTATAATTAAATCCCATGATATATCTACAAATAAAGAGGAAAATAGTGAGGTTGATAAAATGGCAATATTGGTTACAGGTGGAGCAGGTTATATAGGAAGCCACACATGTCTTGAGCTGTTGAATATAGGATATGATATAGCAGTAGTGGATAATTATTCCAATAGCAGGCCAGAATCCCTAGATAGGGTAAGGGAAATAAGTGGCAAATCACTTAAATTTTACAATACTTCCTTATTAGATAGAGAAAAAATGGAAGATGTATTTAAGACCAATGAGATAGAGGCAGTAATTCATTTTGCGGGTCTCAAGGCAGTTGGCGAATCAGTGGCCATGCCTGTTGATTACTACAAGAACAATGTGGCAGGGACCTTGGAACTTTGCCAAGTGATGAAAAAACATGAGGTAAAAAAGATAGTGTTTAGTTCTTCGGCTACAGTATACGGCACTGACAATAGGTCACCCTTGACAGAGGATTTGCCATTAAGTGCCACCAATCCATATGGTTGGTCAAAATTCATGATTGAGCAAATTCTAAAGGATATATATGCCTCTGATTTATCCTGGGCCATATCCTTACTCAGATATTTTAATCCCATCGGAGCCCATGAAAGTGGGAAGATAGGGGAAGACCCCAAGGGGGTTCCCAACAATTTAATGCCCTTCATTACCCAGGTAGCCGTGGGAAAGAGAGAAAAACTCAATATCTTTGGTAAAGACTATGATACCCATGATGGGACCGGGGTCAGGGACTATATTCACGTGGTAGACCTAGCCAAGGGGCATATAAAGGCATTAGAAAGGATACTGAACAGGACAGGTGTTGACATATACAACCTTGGTACAGGCACAGGATACAGTGTCCTTGACCTAGTAAGGTCCTTTGAAGATGTCAATGGTATCAGAATTCCATACCAGATTGTAGGCAGGAGACCCGGTGATATAGGAATTTGCTATGCGGATCCGTCCAAAGCCCTCAAGGAACTGGGATGGAAGGCAGAAAAAGACCTAGAAGATATGTGCAGGGATTCTTGGAGATGGCAGCAGATGAATCCAGAAGGATATAAATAGCAGAAGTGGAGCCAGTCGCTTTAGGCGACTAACGCAATGGCTTGAAACTGGGATTTGTTGGTATTTACATTATAGGAATGGTGTAAGAATTAATTGACTATTCTCAAAAAAACTATATAATATTATATATAGATTTAAATTCTATCTTTGCAAAGACTGGATATTAAAAGTTTTATGCATAATAATTGATTGTAAGTGTACCTTTTTCTAATACATATAATGATATGGAGGGTAATATATTATTATTGTACAGGTCTAATTACCGATTATTATGCTTATTTTCACCTAGTTTTTAAAAGGGATATGAATTGTCATATCTACTTTTTTAAAAAATAATATTTAAGGGGGAATAAAAAGAATGATGAAGAAAAGTATTATTTTCTTATTAGTATTGACCATGGTTTTATCTGCATTCATGGCTGGTTGTACGCCTAAAGAAGAGCCAGTTGATACACCACCTACTGATGTTGTAGATACACCAGATGAAGGTGATAATGATGTAGTCACTGGTCCGCCAGCGGAACCAACTGGAGAGATTAAAATTGGTGATACTACAGAATTATCAGGTGACTGGGTTCCATATTGGACCAATAATGCTGCTGACTATAATGTTTACAACTTTATTATGGGTTATAGCACAGTTGGCATGGAATTTAATGGCGAATATGTAATCGATGACATCGTAGTTAAAGATCACAAGGTAGAAGAAAACGAAGATGGGTCAAAGACATATACATGGACCATCAACGACAACTTGACTTATGCAGATGGTTCACCTATCACTGCATTAGACTATGTTACATCAACTATGCTATGGTCATCACCACAGGTTCAAGCAACTAAAGGTAAGGCTAGTTATGGATATTATTGGAAGGGATACGGTGACTTCAATAGCGGTAGCTCAAAAGAATTCACTGGCGTTAGATTGCTAGATGATTATACATTCTCAGTAACTATTGACGCTGAAAACGTTCCTTATTTCTATGAATTAGCAATGGTATCTGTATTACCAACTAAATTATCTTACTGGACAGACGATACTGTAGAGATTAAAGACGATGGCAACGGTGCATATTTCTCAGATAACTTTACTGCAGACGCTTACAAGGAAAGATTTGAAAAGGCTAGATTTGGCGTAGAAGATTTCCCTGCCAACGGAGCATACAAATTAGTATCCTATGATGCTTCAGCTAAAACTGCTGTAATGGAAGTCAATGACAAATACCTAGGTGACCACAATGGACAAAAACCTAGTATTAAGACTGTTATCTACAAGAAGGTTACATCAGAAACATCCTTAAATGAATTAGAAACTGGTGGAGTAGATATAATTCAAGGTATGGCAAGCGGAGACGAAATCAATGGTGGTTTTGACTTGGTCGACAAGGGCGGTTTTGATTTTGCCGACTATCCACGTGCTGGATATGGTAAATTACAATTCCAATGCGACTTTGGGCCAACTCAATTTACAGAAGTTCGTCAAGCTATTGCTCATCTCTTAGATAGAAATAAATTTGCCCAAGCATTCACTGGCGGCTTTGGTACAATAGTACATGGTCCATATGGTGAAGCACTATGGTTCTACCAAGAAACAAAGGGAGACCTTAACCAAAAAATTGATACTTATGCCTATGGTCTTGATGAAGCTAAGAAGCTTTTAGAAGACGGAGGATGGGTACTGGATAAAGACGGTAAGGACTACAAGGAAGGCATCAGATATAAGAAGATGGACGATGGTAGTTTAATGCCATTAGTCATCGAGTGGGCTTCTTCAGATAACAACCCTGTATCAGAACTATTGGTTGTTCAATTACAAAACAACCCAGATGTTGCAGCTGCAGGTATGGAAATTAAACAAACTATCATGAGCTTTGACGAGTTGTTAAATTACCTATATCGTGAAGGTGCAGAAGATCCAAAATATGCAGTTCCAAAATATGGAATGTATAACCTAGGAACAGGATTTAATCCTGAATACGACCAAACTACAGAATATACCGATGATCCTGACATGCTAGCTGCTGGCTACAATACAAACTTCCTTGTAGATAAGGAACTTGCTAAGCTTGCTAAGGAAATGGTACTAGTAGATCCAGAAGATAGAGATGCATTCAAATCTAACTTTGTTGATTTCATAGTAAGATGGAATCAATTATTACCAGATATACCTCTATATTCAAATATCTACCATGATTTCTTTAACGATAAGTTAAAGGATTATGAAAGAAATGACCTAATAAGAATTAGCGATGCTCTTCTTTACTCATACGTTGAAGACTAAATATAGCTAAATAAAATAAAATAATATATTAAACCAAAATAGGGTATGAAAATACCCTATTTTACATATAGGTTGACTTCCTCAAGTCCTTCGATTTGAGGAGTCTCTTATCCTATAAGCCAATTTGGATTCAAAATTCTAGTTTAAGGTAGGTAATAAAATGACTAAGTACATTATAAAAAGAATTTTATATATGATATTTGTATTTGTTATTATGTCAGTTATTTTATTCTCTCTATATGAAATGATACCTGGTGACCCTGCTAGGGCCGAAGTAGAGCATTTAAAGACCCAATTAAAGGCCGATGAATATGAAAAGGCCTATCAGCAAGCTAGGAAAGATTGGGGATTAGATGATCCTATATATGAAAAGTATTTAAAATGGGCAAGAGGTATGTTAAAGGGAGAGTTAGGGTGGTCTAATATTCACAAGAAAGATGTAAGTATTTTAATAAAGGACCCCCTAAAGAATACACTATTTATTAATATTTTCTCAGTAATAGCAGGTCTGGTAATTACCATACCATTAGGTGTATTTTGTGCTATTAAAAAGAATAGTAGATTTGATAGGACAGTGCAGGTATTAACCATAATAGGACATAGTATACCGTCATTTATATTTGGGCTATTATTTATTTTTGTATTTGCAGTGAAGTTGCGAAAGTTTCCCGTAAGTGGCATGAGCACTCCAAATCTTAAGGGAACGGACTGGATTATTCTAAAGGATAGGATATGGCATTTAGCCCTGCCTCTTATGGTCATGACCATATCCACTCTAGCAGGAATAACTAGATATGTAAGGGCAGCTATGATTGATGCTCTGTCCATGGACTATATAAAGACTGCAAGGGCAAAAGGTTTAAAAGAGAAGGTAGTTATTTGGTCACATGCTTGGAGAAATGCACTTCTTCCCATAGTTACCTTACTTGTAGGTTGGATTGCCAGTATATTTTATGGTGCCTTGATTATTGAATCCATGTTTGGGTTAAACGGATTAGGGAAATATTTGGTGGATTCCTTGCACAATAAAGACTTTAGTGTCGTAATGGCCATACAGTTACTCTATATTGTGGTGGCCTTGTTGAGTAACTTAATTACAGATATTAGCTATGGAATTGTAGATCCAAGAGTTAGGGTTAATAAATAGAAGGAGGATAGGATAATGAGCGAAAATAAAAGTGTAGATCAAGAAAAAGAAGTAAAGAAAAATACTTTCCTCCGTCTCTTATTTGCAAATCTCTTTGGTGGAAAAAAAGAGTTATCTATTTTGGAAGAAGAGGATGTCCAAAGTCCTTGGAGGACGGTTTTAAGCACTTTTAAAGGAAATAAAATATCTATGACTGGATTAATCGTATTTATTACTATTTTTCTAATTGTTCTTATTGGGCCATTGATTAGACCAGTAGACCTAGGTTTTTCTGACACATTACAAAAAGATGTGGCCCCAGGATTTGATATGATGAAATTCCCCGAGGAACTAGATGGCAAGGTAGAAGATCTGAGCGTTGGTTCAACCTTTACCATAGCTGCCTCTACAGATGGCAAACCCTATGTCTGGGGAAAAACCAGGATAACTGCCATGACAAATATCAGGAACTTCCCAGTAGATGAAAAGACAAAGAAAAAGGTTGACATGGGTAAAATTGTTAGGGTGGCAGCAGGATTTGACCATGTAATGGCCTTAAACTCTAATGGAGAATTGTTTGCTTGGGGTAATGACAGACAAAAACAGTCTATTATACCTTCTGAGGTATCTAGGCTTACAAATATAAAGGATATATATGCAGGGTACCAGTGTTCCTTGGTGCTCACTGAAGACGGCCATCTATATTTCTTTGGCAATAGCAGAAATACAGACTATGATCAATTTCACCAATATCAGGGGCACCTAGATGATGTAGCTCTTACATCAGATGGAATTATAGGGCTGACCTTTGATGGAGAAGTTGTATATTTGGGAACCGAACAAAACTCCTATGCCAAGGTTCCAGGAAATATGGGTAGGGTCAAGGATATTGCATCTACGTCTTCCAACTTTGCGGCACTAAATGAAGACGGGCAGGTATATATCTGGGGGAATGTATCATCCAAAACAAGGGAAAATATTATCCCTGAGACCGATAGCAAAATAGTTAGTTTAAAGGGCGGTAGGTACCACTATACTGCTTTAACGGAAGACAATAAGATAGTCTCCTGGGGTGCAGATTATTATAGACAGGCTACAATCCCAGATAAATTGAAAGATGAAAAGATTGAAAGAATATATACAGGTTACTATCAGAACTATGTAGTAAATGAAAAGGGTAAAATCTTTACCTGGGGACTAAAGGGATATCTATTTGGTACTGATGACCTGGGTAGGGATATATTCACTAGGCTATTAAACGGTGGACGTATGTCAATGACTATAGGGGCAGTAGCTGTTGTAATTTCAACAATTATAGGTGTCATAGTAGGAAGCCTTTCAGGCTACTTTGGTGGACGTCTGGATAATATATTACAGAGGCTGTCAGAGATTGTAGACTCTCTGCCATTTCTACCCTTTGCCATGATCTTGTCTGCCTTGATTGGGAATAGTATGACAACCAACCAAAAAACTGTTTTAATCATGGTTATTCTGGGCCTCCTATCTTGGACAGGCCTTCAAAGGCTCATTAGGGCACAGGTCTTGTCAGTAAGAGAACAGGAGTATGTAGTTGCAGCTAAAGCTCTTGGAATTAAAGAGTCTGGTATAATCTTCAAACATATATTGCCAAATGTAATATCAGTTATCATAGTATCTGCAACTCTTTCTTTCGCCACGAGCATGTTGACCGAGGCAAGCTTGTCATATTTAGGTTTCGGTGTACAACCCCCACAACCAACTTGGGGAAATATGCTATTTGGTGCTAATAATAGTCAAGTAATACAAAATTACTGGTGGAGATGGGTCTTTGCTTCTGCCTTATTGGGCATATGCGTAATATGTATAAACTTAGTAGGCGATGGTTTAAGAGATGCAATTGATCCAAAATCTCAGGAAAGATAGGGGGAAGATTAGATGGCACTATTAGAAGTGAAAGATCTGCATACCTATTTCACAACAAAGAGAGGAACTGTAAAAGCAGTTAATGGGGTAACCTATTCCGTTGAATCTGGAAAGACCTTAGGTATCGTAGGTGAAAGTGGTAGTGGTAAATCTGTTTCAGCTATGAGCATAATAAAGCTTTTAGATGGCAATGGATATATAGATAAGGGTGAAATTATTTTTAATGGGCAAGAATTGACCAAGCTATCTGTCAAGGAGATAGCTCATATCAGAGGCAACGACATATCTGTTATCTTTCAAGAACCAATGACCTCTTTAAATCCAGTATTTACAGTAGAAAGACAGGTTTCAGAACCATTTATAATTCATCAGGGAATGACTAAAAAGGAAGCATCTGAGAGGGTAATTGAAATGCTATCCCTAGTTAAGATACCAAATCCAGAGTCGGTTGCCAAACAATATCCCCATCAGCTTTCCGGAGGCATGAGACAACGTGTTATGATAGCTATGGCATTGGCATGTGTACCCAAGCTTTTAATTGCAGATGAACCTACAACCGCCTTGGATGTTACCATTCAGGCCCAAATATTAAAGTTAATGAATGAATTGAAAGACAAGATTGGCACATCGATTCTATTTATTACCCACGATTTGGGGGTAATAAACGAGATGGCAGATGATGTGGCCGTAATGTATTGTGGTCAGGTAGTGGAGAAGGCCCCAGCTAAGACAATCTTTGGGGACAATAGCATTTATTCGCACCCCTACACAGAAGGCCTTTTGATTTCAGTTCCTAGGCTCGATACGCCGACAGATGCTCGCTTGGAGGCAATACCTGGAGCAGTACCTCACCCATTGAACTTGCCACTGGGATGTAAATTTGCACCTAGGTGCAAGTATGCTACTGATAAATGCAATCAGATAGAACCCGAACTAGTGGAGATTGAAAATGGACATGTGATTAGGTGTCATTATCCTAAAAAAGGGGTGAGATCCAATGGCTAATGCTAAAAAAGACAGGAAGGTTTTAATACGTATAGAAAATCTAAAACAGTATTTCCCTATAAAAAGAGAGGGATTCTTCAATAGGGAAAACCTATTTGTCAGAGCTAATGACGATATATCTCTAGATATTTACGAAGGAGAGACATTGGGTTTAGTTGGGGAATCCGGCTGTGGTAAATCCACCCTAGGTCGTACCCTTTTACAGTTATACAATCAAACAGACGGTAGGACCATATATTATGGAAGGGACATAGATGATATAGCACCAAAATATGTACAAGAGATACTGGGCAGTCTACCATCACAATTTAAGAGCCTGGCAGAGTTGAGAAGAAAAGAAGAAGCCGCCTTAAAGACCTATGAATCCCTTAAGGATGGGAATGAAAAGTACGAAGCCCTAGAAAAATATCGGGGGGCAGAAAAAAAAGCCAGGGCACTATTTTTAGACTTAGCCCAATTAATCGGAGGTCTCCTAGTCTCAGATAAACCAGATGAGATTGCAAAGGTTTTTTTGGAAGGACATAGGATTTCCAGGGAGATTTATAAGATTAAGGGAAAAGTTGAGGAAGAAAAAAAGGCATCCCATGGTGTAGAAGAGACTGGAAAGCCTAATGACAGAATAAGGGAATGGGAAGGACAATTAAGGAAATTAGAAGAAGAATTAAGTAAGAATGAAGCTGAGATTGAAAAATTAAAGGATGAGTATAGAGGACACCCTGATTTTGAAAGATATGAGAAATACAATGATAAGGGAATTAACTTGACTAGGCTCAATGACGATGAAATGCGTGTGCTTCGCAAGGAGCTGCAACTAATATTCCAGGACCCATATTCGTCTTTAAACCCAAGGCTTACAGTAGGTCAGATAATATCGGAGGGTTTAAATGCACATAAGGTATTTGCTCCCGGCGATAGCAGCGTTCAGGAGTATATATTAAAGGTAATGGATGAATGTGGTTTGGCACCATACTTTATACACAGGTACCCCCATCAGTTCTCTGGTGGCCAAAGACAACGTATAGGTATAGCTAGATCTGTAGCATTGAGGCCGAAGTTTATAGTTTGTGACGAGGCTGTATCCGCTCTAGACGTATCAATTCAATCGCAGATTATCAACTTATTATTGGATTTAAAGGAAAAGGAAGATTTGACATATTTATTTATTTCCCATGACTTATCTGTAATAAAGTATATAAGCGACAGGGTTGGAGTCATGTATTTGGGAAATATAGTAGAGCTAGCACAGACTGAGGAACTCTATAGCAGGCCCATGCACCCTTATACTGAGGCCTTGCTTTCGGCAATACCTACTACAGATGCAGGAAATAAAAAGGAAGCTGTAATCTTGGAAGGGGATATACCAAGCCCTATAAGGCCACCTTCTGGATGTAAATTCCATACCAGATGCAAGTATGCCACCGATATATGTAGAAACATTGTACCAATATTTGAAGAGGCCAGGCCGGGACATTTCGTAGCATGCCATCACAAACTCAATGTAGGGGATTAATCCTAGGAAGGATTGTTTATTATGATGTTTCAGAAAAAGATTGACGCTGTAATGAGTTGGTTAAGGAATAAAAATAAAAGCGGCTCAGAAAATATAAATACCGATGAATACTATGATCCTAAGGCGGAATATCAGGAAGAGAATAATATGTACTTTGAAAAAGGTGATATAATTGCAATTATCATCTCCGGTTTAATAATATTCGTGCCAATTATAATAGCGTTAATTTTTATATTAAAATGGCTGGTATAAAAAGCGGCACTTTCGAGTGCCGCTTTTTCTTAAAAAAGGAGGGAAGTTATGGGAGTTATACTAAGGGCAGAAAATATCGAGAAGGTCTATGGTAAAGGGGAGCTTAGGGTTCATGCATTGAAACCTTCCAATCTAGAAATTGAAGATGGTTTTTTTTATGCGATTATAGGAAAAAGCGGTTCAGGAAAATCAACATTATTACATATTTTAGGTGGTCTAGACAAGCCAACAGCAGGAAAATTATATTTAGAAGGCCAAAGCGTATTTGACTTAAAGGACAGCGAATTAGCCCTTCTTCGCCGTAGACGAATTGGATTTGTATTCCAATCATTTAATCTATTACAAGAGCATACTGTAATGGAAAATATCCTGATGCCTATTCACTTAGATGGAAAACAAGCTGACATGGCCCACTTTGACGATATAGTAAAATCTTTGCAGATAGAGGATAAGTTGTCCTACTATCCAGATGAATTGTCAGGTGGGGAAAGGCAGAGAGTTGCTATTGCAAGGGCACTAGCAGCCAAACCTGCTATAGTGTTGGCAGATGAGCCCACAGGAAACTTGGATGAAAATACAGGTGAAGAAGTTTTGAGCCTAATCAAAGAGCTAGCAAGGAGGTTTAAACAAACCATAATTCTCGTCACCCACGATTTGGATATAGCAGAAAAAGCCGATAGAATAATAACCCTTATGGGCGGTAATGTTTTATCAATTGTAGAAAACAACAAATCACGAGAAATATAGTCATTTTGATGAAAATATTATAGTGGGAGATGGGAATATGGGAATAAAAGATATTGCAAGGGCCGGCCTAAAGGGTAGAAAGAAAGATTCTTTATTGATTTCTTTAGTCATTACACTAGCCTTTATATTTATAGTGACATCGACGATATTTCAATCGAGTATAGAAAAGACAAGGCTGGAGCAGGCAACTAAGCTGTACGGAAAATGGCATGCTGCATACCTAGATGCAGATGAAGAAATATTGGAAGAATTGAAAAAGGAAAAGGATATAGATAAAATAGGAAGCAGCTTGATTATAGGAGAATCTAATAGCTGCGGTTTAGTGGCTACCTTTGATGAGGACTTATTAGACATGAGCAGATTTACCCTATATAAGGGCAGATATCCCACTGCAGATAATGAAATAATGCTGGAATTAAATCAAATGAGTAAGATGGGTCTGGATCTAGAGCTAGGACAGAAAATCTCTGTAAATGTTACCATACCAAAGTATCTAGACCTTATAGAGAGATTTATAGCTCGGAGTGATGAACTTCGGGAAGAAGGGGCAGTGGAGCAGTCAATATATTATGAGATGAGAGCAGAGTATGGACTTCTCTTGGATGAGTACAGGCAGATCCTAGATCCAGATGAAAATATTGTGAGTGAGGAAGAAAAAGAGAAAAGATTAGAAGAAAACTACATGAATCTTGACAAACTAAGAATGAAATATGATTTGCTCAAACAAGAGGGTCTTGGTCTAGTCCTTGAGGAATATAGGGCAATCCTGGATATAGAAGCTAAAAACATGGAGGAAGAAAAGGAAAAGCAGGGTAAGCTATATAGACTTGAAGATTCCCTGGAATATTTTATGTATGTTGTACTCTATAGTTCTAGACCAACCAAGTCCTATAAATATCACGAGGTGCCATTTGAAAATATTGGCGATGTGACAGTAGTTGTGAGTAATTCCTATGTTCATTACTATTTAGATGGAGACTATGTAAGTCCAGAGATTATTAGGGAGAAGGGGGTATTGGCAGAACAAACCATAAGCCTCAAAAGAGAATTCATAATAACTGGGATACTAGATAGTTACAGTGACAAGTGGGATATAGGTAACTACAAGCTAGCCAATGCTTTTATGACCGAGGAAGGTGGCAAATATTACACAAATGCATTTTACAATAACTCAATAGAGGATTTTTCAGATCATCAAATGAACTACAATATTTTTTTATATTCTGATTTACTAAAGGATGACCTATATGCTAACCTAGCGTCTAAATATCCCGATAGAGACAAGTACTCTAAAGAATACTATACCTCTGATTATGTAGACTATTACCTGTCATACTATATGGGGGAAGAGGGAGAGGTAATCAGAGAAAGTCTAAGGGCAGCGGATGATGCTTGGGATGAGTGGGTTGTAGAAAGAGGGGACGACCAAGGCAAGGATAGTACCATAGAGGGAATTTGGGATTTTGGAGAAAAAATGGAAGTAAACAATTCTAACTTCAGAAAGAATTCCTTTTCCTATGCCGATACAAAGGGTTCAACAGAGGATATGCTAAGTTTAACAATCATAGGTGTTATATTTGTGGCAACCGCCTTAGCTATATTTCAAATTTTTTTAACCCAGATGAAACGTAGATCTAGAAAGCTGGTACTATTAAAATCCATAGGTGCTACTAGGGGGCAAATTATAAAGATAATCCTATATGAGGGACTGTACTTCTTAAGAAATGGGCTCTTAATTGGTATTCCCATAGGGTTTGTTTCAGCGATTTCCCTTATATACGGCATGAATAGATTTGGTGGCAGGGATCTTCACTTTTTCCTAGAACCATATATCCTTGGATTTGGAATACTGGCTGGCATCTTGTCCTTGTTCATAGGTATGGTAATCCCCATGATATTTGCAGTGAGGATTCCACTGGTGGGAACTCTGTCCATGCCTCCAAAACATAGGAAGAAAGATATTAAAAACAGGAAGATAGCCTATCAGAGCTTCCCACATATAAACTGGCAATATATGAAACTAAACAAGGGAAAGACCCTTATATCATTTGGTATTTCTTTTATCACCATTACAATTTTACTTTCTACAGTTCTTCTTTCTTATTCATCTTTTAATAAATATAAGGGCACTGTATTGGAAAGTGGCAGACCTGATTATGCCATGGAGGCAATCTATGGGGAGTCAAACAGGCAACTTCTCAAACAAGGGGAAGAATTAATGGAGATAGAGGGAGTAAAATCAACAGAAGTGTATAAGATCGGGAAACAGCTTTACCTATGGTATGAGGGCATTGAGAATAATGAGATACTCAGAGATTTTGAGAACCTATTGCCCATGGAATTGAGAAAAAACTATTTTAGTAAATATAATTCTGACCTTCAGGAACAGGATCAAGACATTCCAATAAAAAATGCATTTTTGACCAAAATCTATGGCATACAAGCTGATAGCAAATTGCTTAATAAATATAGGAGGTCAATTACAGAGGGAGAATTAGACCTAAAGAAGTTTAAAGAGGGCCAAGAGGTTATAATTATGGTTCCCATGTACCTTGAAGGAAATAGGTTGGGAATGGATAAAAAGATTTCCAGGCAAGAAGTCTTGGATAGGACAAATGAAGATAATAGAATGAATTTTTTATTTGAATACTCCGGAATATATAAACAATCTTATGAGGAAAGATATAGTAAATACTATGGCAAACAAGCCTATATAAAACCAGGGGATACGGTCTACCTGTCATCAGACAAAGAGGAGATTACAGGTGACAGCTTTGAAAGCGTATTTGTTACCAAAGAACTTAAGGTTGGGGGAATAATCTACTACTATCCTCAGGGCGGAGCATGGCCATTTTCCACAAGCAAGGCTAACTATATAGTTATATCGTCAATTAGGGGAATGGAGAATATCTACCCCTTTACCACAAGGGGGCTTAAGGCTACTGAAGTAGGTTATATGAGAGATTCTATAGACGTATTATACCCAAGTAGATATGGACGAACCCTGTGGTATATAAACACTGATACTATAAATCAGAATTTAATACTTGATTCAAGGCTATTGGCCTATGCCCACAACAACAATTATACAATATACAATTACAAGGAAAGTAATGCAAGACTATATCAGGAGGCCTTTAACAATGCTTTGATAATAAGCCTACTAGGACTGACAGCAGCGGCAATAGCATCCATTATTCTATACAATACTACAATATCAAAACTGGAGCAGGAGAGGAATAGAATTGGCATATTGCAGTCCATGGGGGTTACAAAAAGGGAGTTTTCAAGGCTTTATATATGGACTGGTGCAGTAAGTGGCTTGCTGGCCTTGATTATTAGCCATCTTGTCCTATTTGGAGTAATGTTTTTTACCTCCCTAAATACAGCCAGGGGACTATCAATGGACTTTTCAGGCTACATGAAGGATATATTTATTTATAGTTTGTGGAAATACCCTTGGAAAATTCATATATTGTTGTCGATTGTATTCTTTATAGTAACTGTTCTCATTTATTTTATACCCAGCAGGAAGATAACGAATAAATATCCAGTAGAGAACATAAGGAGCCTAAGCAGGTAATATTGTAATCCAATCGTAAAGACTTTTTTATACAAATGTATTATAATTGTGGTAAGAGGCAATAATCCATAAAAATAGTGGAGAATTTTGGGAGGTTGGTAGCATGAAAAAGCCTATTTATATCCTGATGGCAATGGGGCTTATGGTTTCCTTACTAGCTTGCAGGGCCTCAAATTCCATAGGCGAAGTAAAGTCTTTAAGTAGCGAGGAAATAAGGGCTAGCGAAATTTCCTATATAGAAGATTATTATCCCTTTAAAGAGAATACTGTCATGACATACAAGGGTATAGGGAATGAGTATGCAGAAAAAGAAACATTTATTGAGTTCCTTGATGGCAATAGGGCCCAGATGAAGACAAAAAACCCAGGTACAGTATTTGTCAGGGTCTTGGAAAACAAGGAGGGTGTACTTCGGGAGATATTCGCAGAAGGTGAATTTTACCATATTGAAAATGTATTAAAGTCCAATGCCAATGCAGATAATATAATACTGAAAGAACCTCTAGAAATAGGCAATGCATGGGACAATGAAAAGGGCTCACACCATGAGATAACAGCCCTAGATGCAAGGATAGAAACTCCATACGGGACCTTTGAGGCCCTGGAGATAAGCATTGAATATGAGTCTGGAGCCACACAAAAAGACTATTATGTAAAGGATTTGGGCTATGTAGCCAGCATATATAGGGATGGGGAATTTGAGGTCAAGAGCTTATTAGAGACTGTGGAAGAAAAGGAACAAGAGGTGGAAGTAACTACATTCTACCCCTCTAAAGGCCCGATAAGTACCTTGTCGGTGGTTCAAGATATTAGCTTTGGGAGCAATGATTCTGTGGAGAACATACTGGAGGACCTAATGAAGAACCCTCCGTCTGATCAGCTCAGACCCTTAATCAGAGACCAGGTTAAAATAAATGGGGCCAAGGTCAATAGAAATTCATGGGTATTAGAGTTAGATTTTTCAAATGAATTCCAGGAGGATATGAAGATAGGTTCAGCTATGGAGTTTGAGATTCTAAGGTCTATTGTAAACACCCTAGGGAAATTCTATGATGTAGATAAGGTCTACCTAACTATTGAAGGCCAACCCTATGAATCTGGTCATTTTGCCATTAGGGAGGGAGAGTATTTTATAGTAGATACATCTGAAATAGGAGAATTGCATTAAATAAAGGTCCTGACTAGGACCTTTATTTAATACTAGCAAGTTACTCTTCTTCTTCTTCTCTTTTATTTTCCTTCTTTGATTCCTGCTTATTCTCATTTTTCCTATTTTTGTTTTGATTATTTTGATTGTTTTGGTTATTTTGTTTATTTTTAGCCACGCGATTTCCCTCCCTTGCTAAAATTTGATGCATTTATAGTATTACAAATTATCAAAGTTTTAATACAAAAAGGGGAAATTATTTAATTTTGCAGCTCAATTAGAAACCTAGAGGGCTCCAGTTCCTTTCTTCCAATGCTACTTACGGAGATTAGGGATAGATGAAATCTTGCCCTTGTCATACCCACATAAAACAATCTTCTTTCCTCTTCAAAGCTTTCGAATTTACCCAGCTCTACGCCCTCAATGCTAGATATAGATGGGAAATCTCCATCTACCAAATCAATCATATATACATTGTCGAATTCCAATCCCTTTGCAGAGTGTACAGTTGACAAGGTAATGGCATTGTCCCTATTCTTTGAATTGGAGGATAGGCTTTTGAGATAGTTGAGCCTAGCAATTAACTCGTCTAGGTCCCTAGTATTTTCTGCTATGTGTTTTAAATAATATATCATTGTTTTCAAGCTATCATAGGTATAGCCAAACTTAGTAGAATTTTCCTTTAGATATCTTTCGTATTCCAAATTGTACTCTATGAACTCTATAGCCCGAGAAGGTTTCAATCCCGATAGTTTTTTAAAATCCAATTTTAGTTCCCTTAGATTTTTCCTATAGTAGCTGGATATCTGGGGGAAGTCCAATATCCTGTCGAATACAGATAAATTGTAGGCTAGGGTCTTTCCATAATTGATTTGTTTCTTTGATATATATCCCTTCATCTTGTAGTAGATACTTTCAAAGATCTCCATATTGGAACTGTCCTGTGAAAATCTCATGAAGTTTATAATGTCCCTTATTAGCCAATGATTGAAAAACCTTACCTTGACATCTCTCATATAAAAGGCTATCTTTTGTCTTTCCAGAGCCTCTATTAAGCCAATGGAGGAAAGATTGTTCCTATATAAGATGCATGACTTGGATAAATCCTTGTCCCTTAATTCCTCAATTAAATAGTCGTATTGCTTCCACAAGGAGTCGACTTTTATGATATTTATAGGCTCTAAATAGTCTCTTTCAGCGACTATTTGCTTATCGTATCTTAGGGTGTTTTGGCTTATAAACTTGTTGCAGACTGATACAATATTTTTTGAGGACCTATAGTTTTTTTCCATGTAAAAGACCTTTCCCTTGGGGAAGGTTCTTGTAAACCCCAAGAGGCCCTTTGGATAGGCCCCCCTAAAACCATAGATAGACTGGTCGTCGTCCGCTACGATAAACAAATTGTTCCTGGGACTAGCCAGCAATTTAATGATTTCCATTTGAATTTTTGACGTATCTTGCCCTTCATCTACCTGAATATAATCAAATCTTGCCCTATACTTTTCTAGGAGATACTTGTTTTCCATTAATATCTTATAGGACAAGGTAAGCATATCGTCAAAGTCTATTAGCTTCTTATCCCTCTTATAGCTTTCGTATTCCGTAAAGATATCCCCAAAACCATCTATATCGATTTTGTTGTGGGCCAGGTACTCATCAAGGGTGAGCATCATATTTTTAATATATCCAATAGCATTTAAGAGGGACTCCTGCTTTTCCTCAGTTATATATTCCCCATGGATATTTAAATATATCTTTTTCAGCAGATTATACTTATTTAACTGTATTTTTTCATCTTCAATAATGGTATAATTTATTTTATTGACATAGGCATATTCCCTAATTAAATTGTAACAAAAACTGTGTATAGTTGAAAACTTAATGGGTATAGAAGAAATTCCAGGAAAATATCTATTGAATCTTTCCATCATGTCCCTGGCAGAGGCCCTGCTAAAGGTAATGGATAGGATTCTTTCTGGGCTTACATTGTGGTTTCTGATTAAGTTTACAGTTCTATGAATTAAGACAGTGGTCTTTCCAGCGCCGGGGACTGCTAAAATAAGGGCAGGTCCATCTAGATGCTGCAGGGCCACTTGCTGTTCTTTGCTTAAGTCCATATTTCCACCTACTTTTATTAATCTATTAGCTTATATCAATCTATTCTAACATAAAAAACAGTCAATAGTATAGGGGATAAATCTTTAAAAGGCAAGTGAAATGGGTATAAATATGTATAGAAATGTAGATAAATCGACAAAAATAAGCATTACTGGGGTGCAATATGAAGAATAAATTTAAAAGATTCGATGATTATTTAATAAATTTAATAAATATTAGGATGCATAGGAGCTATCTAAACAGAATAATGCATAGGGCTACCAATCTAGGCGGTGCTGCCTTCTCCTCTATATTGGTACTGGTACTGATAGTCATTGGGAGCAGTCACACCAAGATATTGGGCATAAAATGTCTAGTTGCACTCTTTATTAGCCAGATTATAGTCCATAGTCTCAAAAGGCTATTGAGCAGGGAGAGGCCATATAAGATACTTGAGCACTTAAATACATTTGGAATAAATCTCAAGGACTATTCCTTCCCTTCAGGCCATACTGCCGCCAGTTTTTCCATAGCCACTACCATATCATTGACCATCCCCAGGCTTACAATAGTAGTTATAACGATTGCAATAATAGTGGGCATATCCAGGATATACCTGGGAGTCCACTATCCCACAGATGTAGCAGCAGGAATTATATTTGGTACCATACCTTCGTTAGTGGTACATTTTTATCTAATCAACCTTATTTATAAGCTAGGAAGCATAATAGGTGTCAAGTTATAGGTTAGAAGCTCCCAAAAGTGGTATATATTAAGTATAAGAGGGGGTGTAATTATGTTAATGACGAGTTTCCTTAGGGAAAGAAAATCTGTAAGAGAATTCAAGGCAGTAGATGTAAAAAACCAATTGCTGGATGATATTGAAGACTATTTAAGGCTCCTTGAAACAGAGGATGGAAGTGGAGATTTTAGGTTTGTATTTTACAAGGACGGAAAAAGGCTTTTTGATGGGTTAAATGGCATTGGCGGTTACTCTGGTGTCATGATCCAAAGTCCTCATTATGTAGCCCTTGAAATAATGAATAGTCAGGATAAGAGCATAATAAACGGTGCCTATTTCATGGAAAAACTAATTACAAAGCTAAATTCCATGGGGCTTGATACATGCTGGGTCAGTATCGGAGATGTTAACCATGGAGAAAAGGTGAAATTATTCGATAATCTTCTGGGAAACATAAACTATCTCTTAGCCTTTGGACATAGAAAGCCTAGGAACCCATTTGAAGAGGTACCCTTTAGCAACAGGATTGGCCTCGATGAATTCGTATACATGGACGAATCGGGGAAAAAAGCGACACTAGAAGATTTAGAAAATAGGGGGCTAGACGATTTATTTTACTATTTAAGATATGCACCTTCATCTTTCAATAGGCAGCCCTGGAGGTTTTTATTGAAGAAGGAAAAGGTAGCCCTGATAATGGAATGCATTGGGGATAAGGATTCCAACCTAATAGATGCTGGAGTAATAATGTATTATTTCGAGGAATTGGGTAAGGCTATTGGCATAAATAGCAAGTGGGAGTTGGCAAATTCAAGGCAAAACATAGAAGACAGGGAATATAGAATTATAGGGGAAATAGTATTATAAAAGCACTTTTTTAAAGTGCTTTTGTCTTGACAAAATATATGGTTAGCCTATAATATACATATGAGCAGTTATTCATATATTGAATTGGAGGATATAAAATGAAAGAAATTCAATTGGAATTAGAGGGACTTAACTGTGCCAATTGTGCTGCAAAGATTGAAAAGCTATCCAAGGAAATACCGGGGGTAGAAAGTGTAAACTTGGACTTTGTCAGCAAAAAATTTAATATAAAACTAGAAGATGAAAATAGATCTGGGGAGATAACCGGTGAAATTAAGGACCTTGTAGAGAGGTTAGAACCCCATGTGAATGTAATAGATAAGAAGGAAGAGAACCATCATCGGGGTCACGACCACAGCCATAGCCATATTCACGGCAGGATTGATGGCTCGCAGCTATTCAAGTTGATTTTGGCTGGACTTTTGTTTATTGCTCCTTTTTTATTGAATTTACAGGGATATTCTAGGATAGCTGTCTATGGCCTATCCTATGGAATAGCTGGATATGAAATAATTATTATTGCTATAAAAAATCTAATGGCAGGTATGCCCTTTGACGAAAATTTTTTAATGACATTGGCAACCTTTGGTGCTATTGCCATTGGAGAATATCCAGAGGCAGTTGCAGTCATGCTTTTCTATCAGCTTGGTGAAATGTTTCAGGGCATGGCAGTCAACCACTCTAGAAGGTCCATATCGGCCCTCTTGGATATCAGACCAGATTCAGCCAATTTGCTAAGGGATAATGAAATTATAGAGCTAAGTCCCAAGGAGCTACATGTAGGCGATATGATAATAGTGCGGCCTGGGGAGAAGGTTCCCCTAGATGGCCTGGTAGTGGAAGGAGAATCATCTCTAGATACGTCAAATATTACAGGTGAATCGGTTCCAAGGAAGGTAAGGACAGGAGACAGGGTGTTTTCAGGGGTTGTAAATATTCAGGGCCTTCTGAAAATAGAGGTAGAAAAAGAATTTGGAGAGTCAACAGTATCGAAAATATTAGATTTAGTAGAGAATGCCTCTAGCAAAAAAGCCCCTACTGAAAATTTTATTACCAGGTTTGCGAGGTATTATACACCAGTGGTAGTCTTCATAGCCCTAGGTATATTATTATTCCCGCCCTTATTTATGGGAGGGGATATAAGGGAGTGGGCCTATAGGGCCAGTATATTCTTAGTCATATCTTGCCCCTGTGCTTTGGTTATTTCAGTTCCATTGGGATTTTTTGGAGGCATTGGAGGGGCATCCAAATCAGGTATTTTGGTCAAGGGCGGCAACTATCTTGAGGCCCTAAATGACGCTGACACATTTGTATTTGACAAGACTGGTACCGTCACCAAGGGAGTATTTAAGGTAACAGAAATCATTTCCTATGGGGACTATAGAGAGGAAGAGATACTTGAGATAGGAGCCTATGGAGAGGCCTTTTCAAATCATCCCATCGGCAAATCCATTCAAGATGCCTATGGTAGGGAAATTAAAAAAGAATATATAGGCTCCTATAAGGAAGTCCCTGGAAAGGGTATAGAGGTAAAGATTAAAGATAAGAATGTCTACTTGGGCAATAAGTCCTTGCTGGAAAGCGTGAATATTGCTGTAAAGGAAATAGACTCCATAGGCACTGTGGTCTATATTGGAAAAGAAGATAGGCATATAGGGACTATAATAGTTTCTGATGAACTGAAAGATGGAGTAATTGAAGACATAGAGGAGATAAAATCTCTAGGAATTAAAAGGCTGATTATCTTATCAGGCGACAATCAGGCGACAGCAGAAAAGGTAGGTCAAATAATCGGTCTGGATGAGGTATATGGTGATTTGCTACCCCAGGACAAGGTGAGTAAATTAGAGGAAATTATGGAGGGGAGCCAGGGTAAAACCATTTTTGTTGGAGATGGGGTCAATGACGCCCCGGTCCTCACTAGGGCAGATATTGGGATAGCCATGGGGGGTCTAGGTTCTGATGCAGCTATCGAGGCTTCAGATATAGTTATCATGACTGATGAGATAAAAAAGATAGCAAAAGGAATTAAGATTGGGAGAAGGACAAAGAAAATAGTTGTACAAAATATCGTCTTGGCCCTAGGTGTGAAGACCCTAGTACTTATTCTAGGTGCAATGGGTATAGCCACAATGTGGGAAGCGGTATTTGCAGATGTAGGAGTATCTATTTTAGCCATCTTGAACTCCGTTAGGGCATTAAAAGTAGAGGAATAATCAAAGCCTCTACTTTTTTTCCAAAAATGTGGTAAACTATATATTAGATTAAGAAGATCAAATATATATTGACTTAAGTGAAAGGAGTTCTAATGATAATATTAAAATCCCAGCAAGAAATTGAATATATGAAAAAGGCAGGAGAAATACTGGCCGATGTACACAAGGGAATAGCTAAAATAATTAAACCCGGTATAACTACCATGGAGATAGATGACTTTGTAGAAGCATATTTGAAGGAGCACAATGCTTATCCGGAGCAAAGAGGATATCAAGGATACCCCTATGCCACCTGTGCATCAGTAAATGACGAGATTTGCCATGGTTTCCCAAGAAATAAGACCCTGAAGGACGGAGATATACTCACAGTGGATATGGTTGTCAACCTCAATGGTTGGCTGGCTGATTCAGCCTGGAGTTATGGGGTAGGAAATATTTCAGATACTGCAAGGAAACTATTAGACATCACTAAGGAAGCCTTATATAGGGGGATTGAACAGGCTGTCATAGGAAATAGATTAGGCGATATAGGCCATGCAATTCAATCCTTTGTGGAAGCCCAAGGCTATTCAGTTGTAAGGGACTTTGTTGGCCATGGAATAGGAAAAAATATGCACGAGGACCCTCAGGTTCCCCACTATGGAGTACCAGGAAGGGGCATTAGATTGATGGAGGGCATGGTCATAACCATAGAGCCCATGATAAATGTAGGTGGCTATGAAATGGTAATGGACGATAACGGCTGGACAGCTAGGACTGCAGATGGCCAGTTGTCGGCCCAGAATGAGCATACATTAGCCATAACAAAGGATGGACCATTGATATTGACTGCACAAGAATAAAAAGTCTCATTTTTCATGGAATGAAAGATGAGACCATATACTATTCGTAGAATCGGTATCCTACGCCACTAACCGTATCTATATAGGGGCTCTTTTTTCCATTGTTGCCTAGCTTTCTCCTGATAGAAGAGATATGCATGTCTACTACTCTAGAGTTGGGATTATAAGTTAGGCCCCCGATTTTATCTAGGATAGTCTCCCTGGGAATTACCTTTCCAGGGTTAGAAGCCAGTAAATAAAGGATTTCAAATTCCTTATAAGAAAGTTCGATTACTTCTTCTCCTCTAAAAACCTTACGTTTTTCTATGTCTATAGTTAAATCCTGTAAAGTAATCACTGGCCCCATTAGATTTGATATAACTTTGGACCGTCTAATAGCAGCATTTAACCTAGCAACCAATTCCCTATGATGGAATGGTTTTAATATGTAATCATCAGCGCCCATTTCTAGGCCTATTACAGTGTCTAGTTTGTCCTGATTTACAGTGACTATTAAGACAGCAATATTCTTGTGAAGAGTATGATTTCTAATCACCTTGAGTATTTCGAGCCCATTGGCATCTGGCAGATTTAAATCCAGTATGGCAGCAATTATTTTCTCATTGTCCAGCATACCGATAGCCTCTTCGTAGCTCCTAGCATTTAAAGTAGAAAAGCCGTAATTATCCAATATAGAGTTCAATATTTTTAAATTGACTATATCGTCTTCTACAACCAAAATGACACCTTTCAAATTTACACCTCCAAAGTTGCAATATAATAAGTTAGAATTTAAATAAATTCAGGTTAATTAGATTATATTATAAAGTAGATAAGCGGTCAAAGTAATTAAAAATTTAACAATCAATCAAAAGGAATAGGGGTGAAATAATTGATTAAAAGAAAATATAAGGGACCCGGATCAGATTCTTTGTTTGAGCAAGTATTTGAAAATGCTGCAGATGGTATGTGCATAGTCAATAATAAATACGAAATCATAAGGGTTAGTAAGAGGTTAGCCAGATTATTTGGTTTTTCCAAGGAAGAACTTAGGCACAAGAAATGCTATGATTTGATTCTCTTACCTTTTTGCAGGAAGGGCGACTGCCCCCTTGAAAAGATAATGAATGGAGTAACTTGCTATACCTATGAGGCGGGCTACAAGATAAAGGACCAGACCATTCATTTTTTAGTCACTGCAACCCCCCTACTAGACGATGAAAAAAGAATACTAGGGGTAATACTGAGCTACAAGAATATCAATGACATGGTAAGGTATCAAGGGCAACTGCAAAGGGCCAAGAAGGAGGCAGAGAAGTCCAACATACTTAAGTCCTATTTTTTGGCAAATATGAGCCATGAAATAAGGACACCAGTAAATGGAATAATTGGAATCATTGAGCTCATGGAAGATACTAGGCTGGATGACATACAGCATGAGTATCTAGACATGCTAAAGTTTTCATCTGATAGGCTCCTATCCATCATAGAAGATATTTTAGATTTGTCCAGAATAGAGGCAGGAAGATCTGAAAAGTCTGAAGAAAACTTTAACTTTACTACCTTTTTGGAGAGTTTTGTTCAGTTTTTCAAATTTCAGGCCAATAAAAAAGGGTTGGAATTTCAATACACCCTTGACCCTAGAATAGCAAACAGACTTAGGGGCGATGCTGAGAAATTAAACCAAATACTATTCAATCTATTGGGGAATGCTCTGAAATTTACCGATCAGGGGCATATAAGGCTAGAGATAGAATTATTGGAAGAAATGGATTCGGATTTAAGCATCTTATTTCATGTCATAGATACGGGGATTGGGATACCCAGCGACAAGGTTGACGAAATATTTGAAGGATTTAATCAACTGGATTTATCGGCATCAAAAAAACATGCTGGTACTGGGCTTGGACTGACCATAACCAAAAGCCTCGTCCATCTACTAGGTGGGCAAATCAGCGTAGATTCAATTTTAGGACAGGGAAGTAGATTTACTGTCCAATTGAGATTTTTAAAGGGCGATGAACAAATAGGAGAAGAAGACCACACTGTTGACAGTGGCAAGGAAAAGATAAATGAACCTCTGAGTATCTTAGTCGCTGAGGATGATCGCATCAACCAAAGGATAATTCAAGCCATGTTGGAGAAAAAAGGATGGAGGGTCACATTAGTATCCAATGGACAAGATGCCCTGGAATATTTTAAAAGGTATTGCTTCGACTTAATTCTAATGGACATATTTATGCCCGGAAAGGATGGCTTTAAGGTAGCCAAGGAAATCCGAGATATTGAAGCGAGGACAAGAGAATACACACCTATAATAGCCCTTACTGCTGCAGCCATGAAGGAGGACAGGGAAAAGTGCCTAGTAGTTGGGATGGACGGTTATATTTCCAAGCCTATTAAATCCAACATGGTATACAAGGCCATAGAAGGTGTATTGGACAAGAAAGGGGATATAATAGGTTTAAATATACAGGCTTTTTTAGAAAGAATTAACTACGATACAGATGTCTTTAGACAAGTGGTTGAAGAGATTGTATCGGATGACTATGAAAGGGAATTCTTAGGGGCCATGAGGGCATCCATAGAAGAGGGAAATTTAGAAAGGCTAAGGGGAATAATACATAAATTCAAGGGAAGTATCTCAAATATAGGGGTATATAAGATGATTAAATTGCTTGATATGATGAGGATAGGCATAGAAGAAGAGGATATGGATGGGCTGATGGAAATATTTAATTGTCTATCAGTTGAGTTTGATAAGGTGAGAAAGCGGTTGATTGATTTTGTCGATTAGTGTCGTATATTTATAAAAAAAGTCCACAGTGCTTTACAGAAAATAAATAAAATGAAATGATATATTTACCAGTCTTGTATATAATGTTCTTGATTGTCGAAATAAAATACGATGGAGGAATAAAATTGAAGAGTATAAGAACGAGGCTAGTAGTGTATTTTTCTATTTTAGTTTTATTGTCTTTGGCAGTAGTTGGACTTATTTCACTTAAATACTCTGGGGATTTCATTACTATGGAAGCAGAACAGGCCTTACTTACCTTGGTCAGTGAAGCTTCGAGAGTGGTGGAGGAAAGAATCGAAAGTGAAAAGAAAATTCTGGAGACTCTAGCACTAAGTGAAGATATCCAAAGCATGAACTGGGCAATTCAAAAATCAACCCTTGAGAGGCAATTATTAGATTCTGATTTTTTAGACATCGGAGTAATTCAACTCGATGGCAATGTAGCATTTACCGACGGGACAAAGGCCAATATAGGAGCAAGGACTCACGTCCAAAAAGCCCTTGAGGGTATTTCAAACATCTCAGATGTCACTGTCAGTAGCATAAATGGTGAAGTTATCTTGGTATATGCGATTCCCATTGAAAGGAATGGAAGGGTGGTAGGAGCCCTTGCAGGTAGAAGAGATGGCAACACCCTTAGCGAAATGATTAAAGACACTAAATATGGTGAATATGGATATGCCTATATGGTAAATAATGAGGGTACCATAGTAGCTCACAGAAATAGGGATTTTGTCTTAAACCAATTAAACCCTATTGTAGAAAAGGAAGTAAACAAGGACTATGAATCCGTGGCTGATTTATTGGAGATAGCCTTACGGAGAGAATCGGGAGTAGAAACTTATAGGTTTGAGGGCAACGATTTATATGCTGGATATGCGCCCATAGAAGGAACCGATTGGAATTTAATCATAACAGCTAATACAGATGAAGTATTGTCTGCCATACCTGTCATGAGAAATAGGATACTGCTGGCAGTGGGCATTATTTTGATAATGAGCATAATATTTACCTATGCCATAGGCAGTTCAATAAGCAAACCCATTGTTTTGGCAGTTGAGCACGCTAATAATATAGCCCACCTAGATATAACTAAGGACATAGGAAAAGAATTCCTCATGAAAAATGATGAAGTTGGAGATTTGGCAAGGGGCCTACAATATCTGACGGAAAATTTAAGGGATATACTTAGACAAATCAATAGCTCTTCAGAGCAGGTCACGACGACTTCAGAGGAATTAACTGCTACAACTCAACAATCAGCTGTAGCATCAGAGGACGTAGCTAGGACAGCAGATGAAATAGCCAGGGGAGCCGCCGAACAGGCAGAAAATACCGAATTGGGGACATCAAAGGCCATTGTCTTAGGACAAATAATAGAAAAAGACCTGGAGCATATGAAGGAACTAAATGTAGCAACAGCAAAGGTAACAGAGGTAGTAGAAGAGGGTTTAAGGGAGATTGAAAAGCTTAGCCAGATAACTGACGAAAGCAACAATGCATCCATGGAAATTCACGAGGTAATCCTAAAGACCAATGAAAGCTCTAAGAGGATTGGAGAGGCCAGTAATCTAATAGCATCTATTGCAGAGCAAACAAACCTTTTGGCCCTAAATGCCGCTATAGAGGCAGCAAGAGCAGGAGAAGCAGGCAGAGGATTTGCAGTAGTTGCAGAGGAGATAAGGAAACTGGCAGAGGAGTCTACCAGATCTACCCAATCGATAGACGAGATAGTAATCGAATTGCAAAGCAACTCCCAAGATGCAGTTAAGACAATGGAAAGGGTATCCACCATAGCAGATGAGCAGACGGGAAGTGTGATGAACAACAAGGGCAAGTATATCTTAATTGCAGATGCCATGAAAGAAGCGGAGGCAGCAGTTAGTATTTTAAATGATTCCAGCGAAAATATGGGAAAATCAAGGGATGAAATCCTGGATAGCCTTCAAAATCTTTCAGCCATAGCAGAGGAAAACTCAGCTTCAACCCAGCAGGTAACTGCATCTATGGAAGAACAGACGGCAGCAATAGGAGAGATAGCGAGAGCAAGCGAAAGTCTAGCCACTTTGGCCCAGGACCTACATGCTATAATCGAAAGATTTAAGGTTTAAAAAGATGCCCATGGTAAACTTTATACCATGGGCATCTTTATAACTATTTAACTTGAATAAACTACAAATATAATGTAAAATATTTTGAGTCTCTAAAAATAAGAAGATGGCGGGAGATAGAAATATGGACAAAAATATAAATTTAACAGAAGGGAATATTTCAGCAGCCCTTACCAAATTAGCCCTACCCATAATGGGCACATCCTTTATACAAATGATGTACAATTTAACAGATATGATGTGGCTTGGGAGGCTCCATACCAAAGCCATGGCCGCAGCAGGCACTGCAGGTTTTTTTATGTGGTTTGGCATGTCTCTGGTGCTTATCTCTCAGATAGGTGTCAGTGTAGGTGTGGCACAGGCTTTTGGCAGGGAGGATATGGATGCTGTCAGGAAGAACATTTCAAATGGAATAAAATTGGATTTATTTATAGGTATAATTTATTCCCTGCTACTGATAATATTCAGGCATGAAATAATTGCCTTTTTTAGGCTTGGAGATATAGAAACCATAGACATGGCCACAAGTTACCTGCTTATAATCGCAGTAGGCTTTATATTTCATTTTATAAACCCTATTTATTCAGCGATATTTAATGCCTCTGGCAATAGTATCACACCCTTTATCATATCATCTGTTGGTCTAGTGACCAATATGGTCCTAGATCCAGTCATGATATTTGGCATGGGTATAATTCCGGCCATGGGCATAAAGGGTGCAGCCCTGGCTACAGTTATAGCCCAGCTAATAGTTACTGCCATATACTTCATAGTCTCCAGAAAGAATGAACTATTGTTTTCAAACCTTGATTTCTTTCGATTGCCAGACATGGATTATATAAGAAAGATATTTAAGCTAGGATTTCCTGCATTTTTACAATCGGGTGCCCATGCGGCTATTTCCATGGTTTTGACCAGAATTCTTGCCCAATGGGGTCCGACACCGGTGGCAGTATCGTCCCTTGGGGCCCAAATAGAGTCCCTTTCTTGGATGACTGCAGAAGGATTTTCCACAGCCATATCTGCCTTTGTAGGTCAAAACTATGGGGCAAGGGATTATAAGAGGGTCAAGAAAGGTTATTATAGCGGTCTAAGAATAGTGGGATTTATAGGTATAATTGCCAGCCTGCTGTTAATCTTTGCAGGGGAGCCAATATTTAGCTTATTTACACCGGAAGATGCCCTGGCAATAGCACAGGGTAAGATATATCTAAGGATACTTGGTTTTTGTCAATTTTTCATTACTATTGAAATCGCATCTGCCGGGGGATTTAATGGCATTGGTAGGACCCATATCCCAGCAATAACAGGTATTGTTTTTAATTTTCTAAGAATACCAGGAGCCTATATCCTAGGAGCAACTGCCTTGGGAATGACAGGTGTGTGGTGGAGCATGAGCATTAGCTCTATCCTCAAAGGTCTAGTATTGACCCCCTTGTTTATCTACACTCTCAAAAAGGGATTTACTGATTACTAGGCAGGAGCTTATTAACTTTTCTAGCTGCAACAACATTTACCTTAGTATTTAAGATATTTTCAATAATTATTTGCCCTTTATTTACAGGGGCCGTGACCTCGGTTGACCTTATGATTTCCATACAAGAATCTACCAAGTATTGGGGAATAATATCGTCAGTCCTAACAGGCAGTCGGCTCATGGGTCCCCCTTTTAACATAACCCTTGATGTGAGAACCCTTGATGGTTCTACTATTTCCTTAAATGCAAAATCTTTGCCCCTAGGACACTTATTGCCTTGGACTATATAATCAGAGGGGCCATTTCCCTCAATTTTTAGGATGCAGCCTAGGGGGCAGACTAGACACTTTTTTTCAACATACATATTTTAAACCTCCATGTAATTTTTCATTAATATTATAACATATAGGTCAATGGCCTGTGTTCACAAATAATAATAAATATGGTATTCTACTAATATGTAGAAAAATGTAGATAATAATGGGAGAGGTGAATATGAGTAGTAGGAAACTTAGTATTATGGTGCTGATTGCTATGACAGTTGTACTGTTGGCATCAGCATGTGGTAAGGGAAGTAAAAAAAATGATGATTTAGGAGGCAAGGATATGGTATTAGAACAACTAAGTATGCCAAAAGAAGGAGAGGAAATTGCTGTAATCAAGACCAACCATGGAGAAATAAAAGTAAAATTATTTCCAGACATAGCGCCGAAGGCAGTAGAAAACTTTAAGACTCATGCCCAAAACGGCTATTATGATGGCATTGTCTTCCACAGGGTAATTAAGGACTTCATGATACAGGGCGGAGATCCAACTGCCAGTGGCATGGGTGGAGAAAGTATCTGGGGAGAGCCATTTGAAGATGAGTTTGATATATATTACCATAATTTTAAAGGGGCACTCTCAATGGCAAATGCCGGACCATCCACCAATGGCAGTCAGTTTTTTATAGTGCAATCGTCTAATATGGATGCGGATACCCTATCCCAAATGAGAAAGGCAGGAGAAGAGGGAGGATTCCCTGAAAATGTAACAGAAGCCTATTCATTATTGGGTGGTACTCCATGGTTAGACTATAGGCATACCGTATTTGGGCAGGTGTTTGAAGGCCTGGATATAGTAGACGAAATCGCCAATGTAGAAACTGGTGCAGGGGATAAACCCATGGAATCAGTTGTCATGGAAAAAGTTGAAATAATAGAATTTAAGTAGATCTCTAAGGGGGAATAGCCTTGCACCAGTACAAGGGAAAATTAATTATACACACAGGTTCTATGTTTTCCGGAAAGACATCTAGTCTTGAAAAGGACCTTAAAAGATTTGATATAGCAGGTTACAAGACAGTTGCTTTCAAGCCCTCTGTAGACGATAGATATCCGAATCCAGAAATAATAACCCACGATAATAGAGCCCTAGATGCTGTTTTAGTAAATCACATTTCTGAAATAGTAGAATATTGTAAAAGCAACAAACCCGAGGTAGTAGCCATAGATGAGGCCCAGTTCCTGGGTGGAAGTATAGACGAGATAGTAGACGGCATAAATGGATTTTTAGAAGGTCATATTACCGTCATTCTAGCCGGCCTGGATATGGATTTTTCCGGGAAACCATTTGAAATAATCAAGGAACTGATGCCCTTTGCAGATTACCTGCACAAACATCACGCTGTTTGTGTGAAATGCGGTACAGATGCATGGGTAAGCCATAGAAAGACAAAGGAAAAGGAAAGAATAGTAATCGGTGCTACGAGGGAGTACGAACCCTTGTGTAGAAAGTGCTTTTTAGAAGAGAAAAATAGTTAGGATGATGAAAATGGAAGATTATGTAGTATTTAAACCGTCCAAAGAGCCTATTTATCAAAATAGAAATGAAGACAAACTATATCTGTTCAATGGAGATAGGCTCCTGGTTACATTAACTGAAAGCGGATACTCCTTACCTAAAAGGTCTCAAATAGAAAAATTAAATTTAGAAATAGACCATAGCCAGTGTTTGGGTGCATATGGCGGAGTGGATTGTTTTGGTGGGATAATAGAGGACCAACCTCTTGGTTATACACTTGTAGACCTAAGGACATATTCTTTTGGAGCCAGTTATGACGACTTTTTAATATCTTCTAAGGCGTTTTTGTTGTCGGAATTTGTACGAACAAACCAAAGATGCGGCGTATGCGGTTCGCCCATGAAGATGAAAGAAGAAGATAATGACAGGGCCATGATATGCTCCACTTGTGGACATATGGTGTGGCCCAAGACTTCTCCAGCTATTATAGTAGCCGTGACTAAGGGGGACAAGCTCCTCCTAGCACACAATAAGATGTTTACAAATGGCATGTACTCTGTAGTAGCAGGATTTGTTGAGATGGGGGAGACTCTGGAAGATTGTGTGAGAAGGGAAGTTTTCGAGGAAACAGGAATAAGAGTACATAATATCAAATACTTTGGCTCCCAGCCCTGGGCTTTCCCCAACTCCTATATGATGGGATTTACAGCAGAATACCTAGGGGGAGAAATAAAAGTTGACAATGATGAGATAGCAGATGCTAACTGGTATTCAAGAGAGGAAATACCAGGTCTTTATAGGAAGTCAGTAAGCATCAGCACAAGACTTATAGAAGGGTTTTTAGAAACTTAGTTATTGTAAGGGACAAGATTAGATTATAGAAGGATTCTGCAAGATATAAAAAAAGACAAACCAGGAGCAATGAAAAGGTTTGTCCTTTTTTAGTTAGGCAGGGTTTATTGGAAAGAGAATCCCAATGCGTAGGGAAGAACTTGCTGAATATTTTAATTTAAGTCCAAAATATATGAGTGCTATAGAACGACAGGTATAAGGATTATATGTTGGGTCTTATGTTTGTCATACTACAGGGGAGCGTGTCATCTAGTGACAGGGTGCATAAATACTTTAGTATCAAGGACTCTAGGAACTTTTTAGTTTAATAAGATTCTGCTGTGACGGTAGCATAGGTAAAAAATCAAAAAATAGTTTTTTGAGTTTTTCTTTCTATTGCACATTGTAACACAATGTGATACAATCAATTTAAAGAGAGGAGAGATTATTTATGTCTACAATAACTGTTAGATTAAACAGCGATGAAGCTAGGATTTATAAAGAGTATGCTGAATTTAAAAACACTCCCCTATCAACCTTAATGAAGGAAGCCTTGGAAGAAAAAATTGAAAATGAAACTGATTTAAGGGCAATCTTAGCCTATGAAGAAAGACTTAAAAATAATGAAACAGAATACATTTCTTTTGATGAAGTAAAGAAAAGGCTAGAAATTTAGTATGAAATATAAAATCCTATTTGAAAAAAATGCAGATAAACAACTTAAAAAAATAGATACTACCCATCAAAGAATTATAGTAAATTGGATAGCTAAAAATTTAGAAAACACGTCTAATCCAAGAGTATTTGGCAAATCACTAAAAGGTAATTTAAGAGAATATTGGAGATATAGAGTTGGAGACTATAGGATAATTGTTGAAATAAACGATGATGAAGTTAAGATATTAATAATTGAGATAGGACATAGAAGAGATATTTATAAAAAAATATAATATAATTATAAAATCAGATATTTTTTGAGCTAGATTAAAGAATCTAGCCTTTTTATATCCACTGGGGAGCATGTCATCTAGTGACAGGGTACATAAACAGCTTAGTATCAAGGGTTTCAGGAGTTTTATTAAAAATAATTGTTGTAAGCAGTGCATGACTATTAGGAGGATGTAGGGGATTTATGATAATATACAAGGTGTGGCTCAATTGCAAATATAATGTGGAATGATAGTACAATTAAGGAATTGGAATCAGAGTTCAAGGAGATTATTGATGATGAGAATGCAGTTATCTTCATTGCAAGCAAAAAAAGTGATGTAGAGAATTCGCAAGTGACTGTGAGCTAACAAATGAGATTAGTTTTATGTTTCATTTGAGCATGAAGATAATAAAAAAGAAGTAAGTGAATAGAAGATAAAAAGTTACTTACTTTATAATGACAAGATCCCTCATTACATTCGGGATGACAGGGGTGTGGTTAGTTTTTTATCTAAGGACCATAGATTTCACCTAAAGTTACAAAAACAGCATCAGACTCTTTAATAGAAACCGTATCTCAGGCAAAAATATAGTATAGGTTTTATAAGGCCTTATTTTATGGGAAGGACATATATGGACAAAACACATCTATATAATTTATTTATTAGGTGTGTTTTGTTATTTTATTATCTATTGATCCAGCTAAGTTATATTTGACAAATAGATAGAAGTGGTGAAATCACAGGCCTTGGGGATATTCCTACCAGGAACTGGAAAATATGTAAATAATAGTATATAATTGTATAAATAAAGAAATCTTACAGAAGGGAGATGGGAGGGCAGGATGATTACTGATGAGGTCTTATATAGGGCCTATCTTGATGGAGATGATGACAGTCTAGCATTGTTAATGGAACGATACGGCGATAGACTAACCTTTTATATAAACGGATATCTTCATGATTTGTATGATTCAGAGGATTTAATGATTGAAGCTTTTGCTTATCTTATCTCAAAGAAACCAGCTATTAGGCAGGGAGGCTTCAAGGCCTACCTATATAAGATGGCAAGAAATCTTTCTCTCCGATTTATTACAAAAAAACACTTAGACCAATGTTTTAGTTTTGAAGAAACTGGCAAAGAGCCTGAAAGCAAAATACTCATAGAGGAAGCTATACAAAAAGAAGAGTTTAACCAAAGCCTGTATTTATGTATGGACCAGTTAAAAGCTGATTATAGAGAAGCTCTTTACCTTGTTTATTTTGAAAATATGCATCATTCGGAGGTTGCTAAAGTTATGAAGAAAAGCGAAAAACAAGTATCGGACTTAGTATATCGAGGGAAAAATTCCTTGCGAAAATACTTGGAAAAGGAGGGAATTACTAATGCGGACTACTGAAGAACGAGTTTTGGCTGTTAAATCCCGAATTAAAGAAATTGAAAATCAAAAACGGGCTTGGAAGGGAAGGATGATAGGTATTAGTTCCCTTGCTGCCTCCTTAATCCTTATTGCAGGACTATCCTTTGTTATGCCAGGAGTAATGGATTCAATGTCTGATGGCGACTATGCTAATCTTGCTACTGCTGCCAGTATATTTGAAAGAAATAATTTCCTGGGTTATATTCTTATAGGATTTATTGCCTTTGCCCTTGGTATCAGCGTAACAATCCTCTCCTATAAAATTAAGCTGATGAATTTTTTAGACCAGGAGGACAAGGAGGGGGATTATGATTGAACTTCTTGATAATTTCTCACAATTTCTAGTCACCTTATTTGCCACTATAGGTGGAGGACTTTTATTTTACAAAAGCCGTGCACAGGCACACTTACTTCTTACCTGTGTTTTTGCTACCTTTACGTTGGGTACACTTTATTGGACCCTTCATGTACTCTTATTTACTTATACGCCTCAAGTTTTCTATGTATCAGAGCTTGCCTGGATTGCCAGTGAAATGTTTTTATTGACCCTAGTACTTAGCCTAGCTAGCCCTGATGAAAGAAACTTTAGACATCCAACAATGTGGCTTGTTCCCTTATTTTGTATTCCACAATTCATTTTGTATTTATTCTATGGTGATATATTATTTAACTTCCTGATGTGTGGCTTGTCAATGGCTGTTGGATGGTATTCCACACGAGGATTGGTTTATGCTAAGAGGCAGGGGGGACTAAGGCCTTTGGAAGTTTTTCATATGGTCACTTTAACTATTATATTTTTGAAATATTGTCTATGGACATCCTCTTGTTTCTGGATAAGTGACACCTATACCAATCCTTATTTTTGGATTGATTTTCTCTTGACCGCTTCATATTATGCCCTCCTTCCAGCCACAAAAAAGGCGGTGGGCCTATGACCTATATTGAAAATATTCTTGTATGCATGGCTGGGCCGCTTTTATTAGTAACTCTTTACATGGGGAAAAAGTATTATGGCTTTTTTTTCCTCTGCCTTGCAGGTATGGGGGCCTGTTTATTATCAGCCTATATTAACACATTTTTCGCTAGACTATATGGGGCAAATTTTATAAATGCCACAACCCAGATTGCTCCAGTGGTGGAAGAAATTATGAAACTACTTCCTCTGCTCTTTTATCTTCTAGTCTTTGAACCGAAAATTGAGAAAATTAATATGGTAGTCCTAATCGTGGCTACTAGCTTTGCTACATTTGAAAATATTTGCTATTTAATAGAGAATGGTGCCGCACAACTTTCCTTTATCCTAATTAGGGGATTTGGAACAGGGGCAATGCATATTGTTTGTGGGGCCATTGCAAGCTATGGCCTTGTTTATGTATGGCAGCATAATTGGTTTAAAGTACCAGGGACTTTTGGACTTTTAGGTGCAGCCATTAACTTTCATGCCATCTACAATCTTTTAATTGCCCACGGTGGTGCAACACAATATATTGCCTATTCACTACCCCTTCTTACTATGCTTGCAGGAAAGGCCATAAGAGAGATTTATAGATCAAAGCACTACATAAAAACCTAATAAATATACTTCTTAGGAGCCACCATTATGGTGGCTCTATTTTTATTACAAAAACTTAATAAATTATTTCTCATTTCAAGTGCGTAGTTTTTGGGTTTTTTGGACCTATATATATGAGAGGCTTTTTTAATTTCAGGCCTTATCTTTATAGAAAGGAACCTTAGAATGTATAGTACAACAGAACGGATTAGGCAGGTAAAGTTGCGAGCTAGAAAAATACAGCATAAAAGAGAAAGAAGACTACTTGGTGGCCTTTCTGGTCTGTCCTTGCTATTATCCTTTTCTCTTATGGCTACACTTCGTTCAATTACGGGAGGGGCCCAGGGCAAGGCCAAGGGGACCTATGGTGCAATGCTCTTATGCGAAGATATGGGCGGATATGTATTAGTAGCTGTTATTACATTTGCTCTAGCAAGTCTTATCACAGTTATTTGCATACGGTATCAAGAGAGAAAAAATAAAAATGCTTTAGAAAAGGAGGAAAAAATATAATGAAAAAACGATTTATAAGCCTAGGGCTTGTATTATTAATCCTAATAGCTATGGTCCCCAGTGAGGCCCTTGCCTACCTAGGAGCTATGGGCAGACCATCTCCTAGCACAGTAACATATGGTACAGAAGAGATTACAGTTCCATTTGTCAACGCTTTTGGCAGTAGGACAGTAAAAAGGATAAAAGTTCATTACTTAGAAAATGACTTTATCCGATTTGCTGTAGAGAGTAGCGGAGAATATACTTCTATCCTGCCAACCAGGCTGAAGGATAAGGAGAAGGAATACTGCCTAAACGATTGGGCAAAACAAAGGTTTACCATTCAATATCCTAGTGGGAACTATAGCAGTGTCAGCCACGGGGCTGAGATAGGTCTAAACATCACAGATACAAAAATCCAACAAGTTTCTCATAACAATAATCCTGCTATCAAGGTGGAGTATACCTTTGGAGATTCTAATATAAGGGCCTATACTACCTATCAGTTGGTAAGCCTTGATAAGGGAAGTCCTAGTGGAGAAACCTATGGTGGTATCCTAAAAGAAAGCTATGAAAGTAACAACTGGGGGGTCCTTAGTGATGGATATATGGTATATAGTGGCCCTACTAAACAGTACGATGACCTAAAAGGTGCCTTTGATTATAAGGGAGTTAAATATCGGGGAGTAGTTGCCAACTGGTATAATAGCTTTAAAGGTTTTCCTGCTATGGGCCATCCTGACCAAGCCAATACCAGCCCTAGTGTGGCAGTAAATATTAGTAAACATGAAAACTATAACGAACATAGTTTTACCAATATTAGTAATGGCCTAGGTTGGACCAATACTGATGGAAGACATGGTGAAATATTTTGGGAGGGAAATCCTGGAACACCAACTGGTATTACAGAAGCCTATACCGATGGCTACAACTGGGCCAACCCCTTTGTAGTAACATCAGAAGACTTTTATGAAGCAAGAGGAATTACTGGTGAGCCAGGCCATGGTTCAGGAGTCCAAGGCTTTGATATAGGTGATTTCCCTGGAGAGATTAAGTACGACCGGGCAAACTTGGCTATAGATTCAACCTTAACGACAAAAGACAGCAATGGCTTACCCTTAACAGAGTTTCATAATGTACCCTTTGGCTATTCTCAATTATGGGGCTACCGTGATATTATACCAGCTTCCTCACAGGAGCCGACTCCACCTGATCAGATCACTGTCCCCAAGGAAATTTCTAGCCGTTTGGGAATATTTAAAAGTGGAAACTCCTACCTTGCCTTGCCTGCTGTCAATGAGGCTGGACTACAAAAACTTATTAATAGCCACGGGCAACCAGTGGCCCTCCTAAGGGGTAAGTTTACAGGTGATGCAGCAAGTGGCTACAAGTTTGAAGATGGAGCAGTAGCCCTATCTCCTTCAGTTACAGCCACCTGGTCTGGTAACTTAACTGGATTTACTGTATCTAGCCAGGGGGTCTTTACTGGCATTGATCCTACTATCCAGTTAAACTGTCCTAGCTTCAAGTTTTATTCTCCCAATGCTGGGGGTGGCTTGGAAATTAACCCTAGCCCTAATGGGCTGGAGATGAACATAGACCCAAAGAAAAACAAGGCAGTTATTTCTGTAGGAATTCCCAACTTTGGCTCAGAAGTGGAGCAGGTCATAGCCAGCACTGATGGAAAACTTAATTTTTCTGGTAGCTTATTTTTAGAATCCATATTTCAGGAGTTTTCTAAAATTGACTTGGAAGACATGCAGATGGGTGCAAAAAATGGAGAATACACTATAAATGGAATAAAGGCCAAGGGAAGCATAGATGCAGGTAATGTATTAGGTATAAAGGTTGGGGGAGTGAAAGGAGAAATAAACACCTTCCCTGGACAAGAAAAATATAGCTTTTCCCTAAACATAAACATTCCATCCCTTCTTAAGGTGGAGGGAGAATTGGACCTAGGCAGGATAAGGTCTACTGGAGAGCTGGTACCAGATAATTTATATGCAAACCTAAATGTAGCGGGTGGTATTCCTGTTGCAGGCTCCTTCCTTACAATTACTGGAGGAGGCCTAGGTGCATATAATCTGGTTAACACTATTAATGGTGACTTTTATGCCCTGCCACCTATTAAGCTAAGAGGTACAGTAAACATGGAAATAATTGGCCAAATTGATGCTAGGGGAAACATTATAATCGGGCCAGGATATTTGTCAGTAGATACTAGAGATGTTAATTTCAAAGGAATGAATTTTCTTGACTATCTAGGCTGGGAGCTATATCTTGATGGTCAGAAACGCAACAATAAAGGGGTTGATTATACAGGTATCAACCTAGGCGGAAATGTAAAGATGGAGGCTAATTTCCCCAGCCAGGAAATAAATATCCTTGTGGTTAACAATAAAATAGGAGCTAGTTACTTTGCTGGAATAGGTAATAGGTCAGGCAAAGAAGAGATATATATCCTATTTGCAGCCAATGGTAAGGTTGAGAGTGTAATACAGATTCCAGACTCATCCAAGCTATTTGCAGGTAAAAAGCTTCGAGGTGCTGAAGTTCAAGCTGCCCTTAGCTTAGAAACTACTATTGCTGGGAATAAGATTGAAGATATTAAAATCTCTGCTCTTGAAAATGCCAAGGTCTACCTTGGTGTTGTAGGTACAACTCACTTTTTAGGCAGTGGAGTCCGAGCATATTATATTTATCCTAATGAATCTGGTATAGACTTCAAGCTTTTTTCTAGTTTTGACGACTGGGATTGGGAGGATCATGGCTACAGTCATGCCCTACTGAACCAAGAAGGTCAACAAATTGGGCTATTTGTCATGGAAAGTCCCCTTATGTTGGCAAGTTCTGAAAATGGCCTATTGGGTTATGGTGAAGGAATAGAGAATTATTTGTTAGGAAATGAAGGACTGGAAGAAACAGCCAGATATATTGTAACTGTTGAAGATGGAGTAGTAGACGAACTTGAGTCTGAAGGCTATAAGGAAGGGGACCTAGTTACAATTACAGCAAATGACCCACCAGAAGGTCAAGAATTTGATAGATGGGCCAGTGATGATGAACTTACTTTTATTGACGAAGATTCAGCCGATACATCATTTACTATGCCAAATAAGGATGTCCTAGTAAAAGCGACTTATAGAGAACTATCAGAAATAGATGTAGAGCCAGAAGAAACAGCCAGATATATTGTAACTGTTGAAGATGGAATTGTAGATGAGCTTGAGCCTGAAGGCTATAAGGAAGGGGACCTAGTTACAATTACAGCAAATGACCCACTAGAAGGCCAAGAATTTGATAAATGGACCAGTGATGATGGGCTTACTTTTATTGACGAGGATTCAGCCTCTACATCATTTACTATGCCAAATAAGGATGTCCTAGTAAAGGCAAACTATAGGGATCTACCTATGATGAGAGCCTTTGGGAATCCACCACCAGCCTTTGGCGGTGGAAGCGGTGGGGCAGAAGAAAGTATAACCGTTGAAGAAGGAGAGGTAGGAGAGGGCAGTAATCTATATCTATTTATCACTCCAGAAGATGAGGTTGATATGGAAAAATTTAAAGACAGCCTTGTGGTAAAAGATTCTAGTGATAGCCCTATTGTATTAGAATATCTTGAAACAGATGGATTTACCAATGCAGACACAGCCAATGCAATGGAGGGTGTAGATGATGAAGACAAGGCCTGTGTGATTGTTCATGTGGGGGATAAGAGGGGAAAATTTACCGTATCAGCAGACTATGATTTCGGCCTAAAGACCTCTATATCCAAACCCTTTACTATGCTGGATGCATCCTTATTAGGTACAAGCATCACAGGTCAGATTAAGTATCCAAAGGATAATACTGAATATGTCCTACGAACCTACCTAGGCAATGAAGAGGGAAGTGCAGACTACTTGCTTAGCCAAAGTGACCTGGGAACTAATAATATAAATGAAAACTTGGATTTAAATGGTACTCTTGCTCCAAGTGGTAGCTATTATGTAACCAGTTTCCTTATGGAAAAGGTCACTGGAGAATTTGACCAAACAAATCCGGGGGATGAGACGGTCCTACTTCCCATAGATAGTACAAATTTTGGTCAGGTAGATTATGTGAACAATATGCAGCTTGATCCACCCAGTAGTGTAAGCCTTACTGCCAAGGGTAATGAGGTCATGACTGCAAGCTGGAAAAAGGTAGCAGATGCAGCTGGCTATCAGGTTAGTATTTATCAAAAATATAATGGTGAATGGATAGATACTGGCCTTGGCTATCAGTTTGACGCAAGTGATTTAGAGAATAGATTAGAAGATGATGAATATAAACTTGACCTAGCTATAACAGGTGGTGACGAAGAATCTGCACTCCCAGCAGATGCGACCTACAAAATTGTAGTCCGTGCCTACAAGTACTTGGAACCAGGAAATGAAGCCAGTTTGGTATACGGTAAAGAAGGGGAGTCAGGAGAAAAGTGGCTAGCAAAACATAAACCATTAACTATGGAAATAATCTTGGATGACGAGACCCTAAGTCCAGATGAGGGCGGAATTTACAAGGGCTTTGTCAATAGCAGAAAGAAAAATTATCTTCAAGTTTATAGCCAGGAAAGTGGGACGTTTACTGTCACCCGAACAGATACTGGTGGTGAGATAAGTCCAGATTATGGATATTATGAAATCCCCAAGGACTTTGATGGTATCCTTAGCCTAAAGATTGAGGGAAGCCTTAGCAATGGTGAATTTGTTGATGTTACCACCTATTATCTAGAAATCAGTGTAGATGACAACCCACCAATACTGACCTTGGATGCAGAGCTCTTTAATGCAGACGATGAAACTGGGGCTTATACAATCAGTGGCCTTAGTGAACCAGGAACAAGTATTGATTATGAGGGTCCTTCAACTGTTAAGGCAGACAATGAAGGTAGGTTCCAAGTATTTGGAACCTTGCACAAATATAATGATGAAACTTTTGCTGGAGGAATTGTTAGGCTTACAGCCATTGATACAGCAGGCAATGAATCTGAACCAGCATATGCTACGGTAGGTGTAGGAAGCGGAGGTATATTTGTCATTGTAAATGGAGGTTCAGGTGGTGGCGACTATGTTGCAGGGGAAACTGTAACTATAATAGCAGACCTTGCCCCAAGTGGTAAAGTCTTTGATAAATGGATTACAGAGGATGGGGTAGCCCTTGCCAACCCAAATGCATCCACTACAACATTTATTATGCCAGGAAAATCAGTAAGAGTAACAGCCACCTATAAGGATAAACCAACCAGTGGCGGAGGCGATTCCTCAAGTGGGGGATCTTCCAGTCATACTGGGGCAGAACAAGCTAAGAACCAGTTGGCAGTTGGCAAAGTTTCCATAAATTATACCCTAGGAAACAAAATAGCAAACCTATCTTTAACCGCATCTAAGATAAGGGAAATAATAAAAGAGACCAAGGGCAATGAAGTAGTCATAAACCTTTCACAGATTAAAGGTATAGATGGTGTATCCTTACCAAAGAATGCCCTAGAAGCCTTTAAGGATGCTGGCCTTGATCTAACACTAAAACTAGCTACAGGGACTATAACAATGAATAAAGATGCAGCAGGATCAATAGCAGATCAGTCAGGTGAAAACTTGACCATAGACTTAAAACAAGTAGACAGCTCAAGCCTTGCTCTTGAACAAAGACAAGCAATTAAAGAAGGGGACATTGTATTTGATATAAATATTATTTCAGATAAGAAGAAAATAAGTAACTTTGATGGCAGCCTTAGCTTCCAATTACCTTATGATGGACCACAGCCAGTAGGACTATGGTACCTAAATGAAAAAGGTGACTTGGAAAAACTAAGTTCCACATTTGAAAATGGTATGGTTAGCTTTAGAACAAACCACTTGTCCCATTATGTAGCAGGCCTAGATGAAACAAAAACAGGATTTAAATGGACCAATCCTTTTACAGATGTAGAAGAAAACAATTGGTTCTATGAGGCAGTAAAATATGTATATGAAAAAGGCTTGATGAAGGGCACAGGGGACACCATATTCAGTCCTAGTGGAATAACCACAAGAGGAATGATAGTAACCATCCTTCACAGGCTAGAAGGGTCTCCGTCAGGAGGAGCAAATCTCTTTAGTGATGTAGAAGAGAATAAATATTATGCAAATTCAGTAACATGGGCAGGAGCCAACAATATAGTAAATGGCTATGGGGATGGCAAATTTGGGCCAGAGGACCCTATCACCCGTGAACAGATGGCAGTAATCCTAATGAATTATGGTAAGTACAAGGGCTATGACGTATCAGCCAGGGCAGATTTGTCAAAATATAGGGACAGCATTTCTTCCTGGAGCCTTGATGCCATGGCTTGGGCAAATGCAGAAAACCTTATCCAAGGTGACGGTACAAGACTTATGGCCACTGGCAATGCCCAGCGCTGCCAGGTAGCGGCTATTCTCCAAAGATTTATGGAAAATGTGGCAAAATAAAGTAAGATAAAAAATTGGATTAAACTTAAAAGACCCTTTGCTTTATTGAAAAATAAGGCAAAGGGTCTTTAATAAAATAGTATTATAGGTATATTTATTACAAGCACTTATATTTATACCTGTAGGTCATTATCCAATAAATCTTATCTATAAAAAATAGATAAGTAATTACTTTAATAGGGAAAGAAGTGCATGAGCAATGTAAAATAGAAAGGTATATATAATAAAAAATGTATAATTTAAGCTATACTTATCTATCCACTGGGGAGCGTGTCATTTAGTGACAGGGTGTATAAATGCTTTAGTTTCAAGGGTTTTATGGACTTTTAATTGAATTTAAGAGATTTTTACATAGAATTGTAGAAAATAAAAATTAAAAGAACTTGTAATATCACATGCTAACTGATAGAATACTGGTAGGTACTGATAGAATACTGGTAGATTGGGTGATAGGATGAAACTTAGAGAAAATGAAATTGTTGAATTAAAGGAGATGTATACTTCTAACATTAGAAAAGAAGTCATTGCTTTTGCTAACACCAGAGGCGGTGAAATTTATATTGGTGTATCAGATAAGGGAGATATTATAGGAGTCCATGATGCTGATTATGTAATGCAGCAAATATCAAATAGTTTAAAAGATAGTATCAAACCAGATATATTAATGTTTACAAGGGTAGACTTATTAGAATCAAACGAAAAAACAATTATTAGAATACTTGTGGAAGAAGGAACAAAAAAGCCATATTATTTGTTAGACAAAGGTATTAAGCCATCTGGTGTCTATGTCCGAAATGGTACAATATCATCACCAGCTACAGAAGATGCAATTCGCAACATGATAAAAAATACGGATGGAAATTCTTTTGAAACAAGCCGGTCTTTGCTACAAGATTTGACTTTTAATACTTTGTCTAAGGAGTTTGAAAAGAGAGAACTAGATTTTACACAAATACAAATGGAAAACTTAGGGATAATGACATCTGATAAAATTTACACCAATATGGGACTACTTTTGTCAGATCAATGCAAACATTCTATAAAAGTGGCAATTTTTCAAGGCATGGATAAATCAGTCTTTAAAGATAGGAAAGAATTTTCTGGTTCATTATTTACACAGCTTTCTGAAGCCTATAGGCTCATCGAATTTTATAACGGAACAAAAGCCAGCTTTCATGATTTAATGAGGGTTGATGTAAGAGATTATCCAGAAGATGCAATTCGAGAAACCTTATTAAATGCTATAGTGCATAGAGATTATTCTTTTAGTGGAAGTACACTTATTAATATATATTCAGATCGATTAGAAATGATTTCCCTAGGAGGATTAGTACCAGGCTTATCTTTAGAGGCGGCAAAAATGGGAGCATCACAAGCTAGAAATGAAAAATTAGCGGCTCTTTTTTATAGATTAAAATTGATAGAGGCCTACGGAACTGGCATAAGTAAAATAATTTCTAGTTATAGGGATTCAGGTTTAGAACCTATATTTGAAAGTGCTCAAGGGGCATTTAGGGTAATTTTGCCAAATGTTAATATAGAATCTAATTCTATTAGTGATTCTGACATGGCTATAGTAGACGAGAAATACTTGCCTGTAGTTAATTTGTTCAAAGAACAAAATGAAATCACAAGAAAAGATATAGAAAGAGTCATGGGGATAAAATCTACCCATGCAATAAATATTTTAAAAGAAATGCTAGATGAAGGAATCATTAAAAAAATAGGAAAAGGTAAAAATACAAGATATATTAAGAAATAAGTATAACTAATGATATGGGTTAGAAATAGATGTAGATAATCTAAGTTTCTTTGATGAATACAAGTATGTGCAATTATTAAAAAATGGGAGAAGTGAGACAAGTGCTGAATATTCGTCTAGCAAGTGGCAGGGATGAAGATAAAATAACAAAATTGATAGCTCAGTTCAGAGTAGAATTAAAACAGTTAAAAGGAATAAGGTCATCCATTAATTTAGAACTAGCAAAAGAAGAGTTCTATGAATATCTAGAGGCTGGGTTCCCTATCTTTGTTGCTGAGAATAATTGTGATGAATTATTAGGGTATTTGGTCTGTAAGGTTGATGACGATGTAGTTTGGGTAGAATCTTTATTTGTTTCTTATGATGAGAGAAGAAATGGTATAGCAACAAAGCTATATAATGAAGCAGAGAAATTGTCTTTAGAATTAGGTGGTGACACTCTTTATAATTGGATACATCCTAATAATGACAAAATGATAGGATTTTTAGCTAAAAGTGGATATAATGTTCTAAATCTCATTGAAATAAGAAAACCTTGGAAAAATGAAAAGACAACTGAAAAGATTTGTGTTGGAAATAATGAATTTCAATATTAGATTTTGACTCTTTACCTTTTTATTACATTGTTTAATTCAATAAAATAATAAATAGCGAGGGCCAGATTAAATAATCTAAGCCTTTTCTATCCACTGGGGCTCGTGTCATCTAGTGACAGGGTACATAAACAGCTTAGTATCAAGGGTTTCAGGAGTTTTATTAATAAATTTTTGTAATGCAATTTTGAAAAGATATTCAAAAACAACAAATAGTCAAATATAAATTTTTAGCAATAGATGAGCTGGTAGTTTGAAAAATCTAGCAAAGGGAGGAGATTTCATGAAGTTAATAAGACCCGAAAAACTTAGGCCTGGTGATATAGTTACAACTGTAAGTCTATCTTGGGGTGGTACTGGAGATCCTGATTTGTTGTGAAGATATAAAGTAGGAAAATTTAGACTAGAAGAAGAATTTTATTGATACTGAATATATGTTGAAAAGAAAGTCGAATTCAATGGATCTATCTTTCAGAGAGTTAAAGATATATTACACAGAGAAGGGTTATCACGTTGATGACAAATCTTTTGCAACGAACTTGAATTTGAAAACGACAGATGGAAGTTTTAATTTATTGGCGGAACTTCTATCAGATAAAAATAGTATTCCCTTAATTTTTGTAAAATTTCAGGGAAATAATAAAGCCTCTATATCTGAACGGAGCGACTATGGATATGGATGTCTAATAACTTCATATGAAAAACTAAGAAACAGATTAATTGCTGAAAATATTAATGTATCAGATACAACAGTGCGACCAAGAAAAGATATCTATCTATTCGATTTTGACAGTGTTAATGAAGCAGTTATCAATGCACTCGTCCACAACGATTAGACAATATCGGAGCCACAAGTTTCTATGTTCCATGACAGGCTGGAAATTTTATCTCATGGTGGACTGCCAAATGATATGAGTACAAATCAATTCTTTGAAGGGATAAGTAAACCGAGAAATACTACTTTAATGAGAATTTTCTTGACGATGGGACTGGCAGAACACACTGGTCATGGAATCCCAACAATTATCAATAGATATGGTAAAGATGTTTTCCAAATCGAAGATAACTATATCCGTTGCACAATACCATTTGATAATGAAGTGCTATCACAAATAGAAAAAAGGAATGTCGGTTTGAATAAAACAGAAACAAAAGTAATCCATCTACTTATCGAAAATCCAGCTTATAAAGCAGAAGAATTAGCAGAAAAGGTTGGTGTAACAAAAAGAACAATTGAAAGAACCTTCGCTAGTCTGCAGAGAAAAGGATTTCTTGAAAGGGTTGGATCCAAGCGTGATGGAAGATGGAGGGTAATAAAATGAATAAACAAATGAGCTATAAAATTGGACAATTAAATTCACATGAAGTTTGAAATAGTTAAAGAAAACGACCAAGAATATATTATGTGTACAGAACTAAAAGCATGACCCTGATGTTACACTACTGATACATGTCAAAAGGCTCGCTTTATGGACTTTCTTTCCTGAGAATAGGATGATTTATACTTAATCTCGTAACAGGGGAACGTGTCATCTAGTGACAGGATGCATAAAGGTTTTAGTATCAAGGGTTTTAGGAAGATTATTGAAAATAATTCATGCATTGTATCGATAAAGGGGAATTTATATTACAATTATAAACTGTAGATTTGTAGATTAATTTATGTAATGGTAGATGAAATAATCATTTACCATTATTTTATTCAAATTGGAATTCACTATTGACTTTAGTATTATTAAAGCATATACTTAACATTGTTAAAGGAGGTATTAATATGGCGATAGATATTGTACCCGAATGGATGACTAACCTTGATGATGAAGATGTATCATTTATCAAAAAATTTCTTTTAGCTTCAGGTTCACTAAAGGAGATTGCTAATCAATATGAAGTTACTTATCCTACCGTAAGACTTAGGCTAGATAAATTAATTCAAAAAATTCAGATAAGTGAAAACACTGCGAATGAACCTTATATTGCTTTAATTAAACGATTAGCTTTAAACGATAAGGTAGACTTCGAAACTGCTAAGATTTTAATTTCAGAATATAAAAAGTTTAAGGGGGATTAATAGATGAGATTACCTATAAGAAATATTATTTTCTTTTTAGTGTTTATAGTTGGAGGGGTAGTACTACAAAAATTTTTATCAAAGAGAAAAAATAAATGGCTTGGAATTGTCTTACCTTTAATAACATTTATTTTTTCCTTGATAGGGATGTTGAATATTGCATCAACAGGTGACTTAGGAGAAACAACAGTTTTAGTTATTACTACCCTTCTCTTAATGAATATTCCAACGATAATTTTACTTGCAATATATTTTAGTTGCCAAAAAACTACTAAGGAAATAAGTGAAATTGATAAGATGAATATTCAGGACTTGGAATAAATATATATCATAGATAATTGTATTAAGTTTTGTTAATACAAAGATTAAATGTCCAGACTAAGCAATCTGGACATTTTCTATCCACCGGGGCTCGTGTCATCTAGTGACAGGGTGGATAAATGATTTAGTATCAGGGGTTTCAGGAACTTTTACAAAAAAATCATGAATGGATTAGAGCAAACAGATTTTAATATCCATATGTGTAAGAAATGAGACATTAAGATGAAAATCTTGATGTCTTTTTAAGTATAAGAGTGACATACAGTTAGAATCCTAAATTTATCAGCCTAAGCATAGACAGTGTATTATAATAAAAAAAACTTTAAAGAAATATTATATAATTTTTTCAGATGAAAGGTGGGAGGATATGCTGCCAATTTATTTATCCATGCTTGATACAGAAGAGGAAAAACAAAGAATGACGGACCTATATGAAGACCATAAGAATGCTCTATTTTATTATGCTATGAAAATTATGAGAAATCAAGACATGGCTGAGGATGCAGTACATAATGCTTTTATATCAATTATAGAAAAAAAAGAAAAATATTTAAAATTATCCTGTAAGGATTTCCGCCGCTCAGCCGTTATTATAGTAAGGAACAAATGTATTGATATATTAAGAAAGCAAAAACCTTATGCCAATAAATCAATAGAGGAATTAGAGATATATCTTGAGTCAGATGAAATACCTGTAGAGGACCAGGTTGTTTTTGAGTCAGAGTATGAGCTTATCCGAAAGTATCTAAATTCAATTGATGAAATAAGCAAGCAAGTGTTACTTATGAAATATATCTTAAATATGTCATATAAAGAAATTGGAAAAGAACTTAATATGACTCCCAAGCATGTTGATGCCCGAATTATGAGAGCAAAAGGAAAAGTTCGTAAGTTAATTGAGAAGGATGTGAAGAATAATGAATAAGGATCAAGTTAATGATCTAGTTTTCGAAGCCTTATTCCGTCAAGCAGTCATTGATAATTTTAAGGAAAAAATTGATTCTATTCCAACAAATGAAGAACTAATCAGGATACACACACTTTCACAAGAATTTGAAATAAAAATGAAAAAACTTCTTATAAAAGACCACAGAAGAGATTTACTTAAAAAAACCATACTTTACAGTAAGAGGGTAGTATCAGTCTTAATTATTGTATTAGGACTATTATTTAGCACACTATTTTTTAATACGGAGGTTCGTGCCACAGTTGGGAAGGTTCTCCTTGAATGGTATGAAAAATTCACTTCATTTACTATAAACAATGAAGAGCCTATTAATGAGAAGAAAGATTGGACCTTAAATTACTTACCTGAAGGATATACACTAAGTAATCATGAAGAACTAGGTCTTATTACAAATATAGAGTTTACAAATAGCCAAGGAGAGATAATTAGATTTTCCTATCAACCTGAAGATGGTACCACCAATATATCTGTAGATAATGAAAATCACCAAATAAACAGGTGTGAAATACTAAATAATGAGGCATACTGTATACTTGCTATAGATGATAAGTTTGATAATGGACTTATCTGGAATAATATAGAAATGGGGGTGATTAAATAGAGCAAGCTAATAGTATTGTTATTTTATAGTTGAGTTATTAGATTATTATATTATTTAAGTGGGAGAAAGGAATGAAAAAACGGAAAATTTTATCTACGGTACTTTCAGTTGTTATGATTATTATGTTTGTTACTGTTCCCAATTATGCTAAAGAAGATACTGAATCAAAATTACCATTTATCATGGTAATGGGCCCTGAAAATGCGATGGACAATATACGAAATATTTTTAGTGAAGAAACAAATAAGGATTCTGCCCAAATCAACTACATTACATCCGTGGAAAAAGGGAGAGAATACGATACTTTATCTATCGAGGGGAACATTATACTTGATGGAATTACCATGGGTTTTCAGGCTGAAGGAATGTTAGAGGTTGTTGCACTTGATGATAAAAGAGAGATGACATCAGTGCCTTTATTTGGTATAATTGAAACGCCAACTGGCAAAGAGGATATTATTATTGGCTATGATTGCATTGGTGGTGAAGAAGCAATTACAATTTCATTTAATTCACCGAGAATCCAATCAATCCTTGCTTTTGGTAAAAGTGTTATGGACGAAGACCTTTTTAAAGAGTATAATGAAAAGATTGAGAAATTAGCAGAGTTAGAAGGTGAAGAATTATACTTATCTGATAGAATGCCAATGCTCCAAAGAAGTGTATCGTGGAGTTTACTGAATAGTGCATCTAGTAACTATGAATATGCAGGTGATACAACGAGAGGGGTACATGGTAGAATTTATAAGGCAGGAACAGAACATGAGCTCCGAGTTGATGTAAGAGCCTACACTGATGATATTAATGATCTTATGGATGCTAATAATCCATATCATTCTGCGACATATCTTAGAAGTGTTGAGACTTCTATTGATTTTAATAGGGGGCATTGTAGCGGAACAGCACCTTCTGCATCAGAGGCTGGTTCAAATGTTCTTTGGGAAGCTATATTCTCAGATGTGTTGGGTTATTATCAAATTCCAACAGGTGTATTGAGTTATATATTTAGTAGTACTAAGGGCGGTATATTTGTCAACAGCAATATGTACAATCCTAGTATTAAAGTACAGGAAAACATATCAGGATCCCTTAATGCTGATCCTTACTATATTAATACTTTTTACGGAGTAAACCCAAACACCTCCAATCAAACAAGTGGGACATTTACAATTGAAGCTATTTATAGAGTATGTTCATCGTATCCGCAAGTGGGATTTACCTGTCACTACTCTACGGTTTCTGAAACAGCATCATTTAGTACATCCTGGTAAAACAAAGGAGGAAATATGAAAAAACTCATTATATTTATCCACATAATACTGACAATTGCATTAATACTAGTACTTGTAAATATGATGACTAATATGTCTGACAGTAGGCAAACATTATTTAGTGTAGCCCATATTGCCTATGTTCAGGATGTAGGCGATGTCATATCAAATAAAGATCTATCACCTATATCGATTCGGATTTTATCTTCAGAAGCTAGTCTAATTAAACTTTCTGTCAGAGATAGTTTTGGAAATAGAAAATTGGGGAAAGACACCATGACCATGCTTAAGGCTGTTGAAGACTCCCTCAGAGACATAGAACAATTACTTGAGGATGGTTCAGATGCTGATGAAAAAATAGAGGATTTAATTATATTCGTGAATCAAGCTGAAAAATATGGGCGAGATGTATTGTCTAATAATAAAAATAGAAAACTTATATGGTTAATCAAATAACATAACTGTTTGTTTAGTTAATCAAAAGATACCTTAGGTAATTATAGATGCCGAGGTATCTTTTGTAATCGGTTGCATATTCTCAAGTAATAGCCCATCAATTATTTAATTTAAAAAAACATGTCCCTTTTTCCTCCTTAAGCGTCATATAGGTAAGAACCTAAAATAACCATATGGGGAGGAATTATGGGGGCATCAGGTGTTAGATACCGTACCAGGGTTGTAGTTACTGTAGTGTGATAGCTGTTAACAAGGGAGTTGTATTTCACTAGAATTAGAAAAATTGATTTTGTTAGTAAAATTAATTCAATGATATCAAAAACTTTTCAGTACTATCTGGGATTATAAATTTAGTTGGGATCCATTATTAAATAAGTAATTCTGATAGAATTAATTATATTACAAATATCTATGGGAGGATTAATAGATGAATTATTATGTAAAATTAATATTAATTTTTATTTTAATATCCTTTATTTTAGTTGGGTGTGGACAAAAAAGTCAAGGACCAACAGAAGATTCTCAAGAAATTTTGATGGTAAATAAGAAAATTTGGTATTCAACGCAAAAAGAGATTCTTGTTGATCCAGATGAAAATGAAATATTAGGTACAATTACATCTTCCATCGAGGAAGGTCAGATTCCCGAAGTTGATAATCAATCGAACTTTGGTGAAGTAGGTTCACAATATGCTTTTTTTGATGAATCTTTACTTGTGAATCTTAGTGGGAAGTGGGTGCTATTCATAGATGAAAAAAATTGGGAAAAAAATAATGGAGATGTATCTGTTAAAGGCTCCATAACTATTTCATATTCTGACTCTAAAAAAGAGGAGATATTTGGATATGCAAACGACAGGGAAATATCAATTATATTAGATAAAATTTTAAAGGAACTAGAAAAGGGAAGCATAGAGGATAAGGACATAATAATCGAAAGAGTATTTGAAGATTCAGGTTTGTCAGATTCATTATTAATAGAATCAGCGAAATCCAATCTTATTATATCTGAGATTTAAAAAATTAACTTATCATGATGCATAATTATAGTGTTATGTAGCCAATCCATAAATGATATATAATGCAAATTATTTATCTTATATGATTTAGCTCAATGAAACAACAAATCAAGAGACCCAGACTAAAAACCCGGGTCTTTTCTTGCCACCGGGGCTCGTGTCATAATAGTGACAGGGTGCAATAAGGCTTTAGTAGTAAGGGTTTCAGAGACTTTTAGTGGAAATAATTCGTCATTTGTTTAGAGTTTTAACCATACCCTAAAAGGTCAAAGATATTTCAATAATTGGTTTAATTTAAGTGTAATATTCTTGTATATACAAGAATGTTATGTTAAAATTAAACTAAATCTAAGTATAACGGTAGGGGTGATTTTATGGATTTATATAGAAAGCTAGCTAAAAATCCTACTTTCTCAATTAAGGATGTGGAGGAATTAGGCATAAATAAGAAAACGTCATATTATTTCCTTGATAGCATGATGAAGAAAGAATTAGTTAAAAAGATTAGAAATAATATTTATTCTATAATAGATCCATCAACTGGACAGATATATGCTAATAGATACCAGATAGCTTGTGCTATAACTGACACTGCATATATATCACATCATAGTGCCTTTGAATATTATGGACTAGCTAATCAGGTTTATTATGAAGTTTATGTATCTTCTAAGACCAGGTTCAACCACTTTGAATATGAAGGCATAGATTATAAGTACATTGCCTCTAGGATGGATGAAGGAGTAATAGAAGCTAAGAATACAAGAGGAATAAGGATAACTGATTTAGAAAGAACTGTTATAGATAGTATAAATGATTTCAATAAAATAGGTGGCTTTGAAGAGCTCATAAACTGTATAGATGGAATACACTATATAGATGAAAAAGGTTTGAAAAAATATCTTGATTTATATGATAAACAAATTTTATATCAAAGAGCAGGATATATACTCAATCAATTTAAAGCGGATATGAAACTATCAGATGAATTTATAAATTATTGTAAAGGAAAGATAGGGTCCAGCAAAAGGTATCTTATAAATGATATGAAAGAAAATAATAATTTGGATAAAGAATGGAAGCTAATGATTCCAAATAATATGTCTGAAATAGCGGATCAGGGAGGTAGCTTACTTGTTTAATTATGATGGTATATATTTAGGAGAAAAGGCTGAAGAACTTGGTTTTGTCAGGGATACATTTGAAAAGGTAACAAGGCTTGCAGATATATTAGAGTATTTTAATACTAACCCCATATTAGAGGAAAGTCTAGCCTTAAAAGGTGGAACTGCAATAAATTTAACAATATTTAATCTTCCAAGACTTTCAGTAGATATAGATTTAGATTATCTTATTACAAATAGCAGAGAAGAAATGCTAGAGCAAAGAGAACTTATAAATAGTACAATTGATAGATTTATGGTATCACAAAATTACAAAATAAATCCTAAGACAAAGAATCCTCATAGCTTAGATTCTTGGATATATGATTATACAGGAGTTAGTGGCAATAGAGATAATATCAAAATTGAAATCAATTATTCGCTTAGGTCCCATATATTTGAGCCAGAGGAAAGGCCTATTATAACAGAACACTTTTCAAGTATATATAAAGTAAAATCTTTATCGCCATTAGAGATTTATGGTAGTAAGATTAATGCTTTACTAAGTAGGGCTGCTGCAAGAGATTTGTATGATAGCAGAAATATGATTTATTATAGACTTTTTGATGAAACAGAGGAAGAAGTACTAAGAAAATGTGTAGTTTTTTATGCAGCCATATCTGCTAAGGAGATAAATAAAACTTTCGATACAAGTAGTATAGATACTATAAGTCCAAGAAAGATAAAAACAGATTTATATCCAGTGATCAAAAACAAAGAACGATTTGACTTAGAGGCTACGAAGAAAATGGTCAAAGAATTTATAGAAGACTTGATGAAACTAACAAAGGAGGAAAAAGAATTTTTAGATAGGTTTGAAGGTGGGGAATATACTCCAGAATTGTTATTTGAAGATAAAGAAATTATAGATAGAATTAAAAACCATCCTATGGCATTATGGAAAACAAAATAGTCGGTATTCCACTTCAATCCCCATGGGATAAGTGGGGTATTTATCTATAAGAAATCATCAAATATCACAAGGATTTATCGGATTTATCGGATTTATCTTTGATAGGGAGTTTTTATAGGTGAACTATATTTGCCGCTTACGGATAAAGATTTGGATAAGATATATTTTTTATTTTAAAAACGGCTAGATAAAATGTACTTATCTATCCACAGGACCAGGAAAGACTGTAACTTCTATAGAATCTAAACTTATATTTCAAATAGAAGATTTTCTGCATTAAAAAAGCCTATAGATTTTTTTATCTCATAGGCTTAATCTTGGTTTATTCTTATTTGGTTTTTGATAGGGTTTATGAAAGTATCATCTTGTCATCAATAGCTCCTAGAGGACCGCTGACCTTGTGGAACATTTCTATTAGTTTTTCCACTGTTAGGTTTTTCTTTTCATCACCTTTAAGGTCTATGACAATTTTTCCTTCATTTAGCATTATTAGTCTATTTCCCAATTCAATGGCATCTTTCATATTATGGGTTACCATTAAGGTGGTTAGGTTGTCTCTTTCAATAATCTTTTTAGTTATATCTAAAACAGTATTTCCAGTTTTAGGATCTAAGGCTGCGGTGTGTTCATCTAAAAGTAAAAGTTTAGGCTTTTTTAAAGAAGCCATTAAAAGAGTTAAGGCTTGTCTTTGTCCACCAGATAAAAGACCAACCTTGGTTGTCATCCTGTTTTCTAAGCCTAATTCAAGTTGCATAAGTTGCTCTTTAAAGATCTCTCTTTCAGCCTTTGTAATTCCCCAGCTCAAACCTCTGGTTTCTCCTCTTCTAAAGGCTAGGGCTAGATTTTCTTCTATGCCCATACTGGCAGCTGTTCCCATCATAGGGTCTTGAAAGACTCTAGAAATATATTGGGCTCTTTTGTATTCAGCCAGTCTTGTAACATCAATTTGGTCTATAAGGATTTTACCTTGGTCTACAAAGAGAACTCCTGCTACACTGTTTAACATGGTGGATTTTCCAGAACCATTACCACCAATTACAGTTACAAAATCTCCTTCATCTAATGAAAGTGATATGCCTTTTAAAACCCTATTTTCATTTACAGTATTTTTATTAAAAGTTTTAGTAATATTTTCTATACTAAGCATCTAGCCTACCTCCTTTGGATTTTAAGGAAAATCCACTTAATTTACTCTTCCAAAAGGGTACAGCTAAGAAGACTGCAACCACTAGGGCGGTTAGAAGTTTTAAGTAATTGGAATCAAACCTCATCCATAAGACTGTTTGGATGACTACATAATATATACAGGCCCCAAAGACTGAAGATAAAAGCTTAAGGGCAAAATTTCTAAAAATCTTACCAAAGACAGCTTCTCCAATAATAACTGAGGCAAGTCCAATAATGATGGCCCCTCTTCCCATATTAATATCAGAAAAGCCTTGGTATTGGGCTAGAAGAGCTCCTGATAGAGCTACTAAGCCATTAGATAGCATTAGTCCTAATATCTTATTAAGATTAGTGTTTATTCCTTGGGCTCTGGCCATATTGGGATTAGAGCCTGTTGCTCTTAGGGCACTTCCCAATTCTGTTCCAAAAAACCAGTAGAGAATAGCTATGAGTACAAGAACAAATAATCCTGTAATGAGTATGGGAGAGGCGTAAAAGGGCTTATCTCCTTTAATAACTTCTTGAAGATATCTTAGGGAGATAAGAAGATCATACTTATTTACATTTAAGGCTTGGTTGGGTTTTCCCATAATAGCTAGGTTAACAGCCCAAAGACCTAATTGGGTCAATATACCAGATAAGATTGCAGATATTCCAAAGAATATGTGAAAGACTCCAGTTATCAAACCAGCTAAAAGGCCAGCTATAAAGGATAAAAGTAGGGCTATCCAAACATTGACCCCAGCTAAGATTAAGACTACACATACTGCAGCCCCTGTTCCAAAAGAGCCATCCACTGTTAAATCAGCAATGTCTAGTATTTTATAGGTGATATAGACACCTATAGCCATTATCCCCCATATCAGTCCCTGGGCCAGAGCACCAGGTAACTGCTCAAATAGGATCATTACATTTAAATTCATAAAAATTTCCTTTTAGTCCACTATTGCTTGGTAATCGCTAGGTACTACAATGCCTAATTCATCACAGATTTCTGCATTATACATTTTTGTAAAGTTAGGTGCATACTCTATGGGCATGGTAGAGATATCAGCTTCTCCAGTAAGTATTTTGTAAGCCATAAGTCCAGTGGCATAGCCTAAGTCATAGTAGTCAATAGAAAGGGTTACCACTCCACAACCTGCACAAATTCCTTTTTCTCCAGCTACTACAGGTATCTTGGCAGGACGAAGAATATTATCAATAATACCTGTGTTTGAAGCTACAGTATTATCTGTTGGCAAGTAGATTACATCAGACTCATTGGCTGCAGTGCTTGTAATTGCTGCTAAATCATTGGAGTCTGTAAAGGAATATAGTTTTGCATTATAGCCCTTATCTTCCAGCATTTTTTTGATAGTAGTAACCTGATAAAGGGAATTGGGCTCTGCTGAACAGTAAATCAATCCAATGTTTTTAGCTTGTGGGAAAAGATCATGTATCATATTAGCTTGTTGATCTAAGGGAGCTAAGTCTGATGTTCCAGACACATTACTACCAACCAAACCGTCAAAGTTATCCAAGTCTAGGGCAACACCATATTCTGTAATGGAGGTACCTAAAACAGGTATATCTCCAGTTGCTGTTGCAGCTGCTTGAAGAGCAGGTGTGGCATTAGCCATAATCAAGTCTACCTTGGATGCTACAAAGCTATTGGCAATGGTAGCACAGGTATTAGGATCTCCTTGGGCATTTTGAAAGTCAAAAACTACCTTGTCTCCTAATTTGTCTGTTAAGGCATCTTTAAAACCTTCTGTTGCGGCATCAAGGGCAACGTGCTGGATTAGTTGAGAAATCCCTACAGTATAGACCTGAGGTTTACCTTGATTTCCATTATCACAGGCACTTAACCCTATAATTGATACTAAGAGTAATACCGTTATTATTAAATTTAATGATTTTTTCATCTTATACCTCTTCGAATTTTCAAGTGATTTAATTAAAATACTATAATAAAGATTTCTAACTATGTCAATAAAAGTATATAAATTAAGGGGCATTTTGAGCTATTTATACAATTAAAGGCAAATTTGGCTAAAAAAAAGGAAAATCTCACTTAAGTGAGTTTCCTTTGACAACAAATATATGTGTCTATTAATTTTTGGTGAAGATGATTGGACTTGAACCAACGACCTCTTGCATGTCAAGCAAGCGCTCTGACCAGCTGAGCTACACCTCCGTGCTCATATATATTACAACAGAGCCAATAAATCTGCAATATTAATTGTCTGCCTATAAAGGAGCTTTTTTGTATTCCTTATGGATTTTCTCAAGGTCATAGGCCCAGATACTATGGAAAAAAGGGCAGTTACTCCATAGTCTTTTAAAACCTCAGCATCAGGACTAATGGTTCCAGATATACAAATTAAGGGCTTATTATACTTCTTTGCTAAAAGGCCAGCCTTGAAGGGAACCTTTCCCTTTACAGTTTGACTGTCGGTTTTTCCTTCTCCAGAAAAGACAAAATCACTTTTAGCTATTGAGTCTTCTAGTCCAGAATATTTTGCTACAATATCAAATCCACTCATAATATTAGGTTCTGTTATAGCCATAAGGCCACCTGATAGACCACCAGCTGCTCCACTAGAAGGTATATTAGATATATCCTTGTTAAAAGTTTCTTTAAAGACCTGGGCTAGATTTTGAAGGCCTGCATCTAAAAGAACCACCTCATCTTTAGAAGCTCCTTTTTGTGGTGCATAAACATAGGCGGCTCCATCTTTTCCGTAATAGGGATTTTGCACATCACAGGCAAAAAGAAGGTTGGCAGATTTAAGTTTGGGATACAAAGCTTTTGTATCTATACTTTTTACCTTTATCATATTTTCCCCAGAGGCCCATACCTCCTTATTCTTCTCATCAAGAAATCTTAAGCCTAAAGCACTTAAGGCTCCCATTCCACCATCTGAAGAGGCTGTTCCTCCAAAGCCAATAATAATGTTTTCATAACCTGCTTGTAGAGCCAGTAGAATTAGCTGGCCTGTACCATATGAGCAAGCCTTCATAGGATTTAATTGGCCTTTAGGAATATTTTCAATACCAGAGGCAGTAGCAGACTCTATTACTGCCCACTTACCATCACCTAGCACCCCATAATAGCCTGAGATTTCCTCTCCAAAGATGTCTTGTACCTTATGGTAGACAATATGACCTTTTGTAGCATTCACCAAGGCCTCTACAGTACCCTCGCCTCCATCGGCCATAGGGTGTTTAAAAACTATTGCATTAGGTATTCTTTCTAAAAGGGCTTTTTCCATTATGTCACAGGCTTCTTGGGCTTTTAGTGACCCCTTGTAGGAGTCCATGGCTAATGTTATTTTCATTCAATCTTGTATGATAGTTAGAGCTGATCATACTCCTCCTCGTATTGTGTAGTAGTGTTTAGGGTCCCTCTCCAAGGACTAAATACTATATTTATCCACAAGTGTTTATATAAATACAAAACCATGATGCATTGAACAATCCTGTCTCAATTTTGGTTGGCATTTGAGCACTCGTTTAGGTCAAAACTCCTTCAGGTATAAAAGCTTAAATAATTGTATATATATCTTACACCTATAACCCACCACCTTACAATCAAAAGATGGGTTTTTATTTGTTACTACTAATCACTAAAGTAAATCACTACTAAATGTTAAAATTAAATGCTACTAATTATTAAAAAAATATGCTACTAATTGTTAAAAATTCATTGTATTGTCCCATAAAATCTTATACAATGATAAAGAAATGAAAGGCTAAGGGGATCTCCATGAGTTATATAAATAGAATCGTTGATAAAACAATTGAACAAAAAATGAAAGTAATGGGGTGTGTTGTCGTAAAAGGACCTAAATGGTGTGGAAAAACGACAACAGCAAAGCAGTTCGCAAAAAGTATCCTTGAATTGCAAGATCCAGTTGAAGGCAAAAAATATGAAGAAATCGCACAAAACAACATTAAGCTGTTATTGGAAGGTGAAAAACCTCGTCTTATAGATGAGTGGCAACTGATACCTGATATATGGAATGCAATCAGACATGATATAGATAAGAAAGACAAGACCGGATTATATATTATAACAGGTTCTGTTACTCCTCTTGAGCATGATAAGGTGAGATTGCATTCAGGAATTGGCAGAATGTCTTTTGTAACAATGTATCCCATGTCCTTGTATGAAAGCGGAGATTCCAATGGTTCTATTTCCTTGAAAGACCTCTTATACGATAAAGTACAAGTCAATGGACAAAGATCTGATATAACCTATGAAAGATTGGCATATCTTACATGCCGTGGGGGATGGCCATCCGCTGTAAAAATGAAGGATGAAAAGTTAGCTCTGGAAGTAGCTAAAGAGTATTTGGATGTCCTATGTGAAAGCGATATTGAAAACACAGGAGAAAAAATAAATCCTGCACTTACACGTGCCATAATGCGTGCATACTCAAGATTAGTCTCCACAATAGAGTCAAACAAGACTCTATATAATGACATACGCCATATATATGGTGATGTTTCGGATCCCACAATAATGTCATATCTTGGTAGGCTTGGCAGATTATATGTAACTGATGAAATCGAAGCATGGAATCCCAATATTATCAGCAGGACTAATGTACGCACATCACCTAAAAAAGCACTTGTGGACTCATCAATAGCATGTGCCGCATTACAGTGTTCTCCTAGTGACTTAGTCATGGATCCTATTTCATTTGGATTACTATTTGAAAATCTGGTTGACAGAGATTTGAAAATATACACTGCTAATCAAGGTGGTTTTTTGAGGCACTATAGAGACAGGTTTGGTTTAGAATGTGACCAAGTTATACATTTCGACAATGGTGAGTATGCGCTTATACAAACAAAACTAGGCACAAAAAGAGTTATGGAAGCTTGTGATAAGCTGGTTGAATTAAGAGACAAGATAAGAAAGAATGAGAAAAAAGAACCAAAGTTTTTAATGGTTGTTACAGGAAGCGATATAGCCTATACCACAAAAGAAGGTGTTTTGGTTGTACCTGTAGGTTGTTTAAAAGATTAAGCAACTAGTTATAAATTTTTCTTACCTAATAGCTGATTCTGTTCTCCACATATCAGCATTGTATTTCATTAAGTTAAACAATTCATTTGTACATTTATCCATTTTATCCATTATGTCTGCCTCTAGTTTTAGGTTTGCAGCTTTTAAGTTTTCTTTCAGTTGATCTGTATTTCTAGCACCTACAAGAACAGAAGCTGTTTGAGGCTTATGCATACCATAGGCTATAGAAAGGGCAGCCATGTTTAAGCCTTCTTGCTTAGCTAATTTCTTAATACAGTCCAAGGTTTCAAATATTGGTTTATGGAGATGTTTGTACTCAGGGCTTAAATACCAGACCCTTTTTAATCTTTCAGGTATCTCATCTATATTAGAGTATTTACCTGTACACAGGCCTTGGGCTAGGGCAGAGTAGTTTAAAATACCAATATCTTTTTTAATACAAGCATCTCTAATTTCATGGTCAATTGCCCTAAATAGGGGGTTATATGCTATTTGATTGGTATGAATGGGTCCATATTTACTCATTTCCTCTAAATCTTCCACACCAAAGTTTGAAACTCCAATAGCCCTAATTTTCCCGCTTTTGTACAAGCTCAATAGCCCCTCCATAGTATCTGAAAAATCAACCGTCCTTCTAGGCCAATGAATTTGATATATATCAATATAGTCTGTTTGCAGTCTTTTTAAACTGGCCTCACATGCACTTATAACTGTAGCTTTATCTGGATGGCCATCTGCAACCTTAGTAGCTATTATGGCCTTACTTCTTCTGTCTTTCAAACCTTCTCCAACTATTTCTTCACTTTTACCTGCTCCATAGGCTGTTGCAGTATCTATAAGGGTTATACCTGCATCTAAGGCCATGTGTAGGGTTTTAATGGAGTCTTGGTCATCTTGGTCACCCCAATTAGCATCTTTAGAAAAAACCCAGGTGCCAAGGGCCATTTTGGAGACCAAGATACTAGTATCTCTTATTTTCACATATTCCATTGTTTACCTCTCTTTTTTCTTGTCTTTTCTTTGTTTTCTCTTACCCCTTCATTATACTTACCCTGTGAAAGATATACAAATGAGGAAAGAAGAAAGAAGGAAGCTATACCACTTTTTTGAAATATTTAAGATACTTTTATGGTAGAATGAACCTATCTATTTGGGAGGTAATAATATGGCCAGTCATGAATTTATGAATGCCAAGGCTGTCTGGGCCAAGGGCATGGAAGATTTGATGAATATAAGGATGGGGTTTTCTAGTAAGGTTCCAAAAGGAGTTTGTAGGGTTGATGTGGCCTGTGCAGGTGGTTATCAGCTCTTTGTAAATGACAAATACATCTGTGCTGGACCAGCTAGGGCAGCTCATGGATTTTACAAGGTAGATAGTATAGATATAAGTGGGTATTTAAATGAAGATAGTAACTATGTAGCCCTTTTAACCTGGGGTTATAGGGTAAATTCATATTCTGTTCTTGATCAAGCTTCTTTCATAACAGCTGAAATCATTTGTGATGATCTAGTTATTGCTGCAACAGGGGACTTTGGATTTAATGCCTATTTACTAGAGGACTATGTAAGAAAAATCCAAAGATATACCTATCAAAGAGCTTTTGTAGAATCATATAAACTAAGTCAGGCTTCCTTTTCATGGATGAAGGCTGATATGGAGTCAAATACTAAGTTAGGAATATTTTTAGATAAAAAGTATTTAAAAAGAGATGTTCCTTATCCAGAGTATGAAAAACTTTATCCAAGAGAATTATCTACTATGGGTGACTTTGAAAAAAGAATTCCTGATGAGTATAGGATTCCTTGGTATTTAGAACATAATGAACCCTACTACAAGGCTTTTGAGCCCCATGAATTGGAAGAAGATACCAACAAAAAGATTCAAAATGTTAAATATGATACTAAAAATGTAGAAGAAGTCTCAAATAGTTCAGGCCTACTTTTAAAAGAAGGGAAATATAATATATATGCCTTTGAAAGAGAAACCACAGGTATGATTAAGTTTAAAGTTACTTGTAAAGAGCCTTGTGACTTTATGATGGTCTACGATGAGCAGTTAACCGATGGCTATACCTTTCCCATTAGAATTAGAGGGCTTTGGGTAAATTCCTATGTCTTAGAGCCTGGGGAATATGAGTTAGTCTTTTTTGAGCCAGTAAGTATGAAATATTTAAATCTAGTAATGCTTAATGGCCAAGCATTTTTTGAAGACTTCCATATGGTTGAGTACAAGCATCCTCCTGTTAGCAAGACCTTTGAAACAGATGATAAGGACCTTTTAATGATATATGAAGCTGCTGTTGAGACCTATCGTCAAAACACCTTGGATATATATATGGACTGTCCATCAAGAGAAAGGGCAGGTTGGCTATGTGATAGCTTCTTTACCTCCAGAGTGGAATACCTTTTAACAGGTAAGTCTGTAATAGAGAGAAGCTTTTTGAATAACTTTTTACTACCTGACTCTTTTGAGCACCTACCAAAGGGTATGCTTCCCATGTGCTATCCCGCTGACCATCCCAATGGCCGCTTTATACCTAACTGGGCCATGTGGCTGGTAATAGAACTTTATGAGTACCTAGGTAGAACCAATGATAGAGACTTTGTAGATGCTTTTAAATCTAAGGTCTATGGCCTTTGTGAATACTTTGAAGACTTCATAAACAAAGACGGCCTTTTACAAGACCTAAAAGAGTGGGTCTTTGTGGAATGGTCTCATGCCAACAATTTAGTGCAAAATGTCAATTTTCCCACCAATATGCTCTATGCCTTTATGCTAGAAAGAGTTTCTCTCTTGTATGATGATAAAGAAAAATTAGCTCAAGCTGAAAAGATTAGAAATACCATAAGAGAAGTATCTTTTAATGGACAATTCTTTAGAGATAGAATGGTTCTAGAAGATGGAAAATTAGAAATAACCGATGAGATTACTGAGGTTTGTCAGTACTATGCCTTTTTTACTAAGACTGCCAGTATTGATAAATATCCTGAGCTTTGGGAAAAACTTCTAAAAGACTTCGGACCAGGCAGGGCAGAAAAAGGAGTGCACCCAGAAATTTATGGAACCAATGCCTTTATTGGAACATATTTAAGATTAGAGCTTTTATCCAATGCTGGTCTACATCAGCAATTATTAGATGAATCTGTAGACTTCTTTTTATACATGGCAAAAAGAACTGGCACTCTTTGGGAAAATAAAACAGACAATGCTTCTTTGAATCATGGCTTTGCCTCTCATGTGGTTGTTTGGTTTGATAAGGCCATAAAAGTCCTAAAAATGGATAAAAAGAGCTAAATTTTGCAAAGTTACACAATATTGTGTTGACTTTAGTCATATGTATATGTAATATGACTAATATATCCTAATGCATTTCGTAAATCTGTAAAGGCTTCTAAATCATTTAGATTTGAGATTCATTTTGATTTTTAAAAAAGCAGGGAAATTTTTTTGTGGAGGTACCGAATGAATAAAGGTACAGTAAAATGGTTTAACTCAGAAAAAGGATATGGCTTCATATCTAACGACGAAGGTGGAGAAGATGTATTTGTACATTTTTCCGCTATTAACACTGACGGCTACAAAACTCTTAGAGAAGGACAAAAAGTATCTTTTGAAGTAGAGCAAGATCCTAAGAATAGTAATAAGCTTAGAGCAGCCAACGTTTCTTTTGACTAATTGAAACAAAGACCTAAAACGCTGATCTAATCATATTTTATATAAGATGTAAGGAACGTGTTTTGAGGAACGGGCAACCGTTCTTTTTTTTGAAGTAAAATATGGTATAATTTTTTTGAAATAAATAAAGGATGGAAAATATGCTAAGAGAAAAGAATATTGTGGATTTTACTAATTTATTAGCTTCAAAAGAGGCTGTTCCAGGTGGGGGCGGAGCTAGTGCCTTGGCAGGTGCTCTAGGAGCTGCTTTAGCCTCAATGGTGGGAAACCTCACCCTTGGTAAAAAAAGATATAAAGATGTAGAAGAAGATATAATAGGGCTACAAGAAGAAACAAAGAAATATATTGATGAATTTTTAGCTTTGATTGATGGAGATGCTATAGCTTTTTTACCCCTTTCAAAGGCCTATTCTTTACCTAGTAAGACCCAAGAAGAAAAAGAATACAAGGATAAAATAATGGAAGAAGCCTTAAATACAGCTTCTAGTGCACCCTTGTTAATTATGGAAAGAGCCCATGAAATGCTGGTTATCTTAAAGGAATATGCAGAAAAAGGGTCCAAGTTAGCCATATCCGATGTAGCTGTGTCATCAGTAATGTTAAGGTCCGCAATTTTAGGAGCCTCAGTAAACATATTCATAAATGCAAAAATGATGAAAAATAGGGAGGTTGCAGAAGAATTAAATTCTAGATGTGACCAATTAATAGAAGAAGGTAAGGCCATGGCAGATGAGATCTTTAAAAGTGTAGAAGAGAAGATTAGATAGAAAGGTGAGAGTAAATGGAAATATTATTAGGAAATGATGTAGTAAAAGAAATAACTAAACAAATTAAAAAGGACCTAGAAGACCTTAATGGCTATATTCCCACCTTGGCTATTGTAAGAGTTGGAGAAAATCCAGATGACATTTCTTATGAAAGAGCTGCCATAAAAAGATTTGAAAAGTTAGGCATGAATACTAAAGCTATAGCTTATTCAGCTGATGTGGATAATGTGTCTTTTGTAAATAGTTTTAAGAAAATTAATGAAGATGAAAGTATTAATGGAATATTATTAATGCGTCCTTTACCAAAACACATTGATGAAGACCAAATAACAAATATGATTGATCCCCTTAAAGACATTGATTGTATTGGACCTACAAATCTTGCTAAGGTCTTTGCATCGGATGAAAGTGGCTTTGAGCCTTGTACAGCAAAGGCAGTTATGGAAATGATTGATTATGCTGGTATTGACTTAAGAGGTAAAAGAGCTGTTGTGGTAGGAAGATCTTTAGTGGTTGGAAAACCAGTTTCTATGATGCTTATGAAGAAAAATGCAACAATTACCATTTGTCACACAGGTACTAAGAATATGGAAGAAGTGTGTAAACAAGGAGAAATTTTAGTTGCAGCTGCTGGAAGAGCTAAAATGATAAATGAAAAGCATGTAGCTAAAGGCGCCTATGTTTTTGATGTTGGCATAAATGTGGATGAAGAAGGTAATTTGTGTGGGGATGTGGATATGGACTCAATTGGCCATTTAGCAGCCCTTTGTACCCCAGTTCCTAGAGGGGTTGGCACAGTTACTACCTCAGTTTTAGCTAAGCAGGTGGTTAAGGCTGCTAAATTGCAGAAGAAATAATTATTATTTATTAAAAAAAACAGTGATGAAAAGAAAGTAGGGTAATAAATGTATAATCTCTTGCATCTTAAATATGCTCTAGAGGTGGAAAAAACTGGTTCATTTTCCAAGGCTGCTCAAAACCTATACATGAACCAGCCCCAAGTTTCCAAGGCCATAAAAGAGTTGGAAACCTCTTTAAATATAATCATATTTGATAGAACTCCTGCAGGGGCTGTGGTTACAGCTAAGGGAAAAGAGTTTTTTAAACATGCTAGAAATGTTATTAATGAAGTAGAGCAGATGGAAAAGCTTTCTACTAAGGCAATTAAGAGTAACAAGGTCTTAAACATTTCTGTTCCTAGGGCCAGCTATGTCTCCTATGCCTTTACAGAGTTTTTAAACTCTATTAAAAAAGACCATGCCTTAAATGCTGACTACAGAGAAACCCATTCAGCTAGGGCCATGAAAAGTGTTTCCAAGTCTGAAAACAATTTGGGGATTATTAGATACAGAAAGAGGTTTGAAGAATACTTTTTAACCGCCTTAGATAAGTATGATTTGGTTTATGAGGACATTTTTTCCTTTGAATACCTACTTTTAATGTCTAAAGATTCTCCTATGGCTAAAAAAGAAAAGATTTATATGGAAGATATACAAGATAAGATTGAGATTATTCATGGGGATATTTCCATTCCTGCTAGGGCTTCTAGCAGGCAAGATATCTTAAAACTAGGTAAAGAAAAAAAGATTTCTGTCTATGAAAGGGCCAGTCAATTAGAAATGCTGGACAGAATCCCTGAAACCTTTATGTGGGCATCTCCTATGCCTCAATATATTTTAGACAAATTCAATTTAATCCAAAGAAAATGTGAAGGTGGTGTAAATGTGTATAAAGATATATTTATATACAAAAAAGACCATATTTTAAGTGATCTTGAAATACATTTTATGGAGATTGTAAAAAAGACAGCTGAAAAATTAAATAGACTATAGATAATGCTATATCGATAATGGAATATCGATATTCTAAAATGCATTCTACCCTAAGGTCATATTTCCTTTTATAATGTAATTGTTAAAACTTTAACAATGTAAGGAATATGACTTTTTTCTTACATACAAAAAGAAAGGAGAGGTGCAAAGCATAGCTAGCACAAAGAGAAAATGAATCAAGTGTCAAGACAAACATTGGAAAGATTACCTCTTTATCTAAACTATCTAAAAAGTTTGGACTCTAATCTGCCAGAAAACATATCAGCAAGATGTATCGCTGAAACCTTGGGCCTAACAGAAATTCAGGTGAGAAAGGATTTAGCCTGTGTAAGTGATGGGGGAAAGCCCAGAGTAGGTTTTGTATCCCTAGACCTTATAAACGATATTGAGAACTTTCTAGGTTACAAGGATGTAAATGATGCAATCTTAGTAGGAACAGGAAAGCTAGGAAAGGCCCTAATGACCTACAAGGGATTTTCTGATTATGGACTTAACATTGTTGCGGGTTTTGACATAGATGAAAACATAGTAGAAGAAAAAGAAGAGGGTAGGCCCATTTTTCATATATCAAAAATGAAAAATCTCTGCCAAAGAATGAATATAAAGATAGGAATTATAACTGCCCCTTGGGAGGTAGCACAAGAAATAGCGGATGCCATGATTGATAGTGGAATTTTAGCTATTTGGAACTTTGCTCCTGCCCATATAGAGGTGCCAGAATGTGTTTTAGTTAAAAATGAAAATATGGCCGTTTCGTTGGCATTATTGTCAAAGCATCTTAAAGAACAATTGACAAAATAGAAGGAGAATGTATATGAGTAATACAAGAGAAGTTATTGACACTAGAGAAAAACTGCAATTAGCACTGGGAAAATTAAGACTAGCTCAAAAAGAGTTTGCCACATTTTCTCAGGAAAAAGTAGACCAAATCTTCAAAGCCGCTGCTATGGCTGCCAATAGTCAAAGGTTGCCCTTAGCCAAGATGGCTGTGGAAGAAACCAAGATGGGTATTGTTGAAGATAAGGTTATCAAAAATCATTATGCAGCTGAATATATATATAATACATATAAAGATACTAAGACCTGTGGTCTTGTAGAAGAAGATACAATAAACGGTATTAAAAGAATTTTAGAGCCTGTTGGAATTATTGCAGCGGTTATCCCTACAACCAATCCAACCTCCACCGTCATATTCAAAACCCTCATATCTCTAAAAACCAGAAATGGTATTGTCATAAGTCCTCACCCTAGAGCTAAAAACTCCACCATAGAAGCAGCTAGAATAGTACTAGAAGCTGCTGTTAAGGCTGGAGCACCTGAGGGCATTATTGAATGGATTGATGTGCCAAGTTTAGAAATGACCAACACTGTTATGAAAGAATGTGATTTAATCCTAGCAACAGGTGGCCCTGGTATGGTTAAAGCAGCCTACTCTTCTGGAAAACCTGCAGTTGGAGTTGGAGCTGGTAATACTCCTGCCATTATTGATAAAAGTGCAGACATCCTTTTAGCTGTTAACTCCATTATCCACTCTAAAACCTTTGATAATGGTATGATTTGTGCTTCTGAACAGTCAGTTATTGTGGATAAGACCATATACAACAAGGTTAAAAAAGAGTTTGAATACAGGGGATGCTACTTTTTAAACAAGGAAGAAACTGAAAAGGTTCGTAAAACCATACTAATAAATGGGGCCTTAAATGCCAAAATAGTGGGCCAAAGTGCCTTTGATATAGCTAAGCTAGCCAATGTGGATGTGCCTACATATACAAAAATCCTTATTGGTGAGGTGGTTTCTGTAGATATAGAAGAAGAATTTGCCCATGAAAAACTTTCTCCAGTACTAGCAATGTACAAGGCAGAAGATTTTGAAGCTGCCATAACAAAAGCTCAAAAACTAATAGAAGATGGTGGAATGGGACATACCTCTTCCATATATATAGATAGTTTAAATGCTAAAGAAAGACTAAACATATTTGAAGATGCCATGAAGACCTGTAGGATCTTAATAAATACCCCTTCATCTCACGGTGGTATAGGTGATTTATATAACTTTAAATTAGCACCTTCTTTAACCTTGGGTTGTGGTTCTTGGGGTGGAAACTCCACATCAGAAAACGTGGGAGTTAAGCATCTATTAAATATTAAAACAGTGGCAGACAGGAGAGAAAATATGTTGTGGTTTAGAGCACCAGAAAAAGTATACATTAAAAAAGGTTGTACCCCCCTTGCCCTAGAAGAACTTAAAAATGTTTTAGGCAAAAAAAGAGTCTTCATTGTAACTGACGAGTTTTTATTCAAAAACGGCTATACCAAACCTGTTACAGATAAACTAAATGAAATGGGCTTAGCACATCAAGTTTTCTTTGAAGTTACTCCAGATCCTACCTTGGCTTGTGCTAAAGCTGGAGCTAAGGCTATGAGTGCCTTCCAACCAGACTGTATAATAGCCTTAGGTGGTGGTTCAGCAATGGACGCTGCTAAGATTATGTGGGTTATGTATGAACATCCTCAAGTGGACTTTATGGATATGGCTATGAGATTTGCGGACATTAGAAAAAGAGTATACGATTTTCCTAAGATGGGAAAACTAGCCTACTTCATTGCTATACCTACAACAGCTGGTACTGGCTCAGAGGTAACACCTTTTGCAGTCATAACCGACGAAAAGACCAATGTAAAGTATCCTTTGGCAGATTATGAAATAATGCCTAATATGGCTATAGTGGATGCAGACTTTATGATGAATGCTCCCAAGGCTTTAACAGCTGCCTCTGGTATTGATGCTGTAACCCATGCCCTAGAAGCTTATGCTTCCATGTTGGCAACCGACTACACAGATGCTTTGGCCTTAAGGTCCTTGAAAATAGTTTTTGAAAATCTTCCCACAGCTTATGAAAAAGGACCAGAAGATTCAAGGGCAAGAGAAAAGATGGCAGACGGAGCTACTATAGCGGGAATGGCCTTTGCCAATGCCTTCTTAGGAGTATGTCACTCCATGGCCCATAAGTTAGGAGCCTTCCATCATCTACCTCACGGTGTAGCAAACGCTTTGATGATTGAACAAGTCCTAAGATTTAATGCATCAGAAAAACCAGTTAAGATGGGAACCTTCCCTCAGTACGACCACCCACATACCCTACAAAGATATGCTGACATAGCCCAATACCTAGGTTATGCTGGTAAAAATGACAAGGAAAGTTTAGAAAATCTCATAAATGGCTTAAATGACCTTAAAAAGAAGGTAGGAATTAAACAAAGTATTCAAGACTACGGTATTGATGAGAAGACCTTTATGGACAGCCTAGATGATATGGCAGACCAGGCCTTTGATGACCAATGTACTGGTGCCAATCCCAGATATCCTTTAATAAGTGAAATTAAGCAAATGTACATAAATGCATACTACAATAGGCAGGAGGAAGTTTAAAATGAAGTTGGATAAGATTATAGCTGTAAGAACCAGCAAGACCATTTATAGGGATAAAGACAAGGTAATAAAGCTTTTTAATGAAGATTATTCCAAGGCTGATATTCTTAATGAAGCCCTAAACCAAGCCAGAGTGGAAGAAACCGGCTTAAACATCCCTAAAATCTTAGAAGTGACCAAGATAGAAGGAAAATGGGCCATTGTACTAGAATTTATTGAAGGAAAAACCCTAGCTCAAATCATGGAAGAGGACAAGGAGAACTTTGACAAACACCTGGAAAGATTTGTGGACTTACAAATGGAAATGCACACCCATAAGGCTCCTTTGTTAAATAAACTAAAGGACAAGATGAACAGGAAGATTACAGAAACCGGCCTGGATGCAACCATTAGATATGACCTTCACACCCGCCTAGAAAGTATGCCAAAAGGAACCAAGCTTTGTCATGGAGACTTTAATCCTAGTAACATTATTATTACTCCAGATGATAAAGCATATATCCTAGACTGGTCCCATGCTACTATGGGTAACGCTTCAGCGGATGTAGCCAGAACCTATTTACTCTTTTGGCTATCTGGAAACATAGACGGAGCAGAAAAATATTTAGAACTTTTCTGCAAAAAGAGCGACACAGCCAAGCAATATGTGCAAAAGTGGATACCAATTGTAGCAGCCTCCCAATCAGTTAAGGGCAAGGCAGAAGAAAGAGAATTTTTATTACATTGGGTAAATGTAGTTGAATATCAATAAAAAAGAGGAGAGAAGTATGAAAATAACAGTATGTATAGGAAGTTCATGTCATTTAAAGGGATCTAGACAGGTAGTAGAGTCATTACAATACCTTATAGGAGAGCATAACTTAAAAGACGAGATTGATTTATCTGGTACCTTTTGTATGAACAATTGTCAAAATGGAGTTTGTGTTACCTTGGATGAAGAATTCTATTCTCTCTCCCAAGATACGGTTAAAAGCTTTTTTGAAACAGAGGTCTTGCCTAAGATTAAATAGAGTGTCTGATAAATATTTAAAAGTAAGAAAGCAAGAAAAGAAGAAAAGATAATATTGGTCACTTAAGAGAGACAAAATTGAGAAAAAAGAGTCTTCCTCTCTTAAGATGAGCCAAAATGAGTGAAAAGTAGAAAACAAAAGATTAAAAAAGATAGAAGGTGGACATATAAATGAAAGAATTTTTAAGATTTAAAAAATCCAATTGTAAAAACTGCTATAAATGCATCAGGCATTGCCCAGTAAAATCCATAAGGTTTTCTGGTAACCAAGCCCATATTATGGGAGATGAATGCATTTTATGTGGCCAATGCTTTGTTGTGTGTCCCCAAAATGCCAAAGAAATATCTGATAACAGAGAAACTGCTAAGGTAATGATAGCATCCAAAGTACCAGTTATAGCCAGTGTCGCCCCTTCTTTTGTAGCCAATTACAATGGCATGGGCATAAAGGCTTTAGAAAAGGCCCTACAAAAGTTGGGTTTTCATAGTGCTGAAGAAACAGCTATTGGGGCTAAGTTGGTAAAAGATGAATATGACAAAATGCTAAAGGCAGAAGAAAAAGATATCATTATTACCTCTTGTTGTCACAGTGTTAATTTACTAATACAAAAACATCATCCAAAAGTTTTACCCTATTTAGCAGATGTCTTAAGTCCCATGTTAGCCCACAGTCTGGATATTAAAAGAAGATATCCTGAGGCAAAAACCATATTTATTGGACCTTGCTTAGCTAAAATGGATGAGGCTGATAGATACCCTAGAATAACCGACTGTGTTTTAACCTTTGATGATTTAACAAAATGGTTTGAAGAAGAAAAAATCCAACTAGACGAAGTAAGAGACCTAGAAGAAGAAAGTAAAACCAGATTGTTTCCCACAGCGGGAGGAATCTTAAAAACCATGGCTTGTGAAAACCAAAACTACACATATATGGTCATAGATGGAATTGAAAACTGCAAGGCAGCTATTAAGGATATTGAAAGTGGCAATTTAAGCAAATGCTTTATAGAGATGTCTGCCTGTAAGGGGTCTTGTATTGATGGTCCAGTTATGGAAAAGTATCATCCAACTCCCATAAGAAGCTTTAAAGAGGTAAATAATTATGCAGGTAAAAAGGACTTTTTAGTAAAGCCCTTGCAAGAGGGAAGTATAAGGATGGGTTATGCTCCCATTGAGATAGAATCTTCCATGCCCTCAGAAGAAGAAATAATCAGTATTTTAGGTCAAATTGGAAAGAAGAAAAAAGAAGATGAATTAAACTGTGGCTCATGTGGATATGACACTTGTAGGGAAAAAGCAATTGCAGTTCACCGAGGAAAAGCAGATTTTACTATGTGCTTACCCTTTTTACAGGCTAGATCTCAAAGCTTTTCTGACACAATTATTGGAAATACCCCCAATGGCATATTAGTACTAAACGAAGATTTAGAAGTACAACAAATAAACAAGGCAGCCATGAAGCTAATGAATATTAGAAGTGTATCTGATGTAGTAGGAGAGCCTGTAGTAAGAATACTAGACCCTAAGGACTTTTTAGAGGTTAAACTGACAGGAAAAATCATAAGAGACAAGGTTACATATTTAGCAGATTATGATAAATACCTAGAAATGACCACCTTACACGATAGGGAGTACAAGATAATCCTTTGTATTATGAGAGATGTCACTGATTACTACAAGGATAAGGCCAAAAAAGAAGTTATTAGTAAGCGAACCATTGATACAGCTGACAAGGTAGTGGAAAAGCAAATGAGAGTAGTTCAAGAAATAGCCTCTCTCTTAGGAGAAACAGTAGCTGAAACCAAGGTAGCTTTGACAAAGCTGAAGGAGACCATATCTAATGAATAACCTTTGTACCGATGTAGGATACAACAGTCTGAATAAATACCAAGAACTTTTATGTGGAGATTATATTGAATTTATAAATCAAGATGAAGGTACTAAGGTTCTAGTTTTAGCAGATGGCTTGGGTTCTGGTGCAAAGGCCAATATCTTATCTACCCTTACAGCTAAAATAATCTCTACCATGATGGCAGAGGGCTGTTCCATAGAAGAATGTGTAAAAACCATTGCTGAAACCTTGCCAGTCTGCTCGGTTAGGGGCATTGCCTATTCTACCTTTACCATAATTCGCATAGTTAACAATGAATATGCAGAAATAATATGTTATGACAATCCTCAGGTCATTCTTTTAAGAGATGGTAAATCCTATGATTTTCCTAAAAATCTTATACAAATAGATGGTAAAGATATTTATCAGTCTCGTATTGAGCTTTTGGAAAACGATATATTTATAGCCCTAAGTGATGGGGTCATCCATGCAGGTATTGGAAACAGCTTAAACTTTGGTTGGCTAAGAGAAGATATTATTTCTTTTATGGAAAATATTTACCATGCAGGCTTTACTGCAAAAACCCTATCTACCATTCTTTTAGATGAATGCTTTGCCCTTTATGGGGGGCAACCTGGAGATGATACCAGCGTTTGTGTTTTAAGAATCAGAAAAAGAGAACCGGTTAATCTTTTAATAGGACCTCCCCATAACAGGCATGACTGTAACAAGATGATGTCTCTATTCTTTTCTAAAGAAGGAAAACACATTGTCTGTGGAGGAACAACCTCTAATATTGCTGCAGATTTCTTGAAAAAACCCCTAATACCCAATTTGGATTTCTTTGACCCAGAAATTCCACCTACAGCAGAGATTGAAGGGGTAGATTTGGTTACAGAAGGAGTAATTACCATAAACAAGGTTTTAGAGTATGCAAAAGATTACCTTTTGACCAACAACTCATACAAGCACTGGAACTACAAAAAAGATGGGGCTTCTAAGGTTTCTAGAATGCTGTTTGAAGAGGCAACAGATATAAATTTCTATGTAGGTAAGGCTGTAAATCCTGCCCATCAAAATCCAGATTTGCCAATAAATTTTAGTGTAAAAATGCAATTAATTTCCGAATTGTCCAAGTGTTTAGGACAAATGGGTAAGAATATAAAAGTTAGTTATTTTTAGGAGGGATAAAATGAGAAAATTTGATACAAAGGTTCAATTGTTAAAGTATAAGGTATTAAAGGAAGTTGCAAAACATGCCTGGCAGGATACCCTATTAGAATCTTTAACAGATATTCCCAAAACTATTATCCCTGGTGAAGATGCAACCATGAGATGTTGTGTCTATAAAGAAAGGGCAATACTCAACGAAAGAGTAAAGCTAGCCATGGGTGGAGATAAGAATAATCCTAATGTTATTGAGGTTATAGATATAGCCTGTGATGATTGTCCAGTAGGGGGCTATGAAGTATCTCAGGCTTGTAGGGGCTGTATTGCTCACAGATGTGAAGATGTTTGTCGCTTTGGGGCCATTACCTTTGATTCCTCACAAAAAGCCCATATAGATAAAAGTAAGTGTGTAGAGTGTGGAATGTGTGCCAAGGTATGTCCCTTTAGTGCCATTATGAATCATAAAAGGCCCTGTGAAAGAGCATGTAAGGTAAAAGCTATTTCTATGGATGAAAAAAGAGCTGCTTGTATTGATAATGACCAATGTACAGCTTGTGGGGCCTGTGTATATCAATGCCCCTTTGGTGCCATAACAGATAAATCATACATTTTAAATGTAATTGATATCTTAAAAAAGAGCCAAGATAATGAAAAACACAAGGTATATGCAGTGGTTGCTCCCTCTATCTCCAGTCAGTTTTCCTACGCCAAGTTGGGACAAGTTATTTCAGGTATAAAAGAATTAGGTTTTTATACTGTAGTAGAAGCAGCCCTTGGTGCAGACATGGCAGCTGATTTAGAAGCTAAAGAACTATATGAAAAAGGCTTTCTCATAAGTTCATGCTGTCCTTCCTTTGTACATTACACAAAAAAAGAGTTCCCAGAACTGGCTGACAGCATTTCTCACAACCTATCACCAATGGCCATTATTGCTAAATATATTAAAGAAACAGACCCTACAAGTAAGATTGTATTTATAGGGCCCTGTACTGCAAAAAAGGCTGAGTTTAAAATACCTGAAGTTAATAAATATATAGATAGTGTTCTTACCTTTGAAGAACTTCAAGCCCTTTTTGACAGCAAGGAAATGGACATAAATACCTTGAAAGAAGATGTCTTAGACAATGCTTCCTACTTTGGTCGTATTTTTGCCAGATCCGGTGGTCTTTCAGATGCCATAAGACAAGCCATAAGAGAAAATGGCTTGGATGAAGAAAAATATGACCCCATAGCTTGTGATGGCATTGAAGAGTGTAGAAAAGCACTACTAAAAGCTAAAAGCAAGGTTTTAAAGAATAACTTCATAGAAGGCATGGCCTGTGAAGGGGGATGTATTGGTGGAGCAGGATGCTTAACCCATGGCCCTAAGGATAAAAGCGAAGTGGATAAGTATGGAATGGAAGCCTATGAAAAAAAGATATCCCACGCTATAAGCATGATAAAACTCTAAGAGTCCATATTATGCTCTACTGGTTACATAGTCACGGTTGTTTTACCTCTGGCAAGATATAACAAAGTGGCTTTGTAATCAGTTTTTTTATCTTAAAACTTACAAACAAATTCCTTTTATCATCATAGATTAATTTGATATAATAAAAACGGAGATAAAAATGTTTGTATTTAAAGCAGCAAAACTTATACCTAAATTATCAAAAACCCTTTCTCTTCCAAAGGTTGCATTTTTTGGACCCTTTACTTTTTTCTACTACCTAATTACCTTTGTATCCATATATTTAGGTGTTCGTATGTCTAAAAAGGCAGGAAAAAGATTTTGGATATATTTATCTGCCATCCCCAGCCTTATTTTACTCATTCTTATTCCTATTCTTAGAATAGTTAAGAAAATTTGGTAATGTGTCTTTGTCACTGAAAATATTCTATAAAAGAAGTAGGATATCCCTTGATATTTAGATAACCAGAAGGATTTGGTAGAAAGGAAAATCCAATTGCTTTGTAAGTTGATTGGATTACGCATGGACAATGAATAAAAAAAATTGGTTAATACTATTAAGCCTATTTATTATCGCTACACTGGTGCTAGGAGCTTGTAGTGTTCAAAAGGTAGAAAAAAATACATACAAACAAATTAGTGCCAAAGAGGCAAAAGAATTAATGGATACCCAAGAAGGTTACATAATCTTGGACGTTAGAACAAGAGCTGAGTATCTTGAAGGCCATATACCCAATGCTGTGCTTTTACCCAATGAAAGTATAGGAAGCACACCAATTGAGCAATTGCCAGATAAGGATCAGTTAATCTTGGTCTATTGTAGGTCTGGTAATAGAAGCAAACAGGCTTCTGCCAAATTAGTAAATCTAGGCTATACAAATGTGCATGAGTTTGGGGGCATAGGTAGTTGGCCCTATGATATTGTTAAGGATTAATTCTAAATATACATTTAGTTTAGATAGTAATAGAGGATAAGAGGATAAGGGGAGGATGTTGTTGTGAAGAAATATGACTATATTATTATAGGTAGTGGAAGTGGCCTTATGGTTTTAGAGGCTGCTTTGAGTTATGGAAAAAAGTGTGCCCTAATAGAAAGCTCAAAACTAGGAGGGACCTGTTTAACCAAGGGTTGTATACCCTCTAAGATGCTGGTTTATCCAGCAGATTTAATAAGAGAGACCCAAGACTCTTCTCAAATAGGTCTAAGCTATTCTAAACCTCAAGTAGATTGGGATTTAATATCTAAAAGGGTTTGGGAGCAGATTGATTACAATAAAAATATTGAAGAGAGCCTTAAAAGAACTAGCAATGTAGATTTATATAAAGGATATGGGGAGTTTATTGACGACCATACCCTAAGAGTCAAATATGCTGATGGTAGCTATAGTGAAGAGTTAATTGGGGAAAATATAGTTATATCTGTAGGTGCAAGAACCAATATCCCACCTATTGAAGGCCTTGAACAAGCAGCCTATGTTACAGCTGAGTCCTTTTTTGGTCCAAAGTATCCTAAGAAGATATATAACCGTTTGGCAATTTTAGGGGCAGGTGCCATAGGTACAGAGTTTGCCCATATATTTTCTGCTTTAGGAAGTAAGGTTACCCTAATTGAAGCCTTACCTAGAATCTTAAGTCTTGAAGAGCCTGAAGTAAGTCAAGTGGTTGAAAACCAACTTACACAAGACGGGATTGATATTAAAAAGGCAAGTCTTGCAAAAAAGGTTACCCTTAACGGGGACACAAAGGTCCTTCATCTAGAAAAATCTGATGGTAGCACTGAATTGGTAGAGTGTGATGAGATATTTATAGCTACAGGGGTAAAATCCAATGGAGATTTATTAAAAATTGAAAACACTAGTTTAGATATAAATATGAAAAACTACATAATCACCAATGAACAAATGGAAACAAATGTAGAGCACATTTATGCAATAGGTGATATAAATGGAAAATTCCAGTTTAGACATACTGCCAATAAAGAGGCTGAAATTTTAGTTCACAACCTATTTATAGATAGTAAAAACAAGAAGTCGGTAAATTATCATGCTGTGCCTTGGGCTGTTTTTACTCATCCTCAAGTTGCCCACGTGGGTATGACAGAAGAAGAGGTAAAAAATTGCACAGATTCTTACAAGGTGGGCTACAACCACTATTCTGATATAGTTGCAGGAATTTCTATGGGGTTTAGTGAAGAATCAGATGTTAATGGCTTTGTAAAACTCATTGTTGGACCAAACAAATCTATTCTAGGAGCTTCTATAGTAGGACCCAATGCTTCTGTTTTAATTCAACCCTACGTATACTTAATGAACTGTAATCAAAAATGTGACCAAAAACCAAGAAGGAAACAAAAGGTAGAATTCGATAGTGCAAGAATGATGTGTCCTCATCTAGGTACCTATACTCCAATGGATGACTCTATGGTAATTCATCCTGCCATGAGTGAGTTAACTGCCTGGGTAACAGAGAGTTTGGAATAATGTTTATTAATAAGAAAGAAGTAAAGAAATAAAAAATAGAAATCAATAAAAAAGGCCATAGGCCTTTTTGTTTGTAATATTTTCTTTATATGAATTCTTTATATATATATTCTTTGTATATGAATTAAATATAAGTTAATGGATAGCTAGCCAATTATGGCCATTTCAATGTAGTAGGCAACAACACCTACAATTGCTGCTGGAATTGTGTTAATTACAGTTGCCCAAAAGGCAGCTTTTCTATCCATGGCAATAAGGGGGAAAAGAGCATCACCATCTTGTGATATGCCGTTAGCCAAAAGAGCTGCAAAGGGAAACATTCCCTTTATGTATAGGGAAACAAAGATAACTTGGGGTCCACAACCTGGAATAATTCCTACCAGCGCCCCTATTAAAACAGAGGTAAGTCCAGCAGAAACCATAAAGCCAGCGATGACTTGTTCACCACCCATTAGATAAACTGAAAATTCATAAACAAAATATGCTGCAAAGACCCAGGTTCCAACAAAGGCTGTCTCTTGGGCATTGTGGGCTAGGGTTTCTTTAAAGGATGAAAGTTTATGTTCCTCATCTTCATGGCTTTGGGCCTTGATAATTTTCTTTGAAAATATCATGTATAAAACAACCACAACAGTACCAACTATTCCCATAATCTTACCTGCATTGGGTAAATTGGGTATGTTATTCAAATCAATTTGGGTTAGTTCAACTATTCCAAAGGCAAAACCAATGGTGATAATAAACCAAAAGACTATGTAGTAGTTATGTGCTAACTTGTATCCAACCGAATGAGGATTCAATGGTTTTCTATGGTGAAGTAAAAGGTCAATTTCATCTCCTTCTTCATGACCAATATGCTTAATGTTACAAGAACGACAATACTCGTCAGTGTCTGAAAAAAGTGCGTCCATCTCTTTTTCAGCTTTAAGATGCTTTTCATCTATATTGTTAAAAGTCTTTCTGGAAGATCTTTTTTGAACCCAATCTCCAATCTTGAAAAAGTCAACAATGTATCCAGTTACAACCCCAACAATAAAGCATAAAACTGTTAGTAAAATAAAGTCTTTGGGTGCTTGGGTCATTGTTACAAAGGCGGAATCTCCAGCAGTTGCAATTAAGGTTGCGATTATTGCTCCAAAGCTAACTGAGCCTTTCATGTATAAGGGCATTAAGAAAATTGAGCCACCACAGCCTGGAATAATTCCTAAAAGGGCTCCTATGAGAGGCTGTAACTTTTTTGAACCTTCAATTGATTCTACGAATTTCCCTTGACCTAAAAAGTCTATAGAGCCAAAAAGCAGGAGCACTGCCCCTACAAAACCAGTAACTTGGATAAAAGACCCTTCTGCACTTACCAGAAAAATGTTCCAGATATCCTTAAGTATTTGTACCATTTTTTACCTCGTTAATTTTTTTATAGAACAATAAATCCCATTTTTTATCTTGCTTTTTAATATATTCTCTATATTAACAACATTATGTCTCAATTACAAGTTAATATAGTTTTGAATAATCGATAGATAAAAGGAGCTTGAGAATCTTTATTAAATATTTGGCTTTTTTATTATATAATGGCATCAGGCAAAAAAATAATATTAAAAGATTTAGATTTTTGAAGACTATGGTCTGTTAGTTGAAAGTAGGAGAAAAAATGAAAAAATACACAGCTTGGCTTTTAGTTATAATTTTACTCTTAGGATTCTTACCATCTTTGGCAAAGGCAGATAGTGAAGAGGATGTCCTCTGGATGACAGGTTTTTATGATAGGGTTCTAGCCTTTAGAGAAGGCTATGCTGCCATAAGTGTTGAAGAGGGCGAATTTACCTATTATGGCTTTATCAATGTAAATGGAAGTCTGGTTGTAAAACCTCAGTATGACTATCTTTGGGATTTTTATGATGGTTTAGCCTTGGGTATAAAAGAGGGGAAGTTTGGATATGTTGATACCACAGGTCAAGAGGTTATTCCCTTTATATATGACTATTTAAATTTATTTGAAGATGGCTTAGCCTTAGGCTTAAAAGATGGTAAACATGGATATATTGATGAAAATAATAATACGATAATTGATTTTATATATGAAGATGGACTTAGTTTTTCACAAGGCTTAGCTGCTGTAAAAAAAGATGATAAGTGGGGATTTGTAAATACTGAAGGGAAGTTAGTTATTCCTCATAGTTTAGATGATACCTTTAGCTTTTACAATGGTAGAACCATTGGTATTGTAGATGAAAAGTGGGGACACCTTGACCTTAATGGCAATTGGCTTATTGAGCCCATCTATGATGACATAGATATGCTCCATGAAGGTCTTGTTTGGGCTAGAAAAGATGGTTTTTGGGGGCTTTTAAATGAAAATGGTCTACCTTTAAGTGAATTTGCCTTTTCATATAAGTATTTTTTCAATGAAGGTTTATGTCCTGTGAAACTAGGGGATAAATGGGGTTATGTAAATACAAAAGGAGAATTTGCTATAGAGCCTATTTATGAAGGTGCTGACGTTTTTTCAGATGGCTTGGCTGCTGTTAGCATTAATGACAACTGGGGCTATATTGATAAAGAAGGTAGAGAGGCCTCTGTCTTTATATATGATGAAGCAAATGCTTTTTTTGATTCTGCAGCAGTGGTAAGACTGCGCCATAAATATGCCTATGTAGGAAAAGGTGGTTATACCTTTTCTAGTTTTGACTATGACTATGCTTATGATTTTCAAGATGGATTTGGTCAGGTTTTAAAGGGTGAATATTGGGGTCTTGTAGATATTTATGGTAATGAGGTTTTAGCTCCTGAGTATGATTTTATTGGTAGGTATTTTGAAGGTCTGGCAAGTATCGAAAAGGACGGAAAAGCAGGCTTTATAGATAAGAGGGGTAATCTTGTAGTTGATTTTAAATATGATTATGCTTCTTACTTTTCTGAAGGTTTGGCCATAGTGAAATTAGAAGATAAATGGGGTATTTTAAAGAATCCCTTAAAAAGAGCAGAAGATAAGATTAAAAATGAGCTTAAAAGTTTTAATATTAAATGGTTAGAAGATGACTATTTCGATATTTGGGATTTTAATGAAGGCTTAGCTGGTGTATACAAAGAAGGGAAATGGGGCTTTATAAATCCTGAAGGAGATTTGGTAGCTCCTTTAAAATATGACGGTGTATGGAACTTTATAGAAGGGCGAGCCCTAGTTTTTTATAACAATTACGTTGGGGTAATTGATACAAGTGGTAGGGAGGTTTTACCTGTCGAATATGAGTTTGCTGGTTTGTACACCGATGAGCTTATTGAAGTTAGAAAGGATACTCGTTGGGGATTTGCAGATAAAGATGGCAATATTGTTATTCCGATTCAGTATGATAGAAGTCAAGTTTTTTCAGAGGGGCTAGCCTTTGTTCAAAAAAATAACAAGTGGGGAGCTGTGGATGGAAAGGGTAATGAAGTAATTCCTTTTATATATGACTATGCCACTTCTTTTGAAGATAATATTGCCAGTGTTGGAATAGACGGTAAATGGGGTGTTATTGATAAACAAGGCCAGGTGCTTGTTCCTATTGAATATGATGACATTACATATATCTCTTCTGGCTATGCAGGTGTAGAGAAAGATGGTAAGTATGCCCTTATAGATATGACTGGTCAACTTCATACAGACTTTATATATGATACTTTTTCCTTTAATGCTGACGGATTGTTTGCTGTAGGAATAGATTATAGATATGGATTTATAAATACTAAAGGAGAAGAGGTTGTACCTTTACACTATGACCTAGTGGGAGACTTTTACAAAGGCATAGGAAGTGTTCAAGAAAATGACCTATGGGGTCTTGTAGATAAAGAAGGTAATTTTTTAACCGACATAGAATTTGATATGACCATGGGTTATGCAGAAAACTTAATTACGGTTTGCAAACAAGGTCTTTGGGGTTATGTCAACTATGAAGGAGAGATGGTAATAGAACCCATCTATGACGATGCTTTTATGTTTATTGAAGGTTATGGCAAGGTTTCAAAGGATGGAAAAGTAGGATTTTTAGATGAAAAAGGTAATGTGCTCATAGACATCATATATGAGGATGCAGGAAACTTATCTCAAAATCTAATAAGTGTCAAAAAAGATAATAAATGGGGACTTATAGACAAAGAAGGAAACGAGATTATAGGTTTTCACTTTGATTATATTTCTGATTTTTCAGAAGGTTATAGTCTGGTTAGACTAGGGTCCTTGTGGGGTATTTTAGATATAGAAAATATATTCTCTGAAGATGATACATCTATAAATGATAAAGAAGATATAGACCCAAATGATAAAGACAAGGAAAATGGTAAAGAAGAAGAAAAAATTGACAAAGACCCAGAAAAAGAGGAAACACCACCTGATGATAAAAAGATAAATTATTTAGTTTTCTACTTAGCTGGAGCTGGTCTATTGCTGGTAGCTCTTGTAATATTTGTAATTGTCTTTATGAAAATGAGAAAGGGAAAAGGTTCTAATTAGATAGCTAAATGGAAAAGATACTGGAAGTAGAAAATCTAGTAAAGTCCTATAAAGATATTAAGGCTGTAGATGATATTAGCTTTTATTTAGAAAAAAATAAGGTCTTTGCTTTTTTAGGACCAAATGGAGCAGGGAAATCTACCACCATAAATATTTTATGTACTTTTTTACAAAAGGATTCAGGCAAAATTATAATCGATGGCTTGGAATTAGGTAAAAATGACCACCAAATTAGAGAAAAAATAGGGGTGGTCTTTCAAGATGGGGGGCTAGATCCTCTTTTATCTGTAAAGGATAATTTGAAGACAAGGGCTGGATTATATGGGAATTATAAAAAGAATCTTAATAAATTGGTAGAAGACACAGCTCATATGGCTGGTGTTGACCATATTCTAAAAAGACCCTATGGAAAACTTTCTGGAGGTCAAAGAAGAAGATGTGATATTGCCAGAGCCCTTTTACACCAGCCTAAAATTCTCTTTTTAGATGAGCCTACCACTGGACTTGACCCACAAACCAGAAAAAACACCTGGGAAACCATAGAAACTATACAAAAATCAAATGATATGACAATTTTTCTTACCACCCACTATATGGAAGAAGCTGCTTTAGCTGACTATATTATTATCATTGATGAAGGAAAAATCGCTGCTAAAGGAAGCCCTGCCTATCTAAGAGAAACTTTTGCTAGAGATAAGTTATCTTTAATGGCCAAGAATCCAAAGGAGCTAAGCGGTCTTCTTTTTGGGGAAGGTATAGAAAACACCATTAAAGCAGATTGTGTTTTAGTAGGTATTCCCAAGACTTTAGCTGCCTTGGACATTATAAATAAGTATGAAGGATATATAAATGGCTTTGAGGTTATGGCAGGTACCATGGATGATGCCTTTTTAGAAATAACTGGAAAGGAGATTCGAGAATGATTGTTTTAGCTAAAAGAAATCTAAAGGTATTTTTTAAGGATAAAACTGCTGTTTTCTTCTCCCTTTTGGCTGTCTTTATTGTGGTAGGCCTTTATGTTCTTTTTTTAAGAGATACTTGGACCATGAGCTTTTCAGCATTAGAAGGTGCATCTGTCTTAATGGATAATTGGGCCATGGCTGGCCTTGTGGCTATTACTCCTTTTACTGCAGCCCTTGGAGCCTTTGGGATAATGATAAATGATAAAGAGAGAAAGATATATAAAGACTTTTACAGTTCTCCCATAAAAAGATATGAAATAACCGGTGGATATATCTTAAGTTCCTTTCTTGTTTCTTTAGTTTTAAGTGGTTTTGCCTTAATTTTTACTCAAATCTATATAGTTGCCAATGGAGGAGCTTTACAAGATTTGTTAAGCATTACAAAAATCCTTGGTGTCATTATCCTTTCGGTTTTCATGAATACTTCTTTGGTCTTTTTTATAGTAACCTTTTTAGACAGTCAAAATGGATTTGCCACTGTATCTACAATTATGGGCACCCTTATCGGATTTTTAACAGGAGTATACATACCCATTGGCATGATGCCTAAAATGGTCCAAACAGTTATAAAGGTTTTTCCAGCCTCACAAAGTGCTCTTTTATTGAGAAATATTATGATGGAAAAAGCCATGGAAGTCTCTTTTGCTAATTTGCCCTTATCTGCTATAGAGGAAATTAAAGAAACCATGGGCCTAAACTTTAAATTTGCTTCCTATGAGGTGTCTTTGTTTGAGCATCTTCTTTATATAATCATAATTGGTCTTGTCTTTTTCTTATTGGCTCTTTGGAGGGTTTCTAAAAAGAGTAAATAGGGTAAATTCCTTCTTTTTCATTTAATTCTTGTTATTAGGTGAGTATTTTGCTATTATAAATTTTATGGATAGACACGAAGAGCAATATATAAAAATGACACAAACTCCTATACCTAAACTTGTAACCACCTTGGCAATACCCATGGTGGTTAGTATGTTAGTGTCTGCAATATATAATATGGCAGACACCTATTTTGTATCTCAATTGGGAACATCTGCCTCTGGTGCTGTTGGAGTTGTTTTTTCCATAATGGCAATTATCCAGGCTGTAGGCTTTATGTTGGGTATGGGCTCTGGAGCTCAGATATCTAGATTGTTAGGTCAAAAAGAAAATAGACAGGCTAATGTTGTGGCAATTAATGGTTTAGTTTCTGCTTTAAGTTTTGGAATATTGCTAATGATAATTGGAGTCATATACAATGAGCCAATTTTACGCCTTTTAGGCTCAACTGACACCATAATGCCCCATGCCAAGGCTTATGCTGAATACATCTTTTATGGAGCTCCCTTTATGATGGGTTCCTTTTTATTAAACAATGTTTTAAGGTCCCAAGGTAAGGCTAAGTTTGCCATGATAGGCATAACTGTTGGTGGAGTGCTAAATATTATTTTAGATCCTATCTTCATTTTTTACTTTAGATTAGGAGCAGGGGGAGCAGCCCTAGCTACAGCTATTAGTCAGATGATTTCCTTTATTGTTCTTTTGGTTCCTTTTTTAAGAAAAATAACAGAGGTTGAACTGAGTTTTAAATACTTTTCTTTTAACCCTATGGTCTTGTTTGGTTTAATGGGAAATGGCTTTCCTTCATTTATACGTCAAGCCTTGGCCTCTGGTGCAACTGTGCTATTAAATAGGCAGGCATCTCTTTATGGTGACCCTGCTATTGCAGCCATGTCTATAGTAATGAAAATTGTAATGGTTATTTTTGTTATTATGCTAGGCTTTGGTCAAGGCTACCAGGTTGTAGTAGGCTATAACTTTGGGGCTAGAATATATGGGAGGGTTAGGGAGTCCTTTGCCTTTTCCTTGAAGGTAGGTATGAGTATTATGGCTTTTTTTGCCATAATTGGATTCATCTTTTCTAAGGGAATTATAACTATCTTTATAGCAGATGATCCGTTGGTAATTGAGATAGGCTCACTGGCCCTAAGGGCTCAGTGTATAGCTATGCTCTTTATGCCTTTTTCCACCATTACCAACATGACCTTCCAATCTTTAGGTAAGTCTTGGACAGCCACCTTCTTGTCTTCTTTGAGACAAGGACTTTTCTTTATTCCCCTAATTATTATCCTACCTAACTATTTAGGTATTAATGGTGTTCAGTTTACCCAGGCTATCTCGGATGTGTTAACCTTTGCTGTTAGTTTGCCATTTGCTGCTGTTTTCTTTTCAAGATTGAAACAAAACAAGATTACCCACCCTAAAGATAGGGTAGCAGTAGACTTGGCTATGGATTAAAATATATTCATGGTGATGAAAATTGACTTTTGATAAAGACGCTAAAAAATTAATTTTACTCTGCTGGCTCTCCTACATGATAAATTATCTTGCTAGGTATGGTCTTTCAACCTCCATGAATGAAATGGTTTCTTTTGGGATTTTTTCTATTAGTTTTGCTGGAGTGGTAGGAACCGCCTTTTTAGGAGCTTACGGCCTAGGACAATTTGTAAATGGCCTTATAGGTGACAAAATTCATCCCAAATACATGATATCTATTGGTCTTGGTGCATCAGCTATTATGAACATCCTTGTGGGTCTTTCTAATAACCCCTATGTAATACTAGTTCTATGGTGCTTAAATGGATATTTTTGTTCTATGCTTTGGGCCCCCTTGGTAAGAAGTTTTTCTGAGTTTTTAAGTAGAGAACACCAGTCAATTGCTGGCATGACCATCTCTTCTGCTATTCCTGTAGGTAATATAGTTACCTATTTAGCAGCCTCCTTAATTTTAAGATTTGCTTCTTGGCGCTTTGTATTCATAATTTTAGGTGCAATTGTTTTGGTCATGGCCTTTGTTTGGTATTTTTCCATGAATTCTCTTTCAGACTACTTTAAAGAGGTTGCTATAGTGAAGGCTAAGGAGCTAGAAGAGATAGAAGGTAAGAAAAAAGAAGATACTCAGTTTAAAAAGGTTGGACTTTTTAGGCTCATATTGACAACAGGGGTCATATTTACAATTGGTGGTATCTTTTTTAATGGAATATTAAAAGAAGGGGTTACCCTTTGGGTACCTACATATATAAGTCAGTTTTTTGATAAGGACGCTTCAGTAGCCTCTATGGCTGCCATAATACTACCAATTTTTAACCTAGTTGGAGTTTTCTTGGCGGTTCGACTATTTAAGCATGTTTTGAAAAATGAAATGTTAACTGCTGGCATTATGTTTACCATTAGTAGTATTTCTTTAGCAGCCCTATACTTCTTTGGCCATATAAATATGTTTTTAGCCCTAGTTTTAGTTGCCTTTTCCACCGCTGCCATGCTAGGGGTAAACACCATGTTTTTAACCTTCATACCCTTAAACTTTTCTAATATCAAAAAGTCCTCATCCATTTCAGGAATTCTAAATGCTTTTTCCTACATAGCCTCTTCAATATCTTCAGTGGCCATAGGTTCCATTGTACAATCCCACGGTTGGAATGTTACAATACTTATGTGGACTGCTTTAGCAGTGTTAGGAGCCTTGGTCTCTTATGCTGGTATTAGATACTGGACAAGGGGAAAAGACCTACTGCAAAAGATTTAGTCTTGTAATTATTCTTTTTAAAATCATGTATTAAGGGGGAATATGTATGAATATAAACTTGGTTCCCAAACCTCAAAAACTTGAAGTTGACCATAAGAATTTTTTCTTAGGCAATATTTTTCTTAAAACAAAGATAGAATATGACTCTTCTTGCAAAAAAGAAAGCTATAAATTATCCATAAATGAAAATGGTGCTTTGATAAAAACCTGTGACCGAAAAGGTGAGTACTTTGCAAAACAAAGTTTAAAACAACTGGAATATATTTACAAAGACAAGATTCCTTATATGGAAATAGAGGATTGGCCTAGTTTTTCTTACAGAGGCTTTATGATTGATACAGCTAGACATTACCTTCCACTGGAGCAACTTAAAGCCATGATAGAAGGGGCCTCATTATTTAAATTTAATAAGTTTCATTGGCACTTATGTGATGACCAAGGATGGAGAATTGAAATAGATCAATTTCCTCTTTTAGTAGAAAAGGGATCTATTAGAAGTCATTCTTCTTTTGGCAGAAAGTATGACCCAAACCCTCATGGGGGTTACTATACTAAGGATGAAATAAAGGAGATTGTAGAATTTTGCAGCAATAGGGCTATTGAAGTAATTCCAGAGATAGAGATACCTGGCCATGTAAGTGCACTTTTACACGCCTATCCCCATTTGAGTTGTAGACAGGTGGATGTGGATATAAAGAGTGGTGGAGGTATCTTTTTTGATATCTTATGTGCAGGTCGAGAAGAGACTTTTTCCTTTCTTTTTAAGGTTTTAGATGAGGTTATAGCTCTTTTTCCTTCTCCATATATCCATATAGGAGGAGATGAAGCTCCTAAAAGAAGGTGGGAGGAGTGTAGTCATTGCCAAGCAAGGCTTAAAGAAGAAAACCTGAAATCCTTTGATGAGCTTCAAGGCTACATGATGAATAGGGTATATAGCTACCTTCAAAAAAGTGGTAAAAAAGCTATTACTTGGAATGAAAGCCTTAGAGGGCAAAATCTAGATAAACACATTATCATACAAAATTGGAGAGAAAAGAAAAATGAAGTCTTCCAATGGGCTAATAAGGAAGGCCAAGTTATTGTATCTGACTTTTTTCACTACTATGTAGATTATCCTATAGGAATGACCTCTTTAAAAAAGACCTATATGTATGACCCCATAGACCCACTTTTAAATCAAGAAAGTAGGAAAAATATTATTGGTCTAGAAACCCCTATTTGGACAGAACATATCAGTAACCTAGAAAAGTTATCTAAAATGGCTTTTCCCAGATTTGGGGCTGTTGCTGAAAGGGGCTGGTCTTATGGTATGGAGAAAAACTACAAGGATTTTGAAAAAAGACTAAAAAATATTTTACCAATGATAAATAAGTATGGACTTTCTTTTAATGAGAAATCTTGGACTCCTAATATCTTTTCATCATTAGGGCAAATATTGAAGTTTTTCTACATGGGCTTTAATAAAGAGACCATTAAAAACCTTTTAGAAAAAGAATAAGTAAAAGCTATATAGATAACTTGTATAAGAGCCATCTATTAAATATGGAGGCTTTTTGTATGCTCTCATTCAATAGACAAAAGACTGGGTATATAATACAATTAGAGGAGAAAAGATTGATTAAAAAATGAGAGGTAATGCATGAAAAAAGCTGATATTGGTCTGATAGGTTTGGCGGTAATGGGTGAAAACCTGGTACTGAACATGGAAAGTAAGGGCTATACTGTAGCCGTTTATAATAGGACAACCGAGAGGGTGGACAACTTTATAGCTTCTAGAGCTGCTGGTAAAAATATTATTGGTAGTCACAGCCTAAAAGAATTAGTGGATAATTTAAAAAGCCCTAAGAAGGTTATGATGATGGTCAAGGCTGGTGCCCCAGTTGATGCTATGATAGACCAATTAATCCCTCTTTTAGATAAGGGAGATATTATTATAGATGGTGGTAATACTAATTTTAATGACTCTATAGCTAGAACAAAAAAAGTTGAAGCAGCTGGTCTTTTATACATTGGCACAGGAGTAAGCGGTGGAGAAGAGGGAGCTTTAACTGGACCTTCTTTAATGCCAGGTGGCTCACCTGAGGCTTGGCCCTATGTTAAAAGTATCTTCCAAGACATTGCTGCCAAGGTAGATGATGGCGTTCCTTGCTGTGATTGGGTGGGAGAAGATGGGGCAGGCCACTTTACTAAAATGGTTCACAATGGTATTGAATATGGAGACATGGAGTTAATCTGTGAGTCATATAACATCATGAAAACCCTCTTAAATATGAATACAGATGTAATGCATGAAATTTTTAAAGACTGGAATGAAGGTGAACTGGATTCCTATCTAATAGAGATTACTAGAGATATCTTAGCTGTAAAGGATGAAGATGGAGAGCCTTTAGTAGAAAAGATTCTAGATACAGCGGGACAAAAAGGAACAGGTAAATGGACAGCCATTTCTGCTTTGGATGAAGGAATTCCTTTAACCTTAATTGCAGAAGCTGTTTTTGCCAGATGTCTATCTGCTATGAAAGATGAAAGAGTGGCAGCCAGTAAGGTTTTATCTGGACCTGAGTTAGATTTTAATGAAGATAAAGCTTCTTTTGTTGAAGACTTAAGAAAGGCCCTTTATCTTTCAAAAATAGTTTCCTATGCCCAAGGCTACTCTTTAATGAAGGCAGCAGCCCAAACCTATAATTGGCATCTCAACTATGGGGGTATTGCCCTAATGTGGAGAGGTGGCTGTATTATCCGTTCAGCCTTCTTAGGAAAAATTAAGGAAGCCTACGATAGAGACCCTGAAATAGCCAATCTGCTTTTAGATCCTTTCTTTAAGGAAAAAGCTGATGAATGTCATATGAGTTTGAGAAAAGTAGTAGCACTATGTGCTCTTAATGGAATCCCAGCACCTGCCCTAGCAGCTGCCCTTTCCTACTATGATGGCTATAGGTCAGAAAGATTGCCAGCCAACCTTCTACAAGCTCAAAGAGACTATTTCGGTGCTCATACCTACGAAAGAATAGATAAGCCTAGAGGTGAATTCTTCCATACCAATTGGACTGGTAGAGGGGGAGACACTGCAGCTTCTCAATATAATGTGTAGATTAAGAGTTGGTTGTTTGGATTTAATAAATAAAGATTTAGATTAAAGATAAAATATAAGCAAGGGAGAAAAGTAAATGAAAATACCTTTTGAAATAGACTTAAAAGACAAAGTAGCAGTGGTAACAGGTGCAGGAGGAGTCTTGTGCTCCATGTTTGCCCAGGCCCTTGCTAAGTGTGGTGCTAAAGTAGCCCTATTAGACCTTAATTTTGATGCAGCTAAGGCTGTTGCAGACCAAATTTCTAAAGATGGAGGAGAGGCTTTTCCTGTTAAGGTCAATGTCTTAGAAAAAGAGAGCTTAGAAGAAGCAAGAAAGATTGTAAACAAAGAATTAGGCACCTGTGATATTTTAATTAATGGGGCAGGAGGAAATAATCCTAGAGCTACCACCACCAAAGAATATTATGAAAAAGGGGATTTAGACCAAGAAGATTTAGTAACATTTTTTAACCTTGACCCTAAGGGAGTAGAATTTGTATTTAATCTTAACTTTATTGGTACCCTTCTACCTACCCAAGTATTTGCCCAAGATATGGTAGACAAAAAAGGAACCAGTATTATAAATGTATCTTCAATGAATGCCTATACTCCTTTAACAAAGATACCTGCCTACTCAGGGGCCAAGGCTGCCATTTCTAACTTTACCCAATGGCTAGCAGTCCATTTTTCCCATGTAGGAATTAGGGTTAATGCTATTGCTCCTGGCTTTTTCGTAACAGCTCAAAATGAAGCTCTTTTGCTCAATCCAGATGGAACATATACACAAAGATCCCAAAAGATCTTGGCTGCTACGCCAATGAATCGTTTTGGAAAACCTGAAGAGCTCTTAGGTGCTCTTCTATATTTAGTGGATGAAAACTCTTCTGCCTTTGTAAACGGGGTAGTAATACCTGTAGATGGAGGGTTCTCAGCCTATAGTGGGGTATAAAAATGAAAGCATTAGTAAAAAGAGGCCTAGACAGGCCCATAAGTGATAAAGAACTTTCGGACTTTTTAGATAAGTCCATAGAAGAATTTAAAAAAGGTAAGGATGTTAAAAAGGTACTTATCGTTCCTCCTGATTTTACAAGATTTTATTCTATGGCTGGTAAAATTACCTCTATGCTTTATGAAAAGCTAAAAGATACCTGTGAGATAGATTTGCTACCAGCCCTAGGAACTCATATGCCCATGAGTGAAAAAGAATTAAACGATATGTTTGAAGGGATTCCCCATGATAGATTCTTTGTTCATGACTGGAAAAATGATGTAGTTAAGATTGGTGAAGTACCAGCTGACTATATTAGTGAAATATCAGAAGGTCTGGTTAATGACCCTATTGAAGTGGAAGTAAACAAGATGTTTTTAGACAAATCCTATGATTTGATTTTATCAATAGGTCAGGTTGTACCCCATGAAGTGGTAGGTATGGCCAACCAATCAAAGAACATTTTTGTGGGTATTGGTGGCTCTGCTATGATAAACAAATCCCATATGCTAGGAGCCTTTTATGGCATGGAAAGAATGATGGGAAGAGACCACACTCCAGTTAGAAAGGTCTATGACTATGCTACCGAAAAGTTTATTAAAGATTTTCCTCTTTACTATGTATTAACAGTAACCACTCAAAATGGACCTTCTGCTGATATTCATGGGGTTTATTCAGGGGACGAAAGAGATGTTTTTGAAGCAGCAGTTATAGATAGCCAAGAAAAGAATTTTGACTTTTTAGATGAAGAACCAGATAAGATTGTTGTTTATCTAGATGAAAGAGAATTTAAAACTACCTGGTTAGGCAACAAGGCTATATACAGAACTAGAATGGCCATAGCTCAAGGGGGAGAATTGATTATATTAGCCCCAGAGGTTAGACGTTTTGGTGAGGATATGGAAAATGACCGCTTGATTAGAAAGTATGGCTATATTGGAAGAGAAAACATTCTAAAAGAAGTGGATAAGAATGACGACCTAAAGGAAAATCTTTCTGTAGCAGCCCATATTATTCATGGTTCTTCTGATGGCAAGTTTAACATTACCTATGCAGTAAAACATATGACAAAAGAAGAAATAGAGAAGGCTAACTTTAAATACATGGATTATGATGAGGCTATTAAAAAGTATGATCCTAACAAACTAAAAGATGGCTACAATATGGTTGATGGAGAAAAAATCTTTTATATCTCCAACCCAGCCCTAGGTCTATGGTCTTCTAAAAAGAAGTTTTATGGACAAAAGTAGTGAAGAAATAATAGTTTTAAAATAGCACAATAGAATATATTTTGATAAAAGGCCCCCATAAGTTTGAGTAAAAAACCTATGGGGGTTTTTGTAAAAAGTGGGCAATTTGACTTCATAACTTGGTTATCATATAGTTAAATTGCAAAATACAAGTAAAAATGAGGGAGCATTGTGAGAAAAATAGTTTCTATTATTTGTATTATTCTAATCCTTAGCCTAACTGGATGTAGCTTTGGTAAATGGAGCCCATACAAGGAAATTTTCAAAGGCATTGTAGAAGAGGTCCTAGAAGATGTCTCAGGTCCTGACAATGGTGACTACAAGTCCTCTAAAGCTGTTCCAAAGAATCTACCAGTCTATCCAGGTGCGGTTTTGTGGTCCGATTCACGGGGATATGGAGAAAGTGAATGGATGTGGCTTTATAATTCAAGCGGTAGCGGAAATCAAATTGTTGAATTTTTCACAACTGAACTTAATAGGTTAGGCTTTAAAGTTGATGAAGAGAAGGCCCTTGCATTTTGAGAAACATTCTTTGTAATGACAGAGGATTATGTAGTGCAGGTCTTTTGGCTAGGTGATGACCACATAGATGAAAATACCAATGAAGATACACCTAACCGAGGTTATGGTATTATAGTAAACCTTGATAAATGGAATAAATGATAAGTTACAAGAATAGTCAATAAATTCTTTAATATAACTTCATGCAGTATTCTTAATATAGTTCTGCTCTTTTATATCTTGTCCAAAAATCATTTTGTCACAATATAATTTAATCAAAGTAAGAAAGTAAAGATTTAACTTTCCTTTTTTTTCTTTACAATTTAAGGATATTTTGCTGGAAAATGAAGGAAAATAGCGAAGAAACAAGGATAAATTGGCATAAAAGGGCTAAGTATAGATATTGGCTGTTTTTAAAGAGTATACTAGCTTTTGCCTGTAAATCCAGGGAAAATAGGGTAAAAATAAAATATATCTTGACAGCAGAGAAAAAGGAAATATAATTGAAAAAGGCGCTTAAGTTTAGTATTACTTAACACCAAGTATAGTATTGTGGTGATTTGGAAATGGATATAGGTGGAAAGATCAAACAATTAAGGTTATTGAACTCCCTAACCCAACAGGAATTAGCTGATAGAAGCGAGCTTTCCAAGGGCTATATTTCCCAGTTGGAAAGAAACATTATTACTCCAACTATTGCCACTTTAAATGATGTTTTAATTGCACTTGGCACTAATTTATCAGACTTCTTTACTAGAGAATACATATCTCAGACAGTTTTTAAAAAGAAGGATATGGTTGTAAAAAAGGATGAACTGGAAAAAAGACAAATCCTTTGGGTGGTTCCCAACAGTCAAAAAAATGATATGGAACCCATAATCATAACCTTACAACCTGGTGGAGTAAGTTATGAAGATGACCCCCATGAAGGTGAAGAGTTTGGATATGTGCTTGAAGGTAGTATAAAGCTGATTATTAATGATATTAAACACAATGTTAACAAAGGACAATCCTTTTACTTTAAGTCTGATGTAAAGCATTTAATAAAAAATACAACAAGTAAAAAGGCAGTGGTGCTTTGGGTTTCTACACCACCTAGCTTTTAAAGGAGAGAAAATGGGCAAAAAAATTATTGATTTGAAGAACATTTACAAGAAATTCGGTGATTTTACCGCTATAGACAATCTTAACCTTTATATCAATGAAGGTGAATTTTTAACCCTTTTAGGGCCTTCAGGTTGTGGTAAGACCACCACCTTAAGGATAATTGGTGGATTTGAACAGCCAGATAGTGGCGATGTGTTTTTTGATGGTGTCAGAATCAATGATGTTCCCGCTCATAAGAGAAATTTAAATACCGTCTTTCAAAAGTATGCACTTTTTACCCATTTAACCGTGGGACAAAACATAGCATTTGGTCCTAATATTAAAAAAATGAATGCTGAACAAATTGAAAAGGATGTTAAAAAATATTTAGAAATAGTAAATCTAGAAGGCTATGAAGATAGAGATATTTCTACCTTAAGCGGTGGACAACAACAAAGAGTTGCCATTGCTAGAGCCTTAATAAACAAGCCTAAGGTTCTTTTATTGGATGAACCTTTAGGAGCCTTGGATCTTAAACTTAGAAAAGAAATTCAAGATGAATTAAAGACCATGCATAAGGATGTTGGTATTACCTTTATATATGTAACCCATGACCAAGAAGAAGCTCTTACCTTATCTGATACAGTGGTGGTAATGAACAATGGGAAAATCCAACAAATTGGAACCCCTGTAGATATATATAATGAACCAAATAACTCTTTTGTAGCCTACTTTATTGGGGAAAGTAACATTATTACTAGTACCATGGTAAAGGATAAGTTGGTTAGCATTGACGGTGGAGAATTTGTCTGTGTAGATAAGGGCTTTGGGGAAAACTCAGTGGTAGACGTGGTTGTAAGACCAGAAGATATAGTGCTAGTTGCTCCAGATAAGGCTCCTTTAAGTGGAGAGGTGACCTTGGTTACCTTTAAGGGAGTTCATTATGAAATCTGGGTAGAAGGTCCTAGTTTTGAATGGAAGGTTCATTCAACCTTGCCTAAAATTGTAGGAGATCATGTGGGAATAACTGTAGATCCAGAAAATATTCACGTAATGCACCACAAACCCCTTATTATCCCAGATGAAGAAATGGCGGTGGTGGAATGACAAAAAAAAGCTATTCTTTCCCTTACATAGTTTGGATGGCCATTTTTATAGTTGTGCCCTTAGTATTGGTTATTTATTACACCTTTACTGAAAGCAGTATGGATGGAGTCCGTTTTACTTTTGACCATGTTAAGGCAATTTTTGAACCCCTTTATTTAAAAGTTATTGGCAGATCCATCTATATGTCTTTAATAGCTACAGTGGTTTGTTTTGTCTTAGGATATCCTGCGGCTATGATTTTGGCTGATAAGGATTTTTCCAAAAAAACCACCATGCTTATTCTTATGGTCTTACCTATGTGGATGAACTTTCTTTTAAGAACCTATTCTTGGCTTTCTCTTTTGGAAAATGAAGGCCTCATAAATCGTTTTTTAACATCCTTAGGTTTTTCTCAAATACAAATGATGTATAACAACTTTGCTGTTGTTTTAGGTATGGTATATAACTTTTTGCCCTTTATGATTTTACCCATATATTCAGTGTTGGTAAAAATTGATAAAAATGTTATTGAAGCAGCCAAGGATTTAGGGGCCAATGACCAAAAGGTCTTTATGAAGGTCATATTTCCTTTAAGTATGCCAGGGGTGGTCTCTGGTATAACCATGACCTTTATGCCAGCCTTATCCACCTTTGTTATTTCAAGACTTTTAAGTGGTGGAAAGATTACCTTAATAGGTAATATTGTAGAGCAACAATTTACAGTTACAGGCAATTGGGGCTTGGGTTCTGCCTTATCACTATTGCTTATGGTATTGATATTTATTTCCATGATCTTTATAAATAAATACGGAGATGAGTCGGTGGGAACAGGAGGTATATTATGAAGAATTTCTTTAAAAGGTTGTACATCTTTTTAATACTCCTCTTTTTATATGCCCCTATTATTGTATTAACCGTCTTTTCTTTTAATGCATCTAGGTCAAGGGCAGTTTGGGCTGGCTTTACCTTGAGCTGGTATCAACAGCTCTTTAGCGATGTGGAAATATTAAGTGCTCTAGAAACAACCCTTTTAATAGCACTTTTAGCTTCAATTATTTCCACTATTTTAGGTACTCTAGCAGCTATGGGTATAGTGCGTATGAAAAAAAGAACCTTTGAGGTTGTAAGGACCATTACCTATATACCTGTCTTAAATCCAGATATAGTTACAGGGATTTCTCTTATGATGCTTTTTGCCTTGGTTCATGTGGAATTAGGCTTTATGTCCATGTTGTTTGCCCACATAACCTTTTGTACTCCCTATGTAATTATTTCTGTTTTACCTAAGCTTTATCAAACAGATATTTCAGTCTATGAGGCAGCACAGGATTTAGGGGCAACTCCCTTTTATGCCTTAAGAAAGACAATTTTACCCCAGATTATGCCGGGGATTATTACAGGTTTCCTTTTATCATTTACCTTGAGCGTAGATGACTTTGTCATAAGTTATTTCACTACAGGAGGCAATGTGCAAAACCTATCCATGGTAGTTTTCTCCATGGCTAGAAGGGGAATTAACCCTAAAATAAATGCAGTATCAACCTTGTTGTTTGCTACAGTTATGATTTTATTGCTAATAGTTAACAAGAGGGAATTGTCCTCAAAGAAAAATGGTAAGAACAAAGGAAGAACATTAAGTATACAAAAACAAAGATGATTTTGGAGGTGTAAATAAGATGAAAAAGATTATCTTAATTATTCTAGCAGTGCTAATGGTGTTTTCATTGGTAAGCTGCAACTCGAATAGAGAAGTGTTGAATGTTTTCAACTGGGGTGACTACATCGATATGGATGCAGTTAAGATGTTTGAAAAGGAAACCGGTATCAAGGTTAACTACAAACAATTTATGACTAATGAAGATATGTATGTAAAGATATCTAAAGGGAATGTTTCATATGACGTAATTTTTCCCTCAGACTATATGATACAAAGAATGATAGGTGAGGATATGCTTCAAAAGTTGAATTTTGACAATATTCCTAACATTAAAAACATTGATGAAAGACACATGAATTTGGCCTATGACCCTAGTAATGAATACTCTGTCCCATATTTTTGGGGTACTGTAGGTATTATGTATAACAAAACCAAGGTTACTGATGTGGTGGACAGCTGGGACATCTTATGGAATCCCAAGTATTCACAACAGATCTTTATGCAAGATAGTCAAAGAGACTCTATGATGGTAGCATTAATTAAGTTGGGTTACTCCCAAAATTCTAGGGATAAAAATGAAATTGATGCAGCTATGAACCTTTTAATAGAACAAAAGCCTTTGGTCTTAGGCTATTTAGTAGATGAAGTTAGAGACAAGATGGCACAAGGTGAAGGTGCTTTAGCAGTGGTATGGTCTGGTGAGGCAGTAGATGCTATGGGCCTAAATTCTGATTTAGAATATGTCGTTCCCAAAGAAGGAAGTAATAGATGGGTTGATGCTATGGTAATTCCTAAAAATGCTAAAAATGTAGAAAATGCAGAAAAGTTTATCAACTTCATGTTAAGAGATGACATTATGCTTATGAATGCCATAGAGGTTCAATATTCCATTACCAGTAAAACCGCTATTGAGCTTTTGGATGATGATATAAAAAATGATCCTGTGGGATATCCTGATTTGGAAACTCTTGAAAGATGTGATGTTTTTGAATATGATGCTCAAGCAACCATAATGTACAACAAGGCTTGGACAGAGGTTACAGCCCATTAAGAAAGGGCCTCTACCATTATTTAGTAAGAAGAATAACTTGAAGAAGTTTTTCAAAAAAAGATATAGAATTAATGTTAAAGTTCCAATAATATTGGAACTTTGATATATAAAATTAGTCTACTTTAGTATATAATTAGAGTAATGATTATTAAGGAGCTAAGAGTTTGGGACTGGATATTGGTATAGATTTAGGTACTTCCTCGGTCTTGATATATGTAAAAGGTAAGGGTGTAATTTTACATGAGCCTTCTGTTGTTTCAAGAGATGAAGATGGAAGAATACACGCAGTGGGTACAGATGCCCAACTGATGATAGGAAGAACACCAGCTAGTATAGATGCGGTTAGGCCTCTAAGAGATGGTGTTATTTCCGACTATGAAGCAACTGAAGAGATGCTCAAGTATTTTATTCGAAAAGTATGTGGCAAAAAACTCTTGCTATTTAAACCCCGTATAATGATTTGTGTGCCTTCTGGAATAACCGAAGTGGAAAGAAGAGCGGTTATTGATGCAGCAGACAAAGTGGGGGCAAAAGAAGTATATATTATTGAAGAGACAATAGCTGCAGCCATTGGAGCAGGCTTGGACATCACAAAGGCCTACGGCAGTATGGTAGTGGATGTTGGTGGAGGTACCACAGACATCTCTGTCATATCTTTATGTGGTATTGTAAAAAGCACCTCTATTAAAATTGCAGGAGATGCTTTTGATGATGCAATCATTCGTTTCATGAGAAGAAAGTACAGTCTAATCATTGGCGAAAGAATGGCTGAAGAAATGAAAATAAGGATAGGCTGTGTCTACCCAAGAAAAGAAGAGGTTTCCATGGTGGTTAGAGGAAGAAATATGGTTTTGGGCCTACCTAGGTCTATTGAAATATCCTCTTCTGAATTAATGGAAGCTTTTGATGAAGTGGTACAGCAAATTGTAGATGGAGTTAAAAACGTATTAGAAAGAACCCCGCCAGAGTTATCAGCTGACATAGAAGACAGAGGAATAGTTCTTACCGGTGGAGGATCCTTGATTTATGGTATGGATACCTTAATCTCCATTAAAACAGGTTTAGAAGTAACAGTTTCCGATGACCCTATCTCTTGTGTAGTTTTAGGCACTGGAGAGGCTTTGGAAAACTTGGATCAAATATTAAAATTAAAAGTAGTTAAACAAGAAGAAAGGAGCAAACGCGTAAGATGAAAACTAAAGGTGTAAGACTTTACGGAGAGAATGATTTAAGACTTGAGGAGTTTGAACTTCCTGAAATCACCGATGATGAAATTTTAGCCAAAGTAGTAACCGACAGCATATGCATGTCTTCATATAAAGCGGCTATACAAGGAACAAGACATAAGAGGATTCCTAAAGATATAGCCACCAATCCTATTGTTATTGGACATGAAATGTGTGGTGAAATCTTGCAAGTAGGAAAAAATTATAAGGATAAATATAAGGTGGGACAAAGGTTCACCCTTCAAGCTAACATAAACCATCCTTCCAATATTTATGCTGCACCCGGCTATTCTTTTAGATATACCGGTGGTACCATTCAAACCATGATAATTGCAAAAGAAGTATTAGAAATGGATTGTCTTTTAGAGTATAACGGAGACTCATATTACAAGGGGTCTTTGGCTGAGCCCCTTTCTTGTATAGTAGGTGCTTTTAAGGCTAACTACCATACCAACAGACAAAACTATGACCACGCCATGGACATTAAAGAAGGTGGAAACATGGCAATTCTAGCAGGAGTAGGCCCCATGGGACTAGGTGCCATAGATTTGGCAATTAACCGGGCTAGAAAACCCTCTCTTTTGGTAGTAACAGACATTGACCAAGATAGATTAGATAGAGCCGCAGAGATATTCTCTCCTGAATTGGCAGAAAAAAATGGAATTAAATTAGTTTATCTAAATACAGGATCTTGCTGTCTAGACCCAATTGCTGAACTAATGGCACTTACAGACAACAAGGGATATGATGATGTTTTCGTATTCGCACCTGTAAAGCAGGTTGTGGAACAAGGAGACAAGATTCTAGGCTTTGATGGTTGCTTAAACTTCTTTGCAGGACCAACCAATACTAACTTTACAGCAGACTTTAACTTCTACAATGTTCACTACAATGCTACTCACGTAGTAGGAACCAGTGGTGGAAACACAGAAGATATGAGAGAATCCATTGCTATGTTTGAAGATGGAACCTTAAATCCAGCAGCCCTAGTTACCCACATTGGTGGTCTAGATTCAGCTGTGGAAACAACCTTGAACCTACCTAATATTCCAGGGGGTAAAAAACTTATTTACACAGGTATAAGTATGCCATTAACCGCTATTAGTGAGTTTGAAGAAAAAGGATTTCCTGAATTAGCAAAGATCTGTAATGCTAATAATGGATTATGGAACAAAGAGGCAGAAGATTGGCTCTTAGCCAATGCAAAACCAATTTAATCTTACTTAGATTCTTTTAATCTAGACATCCTTTAAATATGGATGAGTATAAAGATTAAAAAATATAGAAAAACAAGGGAGACTGTCTAATGATGGTCTCTTTTTTTGAAAACCCCTGTTGAGTACTAATTATGGGACTAGGCACCTGGTATTATGATGACATAATATGAAAGGACTAGAGCCATGAAAGAAAAAACACTTATGTATTTTAGCTATGTAACCTCCCTAATAATTGGTAGTGGCATTTTTTGGACAATTATTTTACTTTTTACAGATTTAAGACTTAGCCTCCTATTTTCTTGCTTTGTATATTTAGTAACCTTATTCTTGTTATTGTCTTATCTGGGAGGCCTTGATAAGAAGAAAACAAATAAAAAAGATGAATATTTAGAGCATCTAGATTCTTCTTGTAGCCATGAAGATTTTTTGGTTTATGAAAAGGTATTTATAAGTCCTTTATTTGCAAAATTTCTAAATTCCTTGTCTGTAAGTAGAAGATATGGAGATGTCTTTCTTATGACCTTTAAAAAGTGTAAAAGCTGTAAGTCCTTTTTATATGAAGGAATAAAGAGTTTAGAAAGACATGTCTAGGATATATAGAATTTCTAGAACATGTAAAAAAGATAATTTTAAAAAAGACTGGTAGATGATAGAATAAGAGCAAGATCTTTTTGGAGGGAAATCTAATATGGATAGAAAAATGAACAAAACCGAATGGAGCTGGGTCTTTTACGACGTTGCGAATTCGGCCTTTGTCCTATTATCTACAGCCCTAGTCCCCATATACTTTGCCAGTCTTACAGCCAGAACCAATGTGATTGAAGCTAATCAAGCAACAGCTCTTTGGGGAACAGGTAATTCTGTGGCAATACTAATTCTTGCCCTGCTATCACCTGTTTTGGGAGCAATAGCAGATTACAAGGGCATGAAAAAGAGGTTATTTGGGGTTGCTTTGGGAGTTGGAGTAATAGGAGTTTTAGGCATGGCCTTTATGAATACCTGGTTATCTTTTTTGATTATTTATGTTGTAGCTAGGTTGGGCTTTTCTGCCACCAATGTATTTTATGATTCTATGCTAACCGATGTAACCACTGATGACAGAATGGATATGATATCCTCTAATGGCTATGCTTATGGTTATATTGGTAGTGTTATTCCTTTTATAGCTAGTTTAATAATCTACATATTCCAGCCCTTTGGATTAAATGATGATTCAGCTATGCAAATAGCCTTTATTATTACTGCTTTATGGTGGTTTATATTTACTCTACCACTGTTTAAGAATGTCCACCAAACCCACTATTTAGAAGATAGGAAGGGCAAGGTTAAAGAAGCCTTTATTCGTATAGGAAACACCTTTAAGAATATTAAAAAGAAAAAGTATGTTTTCATATACATTCTAGCCTACTTTTTCTATATAGATGGAGTATACACAATCATTACCATGGCCACAGCCTATGGGGCTGAGTTGGGACTAGATTCTACATCCATGGTATTAGCCTTGTTAATGACCCAGTTTATAGCTTTTCCTTTTGCCATCTTATCTGGTTATCTAGGAGCAAAATTTGGAACCTTGAAGATTATTAAGGTCTTTATAGGTATTTATACCTTTGTTGCCATATTTGGCTTCTTCTTAGCCCACGAATGGCAATTTTGGGTTCTGGCAGCCATTGTTGGAATAGCCCAAGGGGGAATCCAGTCTTTATCTAGGGGCTTTTTTGGAAGAATTATTCCTAAAAAGGAATCCAACGAGTACTTTGGATTTTTCGATATTTTCGGAAAGTTAGCAGATGTTTTAGGTCCCTTGTTAATGGGTGCTTTTGCCATAATAACTGGGCATTCCAGATATGGAATTTTATCTTTAATCATCCTCTTTATCATCGGTTATGTTTTATTAAGCCGCCTGCCAAAAGGATTTGGAGATGTGGAAGTTGAAACAGAAGGTTAGGGCTAAGCCCTATCTTCTGTAAATTTATGTTGAGGAGAAGTAGTTAATGGATTTTAATAAACAAAAGGGATCAAAAAATTCTAAGCAGAATAAAGTTATAATTATTATTTTATTAGTTTTGATCTCTTTGGTCTCTACTTTTTTATCCCAGTATTTTGATAAAGGTGAGACTCTTTTAGATTTAGACCAGGTTTTTTCAGAAGGTGGTATTTGCATTCACTATGTAGATGTGGGCCAAGGAGACTGTGTTCTAATACAAGATGGACAGCATAACATATTAATTGATACTGGCACTAATAAGATGTCGGATAATGTTATGGATTTTTTGAAAAACTATGGGGTTGATTATCTGGATATGGTTGTTTTGACCCATCCCCATGAAGACCATATTGGAGCTTTTGTCCGCATAGGAGAAGAATATAATATTGGTTTAGTCCTAAAAAGCCAAGGAGTAGCTAGCACAACAGTTTATAATAATGTGGAAAGTTTTTTAAAGAAGAATAAGATTAAAAATGTAATTCCCCATTTTGGGGAGGTCTTTACTTTTGGACAAATGGTCTTTACCATAGTTTCAGATTCTTCTATTTCTTATGATAATTTAAATGATACATCCATTGTTATAAAACTAGACCATTTAGGAAATAGCTTTTTGTTTACAGGAGATGCTGAAAGTAAGGCTGAAAGAAACATCCTAGACTCTAATGTGGATATTGAGTGTGATGTTTTACAGTTGGGCCACCATGGCAGTTCCACATCCACTACAGCGGCCTTTTTGTATAGGGCATCTCCCATATATGGAGTTATACAATGTGGAGAAAACAATGAATATGGTCATCCCCATAAGACTATTATGACTAGATTGGATGTTCAAGGAGTTAAGGTTTTTAGAAATGATATCCATGGAGATATAACCTGTGTTTCTAACTATGATGGAGTCTATTTTGTGACAGAAAAAGGAGAGGCTAAAAGTGTTTATAGATATCAGTATGCCAATTGATTCTAATTCTATACCTTATCCAGATGACCCTAATACAGATATTAGGGTGCTAAAAAGAGTAAAAAAAGATGGCTACTTTCTAACTAGATATTCTAGCTCTTTTCACACAGGCACTCACATTGATTTTCCTGCTCATTTTATAGATGAAGGTAAGATGGCTTACGACTATCCTTTGGAGCGATTTTACGGGCCCTTAAGCCTTATAGATGTAAGAGGAGAGGATATCATCTATCCTTCTAAGAAATTTAATGCAGTTTCTAAAAATCATATAGTAATTTTGTATACAGGTTATGAAGACATTTATCCTAAAAAAGAATATTTCTCAAAGCATCCAACTTTAAGTAAAGAAGCAGCCCTTTTTTTCATAGAAAAAGAGATCTCTATTTTAGGGGCTGATTTGCCTAATTTTGACAATGGATCTTTTGAAATCCATAAATTACTCCTGTCAAATGAGGTCTTAATAGGAGAGAATTTTACAAATCTTGCACAGGTGCATAAGGCTTTTTTAGAGGGAAAAAAGCTGGAAGCTTTCATGTTTCCCCTTAAAATTTCAGCTGAAGCAAGCCAGGTTAGGGCCTTAGTCAAGGTTATTTAAATACAACGAATGTCACATTTTTCATATGGTGGTGAACTTGTATAAATGATAAAATATACCTATACATTCGCAATTTAAGTAGTTTAAATATTGAAAGGGGAAAAATATGAAAAATTCGAGAAAAATTATTTCTTTACTTCTGGTTGTAGGTATTGTTTTAACTTTAATGGTAGCCTTAACTGGATGTATGGAAAAAGAAGAAGCAACTTACTACATTACAAATACAACTGATGAGGTGTTTATTTATAAGTTAGTAAAAGATCTTAAGATATTACAAACTTGGGTGGATGTAAAACCTGGGGATACAATTGAAATGCATGTGGAAATTACCAATAAAGAAAATACTTTAAAGATTTTCCAAGCAGCTAAAGTACGTGGAAGAATTCATCTAAAACCTGAAGATGGTTATGTAGATGGTGGATACTATAATGTTGTTATGCACGAAACTCCAGGAGCAACCGAAATTAACTTTATTTTGGTGCCTGCTAATTAGTTAATCTTAAACAAGAAGTTTAGATAAAAATTTATGCAAATAAGGATGCTTAGGCATCTTTATTTTTGCAAAAAATCCTAGTTTTTTCCTTAAAATGCTCTAATTTCTTAAGATTCCACCAAGCTTCTCCCAACCTTATATTTTCACCTCCATATATAACATTTGACGTATTGACATGTTTATGACTAAGTAATAATATTAGGCGGACGGAGGTTTTTATGGAACACAAATTAGGTATTATAGGGTATGGGGGTGTCGGTTCTTGGCACCATAAAAATTCAGTAAAAATTCCTGGTCTAAAAGTTACATCAGCATATGATATAGATCCAGTAAGATTAGAAGTAGCAGCACAAAACGGACTTACAGTTTATGACAATGTAGATGACTTCATTAAAAAGGGAGACTTCTCTATTGTTCTAGTAGCTACACCTAATAATTTTCACATGCATTATTCCATAATGGCTATGGATGCTAAAAAGCATGTAGTATGTGAAAAACCAGTTGCTATGAGTTTATCTGAATTAAACGAAATGGTAGCAGCATCAAAGAGAAATGGAGTACTTTTCACTGTTCACCAAAATAGACGCTGGGATAAGGACTACAAAGTAGTTAAAGAAGTCTTGGCTGAAGGCACCATTGGAAAACCTTACACCATTGAATCTAGGGTTCATGGTCAAAACGGTATAGTACATGGTTGGAGAGCATACAAGGTTGCTGGCGGAGGAATGCTTTTTGATTGGGGAGTTCATTTAATAGACCAACTACTATTTATGATAGATGAAAAGGTTACACAAGTTTACTGCCAACTCTTTTCTATAAAAACTCCTGAGGTTGATGACTACTTCAAACTTTTATTAACCTTTGAATCAGGTCTTTCAGCTCAAATAGAAGTGGGAACCTATTGTTTGGAAAAGATGCCTAGATGGTATATTAATGCAGATCATGGCTCAGTGCTGGTTAAAAACTGGGAATGTGAAGGTAAAATAACCAAGGCCTCTGAAACAGTTATGGAGTGGGAACCAGAGATTGTTCAAACTGTTGGTGGACCTACAAGAACCATGGCACCAAGACCAAAAGAGACCCTAGAGGAGTTACCACTGCCAAAAATTGAAAGTGAATGGGCAGATTACTATAAGAATGTAATAGCATATTTAGACGGAAAAGATGATATAATAGTAAAGCAAGAAGAAATTATTAGAGTAATGAAGGTAATTGAGGCTGCTTTTCTGTCAGATAAACAAAAAAGTAGTGTTGATTGCATGATTTAAGAGGGGGTAAGAATGAGCAACCAAGCTGACATTTATTTCATGACTAATCAAAAGTTTTTTCCATCAGATAAACTACATCTTATTAAGGAAAAACTAGATACTATGACCGATGACCAAATTAAAAACTTAATGTTTGTTCAATACAAAGAACCAACAACCTTTTTATTAATCTCAATTTTCATTGGTACTTTAGGTATTGATAGGTTTTTACTAAATGATATTCCAATGGGAGTATTAAAGCTTCTAACTGGTGGGCTTTGTGGTATTTTATGGATATATGACATGATAACCATTATGGACAAGGCAAAAAACCTTAACTTTGAAGAGTTTATGAAGTTTTCACATTAAGAAAAAATTAAAAGACTATTAAAAGAGTAAGCTGAAGGACACTTTGAAAAATAAGTGTCTTTTGCTTATATGAGTTTTTTGCAAAGTTAATCCTTTTTGGACTTATTACATTATCTATGTTATTTTATGCCTACAAAAATAAAATTTAAAAGGGGAGTAAAAATGGCATTTTTTCCACCAGTAGCTTTGATAAGAAAAAAACATATTATTAAGCAACTTAAAAAGCATGGGGCTGTGTCTGAATCTACAGCTATAACCTTTAATGAGGCTGATATTATTAACCCTGACAAATTCAAGGCTGTCACCAAAACTATGTTAAATAGAAATATCCTTGCTAAAACAGCAGATGGACACTTTTATTTAAAACCACAAAGATAAGTCTGTTATTAAAAGAACCTATTGTTTTTTGTGCTAAACTATAATCTATCAAAAACTTATAACATTAAAATGATTAAGTAAAAACTTAAGGCCAATAAGTATGAGAATAACACCTCCACTTATTTCTGCCTTAGCCTTATGTTTGCAGCCAAAGTAATTACCTATATATACTGCTAGAGCTGAAAAAACGAAGGTAACAAGACCAATGGTCAAAATGGTAGGTAGTACCTTAATAGATACTAAAGAAAAGGTAATTCCCACTGCTAGAGCATCTATAGAGGTGGCAAGAGCAAGGGGAAACATATTCTTAAAGCCTAAGAGCTTCTTGTTTAAATAATGGTCTTGTATGTCACATGAGGGACTTTTAAAGCTTTCATATATCATTTTTCCCCCAATAAAGGTTAAAACTAAAAATACTAGCCAATGGCTCCAGACTTGGATATAGTTGGCAAAGGATTTTCCAGCAAAATAGCCCAAAAGGGGCATAAGGGCTTGAGAAAGTCCAAAATACAAGCCTACTAATATAGCATCTTTGTATATAATCTTACGTAAAGAAAGGCCCTTGCATATTGCAACGGCAAAAGCGTCCATGGACAGACCTATTGAAATTAAAAAAAGTTCCCAAAATGACATTGGATACTCCCATCTTTTTATGTCCCTACATTATACAACTCAATTGGGTCTAGTACAAGTTTTATAGCCTAGTGCCAATATTCAATTTCTAGAGATTCTTGTAAAAGAATCTGTGGCATGATATATTCTTAGTGTCAGAAAATTAAGAATAGGAGATCAGTTATGGATGCGTTTTTTCCCTTAAATAACAATGTGAAAAAGAAAAAACCTGTTTCTTTGGTTATTACAATTATCATTTACCTTGTTCTTCCAGCTATACTTTGGTTTGTGCAAACCCTACTAGGTGGAGTACCTGTAATAGGTTGGGTTCTATCACTAATTAGTTATGTTTTAGGGCTTTATTGCTTAATAGGAATTATTTTAGCGATTATAAAATATGTGAAGTAGAACTTTTTAAATCATAATACAATTTAGAGATACTTAACAAGGCTTTTGTTGATGACTTTTAGTTTAGTCTTATGGTTAATGTTTTAGGATAAGTGTTGTTCATATGGAAAAGAATAAAGAAAAAAACTATAAAGTGATAAGGTCAAGACGAAAGACCTTATCTTTATCTATAAATCAAGATTTAGAAGTTACAATAAAAAGCCCTCTGTATTGTCCTAATTGGGTTATTAATGACTTTTATGAGAAGAATAAAAAGTGGATAGAAAAAAGAATTACCCAAGAAAGTAATAAGATATTACTTCCACAAGTTTTGGATGAAGATATACCAGCTATAAAAAAAGAAGCCTATGATATCTTATCTTCTAGGACCAAGTATTATTCTCAACTAATGGGTCTAGAGCCAAGTTATGTAAAGATTAGTTCTGCTAAAAAAAGATTTGGAAGCTGTAATGGGAAAAATGGTATTTCTTATTCTTATCGATTAATCTTTTATCCTAAAAAGGCTATAGATTATGTAATTATTCATGAGCTAGCCCATATAAAGCATAAAAACCATCAAAAAGAGTTTTATGAGCTTATAAAAAAGTATATGCCTGATTACAAGGAAGCAGAGGCTCTGTTAAAGGCGTATAGGTAGATACAACTAATCCAAGGTTGAATAAGCCTTAACCATGAAGTCATCCCTATAGGTTATTTCTGTTATCCAGTAGTTAACTATGAAGTCATTAACACCTTTTGATTTGGCAAAGTCTATGAGATTTAGGTTATCACAATGGCTTTTGTCATAGGTTCTAGCATCTACAACATAGATCTTTTTATAGTGGGGAAGTAAAAAGGATATTAAAGAATCTCCAAAGGAGTCTTTTTTCACCAAGCAGACTCTATCAGTGTCCACATCTGTCACAATCTCACTATAGGTGCCAAAGCCACCATCAGAGAATAAAAGATAATAGTCTTTACCAACTTCAATTCTTTCAGGATTTATGAGGGTTTTTTCTACTTGGTAATCTGCCCAATGATAGGTGTAGGTATAATCTACAAAGGGAAGATAAGCAATTATTTTATCAGGGTTGTCATAATCTGCCTGGGTTAGGTAGGGTTTGTTGTAATAGCCTAGATAGCCTTCTGCAACAAAGGTATCATAAGCATCTAAGGGTATAACTTCATTTTCTCTACCCATGGACTTCATTAGCTCTACATAGCCATAATAGGCGCCTAGAGGGGTCCAGTGGTGGTCTGTTCTGTAATAGATATATTCGTTTACATGCTCTACCATGGATCTTAAGACATTTACATTTTTAACCCTAGGGTCAATCATATTGTTTATTTGAGCTATATTTGCAGCCTTAGAGGCTAGAAAGTCATATTTAGTTAAAGCTAAGTAGGTAGACCTAGAAGGAGCTAGCATGCTGTAGACCTCCATGTCATCTCCAGCCATTTCTTTTACCTTGTTTATATAATTAGCATAGTTTTCATAATCATCTTCACTATATTCATCTAGTTTAAAGGTTTCTCCATCTATAGTTATATACATACCGGTTGCAGCACCATAAGCTTCTTGTTCTGGCTCTTCAGGTGGTTCTGGTTTTGTTGTCTGGGTTGGGCTTGGCTCTGGGCTAGGACTTGTGGTTTCTAAAGGTCCTAGGCTTTGGCTAGGGCTTTCACTGGGCTTTGTACTTGGGCTGGGTTTCTTGCTAGCTTGTGGGGTAGGGGAAGGTTTGTTTCCAACTATTACTATGGATATATCATTTTTATTTGAACCAAAGTGTTTTTTAGCTTCAATATTCCATTTTATTAAAGATTCTCTATGTAAGATGGTATCTGAATAGTAGTTGTTCCAATCTTTAAAATATTGGCCTGATAAAAGAGCCTGGCTAGTAAAAATTGGCTTTTTAGCTAGGTTCCTGTTTTCTTGTAAAGAAATAGTTGGCTTGTTGGGATTTAATAGATTTGCTATTCCATATAGGGCTATAAAGAATAAAAAAACTAGTGTTGCTAAATTAAACTTTCTCATCAAATACCTCTTTCTTTCCCTAATGAAATATATCATAAATAGATGATTAAACCAAGGTAGCTTCAAAAGTTATATAAGATAAGTTTATGTTTGCAAGTCTATTTTCCTCTTTATTTCTGCACAAGTGTTATAATGTCTTTGATATATTTAAGGAGGCCATATTATGACTTTTCCCCATTTATTTGCTAACAAAGAGAAACTAGATAAAATACGTGAAGATATAAAAAAATATGATTGGTATGAGAAATCCTTTTTACGCATCCAGAAAATAAGTGATGAGATGATAGAAAAGGGTTTTTTTGTACCTGATAAAAAGGGCTATGTTTTTAATGAAGCTTGTAGGGCCCATAATGTAAACCTCGTTTTTGACCCCTATGATAAGGACTCTTTTGTGTGTCCTGTATGTAGGGTCAATTTTAAGGATGAACCCTATAGAAGGGCTTGGATAAACATTTATCATTCCTGGCTATCTCAAATGATAATCTACTTGGGAATCTCTTATCAAATGACCTTTGATGACAAGTATGCTGATGCAGGTAGAAAGATAATATTGGGCTATGTTGAAAAGTATCCCAATTACCCCAATAGAGATAATGAGATTGGAACTACTAAATTGTCTCAATCTACCTTTGTAGAGTCCATATGGTTAACCCACCTTTGCTGTGGCTATGACCTTTTAAACCAATCTTCAGTTTTTTCTGACCAGGATAGAAAAGAAGCTCTAGATCTATTTATCCAATCAGCTAAGACCATTTATGACTATGATGAAAGATGGAATAATAGACAGGCCTTTAACAATTCAGGGATGTGTGCAGCTGCTATCTTAAATGGAGATAGAAAGCTTTTAGACTATGTCCTAAATGGACCTCATGGTTTTGTAAAGCATATGGAAAACTCCCTATTAGAAGATGGCCTTTGGTATGAGGGGGATAATTATCATTTTGCAACCCTACCCTCTATAGTAAACATCGCCCAAATGTGCTTGTTCAATGGTATCGATTTATACAATAGAAGCTTTAATGGAAAGAGCATAAAAGATATGTTTTATGGCCCCCTCTTATCCTTGCAACCTGATGGAACCTTTCCATCTAGAAAGGACTCTCCCTATGCAAATTCTGCATCCAATAGGTGGTATGCAGGACTATATGAAATAGCCTATAGCAGATATCAGGATAAAGAGCTTTCTGACTTTTTAAATTTCATATACAAGACACCTCCAGTGGATGCGAAAAAGATTACCAGTGCCGCTGGTATTATGGATGTTTTAGCCCCTGGTATTTCTTCTTTAGAATCTATGGACTGGAGAGGGTTTTTAAGTGTGGACCCTGAAAGGTCATCTGATATGGGACTACCAGTAACCGACTCAGTTAATATGAAAGGAACTGGTCTAGCGGTACTAAGAAGAGATGACTCTTATGCTAGTGTAGACTATGGCCACTATGGTGGAGGCCATGGTCATCCTGACAGACTGGCTGTTACCTGCTTTTTAAAGGGAAAAAGATGGTTTTCCGACTATGGAACCGGCAACTACTATTTAGACCACTTAAGATATTATAGAAGTAGTCTAGGACACAACACAGTAGTACAAGATGGAAAAAGACAAGCTGTTGTTTCTGGTGAGTATGAATTCTTTTACAAGGGACAAGCATTTGATGCTACAAGAGCCTATGTAAAAGACATTTATCCTAAAACAGATGGTAGAAGGACCTTAGCCCTATTTGAGGATTCTCTTCTTTTTGATTTTGTAGAAATTGAATCTAATACTAAACATACCTATCATCAAGTCTTTCATTCTTTTGGAAAACTTAATGATGATGACTATGGAGATAGCCTATTGGAAATAGATGAAGAGGGCTATGACTTTTTAAGAAATGTTAAGAGTAAAAAGGTAGAAGCAAATAGGATAAATATTTTTACAGATAAGAATGCTAGTTTGTATATGTATTCTTCTTCTAAAGCTCCTTTTGTTCAACACTCTGCCATGGCTTATGGACCACCAAAAGAAATTCCTAAGCTCTTTCCTAAATTGATTATGGAAAAGCGGGATAAATTAGTTGTTTTTGCCAATTTATATGAGCATGTTGATAAGGATAATAAAAGAAAGGTTAAGTCTTTAGACTATATAGATGACTATAACTACAAGATTACTTTTTATAACAAAGAAGATATATACATAGATTTATCTCAAGGAATTGAGGTTAAATACTTTAAAGATGGAAAGCTTGTAGTTGAATCCCAAAAGGTGGAAGTGCAAGAAGAGATAAATCTAGGAGTAGAATACCAAACTTGGATAGACTATAACACAGGTTCAGATAAGCAGTTTTGTGTAGAGGTTACCAACAGGGATTCAAATCATATCTATGCTGAAATTATGGGAAGAGACATCCTTTTATCCCCTAAGGAGTCTAAGATATTTAGATATTCAACCAATCATAGAAATATCCAGATTGATAAGGGTTATTTAAAAGCTTACTACAGTGAGACTGAAAAACCTTTTGAGAAAAAGATAATTGATGTCTTTAAGTATGATGGCTTTGGGCCCATTAACGAAGTAAGCTTGAAGGAGAATATTGTTATAGACCAAGAATCTCAAATAGCTAGGGCAGAAAGAAGATGGGAAGGCAAGTCGGATATTTCAGCAAAAGGCAGTATCTTTATGCCAAATGAAGACTCAATTGCCCTTGTATTAAAGGTAGAAGATGACACTGTAATGTTTGATGGGGGAAAGTATAACTATGACAATGACTCTATTGAAGTCTTTTTTGACAGAAGAGATGAATTGTATAGAAATGCCAAGGATCTTAATCCTCAAACCTATGCCATGCTCTTAAAGGGCGGAAGCTCAGGTAATGTTTCCAAGGTTGTACCTATAAGTAAAAATATTGAAGATATAACTGCTATATCATTGACCATGAACCAAAGGGAAAATGGCTATGATGTGGCCATGGTTCTACCTTTTGACTGTATTGGTGGAAAACCAGAAAAAAATGATATCTGGGGTTTTGATATAATTGTTTCTGATAGAGATAGCGGGGTAAGAAGAGAGTTTATGGCATATTTATCCCCAGCTTTAGAAGGTGAAAGGGTATATATGAGGGGAGAGGATTCCCACAGCCCTCAAAGATTTGTACTTTTAAGATTTTAAGGAGACCAAGATGAAATTAATAGACAAGAAGGATAAGTATCTAGACCACAAAAACTACTATGTGTTAGGACCATCAGTAGTCTATTGTCCCAATAGTGATGACATGCTTTTAAATGCTGACCTTTTTGACAACTCTGATAGCAACACAGGTTCCATGCTTTGGAGATCTTTAGATAAGGGTCTTACCTGGCAAGAAGAGGACTTAATTGAAAAATCCCATGTCTATGATTTTAAAAACTCCAAGGTTAAAAACGGCTATGGTGCCCTTTATACTGATCATAAGGCTAAAGTTATTATGTATTTTGCCAATGAAACCTACTGGGTGGAAAACAAACTGGATTCAGTTTGGTTTATGAGAAAACTCTATTACAGACTTTCTTTTGACCAAGGTCATACTTGGACTGATAAAAAATATGTGATTCAAAAGGGTGATAAATATAATTCTATAGACTTTTTAAGAGATGGCTCCTTTGGTAAAAACATGGTAGCCAGTGTCAGCCCATATATTGTAAGGACCCTTGATGATAGTCTTTTAATAAGTGTACAAGTTCAAATGTTAAATGAAGATGGTAGCCTATATAATCCTACCACCATGGGCTATATGAAGGCAGGTGCCCTTAGAGCCAGCTGGAATAAGGATAAATTGGAGTATGACTTTGAGATAGACTCCTATGTTACAGTAGATCCCAAGTTTTCCACTAGAGGCCTTTATGAGCCAGCCTTTGGCTACATAGATAATAATAACCTAATCATGCTTATGAGAAACAGTAACTATACTAAAGATAAAGATATCTTAGGAGTAAAGTATTTTAGTATTTCTAAAGACCAAGGGAAAAATTGGACTAAGCCTGAGATGCTTAAGTATGATGATGACAAACTAGTTTATTCCTCTTCTTGTATTCCTAAACTTTTAAATCACTCCAATGGTAACCTATACTTTATTGGTGTAATAAATGAAGATAATCCTAAGGGTAATCTTCCCAGATACCCCCTAGTCATTGCCCAAGTAGATAAAAAGACTTGTAGAATAATAAAAGATAAGATGCTTGTTATTGATGACAAAAGAGAAAACCACATAATAAAAGAAGGTATAAAAAATGTGGTTGACTATTCAAATCATGGAATTTATGAGGATAAGTTTACTAAAAGAATTATTGTCTTAGCCCCCTATAGAGAGGACCTTTCTAATTACAAGTCCTACCTTAATAGGTATGAAATAGAGGTGTGAAAGAAGAAAATTAAAAGAATCTAAAAGAATCTAAAATAACCTAAAATATAACCCCCATAACTTGAATTAAATCAAACTTTTGGGGGTTTTATTGTGATAAAAAATTTCTTAGACTAAAAGGTTATAAATCTGAAATTTGTTAGTCTTCCAACTCAATCAAAAGACTCACAGTATTATATGCTTCAACTTCTAGGCTAAAGGTTTTTTCTTTAATGGTTATAGGGCTGGTATATGAAGGATAAGCATCTTTTTCATCTGGCTTAACCATTTTAATAGACTTAATATCCTTAGTAAATTTAGCCTCAAACCTACTTCTGTTGCCATTACTTTCATAAAGTCTTAAGATTAAAGCCTTGTCATTATCCTCAGCTAGTTTTAAGGCTGAAATCACACAGCTTGTGTCTTGGTTAATCTCTACTAAGCTTTGAGTTAGGGGAAGGTGTCCTTTTTCTGGTCTTACAGAAATCGTGCTTAAAGGATGTGATATGGTGCTAGCTTCATCTATTAGTTTTTTGTTGTTATTTTGGTCAGCTGTTAAACTTAAAGCAAATTTCACCTTATGCATATGAATTTCAGGATGAGGATCTGGCTCATAGGTGCCTCTAATAAGGGTGAGGGCAATAGAGTTCTTATAGGTTCTGTAGCCATACTTTGAATCACTGTAAAGCATTAGAGATTTTTCATTTAAGTTATCATTGTTAGCTAAAACAAAGCCGGTTGAGGGCCTATCATCATTGGCCTCTTCTCTTTCTAAAACACCTAGGGGAACCTGATATTTATATGTCTTTGTAGAGTAGTTAAAAGGAAGGATAAAGTTAAGTTGGGGTACTCTATCTCCTCTTATACCAAACTCCTTCCAATCACAAACTAGGTCATAGACTAAAGAATTTGAGTGTTTGTCTAAATATATAGTTACCTTTATTTGGGAGTTTCTAAAATCACAGGTATAGGTTAAACTTTGCCTGATTAAATTGGGTCCAGCCTCGTAGTCAACAAGTTTAGCATTTTTACTTAAATTCTCAATATTTATATACTTACTTACAATCCAAGAGGTCCTTCTTCTAATGGTAGCCTCTTCAATTAATCTAAAGGTTCCAGGTCCAGCTTCCTTTGAGATAAAGTCCTTGTTGGTCTTTTTATCTACAAGAGACTCTAAAGAAAAGTCTACTGGTGAAAAACTAGCTTTTATGCTCTTGTTTTCTAGAACAAAGCTAGCAGGTATGGACATTCTTTCAAAGACATAGTTTTCATACTCAATAACCTGGTCTCTTACAGATTTTAAGATATATGTACTATAGCCCATGGCAGGTACATCCACATCAAAAAGTATCTTGTAATGGAATTGTACATCCCAGCCTTGGTAAGGCTCTTTAGTTACTAACTGATGAGATATTTCTTTCATTGTATGGTCATAGACCTTTATGGATTTCAAGTCATATTCCCAGTTCCATAGCTCAATCTCACAAACTTCTTTTCTATCAAAAAAGCTGGGATTAAAGACAGTAAAGATTCTGGTGGGACCTCTTCCTCTACAAATTTGGCTAACCTTAAAGTCCATTACTCCAGAGCCTGTACCAGCTCCCTCTGATGTGGTTAAGGCCTCTTCATCTTTTGCCAATACATAGTCTTTTAGGTCTAGGTTGGCAGCAATCTTATTCATAGCCATATTTCTATATACATTTCCTGCAGCAAAGGCTGTATGGTATTCTCCTAAAGCATGCTCTATGGTTTCAGAGCTACCTGTTCCAGGTAGGATATCATGGAATTGATTAAAGAGAACTCTTTGCCAGGCATCTTCAAATATGTGGTAAGGGTAGACCATGTAATTGTCTATAGAGGCTAAAGAGCTTAAGGCTTCTGCTTCATATAATAGGGATTCTGAGAACTTATTGCCTTTTTTAATCTTAGATTGACTGGTATAGCAACCAGTAAAGATAAAGTTTAGTTCGTGGTCCACTGTAGGTAGGGTAGATGAGATTTTTTCTAATGTTGCAAAAAACTCCCTATAGGAAGAAAACTTAATGTTAGGCCATAGGGGCCAGGTTTGCATGTCTAAAAGTCTTTCTATATCTCTTCTGGAAGGTCCACCTCCGTGGTCTCCCACACCATAGACATAAAGCATAGAATCTGTCTTTACCTTGTGGGTAAAAGCAGGGATTTTTAGTGCAGGTTCTGTGGTAACCCTAGAATTATAGTAGGAGGCATCGTTGTAAACAAGTATGCTTTTTCCAGATGGAGCCATCCATTTATATGCCATATGTTGGGTAAAACCCCTGGTATGATAATAGTATTTAACTCCAGTTTGGCTTAATATTTCAGGAACAAAGCCAGAGTGGCCAAAGGTGTCTGGTTCATAGTCCATATCAAAAAAGTCATAGTCTAAATCAAAAAGTTCTGAAAGATATTTTTTTGCATATAGTAGTTGTCTAACATGGCTTTCTGAGCCTGCCAAGTTTTTATCTCCTTCTACCCAAGTAGTAGCTGTTACTTCCCATCTGCCTTCTTTTACATACTTTTTAATCTCTTCTAGCATTTTGGGGTCATACTTTTCTACCATCTGGTATACAGAGGCTTGAGATTGAGAAAACCTGAACTCTGGATACTCCTTTAAAAGGTTTAGCATAGTCTTAAAGGTATCTAAAACAACCATAACTGTTTCATCATACCTCCATTGCCAGTTCATATCTATATGGGCATGAGCAATACACATAAGAGTATATTTTTTCAGTTCACCCCTTATAGATTCCAGGCTCTTTTCACATTCTAAAGCAACATCTTTACTTATCATTCCTTCTTCTTTTTGTTTGTCTAGTAAGAAGTCTATTGCCTTATCCAAAATATCCTTTATTCCTACCTGGTGGTAGTATTCTATGCCATAAGCAAATTCTACTTGAGAGACAATTCTGTCTGTCCAGTATCCCTTTTCTTTTAAGGCTGTAAGGTCTTTTAATTTAGAAAAATTCATTTCCTTTTTTGCCCTCCATAAATTTTTTTCATGCAAGTATAATTATATAGTAATCCTAAGATGGTCTCAAGAAGAATGGTAAGGAAAGTTCTTGGAAAAAGAATGAGAAAAAAGAAGATATGAATAATGAAAAAGGTCCATATAGGACCTTTTTTATAAATACAACTCAAATCTTCATTATCAAACTATATTAATATTTTGTATATATATACCACTACTACAACTTATTCTTGTAATGCTCTGAATAGAGGTTAATGTGCTCCATGGTCTTGTCCACTAGGTAATCAACACTAACAGTACCCATGCCAAAAATGGAGGTATCTAATTTATTGTTTATGGGTTTTTGCCATTCTTCTGATATGGCCCTTATTCCTTTTTGCATACCGATTATGGAGCCCACAGTAGCACCATTACAGTCTGTATCAAAACCAGCTTGGACAGACATGCATATGGACTTGGCAAAATCACCCTTACCATAAAGTAATGAGGCTACAACTATTAAGGTGTTAGATATGGCATGACACCAGTGGTGTTGAAGAAATTCATCATATTTTTTATGTATTCGAATAAAACAATCATCTTGACTCATATTATTATCAAAGTTATTAATTATCTCCATAACTTCTTTGTATGTCCTACTAGTTGTGGGTATATGGTTAAGACCATAGAGAATAGCATCTTTAATATCTTTGTAATATGGGGCCACACTAATAATTGCACTTATGAGCATGGAGGTATAGATACCATTTTTAACATGGGAAAGACTGGCATCTTTCCAGGCCATAAGGGCTGCTTTTTTAGGGTCACCTGGATTTATGTAGCCATAATAGTCTATTCTAATTTGGGCTCCAATCCATTCTCTAAAGGGGTTTTTGTATTGAGCTGTTTGTGGGGGTAAAAAGCCTTTAATAATGTTTAAATATGCCACTCTTTCAGCTGTACAATAGGCGCTCTTAGGTTGAAGGTCCAACCAAGATTTGGCCACATTTTCTCCAGAAAATTCATCCCCATACTTATCTAAGATAACAGAGGAAAGCACTGTATAGTTGGTGTCATCATCAGAGGGTGCATTTTTTATAGCATCAGCAAAGGCCCTGTTTCTTAAATTAAAAGAGTACTTGTCATAAATCTCTTCTGTCATATCTGCCTTTTCTATGTATCTATGCATAGGAAAGTTGTTGGTTTCTTTTAAAAGGGGAATTAGTTCATCTGTTCTAATGCCTTCTACTGGTTTTCCTAAAAGACAGCCTGCAATCCTTCCCATCCATGCTCCTTCTATAGATTCTTGAAGTGATTTTGGAGAAAGAATTTTAAAGGGTATTTCCTTATCGGGTTTACTCAAACTATATATGGCTTCTAAGTTGTCTGGTTCATTAAAAGGATAGTTTTCAACTTGAGGACAGTTGCCTATCATTTCAAAAACAGTGTCAGCAAGTTTTTCCTTGTAATTGCTGGTTTCTAGCATATGAATGCTTTCCATAAGCTGCTTTAATTTTGTTACATCAATACCTTGGTCTATACACTGAACATACTCTACCATTAATTGAGAAGAATAGAGCTCCCACCAGTGTAGGGCTGTGTATTGAGGTTGAGGTTGTTTTTTAAGTCTAAATTCTGTTTTAGTATCGTTGTTGTCCAAACCTAAAAGATAATCAGCAGATACATTAAAGATTCTACATATTTTTAGAAGGTTATCGCTATCAGGTGAGGTAACACTGGTTTCCCATTTTTGTACCGATTGTCTGCTAACTCCTAAAAGTTCTGAAAAGGCTTCTTGAGTAAGATTTTGTTGCTTTCTTAACTCATAAATTCTGTTTTTATTCATAAGGTCTACCTCCATAAGCATATAATATACCTTGCAATCTAAGCTTACAAGAAGATAAGGTTGCTAAATATGCAACTTAGAGTTGCAAAAGCCTTATGAAGGCCAAGTTATTTCAATTTCAAAGCCTAGCTTGAATACTCTTTCATTAAAGTCTTTTATTGAAAGAACAAAGGAGTTAATACCTAGATTATCTATAGAAGGGGTTCCCAAAAGAGCTCCATCCTTTTTATCTATTGAAAGCCAGATTGGCCCATAAAGTTCATAGACTAAATCATCCATATGAGAGCCTAAAAAGCCTAAATCATAAAGATATGTAGGTTTACATGAATAGGGTTGGTCTACCAAGGCCTTGGAGTCTATAGTGTCTTTAAAAATAAAAGGGTAGGGAAGACTTAAAAGGTCAGATGCAAGACCCCTATTTTTATTCTTATCAATTGCATAAACCCTATAGTGGAATTGCAGCAAATCTCTATCTTTAGTTAAATCAAGACTTAAGAAGGGATTTTTAACCTGTTTTAAAAGATTGCTGGCATGTTCAAGCATTTTTTTAGATGTAGAAGAAGCCTTGTAACTAAAGTATTTAGTGTGAGATGGAATAAATGAAGAAATGTTTTCAGCAAAAACCATATAGGATTTGGCATTTTTTGCTTTATCCCAACTTAAAAGTAATTTGTCTTGACTAAGTTCTAAGATAAGTCCTTTTACCTTATCAGGTGCTTCATGGGTGTATCTTTTAACAGGAGACCAATAGCCCCACACTCCATTTTTGTTTTTAGCTCTTACCCTCCAGTAATAGTGGGTATTGGGCCTTAAAAGCTTATACACCTCTATTTTCACTTGAACCCTTTTAGATAGTTTATGAAAGGCTGGACTATAGGGGATTTCACAAGACCTATCTAAACTTAGAATAAATTCATATTCAGAAGCATCAGGTAGACTAGTCCAAGAAAAAAGTCCTCTTCTCGGCTCTCTTAGTTGAGGGGCTATGGGCCTATCCATGGTAGATATGATGTAAGAGTGAGTTATCCTTAGATTTCCTTCTTCTGCCCTAATACCAAACCTATTGTTTCCAGCTCTTAATCTAGGAATACAAGTCCAATTAGCTTGGAAATATATGGTAAGAGAGTTTAGTCTAAACTTAGCAGCTTGGCCCTCTATAATAACATAAATCTCATTTACTAAATCAGACAATTTTTGCCCTTCATTTATGCTTGAGTATAGGGCAAACTCCCCAAGTTCATTAACTGAAAAGGTCTCGCTAGATAGATTAGAAGTAATTTCAAGGCATCCAGAATATAGTCTACCTTCTAACAAAAAGCCAGTGATGGGATAAGAAGACTGGTGGTCAAACCAAACTTTTCCATCTTTTTCGCAGGAAAAGAGATTATCTGTAATGTTCATTTTCCTGTAATGGAAAAACTTACCTAGGTTGGGATTTCTATGAAAATTTAAAATCTTCTTTCCATTTATAATGTTGGCATAGGGTCTTTTCTTACCATAAAAGGCTCCATAAAAATCTGGAGAAAAGACAATTTTTTCCTTGGGTTTTAAATAGAAGCCCATGGTGTAGGGATCTTTATATGAATCTTGCCAGTTTTCCCAAGAGATATCCTTTTTTGCTAAATCTAAAAGATAAGCTTTAGAGCCCTGCCAGGATTTTAAGATTTTATACAAATCCTTTTGTAAGTCCTTGTAGTCTAAAAAGCCCTTTTCATCATCAGGCAAGATATTTCCTAAAAAAGGAGAAGTGCTCCCTTCAAAGGCATCTACCAAGGTCTCTTTAGAATCTATTGATACTCTTAAAAGAGAGGGATTATCTGGTCTTTTTTCAGTCTTTTTAACCCCTAGGCCAGAGGCCCTAAGAAAAAGAGCAAAAAGGGCATTTAAGCTTTCTTTTTCTCCTCCAGTCATAAAGTTAAGATACCTAATTAGTGAAAAATTCTTATCTTCCATATGGTCTGCTAGGTTTTGGTCTTCTAGGTTAATGTATTCATTAAAAAACTTCCAAAGAAGATAAAGTTTTTTCTCTTTCTTATCAGTGTTTTTAAAAAGACTTTGTATTAGGTTTTTAGTATTAGAAAAGTCTAAAAAACTATCTTTAAAGCCATAGATATATATATCTTTGTCATCTTTGTTTTCAATGGAATATTCAAGGTTGTTTTCAAAGGCTGGTTTTTCCTTAGCAACTCTACTAGTATTGTGGTAGTCCAAAAAGGTAAAGTTATCTATTTGATATTTATACAAAAGGTCTTTGGTCCTAGCTGTTCTACTGGTAGAAATTACAGGTCTAAAATCTAAATCCTCTAACATGGCATTTTCTGGCCTATCGCCTAAGAAAACATATGGAATATTATATAGGTCAGTAAGAATTATAAGGGTGTCATTAGCTTCAATGTTTACATATTTTTGCCTAGATTCCTTGGTAGGAACAAACTTTTTTATTGGCCTTTTGGAGTTGTTAGAGTACATCATGTGGCTAGGTTCATCATTTATTTGGTCTTTTAAAAACATATGACCATATATGGAGCCATCATGGTTTAAAATGGTAATAATAGAGGGTTCTAGATGGCCTTGAGCTTTTGTAAGTACATAGATATATTTTTTGCTAAGAGCTAGACTATATGGACCATTTAGGTTAGGTCCAAAGCTTTGAATATGATTGTTTTTAACTAAAAGAAGTCTATGATAAAGAGTATCGCAGGCTAAAAAGTTGCCAGACTTAAAAGAAACTACCTGGGTAATGTCACCTAAATGGTCTGGGTATCCACTTACCCTTGTAAACACTCTATTATCCGGCATAATCAATTCTTTTTGGCTTATGTCCCAAAAAATACTATTCTCTTTATCTGAATAGACACAAATCTTTGCCATGTAATTACCTCTATTTCCTTTATTCTAGCATGGCTATTTTTAATTATCAATTGAGCAAATAGTCCAAGACACAGACTGGTCTACTATTAAGCATTTTCCATATTTACTCTTATGAAAGGTGATAATAGCAATAATTAAGGGATTTTACAGAAAATTACCTAGAAAATCAGGAAAATTGTGCAAAATCTCGTAAATTACATCCTATTTTACAAAAAAAGGAATATAATTAAATGAGATAAGATATTAATAATGGAGGTATGAAAATGAAAGTTTGTCTAATAGGTGGCACCGGTTTATTAGGTAGTGAAGCCGCTAGAGAATTAATTGCTAGAGGCCATCAGGTTAAAGCTATAGCCTTACCACCTTTACCTGAAGGAGCTGTGTTACCACCGGAAATGGAAATATCTTTTAATAACTATATGACCATGACCGATGATGAAATTCTAGAAATGTTTGAAGGCTGTGAGGGTTTTGTATTTGCAGCTGGAATAGATGAAAGAGTGGAAGGACCTCCACCAGTCTATGATCTTTTTAAGAAGTATAATATTGAGCCTTTAGAAAGACTATTAAGACTTGCTAAGGAGTCAGGAGTAAAACATAGTGTTGTTCACGGTTCCTATTTCTCCTATTTTGCCAAAGAGTGGAAAGACCTTAACCTAACAGAACATCACCCATATATTAGGTCTAGGATAGATCAAGAGAAAATGGCTTTAAGTTTTGCAGATGATAACTTTGATGTAGCTATACTAGAGCTACCCTATATCTTTGGAGCTCAACCAGGTAGAAAGCCTGTATGGGTCTTTTTAATTGAAAACATTAGAGCTATGGGCAAAACAACCTTATGGCCCAAGGGTGGAACTACCATGGTTACAGTAAAGCAAGTTGCCCAAGCCACAGCAGGAGCTCTTGAAAAGAATAAAGGGGGGCAATCCTATCCCATAGGTTACTACAATATGACCTGGAAGGAAATGCTAACCATAATGCACAAGCACATGGGAGAGCCAGATAGAAAGATTGTCACTATCCCTACTTTTTTATTCAAGCTTAATGCTAAGAAAATGCAAAAAGACTTTGTCGCAAGAAACATTGAGCCAGGTTTAAACATGATTGAATTTGTAAAGCTACAATGTGCCAATCAGTTTATTGATAAGTCTTTAGGAAGTATTCCTCTTGGGGTCAAAGAAGATGATATAGATGCTGCTATTGGTGAAAGTGTAAAGCTTTGCATAGACATCATTGACAACAAACTTGAAACTGTAGATATGAAGGGTGAGTAGTAGAGAAGAACCCTCTTTTACATACCAATTTCTTCTAGTATTTCAATAGCCAGAACTATTGCATTAGGACAAACCTCTTGCATGGTTTCTTTGTTTTGCTCTCTTTTTTCTTCATCTCTAACATCAAAACCTAATAATTCCTTGCAAAGATAACTTTTATTCCTTTTAACATACTCATCCATAAAACGTATGGTTAAATTATTACAATTAGCTTTAGCATCTTGGTCATCTCCACTTTCTTGACCATATTTAAGACCTAAGGCCATAAGAGCACCGGTTACACCACCACAAACCTCACCACAGCGCATACCACCACCAAAGGCTCCTGCCATTTTCATGGCTGTATTTTCATCTAATCCTAAGTCCTTAGCATAGGCTCCAATAACCGCCTGTGAGCAATTGTATCCAGTGGAAAATAGTTCTAAAGCTTTATCAATTCTTTTCTTCATACTTATTCGTGTGTCTTATGAGTCACACTCCTCCTTGTTTTAGTAATCTAAGTTTTTGCTACCTATATAGTTACTTATTGTAGGCTAAACATAATTATCCTTTAACATAATATGATACAAGCATAGATTATGCAAAGTTATTAAGAAAAGAGGGAAGAGGAGAGAAAAAAGAAAGAAGAAAGAAAAGATAGAGAGAAAAGAAAGAAACCAGCTCAGCTGGTTTCTTGGAAAAGAGTAGTGTTAATTGGTTTGTGTTTCAATGATTATTTGCTTCGTTTATGCCTAATGCTTGCAAGGTGCGTCACTCTCCGAATGAGACCACATAGGTACTAAACTCACTTTCTTTTTGCGCTGTGATGATAAGTGTATCATTGCATGTCCACCGGTAGCTCCTTATCAACCCATCAATCAGGTTTGCATTTTCGACGGAAGCGGTCAGTAACTTTTGTATCCCAGTCGCCAAATCGACAAGCATCACATCATCTGTACCGGCCATGGGGTCGCTTCCGTAACCGATTGCCATTATCTTGCCAGACGGCGAAAACTGCGTCTCGGAACCAAGGTACCCAACCACTTTTGTGATCAGTGTCATTAAGCCTGTTGAGGCGTCTATGCGGCTGATATATGCTGTGGTATCGGAAGTCCCGTCAACATAGCTTGCATAGACAACGATACCGTCATTTACGCCGTCTATACGGAAGTTGGGAAGATTCGGAAACGATACGGAAACAATGGCCCCTGTAGTTATATCTACAATGCGGGTATCATGGAGTGAGCCAACCATGACATGGTAATCGGACACAAAGCCAACAATATCGTTGTTGAGTGCCGGTTCGATGATCCGCTGTTCTTTCCCTGTTCGCAGATCGATTGCCCATATGGTGGTGTCCGAAGAAGTGTCTTCGCAATCCTTGTTGGTGCGGTAAAGTGCATAATTGCCATGGGGACTGACGAAAACGCTGTCAATCCAAAGCAGATAATAGCCTACACTCCTTTTTTTTGCCTCAATTTCATCCCAGTTTTTTCCTTCGTATGTGTCACTTGTTATTTTCTCAGATGTCAAGATTTTCGGATCGATACGCCATATTCCCATGTCGGTATAGGCGAGATATATACCTGCTTTATCGGTGGTAACAAAACCGCAAGACTGACCACCACCCCATTCCGACGGATATACAAAATAGTCATCCTCAATCCGTGCCTGATAGAACAGACAGGAATACTCGCCCTTCGATACACTTTTTATATTAATGCTGAAAGGATATGTTTCCACAGCAGCCACATCATTACCCTTGAATCCAAAGGCATTGGTATGATCTGCGATAAATTCCCCGCGGCGTTCTTCAAGATCGTCCACACTGCCAATCTCCTGACCTTGTTCGTCAAGCATACCGTTTGGATAGAGAATACGCATCATTTCGTCGTAGTCTTGTTCACTGACGGATTTCACCCATAGGGTTGAATCGTTCTCACCAGTTAAAACTCCCATATTCGGGTCTTTTAGGACAGGGATATCGTTCACAGTGCTGGGCTTGTTGTTAGATTGCGGGTTCGTTACAACCTCGCCATCTGCCTTATCCCGAGCTGCATTCATTGCAAAGGTTAATAGGGCAGTGCTTCCGAGTATTATTACGACAACAAGGACAATGCCTGTAATCCACTTTTTCATTTTTAAAACCTCCATTTCATTTGATAAGCTCATTCTAAAGCTCCAATGTCCGTGATTTTTCACAGAGTCGTCATGGAGTTGTAAATTCTATTTTTACGAGAGTGCCTTCTCCCACTTCCGACGAGAACAACAATCTGGCTTTATGCAGTTCAGCAATCTGCTTGCATAGAGCAAGCCCAAGACCCGCGCCGCCTTCTGAACGGCTCCGCGCCTTGTCAGGCCTATAAAAAGGCTCGGTCAGTTTTGTAATGTGTTCACTCGGCAAACCTTTCCCGAAATCCCGTATCTTGATAACACATTGTTTGCCTTCTTGCAGTCCGGATAATTGGATACAAGTACCGGGTTTGCTTGCTTTAATGGCGTTATCAAGAAGATTACAAAGCAGACTTTCCAGCAAAACCCCTTCGCCCTTGATAGAGCATTGTTCGCAATACAAATCAAGCTGTATCTTCTTTTCAAGCAGCTTAGAGCTCATTTTGTTTGCTACAGATTCAAGCAAGATTTGCAAGTTGATTTCGGTAATTTCCAAAGCGCCTGCCCGCATGAGTGCGAGGTCAAGCAATTTGTTTGCCATTTCTTCGATCCGTACGGACTCCGTAATAATGAAATCCACCGAGTCAATTCGCTCATCTTCACTGATGTTGGCGTTCTTTAAGTATTCTGCGTAGCCGCGTATTGTGGTAAGGGGGGTGCGAAGCTCATGGGCGAGATTGTCAATAAAGCGTTGTTTTTGCTCCGCTGTTTTTTGCAGTTCTTTCATCCTGTCCTCAATCTCGTGCGTCATTCGATTAAAGTGCTTCGCCAGCGCTGCAAGCTCGTCCTTTCCCTGTACGGGTACACGCATGGAGTAGTCGCCACCTGCGATGTAGCCAGTCGCTTGGTCCAACTTTTCAATAGGCTTTGATAACCGGCGTAATACTAAATAAAGGCCAATTGCAAGTAAGGCTGTCAACACCACACCCAATATGATGAAAAAACGGAACAATACGTCATGCTCTTCTGTAAAATCTTTCAGGTCATGGGCGTAAACTAGTGTGTACTTTTCGGAATAAGACCAAAATGTGTTGGTAACCAGCATATATTTTTCTTTATCAATTTCTATAACCCTTGAAATCTGCTCCCTTGGTAGGGTATTATACTCGGTCTTTTGTGAACCAGGGATACTTCCTATGAGCAATGTGTCGTTTTGCCATAGCTCAAGCGTAACGCCGCGGTCGCTGTAATAATTTGCGTATCTCAAAAAGAATGAATATCCCTCTTTATCAATGCTACTACCTTTTTGCAAGATATCCGATATTTCCTTTTCCAAGGCTGCTGCGATAAAATTTGCTTCGCCCAAAGAGCGTGTCCGTTCGCCACTAAGGCTTGTCCTGTAGGCAAAACTTGACACCAAGAAAATACTTGCGTAAAAAAAGGTGATAAATAATAGCAATATAGACAAAAAAGCGCGCTGCCAAAAACGCATGGCTACACCTCCAAACGATAGCCCAGTTTATAAAGGGTCTTAATCCGGTTTTCCCAACCGAGCTTGCTCCTGAGCTTTTGGATATGAGTGTCCACAGTCCGTGTTTCACCTGCGTAATCATATCCCCATGCCAATTCCAGGAGTTTATCTCTTGACAAGGCGATATTTCTGTTTTTTATTAATACTTCCAAAAGCTCAAACTCTCGTGGCGATAAATCAATTTCCCGGCCATCAACTTTTGCAGTTCTTCCTGTCAAGTCAATAACCGCATTATCCAGACTAAAGACAGCATTGTTCTTTTGCGTTCGGCGCAGAACAGCCTCAATCCGGGCAAGCAATTCGAGTATTTCAAAAGGTTTAACAATATAATCATCCGCGCCCAATGAAAGGCCTTTGAGTCGATGCTCCAGACCATCTTTTGCGGTAATGAATATGACAGGCGTAGGCGGAATATTTTTGATAACTTCGAATCCGTCTATTATTGGGAGCATTACGTCCAAGAGGATTAAATCTACTATGTTTTCCGAAGCAATTTTTACTGCCTCTATTCCATTAAAGGCTTGAAGATAAGAGTGTCCAACCAGTTTCAAGTTTCGCACGATTAGTTCATTAATAGCTTGATCGTCTTCCACAACCAAAATCTGTGCCATATAAAGACCTCCCCAATTATCATAGATTACATTTGTCATGGAGTTGTTATGAAAACAAGATTTATTTTTATTTGCCTATAGAAAAATCAAAGACATCTTCGATGGATATCTTAAAATGCTTTGCAATTCATTAGGTAAGAAAAATACAGGAGGCAAACCTTCCTGTTTTCACTGCGTTAATCGTCTGACAGGAAGCACCCAAACACTTACCAAGTTCTCCCTGTGATATGCCCAGCTTTTCTTGCAACTCTTTTACCCTATCTTTTTCTTTATTTTTATTATTATAATGCTTTATTACTTTATTGTTTTAATCTAGTTTTTGCCCTTTTGTAGTTCTTGTTTAGTCAAAGAGGTTAGTGTAGTTAACAAGGGCATAAGTAATATTATGTGTACTTTGTCTTAAGCCTTTTACTACACCTACTGGATCTTCTTTATATGCCTTGGGTAGACTATTAACATAAGCTCTAGTCTGTAAGGCTGCGAGCATTAGGTCATTTCCACTTCTTATAGCCTTATTAACATCCATAAAGCCACCTAGAACAGCGTCGGTAGTTACCAGTCCAACAAAGCCCCATTCTTTTCTTAAGACTTCATTTAAGAGTTCTGGATTTCCTCCACTCCATTTATGGCCAATGAGGATGAAGCTGGTCATAACCCCAGTTACTTCACCTTCTTTTACAGTTATTTCAAAAGGTTTTAGGTATATTTCTCTAATAGCTTGTTCATTGGCCCAAACTAGAACTCCAGACCTGGCATTAACTTCTTGTTCATTTAGAGCAAAGTGTTTCATGGTAACAATTATATTTTTGCTTTGAGCTCCTTTAGTCATGGCAGCTGAGAACTTGCCTGATAATAGGGGGTCTTCTGAGAAGTATTCAAAGTTACGACCACCTTGGGCGGTTCTATGAATATTCATAGCAGGGGCATACCAGCCATGAACTCCTAGGGCATTGGCTTCTACTCCTACAGCCTCTCCCATTCTGTAAGCTAGCTCTGTATTCCAGGTGGAGGCTAATACTACTTCTGAAGGATATGAGGCAGCTGTTGATTCACCAAAGATAGCATTAATACCTGCAGGTCCATCTAAAAGAACAGAGCCAGGCATTCCAAGTCTTGGTATGGCTATGGTCTTGTATGCACCGTCTGAGATTAACTGAGCCATTTCTTCATAGGTGAATTGGTCTAGAAAATCTTGCCATTTAGGGTCATTGTATTCTAGGCCCTTCATATCTTTTAAACTAATATTGTTATCCTTACCCATGGTAGGTAGAGTACCTGTATCCACTGGATATTTTTGGTTGTATGCTGCTAAGAGTTCCTCTGATGCAGTTCTATTCAAATTGTCTAAACTAGGATAAGTTCCAACCCAATCATTTCTAGATAGATAGGTTAGGTCTCCGTTGGCATAAGCAAATTGATTTTTAATTTCCTTATTGGTTACTTCATCTGTAGAGAATACAATTTCACTATCTATCTTATATGGTATAGCAGTTGATGCCAGTTCATGGACATTTCTAGCTACTTTTATGTAGTAAACCCCTGGATCTAATACATAGGCTTGGTGTTTGTTCATGTCATATGAAGCCATTTGTCTAATAGGTAGGACCAAGTCAATGGTTTGGCTTTCACCAGGGTATAGAAGGTCTGTTTTAGCAAAACTTGCCAATTCAATGGATGATTTTTCTATGCCTCCTGGAATATATGGGGCGGAGTAGTAAAGTTGTACTACATCCTTTCCTTTATGCTTTCCAATATTAGTTACTTCTACACTTAATGAGATTTCTTCTTCTCCCATAAGCACATTTTTAACAGTCCATTTAAAGTCTGTATAGGATAAGCCAAAGCCAAAGGGGAATTGAACAGCCTTTTTGTATTCTTCTGGTCTAGAGCTGTAGTAGGTTTCATAGAATCTGTATCCTACATATATTCCTTCTTCATAGTTTATGAGGCCTCTTCCTTTAATATTTGTATATTTGAAGTTTCCAAAGTTTACACTAGCGGGACTTGAGGACACATCATAGGCAAAGGTATCAACCAATCTACCAGAAGGGGTTATTCTACCTGATAGGGCCTCTGCTAAAGAGTCTGCTCCATAAGATCCTGGTGTTCCCACCCAAATAGCAGACTTAATATTAGGATATTGTTCTAAAAAGCCCAACTCCATAGTATTTCCAGTGTTTATAACTATAATTACATTGGAGAAATTTGCAGCTACCTTTTCTAAAAGTTTTGCCTTGTTTTCAGAAAGTTTTAATTGGTCAAGGCTAGAATCTGAGGCCTCTACATTTTGTCCAGAAAATATGATTAAAGCAGTGTCTGAATAGGCTCTAGCATCTTGCATGACTTTATCTGTTAAATATGCAGGATCTGGCTCATCGGTTGTACCTGCCATTTTTAGTCTTGTTAAAAAGACATCAGCAAATCCTCCTGTACCAGACCATTTAACTAAATCCTTGGTTAGATTGTATAAATCCTTATTGTATTCTATACCTTCATTTACTAGGCCTTGATAAAAGCTTACAGCTGCTGAGGTATCTCCAGCTCCTGAGCCAGCACCACCATGCTTAAAGTTAAAAGAAGAGGTTCCAAAGACATTTATCTTTAAGTTCTTTAAGGGTAAAAAATCATCCTTGTTCATTAAAAGGACCAAACCTTCATCAGAAATTTCTTTTGCTATTAAGGCACCTGCCTCTCTTGCTGCTATGGCTTCTTGGGTATTAGAGGTAAGTTGCATATCTCCAGCTCCAGCAAATCCTTGTACTAAGGGGATTAGTTGGTAGGCTAAAAAAGCTATTAAAAGTACAACTATGGTCCAGCAAGTTATTCTTTTTGGCATCTTCTTCCTGTTTTTATATATCCTATCTCTTTTTTTCTCTAAAAGTCTTTGGGTTCTAGGCATTTCACGAATGTCTAGCTTTCTTTGTTTTTTTTGTCTTTTAGCTTCTTTTTTATCTTTTTTAATTTCAATTCTTTTTTCTTTTCTAGTTAAAGCAGAGAGTTCTTTTTTTCTCTCTTTTCTTGCTAACCTAGCATCAGCAAGGTCTTGTTTTACTTGTGCTCTTAATTCTTTTGAAGATGTCATGTCAGTCCTCCTCGTATAATGGTCTTTTAAAGTAGAAGGTTAAAGCCTTCCATTTTTTGAATTTTTTAGTCCATAAGAAAAGAAGTTCAACCAATTTTCTTTTCTTTTTACTCTTTAATTATATTGTATATATGAATGTAAAGGAATATGTAGAGAGGTATTATTGAAATCTTGTCCTAATAAACCTATCTAAGTTGGTCTTTTTTACTTCTTATACCATCTTTTAATTGGTCAATTTGTCTGTGAATCCTGTTTAGGTCATTTACTAATTCTTGATTTTCCTTTTCTTTTTGATAAAGCTCATCTTTTAGCTCTATAATTTTTCTTTTTTTAAAAAAGAAGATTAAAAAGATAAGCCCAATTATTAAAAGGAAGGTAAGAAGAGTGTACAATAAAAATTGGGTTTTAAAGCCAATGTATAGGACCACTAAAGATACTAAAACAAGAAGTCCAATAATGAGAATACATTGGAATTTTCTTAAAGAGGCTTCCTTGTTTCTAATCTTGGTTCTTAAAGAGGTTATTCTATTGGATAAAAAGGAGACGTTTTGTTGTAATTGAGATCTTGTGACTAGACTTTCTTCTAAATCTTTTTCTTTTGAATCTAAGCCCAAATGGGTAAGGTCTTGGGACTTCCAAACATTGGATAGATAAGTGCTCCATGTCTTTTTTATGCCCTCTTGCTCAGTACCTTTTACCATAGAAAAGATTTGTTCAACCTCTTTTGTTAATTGGTCTAATCTTTTTTCTCCTAGTTCATATAGGCTAAAATCCTTGGTCTCTACTCTAATTAATCCCCAATGGGGGCGATAGTCTTTGGGAGCCTGCTTTTTCAAGTCTAAAAAGAGTTTTTTGGCTTTTACATCATCCTTGTATTTAGTAAAAAGGTCTTCTGCTTTTTCTAAATCCTTTTCAAAAGAAGTCTTTTTACCACTGGATACCTCAACTTGCTCAAACTTTTCTTTATGGGGATTTTCAAAGGATGAATCGCAAAAGGGACAAACCAAGACATCCAAAGAAGAGTCAAAGGTAAAATCCCCGTGACAATTAGGGCAGTTTGTAGATTTTGTAGCCATGAACTTTCTCCTTGTTAATTTATCTTACAATCTAAGAGAAACTCCGCCAACTCCATTGTTTTTGCTGCATCTTCTATGGTAGTAACTGGCTTTATTCCCTTGCTGATGTAGTCTATAAAAGCCTGGTCTTCTTGTTTGTAGCCATAGTAGGCGTAAAGGGAGTTATTACCTCCACTAAGTTCAATCCCATCTATATATTCAATATTTTGCTCTATTTTACCTGCTGATGCTTGAGAGTAGATGTTTACATCAGAAGCATATATAATTCTTGCTTCACAGCCATTTGTTCCAGGAAAGCCTAAGTTAATGTAGGCAGAGGCTTTGTCTCCATGAATTTCAAAGGTATGGATTCTGGCAGCTGTTTGATAATTACCCTTTAAGGTTGCAGTTATACCATTTTCAAACTGCATAACACTGGTCCAACTGTTGTCTACAGGTGAGTTATTATTTGCAGTTACTGTGGCAGCTTCTTTAACCTCTGAACCAGCCAAATACCTTAGAAGATCTGTAGCATGAATAATATCAGAACTGTAAGCATCCATGTAGTGCCAAATCTTGGAAATATCTGTGTGCTTTATAAAGCAGCCATCTATATGGTTAATGCTTGTAATCTTTCTCATTTTGTCTAAGACATAGGGTACTAAGGGAACATATCTTCTATTCATTCCCACCTGCACCTTTATATCATCCTCTTTTGCCTTTCTGCTTAGAGAAAGAGCCTGATAAGAGTTAATTCCTGCTGGTTTTTCCATAAAAATATCTTTTTTTGCTTCCATACAATCATAAGCAACCCTATAAAGGACATCTGGTTGAACTAAGCAAAAAACACCATCTATTTCTTCATTTTTTAACATGTCTGCCATTAAGGTATATGTTTTGGGTATAGAATACTTATCTGCAGCTCTTTTAGCCTTTTCTTCTACTAAATCACAAATAGCTACCATGTTTACTCCTTCAATTTCTGCTAAAGAAGGTAAGTGTACTGAGTTAGCTATTCCTCCTGCCCCTATAATGGCTATGTTTGTTTTTGTTTTCATAAGTCTTTCCCCCGGTTTTCTAAAAACATTTGTCTATGTAAGGAAGATTGTGATAGATAACTATCATAATCAATAATCTCAAATTCATTTAGTACATCATCTATACTAAAATCATCACTTTCTGCGGTCATAAGTACTGTTCCAAAATTGCCTGGATCATATACTTCCAATCCTTTTTTATACTTTCTCTGGGCTTCTTTTATCTTTGTCCAGTTGTGGTCTAAATGGACTATGGCACAATCCACATTAATTTCTCCATGGGCAAAATCACTGTAATTACTGGTATGGGCTATGGCTCTACCAAAGGGATCTAGTATTCTAGAGGTATTACCTTTAATGGCACTTACCATATATGTTCTTAAATTGTATGCCCAAAAGTCCTGTTTTAGCCCTCCATGGTACATAGAAGAGAAGATGAATAGTTCAGGCTCTTGTTCCTTGTATTTTTTCAATAAATCATCAAAGTTTAAATCAAAACAAAGGCCAAAAGCCATATAAATATTTTCATGTATATAGGTTTGTGCCACATCTGAGTAGGCCACTCCTAATCTTTTTTCTTCCACCATTACATAGTTCTTATCATAGACATAACTTACATTGCCATTTCTATCTATGAAAACTGAAGAATTTCTGTATGGAAAATCAGAGCCTTCTTCTACCACCCTTACACAAGGATAAACAATATTAACATTATTATTCTTTGCTATTTCACTTAAAAGGGGAAAGATTCCTCCGCCAGATGTTATATAACCCACATAATCTTTTATTGAATGGTCTTGGAATTTATCGCTAACCTCTGGTAGTACTATAAGGTCAGGCTCATGGTAAAGGGCTTGGTCTATTTTCTCATTCCAATAGACCATATTTTGGCGATTTAACTGGTGAATACCTATAAGGCCTTTTGAGTTTGCGCCTACAGAGTTTATTATACTAATACTAATCTTTTTCGCCATGGCTCATTACTCCTTCCATATTGTGATTATATCAAATGTAATTGACAATGGGTGAATAAATATAATTTAGGGGGTAGTAAAAGAAAAAAGAAAAATATATTTAGACCCTCTACTTCAATAAGAAAAGCTTATAATTATTTCTTCAAATAAAACAAAGGAGCATTTGGAGTCCATAAACTAATTAACACTTGATGCTCTTGTTAAAAGAAAAATTAGCATTAATTGAATTTAGCTATATATAAAAGACTTATCTCTACTTTATTTTTCCTCTAGCCACTTAAAAGACGCATCCACACTTGTAATCTTGTTGTTTTCTTCAGTGAAATATACATAATGCAGTTTAATAATGTCATCTCCTATAGGTAATTCCATGTCCTTAAAAGAATAATCATTATATTCACTACTTGGCATCAAGCAAGCTGTAAACAAGGTTAGTGGCTTAGGCATTTTCCCATTAAATCCAAAAAGTTTCCACCACAAATCTCCTGAATCACTTCTTAGCAATTCACGAATAAAAGTAGTATATGCAAGTGCTTGTTTAATGACTTGTCTGGGAGGTTCTTTTTTTACATTTTCATCTTTTAGTTCAAAGACGCAAAGGTATGTATTAGGACCTCTTCCAACTCTTGCAAAAATATCTATTCCACCACCCTTACTGCCAGAATATTTGATGTTTTTAGGCTTACTTGCCTTGATTGGAGTAGGCATAGGAAATCGAGTATTTTCAATTGTTATTGCCTTTGCATTAGGAAGAATTTTCTCACTTTCTTTTTGTAATTCTGAAAGCCAAATACTTTCTAAATGAATCTCCCTAGATCTCTTCCTGCTTTCGTGTGCAGTAGAAAGATTGTGATCTAAGAAAAAATTTCTAAACTCGGTAGCTTCTTTACTTAACCAGTCGGCATTTTTAAAATCTATTTCACAACCAATCTCTTTTAATCTCTTTGGTTTCTTTTTTATCGTGGAAACTTTATGAGTGTCATTTTCAGATCCTGAAATAGTTGCAACGGGTATTCCATGGTAGCGGAGTGAAAAATCCATTTTCCCACTTGTAGCTATAGCGGGTGTTGTAGTTAAATAAACAGCAAGCGGGCCACGTTGATAAAATGAACTGCGAATTGACTTAATAAAGCTTAGATTATCAGTTATTTTCTTTGCATATTTCTTATATCGTTCGTGCCACTCATCATTTTGAGCTAGTAAATCTCTTGTGTGGTTTATAGTTTCTAATAACTCTTGCTTCAAAGAGTCTGTTTCTGTGTTAAAAGTCATTTTTTCTTCCTCCATTGTTGTATCATTAATTTTTATTATTTCCCCGTCTTGCACAATATGCACTCGGTCTGAAAAATCCTTAAATTGTTCTGGATATAAGGTATGAATTGGAATAATTTTCTTCGGATTAAGTTGTTCCAATAGAGTTTGTAGAGTATCTACATCAGCATGTCCACTAGTATGAGCCTCAATAAGTTCAATGTTCCTACCTTTTAAGAATTCTTCCAACTCCTTTTGTTTTTCTTGGTCTCTATAGCCACTCCAAAGAGAATAGAGGAAGATGCCATCTTTTATAGATTCATCTTCTTTAAGTTTTGAAAGATGAGAAGGGCGTATTAGCATTAGAGTTTTCTTTGCTTCTTCAGGGCGATGTATTGTTATGTTTGGATGAGTTCTACAGGAAGGAAGCTTATTTCCCAATTTCCTCAGCTCTGCAAGGACTGCAGCTGTATAGTTATCAATAACCATGTGTCTGCCAGAACGAAGAGCAGCCTTGTATAGGGTAACAAGCCTATCTATATTCTGAGATGAGCACTGGAACAAGGCAATTCCATCATTACTTCTAAGTAGTTGATATATTTCCATTTCTAATTCTTCTTCTGTCTGTGAAGACTTGCTGCCACGACCCAAGAGGGTACCTTCAGAAAGTAAGAGATCCGGTGATGGTTCAACTCTTTTGAGGAATCTTTCAAAGCTATTACTTTTACGACCATGGCGTCTAAAGTCACCAGTATATACAATTCTTGTATCTCCCATTTGAATTTCAAAAGCTGCAGCATCAAAAGCAGAGTGGTCCATTAAATATGGTGTAATATTTATATCTGAAACATTAAAGGGTTTATACATCTCAAAGATAATATGGTTGGGCTTTATGGGGGGTTGTCTAAGAAATCTAGCTGATAAGTCCATCAAGACTTTACTACCTTGGGACAGGACTAAGGGAATATCCGGATGAGTATAGTGTAAGAAGCCTGAGTGGTCAGCATGTGCATGAGATAGTAAAATTGCATCAAATGAAGGAATATCATTAGAATAGAGTCCTTCGATATTAGGAAGAAGACCTTTTTCAAGTAAAACAGATATGTCTTCAGTTTTACGAATATCTGAATCTAAGGGCATACCTAAATCTAGCAAAATTCGTCCTTGAGGCGAATTAAGTTCTACTGCATTACCACCAATTTCCTGACTACCACGATGGATAATTACTTGTACCATTTAAACCTCCAATTCCATTGTTAATATTTTGAAGACGACAAATAGGCAATTATGAAAATGCCATTGTCGACAAAGTAGTCATATGATTTATAGCAACAAACTAATCATTATTCTTGTAATAGAGACAGGTGAACAAGAATGCTTGCTCGAACCTTTTAATATTGTTTTTTTAAGTGTCTATGCTATAAATATCATAATACTATTACCATGTCAACGAAGGGACAAATATGCATATGTAATACCTTTTTTCGCCTTCCATATAATATACGAATTAGCAGCCAAATTTCTTAATGGGTATTTTAGGATGATTTTGCAGATTCTTTCCTTAAGTAAGATGTGAAATTGGAAATATGGCTCTAGAAAATATTTTTTACAACTTGGAAATAGAGAGAAAAAGACCTTTCTAAGAACAAAAATCACTACATCTTTTGTTTGTCTAGGCATTAGTTTTGATATAGACTTAAGAAGTAATATTTAAAATACTTTATTATTACTAGGAGTTATAGATATGGAAATAATAGGTGTAGAAGCTAAATTGAATAAATTGCCTTTAATATCTCCTTTTGGTTTTAAGGGATCTTTTTCTAATGCCATATCCTTGTCTTGTTTAGAAATAAAGACAAAGACTCTTAGGGCAAAAGGGGAGTCTATTCAAGGAGTTTTATGGTCAGATGGCAATCTCTATGGAGAGATTGGGGAAGAAAAGATTAATGACTTAATGTTTCAAATTACCAAAAATGTAGCAAATAGTTTAATTGGTAAAAAACTTGAAAAGCCAGAGGATATGTTTTTTGACTTGTTTAAAGAAGCTGAGAAGCAAGCTATGAACCTATTAGGCTATTTACCAAGAAAAACCTTTTTATTAAACTCTCTTGTAGCCCTAGATAATGCTTTGAGAATCTTGTATGCAAAAAGCATTAGTAAAAAAAATTATGAAACCTTTGCTTCTTTAGAAGGTATAGATATTAGAAGACAAAACAAATTAGCCTTTGTACCCCTTGTTTCATACAATACTAAAAAAGAAGAAATAGAGAAGTTGGCAGATGAAGGAGTTTTTGTCTTTAAGATAAAGATTGGAGTGGATCCAGACTTAGATAATGATAAGGCTAAAATGTTAGAAGGAGACAAGAAAAGATTAAAAGAAGTTCATGATATCTTAAAAATCTATACTAGCCCCTATACTGATAGCGGGAGACTAGCCTATTATCTAGATGCCAATGGTAGATATGACAGTCTTGAAAGGGTAAAGGATCTTCTAGATTATGCTAAGAAAATAGATGCTTTTTCTAATATCCTACTATTAGAAGAGCCCTTTGATGAGTTTTATGATGAGGATGTATCTTCTTTAGGTGTAACAGTAGTAGCAGATGAATCTTTACATGATAAAGAGGATGCTTTAAAAAAGATAAAACTAGGTTACAAGGCCTTCGCTCTAAAGCCTATAGCAAAAACCATAAGTGCTACCAATGAGATTATGGAATTAGGACTAATTCATAACATTGATATGTTTTGTGCTGATTTAACTGTTAGTCCTATGTTGGTAGAGATAAATAAAAGCTATGCTGCCTGCTTACCTTCCATTAAAGGATTAAAATGTGGTCTTTTAGAAAGTAATGGAGCCCAAAACTATTCCAATTGGCAAGTGCTAATGGAAGAGCACCCCCTTAAAACTTCTTCTTTTGTTTCTATTAAAGATGGAGTCTATGAGTTAGATGACGAGTTCTTTATGCAATCTGCTGGAATTTTTAAATATTATTAATAGGAGTCCTTATGAAAAAAGAAAACATTCACAAGTTCTTATTCAGCCTTGTCATACTCTTGCTTATTGGCTTTTGTATTAGGCTAGGAGCTGATTATCTTAAGTATGATGATACCTTAACATCAGCGCCTTTTTATGTAAGCATAATTGTTAGAAGTATAGAGTTTCTTCTACCAGCTCTTTTATTAACTATTGGAGCAATTATAGTTAAGAGGAAATATGGTAATAAGTAGGGGATAACCTCTATGTTAGGAAGGTTGTTTAAGAGTTTTAGTTTTCCTATTTTTCATAAATCTCTCTTTTTAATATACCTACAAAAGGTAGGTTCCTATACTTTTCTGCATAATCTATACCATAGCCAATTATGAATTCGTCAGGAACTTCAAAACCTATATATGCAATATCGATTTCCTTTTCTCTTCTGGCTGGCTTATCAAGAAGGCTAGCTATTTTTAAGGACTTAGGCTTTCTGCTCTCTAAGTTTTTCATCAAATAGTTCAGAGTCAATCCTGTATCTACAATATCCTCAACTACTATTACATTCTTTCCCTCTATATCTTCTTCTAGGTCCTTAATAATCCTAACTGCACCACTAGTCTGGGCAGAATTGCCATAACTAGAAACCACCATATAGTCAACACAAGTAGGGACTGTAATCTTTCTTAAAAGATCTGCCATAAAAACACTAGCCCCCTTTAATATTCCTACAAGTAAGATTTCTTGGCCGGCATAATCCTCAGAAATCTCCTGGCCTAGCTCCTTGGTTCTTTTAGCAAGAATTTCTTCATCTAATAAAATCTTATGCACATCATTTATCATATATAGCTCCCTTCTAAGTCTATCTAATAGCCCTTGCTCTATCATTTGTATAGAGTTAATAAGTATTTGTCTTCTAATCTTAGCATAATCATACCTAAGCAAGTAAGAAAAATCCAGAAAAGAGAATCACAAGTATAAGGTATTGTTTTACTGGATTAGTGGCCATATAAGCTTATACTTTCAAACTTAACCCTCAAGCCACCTTTTAAGTTTACTTTTCCGTTTATATGTCTTGTATAAAAAAGATGGCTTTATATATTTGATTGCTATAGGCTTGGAATAAATGTTGTATTCATCCGACATTTGTATATCCTATTGATTTCTTCAATAGCCACTTTTTCATCTTCAATAGCTACTTTTTCATCCTCAATAGCTACTTTTTATCTTTTCCTATTGGGATATCATAATTAAGATTGAAGAGTGTTATCCCAAATGAGTTGTCGTCTGAATAGAATTTTAGTTCAAGATTTCCTTTGTATTAGCCATTAAGTCATATTAAATTAAATTGCTATTATAAAAATTTCAATTTAGCTATGTAATAAATTACCACCACAACAATAACTACAGATACTATTATTAAATCTTTGCGAGTTGTTTTTACCCCTAATTTGTATTCAAGAATCGCTTTAACAATAATCCCACCATACATCATAGCTTGTGCAATAAATGCAATTGGATAAAGACCATTTAGCACATTTTCAGTAAATGAAGCATCTAGATAATCGTTATACAAGATATATATTGTAATTAAGAGAGCAATATTTAGGATAATACCTATCCAAGCAATGATTTTACTCCATTTTATAGCTTTACTCATATATGACCCCCTATCATGACACAGTCTACAACTTGTAACTTGTATTTTCTCCAATATTTTCCACTACAAGTATATCATTATAAAATTCTAAAGGATAAATACATTATCTTTTCACCTGCTAGTCACAACAATTATATCTAAGACTCTAAGCATTTCATTAATTTTCTAAGTTAATTCTCCTGAAACCTTGATGCTGATCTGTTTGTACACTCTTCACGAGATACAAGAGCCCCTGTAACAAGATAAACTATGCTTTTAAGCTTAACCTTCAAACCATCTTTTAAGTTTACTCTTTCGTTTGCCTAACACTTCCTCTATATGAAATCTCTTGTATAAGAAGGGTCCTTTAACATATTTTATTGCAATGGGCTTAGAATAAATGGTGGATTCATCTGACATTTTTGGTGCTGGCCATGGTTCAAGTGTTCTAATATAGTCCTTACCAGCTGTCTTGTAATCTCTTTTACCAACCTTCAAAAATGAGGCCACAGCTTTTCCTGTTTGACCATTTACCGCCATTCTAATCTGTAAGTCTGACTCCTTAGCCTCACTTGCTTTATCCAAAAACCATATAGGCAGATTAATTCTTGGATACTTATGTCGTCTTGGATATAGTGACCAGCTCTTTATTTTCACATCTTCAAGACCAAATTGAGATTTGAACATATTAGGTATATCACGATAAAGAATTCGATGTCTTGCCGTATTTAGTCCTTTGTCCTTCATAGGGGCAAAGATATGGATATCATCCTCTAAAAATGCTGGAGTAAAGACTGTTGATTCACCATAATCCCAAGGGTTCAGTTGGTCCATCAAATAGATATCAAAAAGTGAGTTCTGTGGACTTGCCCAATTGATTCTATCTTGATAAAAGGTGAACTGCCCACATTCAGTGTCTAGGCTTGCTTTTATACTGAAATCCTCAACTAAATAGGGTAGGTAAATGGCTTTAAGCTCTGATTTTATCCTCTTTTCTATATCCTGCTCTACAAAGTCCTTTCTGTGTTCTGCTACTAAACGAAGGAGTTGTTCTATGGCTTGTGCTTTACTAATCTTAAAGGGGAGAGCTTGTTTATACATATCACTATCATCACCAAATAATAAGTCATCACCATAAGCTCCACTTTCATAAACATCTGATGCCGCAATTTTGTTGTTACAGTATCCACATTCAAAAACACTTTGAGTTGAAAAGCCTGTAATTTTTCCACCACAATAGGAACAATCAAAAGAAATTTCTTCTCTTTTAAACCACTTTTCAAAGGTTCCCTTATCAAAATTATATAGATTCTCCTTTAAGTTACCTGTTCTATGTCTTAGCTCGCCAGGAAGCCAGTGGTCTTCTAAGAAACCCTCATCACTACCCACATGAGTGAGTCTTATCAATCCATCAATAAGTGTAATGGGAAGGTGCCTGAAAGCCATTTCAGATGTATTAGAATGATAATCTGCTTCCCAAGGAGCAAAACTTCCACAGTAAGGACAGGCAAAGCCCTCAGATTTCTGGTCAAAGTAGGAAGGGGAACCACACTCCTTACATTTTATAGCTCTAGTATTTTGGTCATGCATACTTATATCCTCCTGCTCAAAATAACTTAATTCTTCTATAATTTCACTATTTCTGTGGATCTATCCTAGATGAATAGTATCTATATTCTTCTTAAATATTAAAAACTATTTTTAGAATATAATCATTTTTAAATTAACTATCATACATATACAAATATCAATTATTTTAAAGATTAAAATGCTAAAGGCATTAATAGCGCAATGAAGCTAAATTCTTATTTTATACATGGCTTACAACAATTATACCTAACTACTCCAAACAATGCATGATTACTTCAAAGATTCTTATACTTATTCTTTCATTACTGGCAACAAGATATTTATGGAATTTCCAGTTACTTTAAATATTGGTTTTACCTGACTTTGAGAGTAAGCTTGATTAATTCTTTTTATACCAGTTCCAAATCTCTTAATATGGTTAAGTCTAAAAAATATATTTCCTATAATAGGGTTTCTAGCGATAGATTTCTTTCCTTCTAGATAATCAACTTTAGTCATACCTTTTGGCAAGCCACCTAGATATGCAATATCTATTAAATCATCATACATGACTACCCTTATATGACTATTTATATCCCAGGCTCTATGAATTAAAGCATTGGCAATTGCCATTTTGAAAGCTTCTTCAGGTATTTTCTCTACCTTTACACGTTGAAGACCTTTAATCTCCTCATATTGATAGTATCTGCGGTACATGACTAGAGCTTTATCAAATTGCTCTAGTATGGATATGCCAGAAAAAGTCTCTCTATCTAAAAATATATTTATACTTTCTCCAAACCTTACCATGTCAATACCAAAAAAACTATTTTTATCAGCTAATAACTCTGCTGCTTTATTAAAACCCTCTTCTTTGTCAAATAAGTCTAGTGCTATTAATATATCTTGAGTTAATTCCTTAATAGCTATGTGGGATTTTAAATGGCTTTCAAGATATTTGAAACTTAAATCTTGATTTTTAGATGGCAAGTTTTCAAAGGTTTTATCTTCTTGTTCAAGTATAAGTCTTCTTAATTCATAATTCCCTATTTCTACACTTCTTGTGTCATTTCTTTTATATGCTCTAGAATTATAGAAATAGGGCTTATGCTGACCTTCTATAACAGTTAAAGTAATCACATTAGTTTCTGTATTTATTTCCATATGAAAGTCTACTTTTGGCTCAATGGAATAATTAATTTTGTTTTCAATATCTAAACACACTTTGCCAGGATTTATAAAGCCAATAATTTTTCCATTATCCTTTTTGCCAAATATGATTTGTCCCTTACCATAATTTGAAAAGGCACTTACAGTTTTTAGAAAACTATCAGATATTTCTTCTTCATATACTAAAAATTTAGATTCTATCATAAGTTCTCCTTGTAAATTTGTATGGTCATTCAAGGTCTGATAGTTTCTTTTTTTACTTCATCAAGAGAGTGATACTCTTCTTCATTGTTTTTAAGTCTTTCCTCATAATCTAAGATTGCCTTTAAATCATATTCATCTTCAATTTTTTCTAATAAAGTTTCTTTCATTAAGGTAGGTAAATCAGTGTTTTTTAATCTAGCATACTCATTAAAGACCCTATCTTCATCATCGCTTAAATTGACTTTAATTATTCTCATATGAAGTCTCCTTTAACTAATTGAATTGTAACATTTACCTATTTAAAGTGAAGAAACTAAAGTGTATGGGATTGCTTTAAAGTACAAAATACCCAATAGTCATACCCATGCATTTGAACTATAATTGTAGTAGAATAATGTTTAAAGGAGCTACCATGCTTAATGCTAAAAACAATAAGATTCTAATTGATGATGTAGAAACCACATATATATCCTTTGGTAGTGGTAACAAACCCCTCATACTCATACCTGGCCTAGCGGATGGGATAAAAACAGTAGAAGGGGCAGCTTTGCCTTTTGCTTGGCTTTACAGGGTCTTTGCTAAAGACTTTACAGTTTATGTAGTATCTAGAAAGGATGTCTTGCAAGAAGGCTACAGCACTAGGGATATGGCCTCTGACTTAAGTAAATTTATGGACCAATTAAGCATTGAAAAGGCTAGCGTAGTAGGAATTTCCCAAGGTGGAATGATAGCACAGTTTTTAGCTATAGATTACCCTGAAAAAGTAGATAAGTTAGCTTTGGTGGTTACCATGGCAAGGTCTAACAATATTATTGAAGATGCAGTTAATACTTGGATGGAAATGGCAAGAAAAGGGGAGTATAGGGAACTTCTAAGAGATAGTATGGAAAGAGGAAGTGATCCTAAGATATATAAAAGGAGAAAAATACTTTTTAAATTTGTTCCTAAAGAATCTTCTAAGTTCAACAAAGAAAGATTTTTAATACAGGCTCAATCTTGTATTGACCATAATAGTTATGATGAACTTCATAAGATAAAGGCCACAACTTTGATTTTAGGTGGAGAAGTGGATAGGGTTTTAGGTGGCCAAGCTTCCTATGAACTTGCTGAGAAGATAAGCTCTAGCACTTTAAAAATGTACAAAGAACATGGTCATGCCCTTTATGAAGAGGCTAAGGATATAAATAGGGTCTTGATGGATTTTTTAAAAAAATAGAAGACAGATGTAGTTGTTAAGATACAAAAAAGTTAATAGTAGCAATAAAAAATATGCCATTGAATGTAGCTGATATTCAATGGTTTTTTATTAGTATTTCTATTAAAAGAGTAAATCTTTTATGAAAATAGATGTTGACATATGAAAACATATGAAATACAATGAAAATGCATGAAGGGAGCAAAGTGAAATGTTATTTGAAAAATTATACACTGTTGATGATATTGCAAAGATGACAGGACTAACTTCTAGAACTATTAGAAACTATCTTAAAGATGGTAGGTTAAAAGGGAAAAAAATAGGAGCCCAGTGGAGATTTACCAAAGAAGATATTCAAGACTTGTTTAAAGAGCAGGATTTTACAAATGAAGTTGAGAAAGCAAAAAATCAACTAGTACTTGATTATATAAACAGGGGAGAAGTTGACAATACTAGCACTTGTACCATTGTTGATTATCCTTGTTCAAGTAGTGAAAAAATGCAAGATTTATGTGATAGGGTTTTGAAAATAGTTAATGAGTATAAAAAAGAAGGATCTATAAAATTCTCTTATCAATATTTTGTAGGCTTAAAAAAAGCTAGATTTATAATTATCGGAGACATACTTTGTGTTCAAAAAATTCTAGATGTAATAGAAGGAAATGTGCAAGAAAAAGAGCAGATGCTAATATGAGAAACTTATATGAAAAGATTGAATTAGAATTGGATAAAGTAGAGTTTGACGAAATTTGGCCAGGATTTTCCAAAATGGAGTTTGCACTTTATAACAAGGAAACGGTTTATTTAAAGGATAAGGAAATACCTTATGATAATAGGTTTTTAGGCAATACAAGCATAAACTATAATGATAAAAATCTTGCAATCTTTAATGTGAAAAATCCAACAAATGAAAATATCCCAATCTTAGCATCACTTATTGTCCATGAAATGTTTCATTCATATCAAGTACTAAATGGAGAAAAAAGATTTCCTAATGACCTCTTAGGATTGAGTTCTCCTAAGAATTTAAAAAATTATGAAATAAAGCATCGGGAAAATAAGCTAATAGTGAGTGCTCTCAATGAAGTGAATCATGATGTAAAGCTCAGTTATTTAAAAGAAATTATTGCACTTAGGCAGTCGCGCCTTGTTAAATATAGAGATATTGTTAAATATGAAATGGCACTTGAAACGCTGGAAGGAAGTGCTGAGTATTGTGGCACAAAAGCACTTAAGAATATTTCGAAAGAGCACTATTTAAGTAGAATAGAGGATTATAAAGGAATTTTACTTAAGGATATTCGCTTAATATTTGATACTAGAAAAATTAGTTATTATGTTGGTACATTATTATTGCTATTATTAAACGATTTAAAAATTCATTTCAATCAAGAAATTAAAGGAAATAACAAATATTTTTTTGAGGAAATATCAGAAATGTTAGGATTTGAAATTATAGATATTGAAAAAATAAAAGAGGATAATTTAGAAGAATATTATAAAGAACATTTAGATAGTGTAAATTTTGAATTTGAAGAATTCTTTAAGAAAAAAACAAATAAGCATAAAGGTAATTTCATGATTTGTGGTTATGATCCTATGAATATGATTAAAAGGGAGGATGATATTCTTTGTAGTCAATTTATTATGCTTATTGATGAAGTAAGTAAGGAAAAAATATTTGTGCAAGGCCCTGTTGTGGTGAGATTAAAACCAGAAAGCTATAAGAAAGTTCAAGAATACTATGTGCTTTCATAATGCTAACAATTTAAAAAAGGTAGAAGTCAAAATGGAAGACAAGACTTTAAGAGAAATATGGAAAGAAGAAGAGAAGAAAGTCTTTTAGACTGGGACTTTTTATATTTTGATAATAGATGGAAAAGAAGATAGGGTCTTGATGGATTTTTTGAAGGATACTTAAAGTTACCACTTTCCTTTACCATATATTACATATTCATTTAACAAATAGATAATCACTATATAATACATTCCAAATATATTGACACAATAAATTCCTCTTTTATGATGGAAGAAAAAGGAGAAATTATATGGCTAAAATAAGTGTTACTATTGATGATGACTTAAAGGAGCAAGCAGAGGACCTGTTTGAAAAATTGGGCTTAAATATGGCAACAGCTATTAATATTTTTATCCATAAATGTCTAGCCCAAGGTGGTATTCCCTTTAAGGTAACAACTCATAAGGATTCATTTTTTAATCATTACAATATGGAAAGATTAGCTGAATCAAAAAAGCAAATTGAGCAAGGTAAAACAATTGAGAAGTCTTTAAGTGATTTAGAGAAAATGGAAAAGGATTAATCTTAGGTATCTGAGTATTTAGAAGAAGAAATAAAGACACAAGCTTGTGTAGAGAGTTAAATGGAAGACAAGACTTTAAGAGAAATATGGAAAGAAGAAGAGAAGGAAGCCTTTTTAGGTTGGGATTTTTCATATCTAGATAAGAGATGGATTCAAGAGGATTTGCCTTGGGATTACAAGGAAATAGTTGAAGAATATTTAAAAGAAGATGATAAGCTTCTTGATATGGGAACTGGGGGAGGAGAATTTCTTTTAACCTTAAATCATCCATTTAACAAAACATCTGTAACCGAAATGTATGAGCCTAATGTGCTTTTATGTAAAGAAAAACTAGAGCCTCTTGGAATTGAAGTAAAAAGGGTCTTTTGGGATGATGACCTGCCCTTTGAGGATAATACTTTTGACCTCATTATCAATAGACACGAATCATTTGATGTAGGCGAAGTAAAAAGAATATTAAAACCCAATGGCATATTCATAACTCAACAAGTAGGTGGAAGAAATAATGAGATATTGTCTAAGGCATTAATAAAGGATTTTAGCCCCATGTATCCAGACCATAACTTAGAAGTGGTTCTAAACAAGATGAAAGATAAAGGCTTTGATATATTATATGCAAAAGAGGCTTTTCCATTTTTACGGTTTTTAGATATAGGGGCAATAGTATACTTTGCTAAGATAATTGAATGGGAGTTTCCAGGTTTTAGTGTGGATTCTTCTTTTTCAGAATTAAAGAAACTTAATGAAAACCTAAAGGCTAAGGGCTACATAGAAAGCATAGAGCATAGATTTGTTCTTGTGGCTTTTAGTAAAAAGTAAGTTGCTTAAAAGAACTAGATTATATTGTATATAGTTTGTTTCCTTTTTATGCAAGAAGAATTTTATTTAGCAAAGGTATAATACTACTGGTTTATTTGATTATAAAATAGGAGGCTTTGATAATGGCAGCCAATGTTATTTCAATTGATGTAATAAGAGAAAAAATAATAAGTATCTTTAATGATTATCCTGTAGAAAAAGCAATATTGTTTGGTTCATACGCAAAAGGTAAAGCCAAAATAACGAGTGATATTGATTTGTTTATTGATACAAATGGAAAATTAAGGGGATTAGATTTTGTTGGATTGTTAGAAATTCTTGTAACAACTTTAGAAATGAAAGTTGATTTGTTTGACAAGACCCACATAGAAGAAGATTCTCCTATCATGAAAGAGATAGAAGATAAGGGTATAGTTATATATGAGCGCTCAAAAGATTATGTAAGAAATTTTAACTTATAGGTCAACACAAATTAACTCAAGATATCTTTGTTGAAATACTATAGTCTTATATCAATATTTACATATGCTTTCTTCATAAACTTAAAGCAAGTGTACAATAAAAGGTACACAAGGGCCAATTTGCCTTTATTCGTAACTATATAGTATATATAAAATAGAAAAGTGGTATTTAATAATATATAATTTGTTTAAAGCATAAACTTAAACATTGGAGGGGCGGTATGTCGATAAAAATATTCCATACAGGTGATTTACATATTGGAATGAAGTTTGCTAACTATCCTGAGAACATAAAAAGACCTTTAGTTGAAGCTCGTTTTGAGACTTTAGAAAAGATGGTAAAAGAAGCCCATAACTTAGGAGCTGATCTTTTTGTGGTAGCAGGAGATTTATTTAACTCAATAAAGATAAATAAGAGTGATTTAAAAAGGACAGCAGATATCTTAAGTAAATTTGAAGGAAATCTAGTAGCGGTTCTGCCAGGAAATCATGACTATGACAATGAGGGTGTAGACTTATGGAAGGATTTTATGGGCTTTGCTAGAGATAATGTAATACTCTTAAATGAAGAAAGACCATATAGCCTAAAAGACTATGATTTAGATTTAATGATTTATCCAGGGCCTTGTCACAGTAAGCATTCTGCAAGTAATAGTATTGGCTGGATTAAGAATTTAGAACTTAAAGATGACCATAAGTACAAGGTTGGTATAGCTCATGGAGCAATAGAAGGCTTATCCCCAGACTTAGAAGGTAATTACTACTATATGTCCTTTAATGAATTAGAATCCTTACCCTTAAATGTTTGGCTATTAGGTCATACTCATGTAGCTTACCCAAGCCAAGATAAGGTTGTTAATCATAGAATCTTTAATGCTGGCACTCATGAGCCAGACGGTATGAACTTTTTAAGAGAAGGGGCAGCCTGGCTTATTGAATTAGAAGACCAAGATATTAAGGCTGAAAGAATAGTGGTTGGTAAGTATATGTTTTTAGATAAGAAATATACTGTAAACTCTAGAGCTGACTTAGAAAGAATAGAAAGAGACTTAGTAACAAGTAATGCTAAATCTACCTTAGTTAGAATTAGTCTAGAGGGATCTTTAGAAAAAGAAATATATGAAGAACTAAATGACTATTACAAGTCTCTTACAGATAAGCTTCTTTATCTAGCTATTGAAGACTCTAAGTTAAATCTACGAATAACCATGGAGATTATAGAGAAGGAATATGAAAAAGGATCTTTTCCCTTTGAGTTTTTAAGAAAACTAGAAGGGGACCAAGAAGCCCTACAATTAGCCTATGACCTAGTAAGAGGAGGCACAAATGCACATTAAATCCTTTAAAACTAAACAATTTGCTGGTGTGAAAAACAAAGAAGTAGAATTTAAAGAAGGTCTTAACTTAGTCTTAGGCCCCAATGAATCTGGTAAAAGTACCTTAGTAGAAGCAATTTATGCAACTCTTTTTAAAGACATTAAACTAAGAGATAGCTTTAAAGAGGATAAGGACTTTAAATATAGGTTCTTTCCAAAACCTATAGGAGATTTCATAGAAGGAAGACTTAATATTAGTTTTGAAAAAGAGGACTATGAATTGTATAAGGCTTGGGGGCAAGGGGCTGATTCTTCTTTAGAGTTGCCAAATGGAACCTTGATAAAAAGCTCAGATGAGATTAATAAAAAGATGAGTCTTCTTTTACCCTTAAGTACCAATACATATAACTCTATAGTTTTTGCTAAACAAAGAGATATTAAAAGTGCTCTAGCTAATATCTTAGAAGATAGCCAGGTTAAAGGAGAGATTAAAGATATCTTAACCATGGCCTTTATGGAATTAGGGGGAGTATCTTTAGATGACTTAGAAAAGAAGATAGAGGCTGATTTAGATAATTTATATAAAAGGTGGGATAAAAGCAAATCAGGACCTGAAGGTAATAGAGGAATAAGTAATCCATATAAAAGTAATGTGGGTGGAATCTTAGAAGGCTATTACAAAAAAGAGGGTCTTAAGTTGGCTATGGACAATGCCAAGTCCAGTGAAGAAGCCTTTGAAAGAGTGATTAGTAGGCTAAGTAAAAGTAGTGAAGAATTTACTCAAGTAGAAGAAAAAAGAAAGGCTTTAGAAACTATTGAAGAGGATGTTAACAAGAGACAAGTAATTGATTTACGTTTAGAAAACAATAAAAAAGAATCAGATGAACTATCCAAGGTAGTAATGAACTGGCCTGTAAATGAGTATAAGGAAAAAGAAATAAAGGGAAAAATAGAGGCTCTTAAAAAGGAAAAACAAGCTTTAGTTAAGGAAAAAGCCAATATTGAGCTTATGGATAGTCTTCTAAAGTTAAAAGAGGATATAAAAAGGATTAAAGAAATAGAAGATGCCATAAAGAAGAAAGACCTTGAGTTAGAAAATCTTCCTAAGGTTACCAAAGAGGACCATGATGAACTTTTAGCTTTAGAAAGAAAGATTCATGGTTTAAGACTTACCTTATCCAGCGGTAAACTTAAAGGAGAAATTCAAGTCTTTACCAACAAGCCTTTAAGTTTACAAAGAGACCTTGGACAAATAGAGGTGGTTGAAAAGTCCTTAGTAATCCAGCCTTCTAGTCATGTAAATATTGAGTATGAAAATGAGCTTAAGATAAGTTTAACAGCAGGGGATATTGATTATGAAGCAATATCTAAGGAGCTAAAAACAGAAGAAATAAAACTGAAAGAAAAACTAGAGAGTCTAAAAGTTTCTGATACAGCCAGTGCAAAGATTAATCTAGAAGAAAGAGAGATTATTACAAAAGAAAAAGACAAACTGCTATGGCAAAAAAATAAAGAAGAAGAAAAAGAAACAAAAGAGATAAAAGAGGAAAAGATTAAAGCTCTTGGAGATTTAAAGGTGACCATGAGTTTAGCAGACTTGATAAAAAAAGAAGGGGAGCTAGATGAGACCTTAAGGTCACTAGAAATTGAAGCTGCTACCTTGAAAAAGACCTTAAGTGAGTATTTAGATAATTATGAAAGCCAAGATAAGATAATGGATAAGCTTATTAATATTAAGTCTCAAGTAAAGAATTTAGAAGAGGAAAAAGTTAAGCTTGCTAAACTACCAGATGACTTTGAAAGTCCTCAGGCCTTTAAAGATAAGTTGAATGAATTAAGGACTAGAAGTAATGAATTAAAAGATGAGTTATCAAACTTGAAAGTAGAGCAGTCTCAAGCCCAAAATGCTCTACCTGATGAAAGTTATGAGGAGTACACAGGACAATACTTACTTGCATCTCAAGAATTTGAGAATCTATTAAACTATGGTAAAAAACTAGAACTTATTGAAAAAGCCTTCAATGATACAAAAAGTGAAATGGCTAAAAATCCTATGGAGCCCTTACAAGAAGATTTCTTAGCTCTTCTTAGTCTCATAACTGATAGTAGATACAAAGAGGGGGTTATAGATACAGACCTATCTGTTAACCTAGAAGCTGGTAATGGAAAATTGCCCCTAGATCTCTTATCTGCTGGTACCTATGACTCTGTAGTTTTAGCCTTAAGATTATCTATCTTTAAGCATATCTCTAAAGACCAAAAGGGCTTTATGATACTAGATGACTGCTTGGTTGATTTGGACCCAAAAAGAAAAAAAGAGGCAATTTCTTTAATTCAAGAATTTGCCAAAGACCATCAAGTCATATTCACTACCTGTGACCCCCAAACTGCTGAAAGTTTAGGTGGAAATTTAATAGAACTGGAATAGACTAAATATGTTAATTATTCCTTAATATTTATTATTACTTTAATATCTTTATCAGACTCAAGTCTGAATTTATGAAAGTTCTCTCTATGAGAGGACTTTTTTATTACTTTATTCTCTTTATCCTCTTTACTAGTAACTTCATCTTTTTCTATTATCCTAAGTTCAAACTCACTTTTAGAGTAAATTACTAAATCAAGGCTTGCTCTAGCTTCTAGGGTAAAAGAGATTTTCCTTTCTTCTTCTATATAGTTTTTTAGTCTTGCCCCAATCACCTTATAGATCTTAAAATCTAAGTCTTTAGATTGGTTTACAACTTTGAGATTATGATTACCTTTAGTCATAAACTCATCAGGTACAAGACAAGTGTAAAAGAACTTTTTCTTATCCGCTTCTATATATGAAAGATAATCATCTCCCACATTTTCTATATCCCAAAGACCTTTACGAATGCTAAAAGATTTAAGATTAGCTTTTGAGCTACCATCAGCTAGTACAGATAAGGTGCCAAAATCACTGGTTATACCACAAACCCCTTGTCTTACAGCTCTTAATATTCCAGTGGCACAATTGCAATTCCAGGCCTGGCCATAGCGTTGCCATTGAATTTTATTCTTGTCTGAATCACAGTCTACCACTTCTATGGCAGCTTTAAACTTATCCCAGATACCATCTAAGAGCTTTAGGTAATATGGGCCAAGGTTGCTACTTTCTTCTTTTTTGTTAGATATGAAAAAGCCTTCTTTAATTAAGCTAAGGGCATAAAAGTCCCAGTGACTATACCAAGAGTAGTGAACACTCTCAGTATCCTTGTTTACATCATCTTCAGGTAAAACCCTAATGCCAGAAAAAAGAAGGTGTTTATGAAAGATATAGTCTCCTAGTTTGTCTAGCTTTTCAAAAAAGAGATTATATCCAAAGTTGGTATAGGCCCCCATATAGGCATAAAGGGGAAAAGTCATATTCTTTTTTCCATCATCATAGATACTATCTACAAGGCCTCCTGCTTCAGGTGAATAAAAGTCTTTTATATATGTCTTTTCAATGAGGTTATGAATTTTCTTAGCTTCTTTTTTTGTATCATAATCTTTTAAAACACTGGCTAGGATTTCCATTAGTCTAGTAGCTGTATAGAAGGTGCCAGTTTCCATGGCTGTATATGAGTTTTCTCTTCTACCTAAGGCATGTCTATCATCTGGATAAAAGCCAGGTCCAATAATATAGCCATTTTTATGGCTTTTATTTACGAGACCCTGCCATATATGTTTTAAGGTTGGATAGATCTGGTTGAGATAGTCATAGTCTTGTGAATCAAATATATATTGGCATGTAAGGGTAATGTATATGCTATCAATAGAAGAAAAGTGCATGGTTTGAATAATGTCATAGTTTCTATCATACCTATGGGGAACTGAGTAATCCTTCCATAGGTTTTTACTTATAAAGTCTATAATATCTTTTTGTCTCTTTAAATCAGACCAGCTTCCCATTTCCATAGCACTAGCTATATTGTCCCAGCCCCATACCCAGTAGTAACTAGAAGCAGAGGCCCTAGTCATACCTGTTTTACTATCTTTAGCAGATTCCACATACGAAGGGGTAAGAGAAAAGATATTTTTTGCTCCCTCATGATTATCTATGTCTAATAATGGGGTGTTAGTATAGAGGCTTTCATATTTTAGTAATAACTCATCTTTAATTAATGTGTAATTGTCTGATGTAAAGTCACCAATACTTCTACTTTCATCATAACTGTCTCCAAAGGTTATGCAAAAGTAGCTTGTATTTTCATTATTTATCTTAGAAGACCCAAACTGCTTATATACAGTCATATATATCTCACAATCAATAAACAATCTATCTGAGTCCTTAACCCATTTCTTTATGGGAGGCAAGTGGTCTAAATTATTTACATCAGTTAGAGGATCTGTACCAAATATTTCAGCTTGGTCTTTTACTAAGAGTAAATATGCCTTGTTTTTATCTAGCCAATCTCTTAGCTTATACTTATTGCTAGCCTTATATGTAACTATATTGGAATTAGCATCTTTTTCCTCTTTTAACTTTTGCCAGACCCTATTACCATGTACTTTAGTAAAAAGAGAGGCCTCATCAAATTCCAGATCAATTCCTTCATTTTCTTTGTTACTACTTACCTTCATGAAGATACTCTTTTTGTATGCAAGAGCTTCTACAGAACCAAGAACTTTATTCTTGTCCAAAGAACCATAAGATGCTTCTTTATCATTATTCTCATTACTCTCATTAATATCATTAATATCATTATCATCATTATCTTTTATTAATGAAAACTGGCAGGCAAATACACTAGCCCTATAATTACTTACACTTAAAGGAGTATCAGATACAAACCTAAAGGCAGGAAAGTCATAGGAGCCTTTTAAAATTATGGCATTTCTAGAAACAGGTTGCTTACCATGATAATCAAGACCAATAATACCCTTTGTAGAAAAGGCAGCTGAAACATATTCATCATTTATCCTGTTTTGCATTAAAATGAGGTTAGTAAATCCCTTATCATAGTTAATCGCTATTTTGTCCAATAGTTCATCCATATTCTTATTCATACCTTACATCCATAGAATCTATATTGATTCTCACTATTTTTCCCTCTTTTTCCATACTAAGAATATTATTATCATATTCCACCTTAGGTCTCTTATCCTCTTCATAGGCAGATAAAAGGGTAATGGCAGATGTATTAGAAGAAAAGTAGGGTCTTAAAATCTGCACCCTTTCACCCATAGGCTCTATAGCTTTATGCCACATCCATTTAAAGTCCTTGTAGTCTTGGGAAAAGGCCTTTTTAAACATATCTTCTTCTAGTCCCTTATGCTCCCAATCTAGGACTTCACAGGTATCTGCATTGATAACAAAAGCAGATATGTTGAGTTTATCTTGTCCTTTAAAGTCATATTTAAGAGCCTGCATTTTTTCATCCTTTGTATATGACTCAGTAAGTATTACAAAGTTTTGAGTAAAGGGTAAGCTTCCCTTTACTTCATCTTTTATTAAGAGGCTTTTAAAGTGAAGAAGGTATATGATTTGTCTAGTCCAGATATGCTCATCTATATCGTAGGGGCCTTTAGCATATCTAAAGTTCCAAGTAGATTCTCTAGGAGGCCAAAGGGGCCACTCTTGTACCTTATTTATCCTTGTTTGGGTCTTTAGGATGTAGTGATTAGCATTTCTTTCTACTTCTATTAAATTACCTCTAGCTTGGTCTGTTTTCATATCTAGAGCTATTCTATTGTGCATAAAGCTAGCATCACAAGCAGGGGCATATTGACTCCCTATATCTATCAAAAGGGGAGTTTTATCTTGATACCATATGAAGGTATTTTCATCGTGGTCATAGTGCATGGAGATATCTCCACTTTTTAAAAGAAGATAGGATTCTTTATCCTTTATGAGGGCTCCAAAGCCCTCATAAAGATAGAGTCTACTTCTATCTTTACTCACATCACTACTACTAACCATCTTACTTTCATCATCTTCTAATTGGTCATTAATAAGGGCTAGCATTTTAAAGGTGGAATTTAGCTCTCCACCTGCTGATATGTAGGGGGAGCCTGCTTTTTTCCAGGCACTCATCATGGTCTTGGAAAAATCACTACCTTTAGTTGCCAAAGCTGCCCAAGCAAAGATATTTGAAAAAGACTGGGACCAATAGTTAGAAGCTGTATCACCTAGGGTAGGTAGCATATGAGCCCCATACCTATAATCAAAAGGAGTCTGTATATTAGCCAAAAAACTTAAGGTTGATAAAAAGGCCTTGTTTTCAAACCAGTTTTTGTAGCCAGCATTTTTAAGTAGGGTAAAAAGGATTATGAGGTAACTCATGGAGTAGGCCTGGTAATTAGGAGCTTCAATCCAAGCAGAGCTTTGTTTAATACAGTAATTTAACTCCTTTTCTATTTCTTCTTCTACATAAGATATAACTGGTTTAAAGTTAAAAGAGTCTTGTAATACACAGGCACATATTCCAAGCGCTGAAAATCTATCAGAATGAAAATTTCTATTTCCTCTAGAAAAACCAGCATCTAAAGAGGGCCAGTAATCAGAAGAATAGAGGATAGAGGTTAAAAGAGCTAAGGCTGATTCTATGAACTTTTTATCTTCCTTTGTATAGCAAGAAGACTTTTTAGTTATATCATAATCAAGGGCTACTAAGCGTAAAGGTCTAGATAACCTTATAGCTACTAGTTCATGTAGGCTATATCCAAAGTTAAAAAAGAGCTCTAATCTAGACTTTAGCCAAGTTATGACTAAGTCTTTTGTTATACTTGCATATTGTTCATCTTGTAATAGTAGGTATATGCCAGCGGGATCATAGGCTGCTTCATTATCCTTATTCTCCCTAATGGTATCTTTTAACCAAATATTCTTTTCTATTCTCTTTCTTAAACAACTAGCATCTTTTCTTTTCATGAAATATGAAGAGGTTCTTCTTTTTAAAGTCCTTTTTCTTTTAAAACTATGCTCCCATTTATTAATCTGGGTCAAACTAGGTCCTAAAAAGATGCCAGCTAGAATATCTGCCCTAAAAACCTTTTTAATTGGATCTTTTAGCATTTCATCCCAGTTTTGATACTTGTTTTTAAGGCCTATGGTCTTTTCCATAAAGGACTCTTTAGTAGTAATATCTAAGAGCCAGGCCCTTTTAAGCTTACCTAAGGGTAGGCTTAAGCTTATGGCTTCATCTTCTACTTTTGCAATAGGCCTTGCCTTTATTCCATTTTCCCAAGAGTTGGCTTTGATGGGTATAAGGGAGAGGGAAGCATCTTTGTTTATGTATTGTATAAGGGTGGCACAGTTTAAGTCCCAGCAATAAAAGGGCTGAAGAGAAACTGGATCAACAAGGTTATCAAGATCACTTTCTAGCCTTCTCCAAGCATCTGAGGGTCCTAACTTTTGCTTAGGGCTATGCATTCTTGTATATGTTCTAGTAGCCTCAAAGCCCTTTATTCTAAATACAAAGGTTGGCTCTTTTTCTTCTACCAATACTTTGTCTAGATTACATTCTTCTTCTACTAGCATGTAGTCTAGGTTTTTAAAGATCTGAAATTTTTGTGTATAAGACCCTAAATGATTAAATTCATATTTTAGGGTAAGAAGAGATGATAGGTTTAAGTCTTCAAGGTCCCAGCTTAAAGAGTATTCTTCTTCTAAATCTTTAAAGCCACCATCTATCTCAATGATTAGAGGTATATCATCATCATTATTTTTTTTGTTATTTTCATTTTTCTTATTATTATTCCTTATTGTCTCTATCTTTAAAACACAAGAGTTGTCTTTGGGTAAGGATATATGCTTAAGAAAAGTAATGATAAAAGAAGGGTTGGATATTTGTACCTGATTTTCATCTTCTGAGATGGAATTAAGTGAACTAGAACTAAATATGTCTTTATCTTCTTTTTCTAGGTAATATATTTTTTCTTCAAAGGCTTTTAGGTCAGTAATAATTGAGACACTTAGATTGTTTTTTTCATTTAGTCTAAAGTCAGCTTCAACTATAGAGCCTTTATCATCTTTTAGATAAAGATTTGATAGGTCTTTTTCAGTAAGCCCTATTACATTGCTAACCTCTAAGGTCACATACTGAATATCCCTATATATCCCTAGATTTTCTTTTAAAACTAACTTTTCTCTCACTAAATATCTTCCACCCTTATCTCAAAGTCTAAACTATCTTTTAGGCCATCTTGGTTTTCTATTGTTAGACTAAATTTATTGCTTCCTATATCTTCTTTTTGAGGTTTCCCATATAGATATCCATCATAAACTCTTACCTTTAGCCATGTAGGTCCTTCTAACTTAAACCTTATATCATCTCTTAGGGTATAGTCGGTATACATGGAATTTTCTGGAAGCCTATTAAAACAAAGTCTTCCTAAGGAATATATGTAGTCTGTAAAAGAAGAATAATCAAAGTCTCTAAAGGCTAGAGTGCTAATGGACTCTTTGTGTATAAAGGGCTTGCCTATATATACCTCATTAGAGGCCTTAGACCTATTTCCATCTTGGTCTATTGCAATAATCTTGTAATAGCTTTTTAGCTTGTTATACTCTACTTCTTTTGAAAGATTAATACTGGTATCCTTTACCTCTATTATGAAGTTAGGAGCATTTAAAAGATAATTTGCTTCCATATCTCTTCTTTTTATAGCTATCTTGTATTCTTCATCTTTAGCCATAAAGCATCTTTGGTTTGACCCATATACCCTATAGGCCACAGCTTCATCTTTTTTTGACCAGGATAGATGGATATCTCTGTTTTCATCAATTGTTAAACTCAAGTCCTCAACTCTTTTTGGTGCCTTATGGACAAAGGATTGGACTTTAGACCATGTACCCCATATACCATAAGAATTCCTACCTCTTACTTTGTAATAGTAGGTAAAACCTTCTTCTAGTACAGAATGCAAATCTAGAGATATGCTGTCGGCCTTTGTAAGTTTATGAAAAATTGGAGCATAAGGGATATTAGCATCTGGATATGAGCTTAGTATAAATTCGTATTCTACAAAAGTGTCTTTATCTTGTTTTTCTTTCTTCTTAACATCCCAAGTAAAGCTTGATTTGTCTTTTTCTAGGTAAGTAATAATTGGGGGCTCTTCTAATTGGCTTTCAATATATTGATACTCTATCTCAATATCACCATTACCTATTATGCTTATTTCATTTTCTCCTGCTTTAAGACTTGCTAAACTAGTTAAGTTAGCTTGAAAGAAGGTATTAATAGTATGGATTTCAAAAGATGTATTGGAACAATTAAATTCTAGCTCTAGATCATATATGGCCTTAGTTTTAGCTAAAGAAGAAAAATGGTCTAGATAAATTGAAAAGTCTCCTTTTTTATCTATAATCCTTCTTTTTGAAGATAAATTACTTTTAACTTCTAAACTTCCTTCATGCAAATGGCCTTCTACTTGAATGGATAAAAGGGGATAAGAGGATTTGCTCTCGTAAGTTACTTGACCCTTGTTTTTACCCATAAAGATATTCTTTTGGTAGTCACAGTTTAAAAGCTTTAGATATTCTATTGCTTGTAAGTTATCTTTAACTGGAAAAACTCTATAGCCCTTTACAATCTTTTCACTGGGCTTTTCATTTCCAATAAATTCATTAGAAGGATTATAGGTAAAATGAATTTCTTCTTTGGGTTTTAAACTGTATGCCATATCTTCTGGATCATCATATCCTTCTAACCAAGTACTTACCCAAGAGTCCTTGTACCCTATTAAAGAAGCTAATTCATTACCTTCAGTATCTGAGTGAGTGGATATGATAGAGGTATCTTCACAAAGCTCATTATGGGTATATTGCCTATTTGGTGTCTTATGATAAAGACTTCCATAAAAGGGAGCATTACCCCCATAAAGGGCATCTGCATAGGTATCTTTGCCATCAATCTTTACTCTCAAGGTAGCATGGCTACCTTGAGACAAACTACCTGTTTTTATGGGTATATTGGCCTTAGCACAAAGAAGACCTAGTAAGCCATTAAAGGAACCACAGACTCCACTACCCATGGAGTTAAAATACCTTGTAGGAGAAAAGGTAGAGTCATCCTTAAAAGATGTATCTGGCCAAGTAATACCATATGAAATGTGATCTACAGTGAATTTCCAAAGTCTTTCAAATATTTCCTTTTCATTTTTACAAGACCTTGTTAACCTTTTTACCAAGGCATCTAAAGAAGAGTAATCTTCTTGGTTAGTATAGAAGCTTTTAATAATTGCTTCTTTATCTTCTTTGTTTTTAAGAGTGTATAATATGTTGTTTTGATAAAGGGGAGTATCACTAGGTCTTAAACTACTATTAGACCAATCTAGTTTACTCTTGTTATCAATATTAAAAGATGCTTTTGAAGGCTTTTTGTCCTTTAAAGAAACTTCCTTTTTAAAAGTATGAACTTGTCTGTAACCATAACTGTTATTAGAAAGCTCCTTTGTACTAGGATTAAAATACAAGAAAGCCTGGTCCTTTAATGATATTTCTATTATATGCTCTTTATCTTTTTCATTTATTTCTTCTATACTAAGAACCTCTAGCTTAGAAAGGTAATCCTCTTTGATATATATTTGTCCTAATAAATTACCAGAAAGATCCAGTATAGATATGAAGCCTGGCTCTATATTCTTGGACTTATGAGCAACATATAGTTTGTTGTTAATAAAGGATATATGGTAGGGAGTCTTTAAATATGGGCCAAAGTCTTTAAAAAGAGCTTCATCTAAATACAAGAGTCTATCATTTTCTTGGTCTGTTAAGATAAAGGTGTTTTTCTTGATTTTACAGCTAGATATTTTTTTACCTAAAAGGCTGGGATAGGCTTCTAGTTTTTTATGGGTAAAACCAGATGAATGACTAAGGGAATTTTCTTTTTGGTTAAAAAATAATCTTTCATGGCCTGCATGATAAATACATTGAAGTGACATTATTACACCTCCTATGATTTACTGATAGTACCACGAAAGATTTTTCAATACAATAATTTGGTCCAGCCTAAAAAGATTAGATTAAAATTTAATCATAATCCATTTCTTCTTTTAAGAAGGTTCCCTTATCCAACTCATCAAAGGCCAGATAGAGCTCTTCTCTTGTGTTCATTACAATAGGGCCACCCCAAGCTACAGGTTCATCTAATTTATCTGAAGACATAAACAAGATCTCAATATCTTCATCTAAAGCCTCTATATCTAAAGAGGTGCCTAAAGATAATTTGACAGCTGTTTTTTCCTTAACCACTTCATCTGCTACTTTAGCATCTCCTAATAGGGTAAAGACCATAACTGACTTATCTTCTTCCATTTCTAGTACTAAAGATGAGTTCTTTTTTAATAGGATATGGTAGTAGTCTAAGGGGAGATATCTGCCTTGAAAGGCTTCATGCTCTTTAAATTTCCCACTAACTAAACGTAAAGTACCATTTTCGATGGGGATTTCAGGGATTTGGTCTTTTTTAATGCTGTGGTATTCGGGCCTGTGCATCTTGTTGGCTTTAGGCATGTTTAACCAAAGTTGTACTCCCAACATTCTATCAGATGCAGGTAGCATTTCTTCATGTAGTATGCCAGAGCCTGCTGTCATCCATTGGACTTCACCACTTGTTATTGTATCTTCATTGCCTAAGGAGTCTTTGTGCATCATGTTACCTTGGGATATGAGACTTACTGTTTCTATCCCTCTGTGAGGATGCAAAGGAAAGCCTTTTATGTAATCTTCTGGGTCTACACTGTCAAATGAATCTAGCATGAGTATAGGGTCAAAGGATTCCACTGTTTTAGGACCTAATACTCTTACTAAGCTAACCCCTGCGCCATCAGTGGTTCTTCTTCCAGTGCTACTATCAATAATTTTTCTCTTCATAGCTACCTCCAATTTTCCTCTATATGGATATATAATAATATATATGTTGAATAAAATACAGACTAGGAGCTTTTATGAAGAGAATTACCAAATACACAACTTTTCATCAATTGTCAAAAATTAAAGAATTTAAACCCTTCTATAAATATCTCACACCCCAAAGAATCTTAAGAAAGGGCATAAGAAAGAGATTTGTTACCATTAGACGTTATGAAGAAGTTTGGGAAACAGGACCTATCGTTGAAGGTCTTAACCACCTAAGAGATTTAGTTAATAGCGAGCACCAAGTCTTCTACAATCTATCATCTAAAGAAGAGATTGAAAAAGACCCTAGTTTAGCTGAAAGAGTTCTTTTTCACCTTCCAGTAGAGAAAAAAGCAAAATTTGTTTTTATCGTGCCTGGTGGTGGCTATAGCTCTGTTATTCATTTTTCTTCTGGAATTCCCTTTGGTAAACGTTTAAATGATATGGGCTACCATGTCTTTTTTGTTAATTACCGAATTGAAGAGTTGGCAAAACATCCAAATCCCATAGATGATTTAGCCAAGGGCTTAGAATTTGTTGTTAAAAATGCAGATAAGCTCAATGTTGATATAGGTGACTATGCCTTAATGGGAGTATCAGCAGGGGGCCATGCCGCAGCTGCTTTTGGTCTTGATAATATTGGATATGCTAAATATGACTTACCAAAACCAGGTGCTATGATTCTAGTCTACCCAGTTATAACTATGGGGGAATTAAGTCATGTTGGGTCTAGAAAGTATTTTATGGGAGATGATATTAACAACACTGAGTTAGAAGATCTCTACTCTGTAGAAAAGCAAGTGGGCCAAAACTATCCTCCTACCTTCGTATGGCAATGTGTTAAAGATGAACAAGTTCCCATAGAAAATACTAGAATGCTGGCTGAGGCTCTAGAAAAACACCAGGTACCCTTTATATATGAGTCTTATGATGATTTTGGCCATGGTTGGGGCCTAGCTGAAACAAAGGCTGCTAAGGGTTGGCTTGAGAGGTCTATTGCTTTTTGGCAAGAAAACATTTAATTTTTTGTAACAAAGTCACTGTAGACCTTAATTATTTAGGTTAATATTACCTTAGTACTTAATTTTTTATTAAAGAGACTTCGAGAAAGGAAGTGTTTTAAATGGCTGATTGGTTAACAAGTTTAAAAACAAATACGCCTCAAGAAGGTTTTGAATTAGCAATTAAGCTAGCTAGAAAAGGCGTTGCTTATACACAGCCGGATGAAAAAGTCAGAGAGAAGCTTAGACCAGTTTATGCAAATGATGCAAATAGTCTAACATTAGCATCTCAAGTAATAGCTATTCATTTTCAAACAGTAGCGGCGGCTAATGATTATTGGAAATAAATGCTTATATGACGAAATCAAATGAAGCTGTCTCATATTGCGGAATGAGGCAGTTTTTTTTGTGGAAATTGAAGATAGGTAATATAATAGGGTAAGATAAAAAAAGAAGAGGGTTTACTAATGAAAGACAAGCAATTGGATGTTTTTTTTAATAATCTAGATAGGGCTTCCTTTATGGATAAAAGCAATAAGGCTATGGCTCATGTTGATAGTGCATTTCCCATAGGTCATGGTCAAACTATCTCTCAACCTTCTTTAGTTTTGAAAATGACCAAGTTCTTAGATTTAGAAAAACATCATAGGGTTTTAGAAATAGGGACAGGTTCAGGTTATCAAACAGCCTTTCTAGCTGAGTTTGCAAAACAAGTCTATACCATTGAAAGAATAGAGGATCTAGGTATTAAAGCAAGAGAAAGATTGGAAGAATTAGGCTATCGAAATGTTGAATACAAGATTGGAGATGGTAGCCTTGGTTGGCCTGAATTTGCTCCTTTTGATAGGGTAATGATAACAGCTGGGGCAGGGAAGAAACCCCAAGAATTGATTAATCAAATGGCCTTAAATGGCAAGATGATAGTACCTCTAGGTCCTAGTGAAATGCAATCTCTTTTACTAATTGAAAAGGATGATTTAGGTAAAATCTCTCAAACAACCCTAGGCTATGTTAGATTTGTTGAGATGAAAGGGACCTATGGTTGGGAAGAATAAAAAAGCAGAAGATTACTTCTGCTAAAATTATTAATCATTTTTTAATAGTAAATTTAAAAGACTAAATTGTTTTACAGTATGTCATTAAAATACTGCCTATGATTAAACCCTATTAAATGGTCTATTGGTAGGGTAAACAAGATACCAGTTCCTGGTTCTTTTAGTTTTCCTGTTTCTACCATAGCTGAAACTATTTCTTTTAACTTATCTTCTTGTGCTAATACAAGTATTATCTCTTTAGATGCTTCTATAGAGACCTTTAAGAACTTTAGCACTTCAGATTCTCCAGTTCCTCTACCATACATTATGGTTGCTCCAGGAGCACCTGCTTTTTTAGCAGAATCTACAATCTTTTCTGCTTTACCACGTTCAACTATAGTAATTATTAATTTCATATCTGAAAGTTCACTAACCACAACAATACCCCCTTCTAAAATCTGGTCAAAATACCTAGTACTAGTACAGATATCATTGACCCCAGTGAAGTTAACCCTATTATACCAAAGCCTGCAATTAAGGGGTCTACCGACTCCAAGGCTGCAGCTAAGCCTAGCGCCAAAGCCATATTTAGCGGGATGTTAACCGGTCCCGTAGTGGCTGATGCTGAGTCCATTGCCAAAGCAGCATAGGGCTGAGGGGCAAATACGGACAAGATTATTACAATAACAAGCATTGGTATAATTATTTTTATATACGATATATTTGACAATATACGATAAAGACCAATTCCCATTCCTAAACCAAAACCTGCAGCTACTGCATGTATTAATACTAAGTGCTTAATAGCTCCAATGGAAACTTCTTCAACCTCTAAAGCTAGAAGCTTTAAGGCTGGTTCCACTAAGGTTCCAAAATACCCAATTATGAAGCCTACACCAATGATAAGCCATTTGCGTTCTAAGGCAATTAAGGATCTGCCTACTGTATCTCCTAGCGGAATAAGGCTCATTGCAGATCCTTTTAGGAAAAAATGCAGGCCTAAGGTAGCAAAGACTATACCTAGTATAAAGTCTTTGACATTACTCAAAGGCTTTTTAAGAATCAGTAATTGGAATACCAACATTATTGCTGTTAGTGGTAGTATTCCCATTATTGTATCTTTTAAAGGGGCCAAAGCTTCTAAAAATTTCAATATACTCAACTCCTTTATCTCATTCTTACACAAATATATCTAGATTAATATACCATAGAAGCGGTATATATGCCAGTGGTTACAAGGGTTAAAGTTCTAAGCAAAGATTCTAGTTTTAGGTGAAATGTACTTATTATTATTACAATAAAAATAGACTCAATATCAATAATTCTTTTACAAGTTTTAGTGAGTATAAAGTTAAGACCATTTAATGAGACAGGTTTTATTGTATAATATCAATAAGGAATTAAATTATGAAACCATTACCATTTGTAAAGTGGGCAGGAGGGAAAAGACAACTTTTGCCTGAAATTGTAAAAAGAGTACCTAAAACTTTCAACAAATACGCTGAGCCATTTGTTGGTGGTGGTGCTGTGTTCTTCGACTTGTCTCCTTTAGATAATGCACATATAAATGACATTAACAAAGCTTTAATAACTACTTATATAGAAATTAGAGATAATCCTTTATTTCTTATGGAAAATCTTGATTTGTTTGATAGCAAGATAAAAGAAGAAGGAAAAGCATTTTACTATGCTAAGAGAGAGGATTATAATAGGAAATTAGTTGAAAATGAATATGACAGCGAATTAGCATCCTTATTTATATTTTTAAATAAGCATTGTTTCAATGGTTTATATAGAGTGAATAGTAAAGGACTTTTTAATGTTCCATACAACTTTAGTGTTGCAGCCTCATATAATAATGGAAATATTTTGGCTGTCTCCAAAGCTCTTCAAAAAACAATAATAACAAATGAGGATTTTGAAATAGCTTCTGAAAATCTAAAAGAGGGGGATTTTGTATTTTTTGATAGCCCATATGCACCTCTTAAGAATGATTCTTTTGAATCTTATACAAAAGAAGGATTTTCAAAAGAAAATCATGAGAGGCTTGCTAGATTGTTTAAAGATTTATCTAGTAGAGGATGTTTATGCATGCTAACAAATCATAATACAGATTTTATAAACGGACTTTATAAAGATTATGAGATAGAGATTGTGGATGCAAGAAGAATGATTAATTCAAAAGCCTCTGAAAGAAATGGAGAAGAGATTATTGTATGCAATTATTAGGAGATAGATACATTATTGGAAGCAAGAAAGTTTTCTTTCAGAACGATAACACACTTTTAATATGCGAAGATAGCTTTAAAATGCTTAAAAAAATAAAGCCTCAGAGTATTGATATGATATTTGCGGATCCTCCATATTTCTTGAGTAACGATGGCATTACCTGTAAAGGTGGTAAAATGGTAAGTGTTAATAAAGCAGATTGGGATAAGCATTTAAGCGTTAAAGACAAACATAATTTTAATAGAAAATGGATTAGGTTGTGTTATCCCATCTTAAAAGATACTGGAACCATTTGGATATCTGGTACAATGCACAATATTTATTCTATAGGTCTAGCATTGGAGGAGGAAGGCTTTAAAATATTAAATAATATTACCTGGCAAAAAACAAACCCTCCACCTAATTTATCTTGTAGATACTTTACCCACTCAACCGAAACAGTTCTTTGGGCAAAAAAAGATATTAAGAAAGCAAAACATTACTTTAATTATAAGTTGATGAAAAGTTTGAACAATGATAAGCAGATGAAGGATGTTTGGCAAGGTAGTTTGGTAAAAAAAACTGAAAAGAAGGAAGGAAGACATCCAACACAAAAGCCAATATATTTGTTAGATAGGATTATAAATGCATCAACTGAAGAAGGAGATATTATTTTAGATCCATTCTGTGGTTCAGGAACAACAGGTGTTGCAGCTATTCAAAATAAGCGATTTTTTATTGGTATTGACAATTGTGTTGACTACTTAGAAATATCAAAAAGGAGGATGGTAAAAGATGAAAAATGATAGGGATTTTGAAAAGTGGCTTTCAGATTTTCGAATCACCATACATGGATTTGACTATTATGTTGATTTTAAAAAAGTAACAGATAATCTTAATACCATAAAATATGAGTTAGACCTATTAAATACTTTAATAGGTTCAGCGGATTTAAAAAATGATTTTAGAAATTTAATAGAAAAGCATCCTGAGATTATAAGATGCCTTCCTTTTTTAATTGCAGTTAGAAATAAAGAGCTTTATGTCGATGTTGAAAGTGTTTTATATGTTTATGACTTTGATAAATCAGAAGAAAAAATGGATGATTATGTAACCTTTATGGAAGAAACAGGCTTGTTTAACATGCTTAAAAGTAACTTAATAACAGACTTTGTTAATTACGTCTTAGGAATTGAAGTTGGCCTTGATTCGAATGCCCGTAAAAACAGAGGTGGTAAAGGGATGGAAAATTTTGTTGAAAGCTACATACAAGAAGCAGGTTTTCAAAAAGATATAAATTACTTTAAGGAGCTGAATGCAAGAGAGATAGAGGTTAGGTGGGGTATAGACCTATCTACTATTACAAATTCAGGACAAGTTAACAAGAGATTTGATTTTGTTGTAAAAACAGAGAACCATGTATATGCTATTGAAACAAACTTTTATTCTGGTAAAGGTGGTGGCTCTAAATTAAATGAAACAGCAAGAAGTTACAAACTAATTGCACAACAATCTGAAAACATTGAGAATTTCTTCTTTCTTTGGATTACAGATGGAACAGCTTGGAATACTGCGAAAAATAATCTTAGAGAAACTTTTGAAGCCACTCCTCATGTATATAACATCACAGAACTTGAACAAGGTATTTTGAAAGATATCCTAAAATAAAGTATTAGTTTGTAATAAACATTTCTAAATTAAACAGTTAAAATAGTTTGTTATTCGTCATGTTTTCTGTTCTTTTTGCATAAATAGCAAGATTTTTATTTACCAAGCCCCCCTTTTCTTATATCATATAATCAAGACGATAATTAAATAAGGAGGTAGGAAACATGAAAATACATCATGCCACGTGTCGATTTATAAATCGCCCATTAGTTAGAACCTTTGGTTTTAAAGGTGGAAGCGCCAACTATGTAAGGGCTGTGGAAGTTGAGATTCATGCAGAAGGTATGAAGGCAATTGGGGAATCAACCCAAGGAGCTTTATGGTCTGACAGTGTATTACATGAAAGACTAGGTGAAGGTGCCACAAATGAAACCATGTATGACGTAACAAAGCATGTATGTAATAGCTTAGAGGGAATGGAATTTGACACACCAGAAGGTATTTTTGATCATCTTTACGATGTAGCAGCAAGACATGCCCAATATATACTGGCATACAATCCTAGAAAGGCCTTTATCTTAAATGCCCTTGTTCCAGTGGATAATGCTTTGCGTATGCTTTATGCAAAAAAGAAAAATGATCTTACCTTTGAGACCTTTGCATCTGTTAAAGGACTTACAGACATAAAAGAAGAAAGACTTGGCCTAATACCTCTTATCAATTACAACACAAGTGAACATGAGATAAGAAGACTAGCTGATGAAGGTGTCTTTAATTTTAAGATTAAGATAGGAGCCAACCCTGATAATGACAATAATCGGGATAAGATGGTTGAAGCTGATAAAGAAAGAGTAGAAGAAATCCATAATATCTTAAAAGACTACAAAACCCCCCATACACAAAATGGTAAGCTGGCATACTTTTTAGATGCTAATGGCAGATATGACTCTAAGTACAGACTAAGAGAGTTACTAAACTTTACCAAGAGTATTAATGCTTTTGAACAAATTGCTCTTTTAGAAGAGCCCTTTGATGAGACTAATAATCTTACTGTAGATACCTTTGGAGTTAGTGTAGCTGCTGATGAATCCTTACATGATGAAAAGGACGCTCTAAGAAAAATTGAACTAGGTTACAGTGTTTTTGTTGTTAAGCCTATTGCTAGAACCATCACTGTTACAAACAAGATTGTTAAGTTAGCCTTAGAAAATAATATTAGGATGTTTTGTGGAGACTTAACTGTTACCCCGATGCTGGTTGAGATTAATAAAAACTATGCAGCTAGATTACCTAAGCTAAAGGGTATTAACACTGGTATTGTGGAGAGCAATGGCCCACAAAACTTAGTTGACTGGAAAGATATGACACAAGAGCATCCTTTGAAAGACAGCAATTTTACTAAAGTTACTGATGGTGTCTTTGAATTAGACCAAGAGTTTTATGAGACAGCGGGAGGGATCTTTTTAAAATATTAAAATAATGAGATAAGATTTCAAGATTGAGCAGAAGTTTTTTAGCTTCTGTTCTTTTTTTGTTATAGATTTTATGTTGATAATTTTAAATATAGTTAATAAATCTTTATATAGTTTAGATGAGAGGTATAAATTAAAAAGTTTTTTGAAAAATTAAAAAGAAAATCAATTTTGTCACTGGATTAATACAAAATGAACTTGTACTATAGGGTCAACATCTTAAATAAAGGAGTTATTTATGAAAGAACAAAACTTATTACAAGAAGCAGTAGGGACATTGAAAGTATTAAGAAGCCACAAAATTGATTGTCAAATTTTGGTTAGACAAGATGATAATAGTATCTTTATGTGTGATAAAGATAATCAAGTAATTTTAGAAGATACAAAATATCATGAGTCTTTGTTTAATGCCTTTAATACAAAGGTACTAATTGAAGTTTTTAGTAAATCAATTAAGGCTCCAGTTATTGAAATCAATAATACTGGTAGAAGAGATGTCTTTACTCTTAAGGACGATAATATGGGATTTTTTGTTACAGCTGGTGATAGGGTCTTCTGTTATGGTGACACTTTATTGTTTGCAGGAGGTTGGTGCTTACACTTAAAGGAAATGACTAATTCAAGTCACCTTAACTAGTTTCTCTTATTAAGTTTTATGATTAAGCTACCAAGTCAGATATGGTAGCTTTTTCATAGGAAGGAAAAGAAAAAAAGAATAAAAGGAGGAAAAAGAATAAAAGGAAAAAAAAAGAAAAGAAGAAAAGAAAAATACAAACCACTTATTAGTACAGAATACTGATAAATAAATGTTAACAATATATTGTACAAATAAGTGCAAATAATTATCAATAAATTACAAATTATTTAGAAGAATAACAAGATATTAGCTTTTGTCTGTGGATTAATACAAAGTTGATTAGTATCATGTATACAGACAATGATAGGGGAGACCACTTATGAAAAAGACAGAACAATATCAAGAAGCTATAGAGACATATGAGACTCTGTTGAGGTACAAGGTGGAAACTCAAGTTATGATTAAGTTAAATGATAAGATGATGTTTGTATGTAATAGTGACAGTAAATCAGCATTATTGCCCTTAGAAGAGCTGGATTTTATCTTTAAAAGCTATAATACTGAGTTTTTAATAGAAATAATTGATGATAGAATAACAAAACCTCTATTAGCTGCTAAGAATGCTTTTTTAGAAAATATCTGTGCTGGTCCACAATTTGACATAGCCCCTGAAGGAAGAAGAGAGAATGTTGTTATTATAAAAGATAGCAAGATCTACTGTACTGGTGTAACACTATTACATGCTGGTATCTGGTGTGCAAGTCTTAAGGATACTATAAATAGGGTTGTTGTAGAAAATTAATAATCTATACAAATAATTTAAAAATATTTACAAAAATCTATTGATTTATTGAAATAATACTGTTAAGATATTGTTAATCGCTTTACTTAGAAAATGGCAAGACAGATGAGGCTGCTGGTATTTATATTGGCAGCTTCTTCCTATGAAGGAATTTAATTAAGAGTTTTACTAATAGTACAGAATACTATTTGTATAAAGGAAAATTCTAAAGCATGAAATTGAGATAGGCTTGTTTTATTGTATTTGGATTATAAAGGATCCACTTACTGTGCTGACAATATACTTGGAGTCCCCATTTTTATAAGTATATTTACTCCCATTGATGGTCAAGGGGAAATCAGCTTCTAGCCTACCTGATACTTTGGAAAAATCCAAGGTAAAACCATCATTATCAGCCATAACTATAGTGACATTTCCTGAGATAGAGCTGGATTTGAGGCTTGTCAGGGGAATTGATGTAGTGGCTTTTACTCTTCCACTAATGGTGTTAATATCTAATTCTTTAAAGCTGCCTTTTACCACAACATTGCCAGATGTGGTATTAAGATCGATCCTATTGCCCAAAAATTCGTCAATGTTTACATTGCCGCTTACGGTTTTTATGAATAGTTCGGGACTTTCTCCAGAAACTTCTATCTTGCCTGATATGGTATTAATAAAAACAATCTCACTATTAAAATGTTCAAATGATATATCACTACTCACAGTATTAAGCTCAAGGGATTCCCACAGTCTTTCAGGTAGAAATATCTGTAGATCAGACCGATTGCTACTAGTAAAAAAACCTATTTGAACAGTATTTTTCCTTTCATCTGTCAACTTAAGTCTTTCTTTGCTGACAGTATAAGTAAAAAGTTCATTTTGCGGAAATTTTTCTTCTGCCATTTGAATGATTCTGATTTTTTCATCTTGGCTTTTGTAAAAACTAAGATCCCCAGAAATCCAATCTATCTCAACAGCTTTAATCTTGCTATCAATAGTTATATCTTTTGCAACTACAAAAGGTCCATTTTGACTATTTCTTAAGCTAAAATTAAATCCAAAACTCTTTCTTTCTGTCCCGTCACTTATGGCTACTTTTACAAAAACAAAAATGGCGACTATTAAAATAATGGACCAAAGCAAAATGGCCACTTGTGCAAGTCTTTTATTCATCTTTATCACTCCTTAAATTGCAGATTCCAATAAAAATACTCTCTATAGCCTTGGCAATTATAAATATAATCCAAGAATAAGCCCATATGCCATATAAAAAACTGACTAGTAGGTATATAACAGCTGTTATACTCCAAAAGGCACCTCTAAAAGATTGATAGGCTGCTTTTTTCTTATTACTTTCTGCTCGAAATTCTTTAAAACTTTCTACCATAGTGTCATCTTTCCTATTGTAGTCCTTGTATGTCATGCTGCTGTAAATGATTAATCCTGTGGCTATAGCTATGAGAAAAAACATAACAAATATACCAATTACAGCTTGGTGAAATACTACTGCAAATATAGGTATTGTAAATACACTTATTATATAAATTCCAATACCAATAGACATAAAGGCTGCATGTTTTTTCCTTTCACTTGTTGTAACCTGGGAAAACCTATCTGCCTCTCTCATGTTTTCTACCAATTCGCTAATATCACCAATACCAGAAATTGTAGCAGTATAGGCCTCTTCCTTTGTATTCCCATTAGCTAAATAGTCATTATATTTTTCCACTAAGTTTCCCATCAGTTCTTCTTTAAGCTCTTTCACTTTTTTTGTCTGCGGTATGTCATCAAATTCGTGATCGATGTATAAACGGATTTTATTAATCATGATTTTTACTACCCTCCTTTATTAGTTTTTCAATTAATTCTTTGGAAGAATCCCACTCTTCCACACTTTTATAATACAAATCCCTACCAGCAGGGGTAATGGAATAATACCTACGTCTTGCTCCGGTAGATTCATCTCCCCAGTAGGAAAGGATGTAACCTGCCTCTTCCAGCCTCCTAAATGCAGAGTAAAGAGTAGCTTCTTTTAATTCATACCGGTTATCTGTTTTTTCCTGTACTAACTTGTTGATTTCGTAACCATAACTGTCCTTTTGTAACAGATGTTTCAGTATAATTGTTTCCGTATGTCCCCTTATCATATCTGATGCTATGGGCAATATTAACACCTCCTTTTAAAATCCAATACCGAATTCCACCACCACTGTAGCATGATATACTTCGCCTGTCAAGGTATATCATGTGACATATATGTTTACAAAGTGAAAAATGCTTTTATTAGTCAATACATTGAATATGGAGGCCAATAATTTGTATAATAGATATGAGAATACAATTTATTATATAGGTTTATGAAATTGCTAGGTGTCTAGAGAAAACTGTTTATGGGGGGAATACTAATGACAGGTAAAGAAAAATTTGAACTGGCTATAAATGGAAAAGAGGGGCCTATTCTTTTTGATATTGGAGGCTTTCCTACAAGTGGAATCCACTGTATACAGGTTGAGAAACTAAGAGAGTATTATGGCTTAGAAAAGAAACCAGTTACGGTACATGAGCCTGGTCAGATGCTAGGTTATGTAGACCAGGACTTAAAAGATGCAATGGGTATACAAACTACACCACTATGGGGTGCTTATACAACCTTTGCATTTAAGAACGAGAATTTTAAGGAATACAAGACACCATGGGAACAAACTGTCTTAGTAGGAGAAAAATTTGTTACAACTGAGGATGAAGAGGGGAGTATCTATCTTTATGCAGAAGGGGACTTAAACTATTCTCCAACTGCTAAGATGGCTAAAAGCGGATTCTATTTTGATAATCAGGTAAGGACAAAAGATTTCGATGAAGACACCTATAATGTAGAGGACAATCTTGAAGAGTTTAAGCCCATAGGCCAAGACAGTTTAGACTATTTAGCAAAGCAAGTTGAAAAGATTAAAGATACTGGTGACTTTGTAGCTGGCAATTTTGGTGGAGCTTCCATAGGTGATATATATCTTGTACCTGGTCCATCATTGAAAGATCCAAAAGGTATAAGGGATTTGGAAGAGTGGTATGTATCAACTGTAATACGCCAAGATAAGCTTCATCAAATTTTTACTTACCAAATAGATATGGCTATCCAAAATCTAGGAAAAATCTATGAAGTTGTTGGTGAAACAGTTCAAGCTATTTATCTATGTGGAACCGATTTTGGAACTCAACAAGGCCCATTTATATCTAACGAGCTTTTCAGAGATTTGTATGCACCTTACTATAAAAAGATTAATAACTGGATTCATGAAAATACTGGTTGGAAAAGTCTTAAACACTGCTGTGGCAGTATAAGGCCTTTAATACCTGAGTTTATTGATGTAGGCTTTGATATTCTAAACCCCATACAATGGAGTGCAGAGAACATGAATAGAAAAGATTTAAAATCTGAATTTGGAGACAAGATACTGTTTTGGGGTGGAGGGGTAGATACTCAAAAGACTTTACCTTATGGAACTTCCCAAGAGGTATATGATGAGGTTAAAGAAAGTTGTGAGATCTTTTCTAAAAATGGAGGATTTGTCTTTAATACCATACACAACATTCAACCCTTAATACCCATTGAAAACATAGTATCCATGGTTAATGCGGTTAGGGATTTCAATGAAGGGAGATAATTGATAATTAAGCGAAATAAGCAAAAAAAACATAGCATTCACACATATGATAATGAGTTTCTGAGAAAAGTACATATTATGAAACTTCAGAGTTTTTAAAAAGTTTAGAAAAAGGCTT